>Ga0172379_10007930_pt1 | contig 13595 bp, 12 predicted proteins | sample GrowelOW334metaG_FD_119756 | JGI IMG/M metagenome (GOLD analysis project Ga0172379, IMG submission 119756) | Groundwater microbial communities from an aquifer near a municipal landfill in Southern Ontario, Canada - Groundwater well OW334 metaG | ecosystem: Environmental > Aquatic > Deep... | reverse complement strand
TCTGTAAAGACACCAAACGAATAGGCGCCGCATCCAAGTGCGGTTTTTCAGTTAAGAAATATTCGTAATCCAAAAAATTGGAATTCCATAACTCGTTTTGAAAAATAAAGACTCCACCGCCAACTTTTTCTCCTTCGGAAAAACCAATAACTTTAAACTGCTCATTAATGGTTTCTTTATCCCCAATTTTGGGCAAACCTTTAATTTTGAAATAAGCAATCTTGGTTTGACGATCATATAGCGCGTCCTTCGCTTGATAGGTTCCGCCTTCAATATTAACTATCGTCCATGAAAAATAGGAATTTAAATCTCGTTCGTTTAACAAATACATTGCGAGCCACCCATCACTTCCTACTACTGCTGCCGTACCCAATTTGGAGCTTTCGTTCAAATACGAAACATTGCCGATTTTTTGCGCCCCGGAATAAACAGCCATGATTTTTTGTGCAGTTTCTTTTTTAATAACCTCTTGAAGCTCGATTCTTTGGCCATTTCTATCTACCTGGGAAACTAGCCAATAATTTCCTCCGCCAAAATCCGGCCAAATCCAACCAATGGTCATGGCCGCACCGGTTAACCCGCCAATCAAGCCAAAAATTATAGATAAGAAAATTAAGCCTAGGCGTTGCCACAACTGGCGAAGTGAAATACTGCAGGATGGATTTGGTAAATGAGGAGGATGCGACATAAAAAATTTTCAATTTAAAATTTTCAATTTTTAAAATTATAATCCGAATCTACAAATTAACATCCAAATTCCCCGAATTGCCACGACATCCTAATTATTCAAAAAAATTTTTCAATTCGGGGCATTAGGATATATTGGCCTTATTCGAATTATGTATATTCGGAGCATTCGGATAAATCGGTTTTATTCGGATTATTTTACTTCCACTTTACTACAAACAAGAACGCAATAAATAAAATAAGATTTATCACTAAAAATACATTCTGTTTTTTCCAGTTCACCCCATCCTTGCTGAGATTGAATCTAATCATTAACCAAAAAACATACCAGAACCAGATGATAATAAAGCCGTTAACCAAAAAACCAAGCGGCCAAAGCCACAGCACAAACGATAGTTCCAAAAAAATAAAAAAACAAACAATAACGCTCCAAAGCAACCGCTTGCTATTTTCTATGGCGTATTCCTTCCACCACCAAAAAGAAATCAGACTTGTTAAAAGCGAAGCAAAAACAAGCCCCAACCAAAAATAATTAAAGTTAATCAACTGAAAAGAAGAGCCCGCATAAAATGAGCTCCAAAATAAAGACAAACCAAATACGTCCATCAAAAAAAGCCAGCGACGATAGGGTTTGATAACAAAATTGATGACACCCGGTTCGCTCTTTGTCGGAAGCAACCAAAAACTAACGGCAGAAAAAATCATAAAAATGGCCGCGGTCAAAGTCAAAGCCGAACCCCACTCCATGAAGATAAGAGAGAGTAAAACGCCAAAGTTAAAAAATAAAAGAGATAAAAAGTGACGTAAACGAGAAATCTCTTTTGGATAATAAACCAATCGGATAAAGAATATCCACAAAACAGTTCTAACGGAAAACCAAATTATAAGAGATTGCCAATTATTTAATCTAAACAACCCCCAAAACATCGCCAAATTGGCGATAATATCAATAAAAGCCGCTAGTTTTGGATGAAAAGATATGTTTTTCATTGTGTCTGGTTATTACGGCTTATCATAGCACAAAATAAGAAAAAAATCAATAAGAATTTGATTTTTGCCGTTTTTTCTGCTAAAATTACCCCATAAAAATATATGCCTCAATTAGCTGACAACAAAAAAGTATTTTTTGATTACGAAATCCTGGAAAAATTCGAGGCTGGTTTAGTATTGTTCGGGCACGAAGTAAAAGCCACCAAAGCCGGACAAATTAGCTTAAAAGGCGCCTTTATCACCTTCCATAACAACAAAGCCTATTTAACCAACGCGACTATCAGCAAATATAAACAAGCTGGCAAAATGGACGACTATGATCCTATCCGCAGTCGGGAGATTCTCTTGCACAAGAAAGAAATCCGCTATTTACAGGGAAAATTCGCGGAAAAGGGCTTGACAATTGTCCCTTTGTCGGTGTATACTAAAAACCGCTTAGTTAAAATAGAAATAGCTGTAGCTCGCGGGAAACACGCTTTTGATAAAAGAGAGAGTATTAAAAAGAAAGATGTGGAAAGAGAGATGAAAAGGGCTATAAGCGGTAAATAATTTTTAATTTTACAATTTTTAATTTTCATTGAATTTACAATGCTTCAATTTACAATTGCGAATTGATAATTAAAAATTCATTAAAAATTGAAAATTAGAAATTGAAAATTTCAACAAGGGGGATGTTTGGTTTCGACAAGAGTTCCTTGATAAGCTGGCATACCGGGGTGGCTATCGGCCTCGACAAAACCTTGATAGCACATAATAAGTGCAAACTTATTTTCAAAAGCCAAAGCTATGTTCGGTAATACGATGAACTTTGCGCCTGCCATGGCCTAATTAAACTTAGGTTTCATGTGCCATCGCCTTTGGTAATACGAAGTAACCAAAAGCGGTGTAACTCACTTCGTGTAGAATTTTAATGGCGCCGTACGTTAAAATTCCAAAATCACTCGGCTAAGCGATAGGAATTCCGTTTTCCTAATATTCTATTGCCGACAAATAAAAGGAAAACTATGTATGTAGATGGTTTATTAAAAACTTTTTGGACGCGAGTTCGACTCTCGCCATCTCCACAACGCTAAGCGTTGTAATTGGGACGCTCAGCGTCCCGCCAAAAATAAATTTATGAGAATTTCACACAAAAGAAAAAAACCGGAAATTAACGATAAACTATATTTTTTCAATGAAAAAATAATCGCACCGGAAGTGCGTGTTTTGGATTCCGAAAACAATAACTTGGGTGTGATGAAAACCGGCGAAGCCATTCGCAAAGCCTTTGAATTGGAAATGGACTTGGTAGAAATCAACCCAAAAGCCGAACCTCCGGTTTGTAAAATCATGAATTTCGGACAATTCCAATACCAACAAGAAAAAACAGCCCGTATCAAAAAAGCCCACCAAAAAGAAATCAAAACCAAGTGCGTTCGCCTTTCTATCCGTATTGGTGCCCATGATTTGGAAATCCGCAAACGCCAAACAATAGAATTTTTAAACAACGGTGATAAAGTAAAGATTGAAACGATTTTGAAAGGACGCGAAATGGCGCAAGGCCACCTAGCTACCGAATCTCTCAAAAAATTTATTGCCGGAGTAATTACGGAAGTAAATATCAAATACGATCAAGAAATAGAAAGACAGGGGCGCTCGGTAACCGCAATCATTTTTAAAACTTAAAAAAGGCGTGGTGAATCTTTGTTTATGGCCCAAAATACAATAAATGAGGTTTTGCTACTTAGAACGCTTTATAAAAAAATAATTTAATATATGTCAAAATTGAAAACCACAAAAGCTATTGCCAAACGGTTCAAAGTGACCAAAAATGGCAAAATTGTCAAAAGAGTCGCCGGTCAAGGCCATTTTAACGCCAGAGAAACCGGTAAAGAAAACCGCAATAAAAGACGTGATTTGGTACTAGGCGATTCCTATGCCAAACACATTATCGGTAGTTTCAGCAAATAATTATTTATCCTAAATTGTAGAACTATATGACCAGAGTTAAAGGTGGTATTTTACACAACAAAAGACGTCACAGCATTTTGAAACATACTAAAGGTTTCCGCTGGGGACGCAAAAGCAAAATCAAAGTCGCCAAGGTGGCAAAGATGAAGGCCGGTCAATTCGCTTTCGCTTCCCGCCGCGTTAAAAAGCGCCAGTTCCGTCAAAATTGGAACATTTCTATTAACGCCGCCGCTAGACAGGCCGGCACGACTTACAGCAAGCTCATCGGCGAATTGAATAAAAAGAACATCAAATTGAACCGCAAAGTTTTGGTACAATTGGCAAAAGATTACAAAAAAATCTTCGAAGAAGTATTAAAAGCAGTGAAGTAAGTGTAATCCAAATACTACAAATTAATATCCGAATTCCCCAAATTACCGCGATATACGAATTTTGCTAATTGATATTCGGGTGAATCCTTATTATTTGTATCATTCGGATAATATTCGTTCCGCCAGCTGGCGGATTCGGATTTTATCCCCAAAGGGATACTTGACAAAATAGCCAAAATACGCTATTTTAAAATGACTTTAAAAATCAAACAAAACAAAAGAGGTCACAAATGTGTTTGGTATTAAGGTTGAATTGCCCCCTCCTTCAATTCAATTCTTATATATCAAACACTTCGTGACCTTTTTTTATTAAAAACTTATTTTTTATTATTTTATTAAGATGGCCCTAAAAGCCATTTTTTTATTCACAAACAAAAAAAGCTCCGGTTGATACATGATCGCCCGAAGCCTCAATTTAAGAACAACTTCTTTTGGAAAATGACTGTAAAATAATCCACCTGATGTCATCAGCAATTTCGACATCTCTGTCGGGTGGAATTTCAAAAGTAAAGACTTTTGCACTTTTTGGAACATAACGTCTCGCACCACGAAATTTTGTTTTGCCGATAAACTTTTCGAGTGAACTTTCCACCACATTAGCTTTTCTATCTGCAGCATGGATTATCGTTCCACTAGCAGTCACAAGACCGACATGACCAACGCCATTCGCAGGATTATCATGATAGTAATCAATCCAACCGGAAACAAACACGACGTCGCCTTCAATAAGTTCGTCGAGATTAACCACTTCGCCAAGTTCTCGTTGCTGTATGGAACGCCGTGGTAACCAAATACCACGCTGAGAATAGAGCCATTTTATGAAGCTAGAGCAATCAACAACTGCCGGGGCTTCAAAAAATCGTGCACCGCGACGATATGCAGATGTTCCAATACATCTTCGAGCAAGCGCGACAATGTCCACCTCTACCAATACAAAACCTTTACGGTTAAGTATGGCCAAAATTTCTTCGCACGGAATCGGCAAACATAAAGAATCCAAAATAACCGCACAACGGTTTCCAACAGCTCGATATTCCATAAGATACCTCCTTGCTAATCTAATTAATTGTAAAGAACCATAAAAAAACAAAAAACTGCCCCAGCAGGGCAGATTTCGAGGCTTTGAACTTCAAAGCCTGCCCTCTAGGTCAGAAGGATAAAAAAAGTGTGGACAAATCCAGACCAAGTTTTTATTTGATGATTATGAATCATAACAGATAATTTGATACGGCCTAAAGTTAAAAATTGGCGGGTCGGACGGGACTCGAACCCGCAACTTCTGCCGTGACAGGGCAGTGCTCTAACCAGTTGAACTACCGACCCAATTGGTAGTTAAGTGAGATAAATTATAGCATATTTTGTCTATTTGTCAAATAGTCCTTATTTAAATAAAAAAGGACCTTGGCATTGAAGCTTTGGTCCTAGAAAAAAATATGCCGCTACACTTACGGCTTCTGATCCGGAGGCAGAATTTTCGTAAAGACAGTCAACGGATCGTTGGGAGTCTGATAGTACTTGTTCTGATAGAAAGTCGCTTCACCCGCAACCACGATGACCTTTTGGACTTTCTTCTTAAAGTGCTCAAAGGTCAAGTCGTGTAAGTGAATTTTCTTGGCCTTAGCCAAAAGGTCCTCAGGAAAAAGTCGTAAGTCCATGTCTTTTGCTCCTTACAAGAAAATTGTAATATTTACCGCTTTATATTCTTCCGGACCAGGTCATACAACGCCGCCAAACCGGCCAGCAAAATGATCTGCTGCACAGGTGTATCAACATTATGGGAGTCGAACGCATAACCAAAACCTTCTTCTAAATCATGTTGCGACTGCGGATGCAAATCGCAAGCATTACCCGGGCAAGAAACATTTAACCAACCGAGTTCATCTTTAACAGAAGCCTTAAACTCGTTTTGATTAAATCCGCGCAAGCTACCACATATACACTTACATGCGGATTTCATCGCTCTTATCATTTCCGGAATAACACCCCTGTCCTTGCATTGGGAAACCAACCATTTTACCAGAGGAATACTGTATTGCCCGCTTAAAGATCCCCCGTGATCACGCTGTTCAGTGACAGTGTTAATCGTTAATAACTGAGGAAAAAGAGAGGATGTTTCTACTTCCGAAAAAAATGCCACAGCGAAAAAAACAGAAAAACTGGCTGAAATGGCGTGGGCATTTTTTTTATCGTTTCTTATAGCCGATAGCGCTATATTAAATTCTACAAAATCGTCTTTCTCACCCATTTTCTTAAAAGAGTCGTCAAACCCCCAACTCTTGTTAAAATCTCCGGAAAAATTTCTAAACCTAAACTCTTCCATAAACCCTATCGCCATTAGATCTGCCAAATTGGCCAACCTGATATTGTCGATAAAATCTCGATGCACGCCCAGAATAATGGCCGGCGGTTCGTCCTGCCAGCTCAAATAATACCAGGCCGGAATGTTTTCCCTCTTAATCATTTTGACTTTCATGGTTTCCTTCTCCCTATATCATTTTTATTTAAGTTTTAAAGAGCATTCATTAAACTACACTAAACTTCAAAAAATATCAAGGATAAAAAATAAAAAAGCCCGAAGTTAAACCCCCCGGGCGTAAAAAACGAGCCTACTGGTCGAGTCTTTGCTTGCACTTCGAGCAAAACTTGTGAGGCAGGAAGATGCCATTTCCCGGAACTCTAACATACTTTTCCCACACGTCCACTGTCTCGCTACGCTTGCTGCAATACGAAGTCTCTCCGGTATCTCTGAAACCATTGTCCGTGCCCAAGGGCACTTCTGTTACCTGTGGCATTTTCGCCTCCGCGAAAAAATTATTAAACCGACTGTTTTACAAAGAGCTTATCTTTAAAAACACCACCCTGTCAAGGGTGGTGCTGTAAATCAATTTCTAAAAAAGGTGATGTGGAACGGAACTTTGACCATTTTCACTTTCTCCGTTAACGACCCTATTTCCGAAAATGAGTCCCAAACGAACGCGCCGAACATCAAAAGAAACGCGATTATCCCAAGCACAATAAAAACTCTGGTGATTATTTCTATCGTTGTTTGGCCATGACGACCACGATTCAGTTTCTTTTCCATCTGGGCGATACGTTCACCGGTTTTGAGTACCGTATCGGGATTGAGCGAAATACTGTCTATCCCCTCTTCCACCAAAAATTCCGCAAACTTTGGATAGTCACTCGGCGCTTGTCCGCAAATTCCTACTTTACAATGATTTTTGTGCGCCACTTTGATAACCTGCCTTATTAATTTTTTAACCGCTTCATTGTTTTCATCATAAATATGCGCAACCAAAGTACTATCTCTATCTACCCCAAGCGTTAATTGAGTTAAATCATTACTGCCGATACTAAACCCATCAAAAATTTTGCTAAATTCCTCCGCTAAAATAACATTGCTTGGAATTTCGCACATCACATAAACCTGTAAACCGTTTTTCCCGCGTTCCAAACCGAATTCTTTCATCGTTACCAAAACTTTTTTGCCTTCTTCCACCGTACGGCAGAATGGAACCATTACAATCACGTTTTTGAGACCCCACTGTTCGCGTACTTTTTTGAGCGCTTCACATTCCAATTTAAAACCGGCTTTATATTTGGGATCATAGTATCGCGAAGCTCCGCGCCAACCGATCATCGGATTTTCTTCTTTTGGTTCGTAATCAGATCCCCCGATAAGCGTAGCGTATTCGTTGGTTTTGAAATCCGACAATCTGACTATCACATCATTGGGATAAAAAGCTCCGGCAATAAAAGCAATGCCTTCGGCCAATTTATCTACGCAATATTTTGTTTTGTCTTTGTAGCCAAGCGTCAATTTATCTATTTTTGCTTTGACGGTTTTATCTTTTATTTTATCGTAATTTACCAACGCCATGGGATGAATTTTGATAAAATTGGTAAAAATAAATTCCTCCCTAGCCAAACCAACACCATCACTTTTGAGATGGGCCAGTGAAAAAGCGCTGTCCGGATCACCGACATTCATCATTATCTTAGTTTTTGTTTTTACTTTTTCTTTTATCTCTTCTCTTTTCACTTCATAAGGCAACCGTCCTTCATAAATATATCCCACTTCACCTTCCGCGCAAGATACTGTAACCTCTTGTTCGTTTTTTATTTTTGTCCGCGCATTCTCAGCCCCGACAATACAAGGCACGCCAAGTTCGCGCGACACTATGGCCGCATGAGAAGTTTTACCGCCTTGTTCGGTCACAATGGCCGCAGCGATTTTCATAATCGGTTCCCAATCAGGATCGGTAATCCTTGTCACCAATACTTCACCTTTTTTAAACTCTTTCATTTGTGTCGGATTATTGATAACCCGCGCTCTCCCAATCCCGATTTTTTGTCCGATACTCAAACCTTGGGCCAATACTTTGCCTTTTTGCTTTAACTTATAAGTTTCAATCACTGATTTTTTCGCCAAAAGAGATTTTACGGTCTCGCTACGCGCCTGCACAATATACGTTTTCCCGGTTTCGCCATCTCGCGCCCATTCAATATCCATAGGATGACCATAGTGTTCCTCAATTTTTACCGCCCAAGCGGCAAGCTTGATAACATCGCTATCTGTAATACAAAATTTTTCTCTATCTTCTTGGCTTACGCTGGCTTGTTTGGTTCCGCCGCCAGGACGATATATTAGCTTGGCTTCTTTACTGCCCAAACGACGAGAAATAATTGATTTATATCCTTGACGTATACCTTCCTTAAAAACATAAAATTGGTCCGGAATCACTCGGCCTTGTACGACATATTCACCCAAACCATAAGTGGCGCTGACCAATACCGCTCCGGTAAAGCCACTTTCCGTGTCTAAAGTAAAAATAACACCGCTGGTTCCAATATCTGAACGCACCATTTCTTGTATGCAAACTGACAAGGCTATAGCCAGGTGATCAAATCCTTTATCAATGCGGTAAGAAATAGCTCTATCGGTAAACAAAGAAGCGATGCATTTTTTGCACGCTATCAAAAGCTCTTTATCACCAATAACGTTAAGATAAGTTTCTTGTTGCCCGGCAAATGAAGCATCGGGCAAATCTTCCGCGGTTGCGCTACTACGCACAGCTACTGCCAAAACTTTTTTCCCGGATTTTTTTGTCAAATCTTTATAAGAAGCCAAAATCTCTCTACTGATTTCCCATGGCATTTCCGCTTTCAAAATCATCTCCCGAATTTTCTTGCCAGCCGTTGCCATTTTTTTAATATCCACACCATTTACACCTTTAAGAGCGGTTCTAATTTTTGTTTCTAAATTATTATGTTTTATAAATTGCCTATATCCATCCGCAGTAATAGCAAAACCGTTCGGGACAATCACGCCTTTTTTTGTCAGGTTACGATACATTTCACCAAGCGAAGCGTTTTTCCCGCCGACACTTGGAATATCTTTTATCGTAATTTCACTGAACCACTTTATGTACATTGTTTTTGAAGACATAATCCCCCCTCTTTTAAAATATAAAATTCAAAATCTCAAGTTCCAAATAAATTCCAATAATTAAATTCAAAATACTAAACAACTTTTGTTTTTTCTAAAATAGCTGCAAAAATTTTTACTAATTCACTTGTCTCTCCAAGCAGATCTTCTAAGCGCTCTGCAATTTCAGGATTAGCTTCCATGACTAATTTAATCCAATACACAGTTTCTTTTCCCTCTTTGCGACAAATCCTTATTCTAAATTGAAAATCTTTTTTTGTTTCTGTCTCATTGGCTTCACGATAATTGGCGCCCATTGATGTTCCGGACCTAATTAGTTGATTGGCTAAATTTCTGTTTACAACATCACTTCCCAGTAATTTACACAACTTTATTATTCTTTTACTAAATTCCAAAGTTCTATCTTCCAAATCATAATGTTTTGAATTTTGTATTTCTTCCATTTGTGATTTATTTAGGATTTGTAATTTTGAATTTGTAATTTGATTTAGTATATCACATTTTTATAATTTTGAGAAACTCTGCCTCATCAATTATCTTCACCCCCAAATCCTTGGCCTTATCATATTTACTACCCGGGTTATCCCCAACTATTACGGCAGTGGTTTTTTTACTAACACTTTCGGAAATTTCACCGCCTAAACTTTTAATTTTTTCTTTAGCCTCTTCACGCGGGATAGATGCCAATGTTCCGGTCAATACATATATTTGTCCGGTCAAAGGTCCGGATTTTTTATGCATCGCTTGTTTTTCAATTTCCACGCCATTTAAAATAAGTTTTTCAATATATTTTAAATTCTTTTTATTTCTAAAAAATTCTTCTACCGATAATGCCACTTTTTCACCCACGCCATAAATTTTTCTCAAATCTTCCGCGCTCGCTTCCGCCAATTTATCCAAAGTTTTAAAATTTTCTGCTAAATCCTCCGCCGTCTCTTCTCCGACTTGCGGGATGCTCAACGCGTTGATAAAACGAGAAAAAGAAATTTTTCGTCTGGCATCAATGGCTCCGATCAGATTACTCGCGGATTTTTCGCCAAATCTGTCCAAACTTTCCAAATCACCGTATGTAAGAGAAAATAAATCCGCCGCATCCTCTATCAACCCGGCATTGACCAATTGTTCCACCACTTTTTCCCCGCAATGATCAATGTCAAAACATTTCTTGCTGACAAAATGCGTAATTTTTTGTAATTCTTGCGCAAAACAATTTTTATTTTGACAATACAAAATAACCTGCTCGGAATTATCTCCGGTGTTCAATTTTTTATGAGAAACGTCACTGCCGCATACCGGGCATTTTGTCGGTCGATGGAAACTTTTTTCTTTTCCGGTACGCATGCCAACCAAAACTTTCACGATTTTCGGGATTACATCACCGGCTTTTTCCACAATCACCGTATCCCCGACTTTCACGTCCAATCTTTCGATTTCATCAAAATTATGAAGCGTAGCATGGGTTACCGTAGTGCCGACCAATTGCACCGGTTTGAGCTTGGCCACCGGCGTCAAAGCGCCGGTACGGCCGACTTGCACGTAAATTTCTTCCACTATGGAAGTACCTTGCTCGGCCGGAAATTTGAAAGCTATGGCCCAACGCGGAGATTTGCCGGTAAAGCCAAGTTGCTCTTGAAATATGCGTTGGTTAACTTTAATAACTATGCCATCAATCCAATAATCCATTTTTTCTTTTTTCTTTTGCCACTCTTGCCAAAATTCAACAACTTCGTCTAAATTTTTACACAAGCGACGATACGGATTGACTTTAAAACCCAGTTCTTCCAATCTCTTCAATTCTTTTTCTTGAGTTGAGGGAATTTCTCCTTTGGAAATATCATAAATAAAAGTATCCAAATTGCGTTTAGCCACTACGGAACTATCCAGTTGACGAATGGTGCCGGCGGCTGCATTACGCGGATTGGCAAAAATTTGTTCTCCGGCTTTTTCCCGTTCTTTATTCAATTTTTCTAAATTACTTTTCCCCAAAAACACTTCACCTTCCACTATAATATCCAACCCTTCTTTTAATTTTAGAGGAACGCTTTGAATGGTTTTGATATTTTGCGTTACATTTTCTCCGACCGTGCCGTTTCCGCGCGTGGCCGCAATTTTTAAAATGCCTTTTTCGTAAGTAAAAACATTATGCAAACCGTCAATTTTCAACTCACACATATATTCCACATTGTGAGGTCTCTTACCTGTTTCTTTTTCAAGATAATTTAAAATCTTATCCTGCCAATCTTCCATATCACTAAGAGAAAAAGCGTCATCAAAGCTCCACTGGGCCACTTGATGGGTCACTTTTTCAAATTTGTCTAAAGGCGCTCCCGCAACTCGTTGCGTCGGAGAATCAGGCGTTATCAATTCCGGATTTTTTGCTTCCAAATCGTAAAGTTCTTTTTTCAAACTATCCAACGCCGCATCGGAAATTTCTTGAATGTCTCTAACGTGATAATTATAACGATAGCGGTTAATTTCAACCCTAAGCTTTTCTATACGTTTTTTAATATCAGAGTATTGCATAAAATTCAAGTGTCATTGCGAGACCCGAAGGGTCGTGGCAATCTCACTGCTTTCTGAAATTCGTGGGATTGCTTCTCCGCCTAGGCGGATCGCAATGGCAATTCTTTTAAATCTCTTAAATTTTTTTAATTAATAAAACTACCATACCACCTAATTATATTTTTTCCCCAATACATAGCAATGAGCGTTCCTACCACCAAAAACGTTCCAAAAGGAATTTCGCTGTTCATTTTGCTTTTTTTGGCTATTATCAAAGATACACCGACTATAGCGCCGGCCCAATACGAAAATAGCAGAGCCACAACGGTTAGTTGCCAGCCCAAGAGCAACCCTAAGAATAACCCCAACCGCACATCTCCACCGCCAATCCATTTGCCTTTGGAAACAAAATATTGCAAAGCAAAAAAAGAAAAACCCAATAATCCACCCAATCCGACGCTCCAAATATCAGCACCAATAAAAAAATGATAAATCAAAGTAATTATTATTGATAACCAAATCGCCCCAGGTAATATTTCTTTATACAAAATATCATGTAAAAAAACAAACAAAAGTACAGAGACAATAAAAAATTCAAAAAACATTTTTATGGGAGCGATCACCTGTAAACCGTTATTAAAATAAAACACAGCAACAAATAACAAACCGCCGGCAAGCTCGGTCAACAAATAATTAAGCGGAATTTTTATACCACAATAGCGACACTTACCTTTCAAAACCAAAAAACTAAAAATTGGAACATTTTCCCACCATTTTAACTTAACTCCGCATTTTGGACACTCGCTTCGCTCAAAAACCATCTTTTTCTTCTCTATCAAACGCCAAGAAAGACAGTTTATAAAACTGCCAATAATAGTGCCCAAAATAAATATTATAAAAAAGAATGTTATACTCACAAAATAATAACAAATTAAAGTATTTTGGATATTAGGATATTGGGATATTAAAAAATTATAACAATATCGTAATATCTTAATATCATAATATCTTTCATTATTTTAACCTATTTTACCTCATTTTTCTTCTTTTTACAACAAAAATAAAACCCGCCAATTTTCAGCGAGTTTTATCTGGAATTAATTCCTACTTTTTATTGTGACAAACCGTTAGGTGTGGCAGTGACAGCTCCAGCAGCGAATCCGCCGGATGTGCCTTCTAAATCAAAGTTTATAGTATATGAGGTGGTAGCACCTTCATAAGTATAATATGCGGCTGTTACCGGGTCTTTCGGAACTTGGCCCATGTATACAGTTGCTCCACAAGTGGCTACGAAACCACCAGTGCTTAAACAAGCATTCATCGCACTTCCTACTGGGTAAGCGCTGTTATCATTGAAATATAATTCCAATGCGGTTTGCATTTGTTTAACATCGGAAAGTCTTTTGGAATCGCGAGCTTTCTCACGGGCGTTGCCCAAAGCCACAACGGCTAAAGTGGACAATAAACCAATGATAGCGATAACAACTAACAATTCGATTAAAGTGAAACCTTTTTTATTCATACGTTCACCCCCTTTCAGGTTAGGGATATTTTTAAACTGCTTTAAGTATAACACTCTTTTAGCTAAAGGACAATAATCTCTTAATTTTATCCACAAGCTCGCTCGGACTAAAATGCGTTTTAAT
>Ga0172379_10007929_pt1 | contig 13596 bp, 14 predicted proteins | sample GrowelOW334metaG_FD_119756 | JGI IMG/M metagenome (GOLD analysis project Ga0172379, IMG submission 119756) | Groundwater microbial communities from an aquifer near a municipal landfill in Southern Ontario, Canada - Groundwater well OW334 metaG | ecosystem: Environmental > Aquatic > Deep... | reverse complement strand
GAAGAGGATGTTGAGCTAGCTAAAGACAATTCTTACTTAAAAGAAATGTTTACCGGAACTGATTTTTTTGACGTGACAGAAAAATTATCTAATGAAAAAATTGGTCAAGTTGATTGTTATCATTATTCTTTTGATTTAAACAAAGAAAAGACCACGGCCTTTTTGTCAGTTCTTGGGCTTTATACCAGTGAATCTGTTTACACCGAGGCCTTTATGAAGGTTTTTGGCGGTGATCAGGCAGCTACTGGCGAAATTTGGGTTGGTCGTGGAGATCGTTGGCCTTATCGTTTAATTATTCGTTCGGTGGCCCGAGAAGACAAAGCCGCCAGTTCTTTAGATTTGTCCTTGAGTAATTTTAATCAGCCGGTTTCTTTTTCTGCTCCAGAAAAAGTTATGAGCGCCGATGATTTTTTTACTAGCATGTTTGACGCCATGTTTTCGCAATTAGGCAATTTTGATTTTGGTAACAATGTTTCAGCAGACGATACTGATGGTGACGGTTTAACTAACGATGAAGAAACGGATTTTGGTTCTGATCCTAATTTAACCGATACTGATGGTGACGGTTTGGATGATTTAAACGAATGGTTTTACGACGCCGACCCAACTAGCTCAGACTCTGATGATGATGGGGTAGGCGACTTTGAAGAATATACAAATGGCACTGACCTTAATGACGAAACTTCTTTTTAACTAATTTATGAGTATGCCTAAAAAAAATAAATTAGTTTTTTCTGAAGCCTTTGCTGAATTAGAAGCTATCACCGAATGGTTTGAAAAAGGCGAAACCGATCTTGATGATGGTTTGAAAAAGTTTGAGCGAGGTTTAGAATTAGCCAAGGCTTGTAAGAGCAAATTATCTGAAGTGGAAAATAAAATTAAAGAACTGAAAGCTAAGTTTGAAGAATAGTATGACAATAATCCTTCGTTGGGTAATCAATGCTCTCGCCTTGTTAGCCGCGGCAATAATTATTCCAGGTTTTCATGTTGAGTCATTTTACACGGCTCTGATTGCCGCTTTGGTTTTAGGCTTGGTCAACGCCTTGGTTCGGCCAATTGTTTTGATTCTGACTTTGCCGATCACAATTATTACTTTAGGCTTGTCGGTTTTTATTATCAATGCTTTGATGCTCTGGTTTGTTAGCACAATGGTGAAGGGAATTGTAATTGACGGTTTTTGGCCAGCCGTGGCCGTGGCCATTTTCCTTTGGGCGGTCGGAGTAGTTTCTAATTGGTTTATTAAACACGCTAAAGAAAGTTAATTAAAACGTCCGTTGATTCGGACGTTTTTCATTTTTAAATTATGACCACAACTAAAACTCCACCAATCATTTTGTCGGTCGGTGGTTCGCTCGTCGTGCCCAAAGAGGGAATCGATACTAAGTTTTTAAAAAATCTTAAAAAATTATTAAAAAAACACGTCGACCACGGCCAACGTTTTGTGATTGTGGTTGGTGGCGGACGGACGGCTCGACAATATCAAGCGGCGGCTAAAGACGTGGGACCACTTACTCGCGATGATCTTGATTGGTTAGGTATTCACTCTACTCGTTTAAATGGTCATTTATTGCGGACGGTTTTGCGGGAAATGGCTCATCCAATAATGATTAAAGATCCAACACGATCTTTAAATAAGTGGCACGAACCAATTTTAATCGCTGCTGGTTGGAAGCCTGGTTGGTCAACTGATTATGTGGCCACGCGTTTAGCTAAACGTTTGGGAGCTAAAATTTTGATTAATCTTTCGAACATTGATTATGTTTGCGATAAGGATCCGAGCAAGTTTTTAGATGCTAAAAAAATTAAACAAATAAGTTGGCCAGACTTCCGGAAAATAGTTGGTAATAAATGGGATCCAGGTATGAATGCCCCGTTTGATCCAGTGGCTTCTCGGCTTGCTGAACAGAGCCACTTGGAAGTAATTGTTTTAAATGGAAAAAAATTAGGAAATTTAGATCGGTGTCTTTCGGGTGAGACAGTAATTGGAACGAGAATTAAATAGTGATTTGAAATTATCTAAAACTGTTGGTTTCTGTTAAACTGCTTTCATATGCCCGAGCTACCAGAAGTGGAAACCGTTCGTCGACAATTAGAAAAAGAAATTAAAGGGGCAACCATTAAAGAGGCAGTTGTAAATTTTGCTGGACGTTTAAATTTGTCGGCGAAAAAGTTTTCGCAAATTTTAAAAGGTAAAAAGTTTTTAGGCGTTGATCGGCGAGCCAAGCTTTTGATTTTTAAATTATCTGGTGGATTTTTTATTTTAGCACATTTGAAAATGACAGGACGATTTTTAGTAGTGAGCCCTTCGACTCCGTTGGCCTTCGCTCAGGGTCTTCGGCTTCTCGAGCGGCCTCGAAGCCTTCGGGGGGATAAGCACACTCATGTAATTTTTAGATTATCCGGAGGTAAAGAATTACATTGGAATGATTTTCGGAAATTTGGTTTTTTGAAATTGGTTGACGATGAGGGTTTGAAAAAATATCTTGAGGCTCAGGCTTATGGTCCCGAGCCGCTTGATAAAAATTTTACTTGGTCTAAGATGGCCATGTGTTTGCGATCTAAACCAAAAACCAAAATCAAACCCCATCTTTTGGATCAAACTTGTATTGCCGGAATTGGTAATATTTATGCCACCGAAGCTTTGTGGCTGGCGAAAATTCATCCATTAACACCGGCCGGAAAAATTAGTGATGAGAAGATGAAAATTTTGCATCGAAGTTTGGTGACAATTTTGAAAAAATCAATTGCTTGTGGCGGAACATCTTCTGATGATTATGTTGATGCTTATGGTCGACAAGGGACATTTGTTAAAAAATTAAAAGTTTACGGTCGAGAAGGTAAGCCTTGTTCGTATTGTCAAACAAAATTATTAAAAATTAAGGTCGGCGGTCGAGGTACGGTTTTTTGTCCTAAATGTCAAAAAATTTAAGATCAAATTATGGGTATAAAGGAAAAATTAAAAAATTTTGTTGCTCGTAAAATAACGGTCCCGGTAACAGCAGCCGTATTGGTTTGTGGTCAGGGTTGTGCACCAGAAGACAAAAATGATTTGAACGGAACCGAACAGCGGGCAGTTGATGATATGCGGGAATACGGTCCGAATTTTATGATGCCGATCATGGAAGATTTATGTGAGGCAGCCGATCAAGATAAAATTTTTGGTTTGGAACAGAGTGGTTCCGAAGCTTGTATACATGATTTATGGCAAGTTTATGATAATTTTGTCGACGTAGCTGAGGCTGGTCAAATTTATACTTATTATGATCCAGAAAAAACTTCTGGCACAGCTTTCTATGATTCTGGAACAATTGGCGTGAATAAGTACGAGGCCAATCTTTATCCCATGGGTGAAACCGATCCTCCTGAAGCTGGAGATGGATCACATGTAATAATTGATTTTGGGATGATGTTACACGAAGCGGCTCATAAGTGGGTTAAACACGCTTTTGAACTTGATGTGTCTAAGAAAGATTCGCCAATTTTTACCATGTCCGACGAAAAGATTTTTAAAACAGTCCGGGAACAAAAAGATTTTCCTTATCTTCTTTACTTTTTTGGTGGAGCTCCTTACAGATTAATTAGTCACGAATTGGAAGTCTTGAATCTTTGGCGCGAGGCTGAATGGGCTTACAAAAACGGTGAAATAACTGCTCAGGAAGTTTATGATGGATTACAAAGCCGGGTTCATTATGAATTATACGAAGGTTATGTCGACGAGGAATTTGGCGGAGATTGGGCAGCGGCCGACCGCCAAGAATTTATTTTTGGAGAAATCACTTATCTTGGAGGAATTATCAATCTGGGTTTTGGGATTTCCGAAGATGACGTTGCGAAGATTTTAGAAAAAGGGGTAGCGGAAAGATACTCTGAATTTCGCGAACCTGTACTGACCGGGTTTGATGCTTTTGTTAAAGAACACGCTGCTGAGATTAGGGAAAATAATGAGCTTACTGAATTAGCAGAATTTAAGATTACTGGCGAACCGACGGAAAACAACGTGTGGGGCAAAAAGCTACTTTAAATAGGACTATCTTAAAATTAAAGCGGTTCTTGACGCAACTTGTTCTTTGTTTTATACTATTCACGAACTAAACCCACCTTCGCTCGAGGCGAGCTATGGTGGGCGAGGAAAGCCGTAGAAAACGGGCCGTTCGCAAGAACATAACTCCCGTCGAGGCAAAAAGTCTGATTTTTTTAGACTGATTGTATTCTGCGGCCAATTTCCGCAGTTTTTTATTTAATAGTCATGTAATCATGAACCACTAGCTCGAGGCTCGGGTTCATGGTAAAGGTCGAAGATTTAAATTCCAATTTCCAATATTCAATTTCCAAAAAAATTTGGAATTTGGTATTTGGAGCTTGGAATTTCCAATAAAATTATGGCCAAATCTCGTGTCCAAAAACAAGAAGCTGTAGCCGATTTAACCGATAAATTTCGTCGCATGAAAGCCATGGCTTTCGCGGCCATTTCCGGTTTTACCATGAAGGATGCTGATAATCTTCGGGCCAAAGGTCACCAAGTTGGTGTTGAAGTAATGGTTTCTAAAAAAACCTTACTAAAAATTGCTGCCAAAGAAGCTGGCCAAACCGCGGTTGATGTTTCAGCCCTGGATGGTAGCGTTTTGTCAGCCTTTGCCTTTGACGATGAAATTTCTGCCGCTAAAATTCTTGCTGGTTTAGTTAAAGAAAAAAATACCGTTAAAATTTTAGGTGGTATTCTCGAAGGAAATTTTGTCGGTGCCGAGGAAGTTAAAAAACTCGCCGCTTTGCCAAGCAAGACCGAATTGCTATCCAGGTTGGTTGGCTCACTCAATTCGCCAATCTCTGGCTTTGTTAATGTCTTAGCTGGCAACCTGCGTGGTTTAGTTACGGTTCTAAAAGCGGTGCAAGATAAAAAGATTTAATTATTTTAATGTCAAATGTCAAATTAATTGAATGCCAAATGAAGGAAAATTAATTTTTTAAAAATAAAATTTCCGCCATTTGACATTAGATATTGAATAATTTGACATTTTAACCCAAAAAAATATGTCTGACGAAAAAATTGTCGAGGTGCCTGAAAAGTTTAAGGCCCTAGTTGAACAAATCGAAAAAATGTCCGTTCTCGATCTTTCTGAATTAGTAAAGATCCTTGAAGAAAAATTTGGTGTTTCCGCTGCTGCTCCAGCCATGATGATGGCCGCCCCAGCCGCTGGCGCCGCTGCCGTTGAAGAGAAAACATCTTTCAATGTTGAATTGCTCTCTTCCGGCGAAAACAAAATCGGTGTTATTAAAGTTGTTCGTGAAGTTACTGGTCTTGGTTTGAAAGAAGCCAAAGATTTAGTCGATGGCGCTCCTAAGACAGTTAAAGAAGGTATCGATAAAGCCGCTGCCGAAGAAATGAAAAAGAAAATTGAAGAAGCTGGTGGTAAAGCAGAATTAAAATAATAATTTCCAGTTTAAAAAAACACGGCTTTCGAGCCGTGTTTTTTTTGATGATTAATGTTAGAATGATAATAGTTAATTTTAGAAAATAATCCTATGAACAAAAAAACTTTAGGTATCCTTTTAATTGTCGGGCCTTTTTTACTGTTGGTTATTACTTTAGTTGGTTATGGAATTGCTACGTTTGTTTTAACTGCTGGCGGCGGGCAAGGAACGCTCATGGCGGCTCAAATCGTTAACATGGTTCTTGGGCTTATAGGAATTGTTAGTCTTATTGGCATAGTGCCATGTTTTATTATCGGTTTGGTGATGATTTTGAAAAAGCAGAAGTAAAAATATTTGTAATCAAAAACACGGCCTGGTTAGGTCGTGTTTTTTTCTCTAAATAATTTTCGCAGTTTTCAGATAAACCTCAACAGATTTTTTGGTGTGTTCAGCAAGGTTGTTCGGTAACTGATCAACGAGGAACCACTTAATTTCATCGTGCTTGTCGGGTTCGGTGTTCGTTGGCTCGCCGGAAACGTGTTCGGCAAGAAAGCCAAAAGAAATCCAGTGTTGGGTTTTGTCTTCAGAAATATTTTCAAACATTTCTAGTTGTCGAATAACTTTGATGACAATACCCGTTTCTTCTTTTACTTCACGTCCAACTGCCTCGGCTATGGTTTCGCCGAATTCCACTTGGCCGCCTGGTCGAGCCCATAAGCCAGAGTCGATTCGTGAGTTGGCCGTGCGTTTTAAAAGTAGAATTTCATTTTTATCATTAATAATTATTGCACCACAACCAATGCCAATAAAATCTTTGCCAGGTGTCATATTTACTTCAAATGACTAGCTTCAAATTTATAAACATTGCCATTGCCGAGAAGATAAATAGTTTTATTAGTTTCGTCGACAGCAAAGTCAGTGAGGCCGGTGAGAGCACCGCTGTGATATTGGACCTTTAGATTGCCGGATTCTTTTTCATAGACGATTAAACGTTGGCCAGCGGGATCGAGTACATACAAATAGTCACTGTCAGCGGAGGTCCAAATGTCTGAGGCTGAGGTGAGAACCGGATCAACAGCACCTTGGGTCCAGCCAACTTCTTGACCACCGACAAGGCGGACGATTTTGCCGTTTTGTTTTAAAACAAAGACCGTGCCATCAACAGCCAAACTTACTCCATCTGATAAGGAATCGGTTGGCGATTTAACCCAATTTGTAGCTGAACTAAGTTCAGATCCAGTTCGAGCAAAGCGATAGATTTGCGAAGTTAAACCACTGCCTGGGGCAAGAATATAAACTCGGTCAGCATAGGCATAAAGATCGACCCAACGTTGATCAGTGGCTGGAGCCGCTGAAGTAACGGTTAATTTTTTGTCAGCCACTTCGAGAATATCTAAGCTTGGTTTTTCATCAAGCCAAACGGCCACTTCGCCATCAACAGAAACTTCTTGGCCATAAACCGCAGTTTCATTAGTGGTTGTGGTTTCCAGGGTTTTGGAGTTTTTATTTATATGATAAATAACTTTATCATTGCCAAAAGAGTAGAGTTCGCCATTGACCAGGGCTAGGGCATTAAGAGTGGTTGGCGGAGTAAGGGAAGAAGCCGAAGCCAGAGTTTCCGGGTTAACTTCAGTGTCACGGCGCAGACCGTTAGAGATTTTATCGAGTTCGGTTTGTAGAGCGGTAATTTTATCTTTGTCTTCTTGTTTTTTGCCTTGAACCGTGGTTAGTAAAGTCTGAGCTTCTTTCAAAAGAGATTTAGCCTGAGTTTCGTTTTTATAAATAATTGCCCCCGAAGCTTTGTCACGTAAGGTTTCAACTTTTTCAATGGTAGTAGTGAAAGCTTGTTGCTCTTGATTGTTTTGGTGGGCGCGAGAAACCAAGAAAATTCCAAAAACTAAAATAAAAACTAAAGCCACGGCCGCAAGAACTAGATACTTGCTAGTTTTGGGCAGACGATTAAAGAAACCGCGAAGTTGATTAGTGCCTCGGCTAAAAGCTGATTGAGTATCACGCATGATGTTTTTTCGTTCTGTTGCGGAAGTTAGGCGGCGACCAGAATTTACTAACCAAATAACTAGACCAATCATCATTTTTACGGCTATCTTTACGGCGGCAATCAGAATTTTTATCAAGACGCGAATAATTTGTTTACCCCCGCGACTGTTTTTAAAAGACGAAAAAATTCGGGCCGCCAAGGTGCCAACAAAGGTTGGTTTTTGATCAGCTAAGATTTTTTTTGTGGCTTCTCGAGAATTATGAAGTTGGTTGAGAGATGACGGAGCAGAAATTGCGGCTGTGGGTTTTTCTAAGTCCTCAGCTTTGAGAATAACCAGAGCTAGATCAATGTCCATGGGAAAGTATTGGCGGATTTTAACTGTGGCGCTTTGCGGGGGTAGGGTGGCTAAAAGTGCGTTGAAATCTTCGGGACTAATTTCTTGTTGAAGCGGTTGGTTGGAAACACAAAGAATGTCACTGGGGGTTAAGTCGCCATCTAAAACTACAGAGAAAAATTTATCCCAAGAAATTGGTACTTGTTCGGTTTGAATACTGCGGGCCAAATTAAAGACGCGGTAACGTTGGTCGGGCAGTTTGTGCAAAAAAGTGGCCATGATTTCTCCACGGCCAGAAATATACATAGTGTTATCGACCGCCGCTCCAACCAAAGCCAAGATTTTTTGTGGATCGATGTTGCCAGCAAATTGACTGGCCCATTCAGCAATGCTTTCATTAACCGCTTCCAGGGTTTTTTCAAAACTATAGGCTACACTGGTTTTTTCTTGAATTGAGGCTGCTAGGTCGGCAAAACCGGTCTGGACAAGGTCAACAAGCCCGGTAGCTGAAGGCGGCCGGCTTTTAATAGCCAGAACACCAAAAGTATAGCCATTGCGGTTTTCCACAGGAAAAGTGAAGGCAGTGAGGGTTTCTGGGCTGTTTTCTTTGGTTTCGGCCACGGCTGCGGCCTTTAAGAAGGAAATTGTTTCATCCATAGGATTGCCTAGTGTTAGGGTTTTCGTGTACATTATACCCGAGGCTTAGCCCCTGGCAAAGTGATTTTACCCACTATATGTCTAAAACAAGTTTTCGTCTTGAACAGCTGTTTGGCTCAAAAACTCGAGCGCGTTTGTTGGGTTTGTTTTTGGAAAATCCAGAACAGTCGTTTTTTGTCCGTGAATTAACGAGAAAAATTGATGCGCAATTAAATTCTGTGCGTCGGGAATTGCAAAATCTTATTGAACTGGGTTTGGTTATTGAAAGTACTAATAAGGATTTACCTAAGGGCAAAGCTTTAGTGGATCGCAAAAAGTTTTATCTGGCCAATAATAATTTTTTATTGTTTCATGATTTGCGCAATCTTTTTCGCAAGATTCAAATTCTTTTGAAGCAGAATCTTGTTCACGAAATTCAATCGCGCGGTGACGTTGATCTTTTAGTGTTCACTGGCCGCTTTGTAGATAATCCTGGTGTTCAAACTGATATTTTAATTGTTGGTAGTATTGATCAAACAGCTTTGCAAAAAATTGTGGTGGAGTTCGAGGCCGAGTTGGGTTATGAAATTAATTATACTCTCATGCCCAAAGAAGAATTTAACTATCGTCGACAAATTACTGATCGTTTTCTATTTTCTATTTTAGAAGGCGAAAAAGTGGTGATGGTTGATAAATTAAATGTAGTCGGCAAATCGGCTGTGGAAACTGAAACAAAAACATGATCCTATTTTTACTAGCCCAAGATATTAATAGTTTAGAAGTCGGTCTTTTGGAGGAAAATGGCCGCCTTTTTTCGTTCCAAAAATTTATCACTACTCCAGAAAAATTTTTATTCAACGTTTCGGGTTTTTTAAACGAACAAAAAGTTGCAATTGAAGATTTGAAAAAGATTGTCGTAGTCTCTGGCCCCGGTTCATTCACTTCCACTCGAATGATTGTTACAATAACCAATGCTTTAGCTTGGGCTAAAAATTTACCAATCGTTGGGGTAGAGAATAGCGAGCGCAAAAGCGGAGAGGAATTGATCGCCTTATTGACTCAGGACTGGTTAATTAAAAATTCTACAAATTTTATTAGTCCGTTTTACGATCGGCCACCGAATATTACTTTGAAAAATTCCAAATTCTAAGCACCAAATACCAAAAAGGAGGTTATTTAAAAAATAATTAACAGCAATTTTGGAATTTGGATTTTGGAAATTGGAATTTAAAATTTTAATCCCTTCTCAAATATGCCCATCCTACTAATGCTCCAAGATTCCTTTATGGAACTTTGGAAAGGCGCTCTGGCTTTTTTGCCACAATTTATTGGCGCGGTTTTGATTTTTATTCTCGGCTTAATTATTGCCTTGGTTCTTCAGCGGGTAATTGAAAAAGTTTTAGATCTTTTAAAGATCGATAACTTGGCCAAAAAGTTTGAGGTGCCGCAATTTTTTGAAAAATATGGTTTGAATTTACGGGTCGGAAAACTTTTTGGTTGGATTGTAAAATGGTTTTTAATTGTCGTGGCCTTAATTGTCGCAACCGATATTTTAGGTTGGGATCAAGTAACAGACTATCTCAAACAAATTGTTTTGTATTTGCCTAATGTTTTAGTGGCTGTGGTTTTGTTATTTTTTGGTGCGGTCTTGGCCAACTTTGTTCATCGAGTTGTGGAAACGGCCGCTACTGCCGCCAAGTTAGAATCAGCTGGCGTTTTGGCTGGTTTAGTTCGTTGGTCAATTTTAGTGTTCGCTTTCATGGCTGCTTTGATTCAGTTGCAAATCGCTTCTGAACTCATTCGAATTTTATTTACTGGCTTTGTGGCCATGGTGGCTTTAGCTGGCGGTTTGGCTTTTGGTTTGGGCGGCAAAGATTACGCGGCCAAGATTTTGGAGAAATTAAAGAAAGATATTACGTCTTAGATTTCCGTTGAGGCGCGCCATGGCGCGCCTCAACTTACTTATGCCAACTTACGGTCAAAATAGAAAATGGGAGATGTTGCCAGGTGTTTTAGTTTGGTCGACTTTTGCTCTGGCGATTTTAGCTTCGTTTTTTGCGCCCATGTTAGCTATTGGGTTTATTATTGTTTTTGATCTTTACTGGTTTTTTAGAATTTCTTATTTTTCGGTTTGCACTGTTGCTTCGTGGCGCACCTTTCGTCGTGCCATACGTCGTGATTGGTTTGCTGATCTTAACCAGCAAAAAGATTGGACTAAATTGTATCATCTGGTTTTTCTCCCAACTTATAAAGAAAATTTAGAAATTATTCGTGATACTTTTCGTTCCATTGTTGCCACTAATTATCCCAAGGACAAAATGATTATTGTTTTGGCTGGGGAAGGGCGTGATCATGAGCAGTTTCAAAAAAACGCTTTAGCCATTACTCAAGAATTTGGCCGGGTTTTTAAGAAAATAATTATCACTGAACATCCAAAAGATTTGCCCGATGAAATTCCCGGTAAGGGCTCGAACTTAAATTATTCGGCTCATCAAGTTCAAATAATTTTAGAGCAAGAATTTTCGGAGATTCCTATAGAAAATATTATTGTTTCGTCTTTTGATGTTGATACCGTGGTTCACGCTTCTTATTTTGCCTGTCTTTCTTATTTGTATCTCACAACTCCAGATCCAACCCACGCTTCATATCAGCCCGTGGTTTTGTTTTCTAATAATATTTGGACTTCCAGCGCGCCGGTGCGCATCGCGGCTTTTGGTACCATTTTTTGGCTGTTTTCAGAATTAGCTCGACCAGAACGTTTGTGGACTTTTTCTTCACACTCCATGCCTTGGAAAATGTTGCTCGATGTTGGTTTTTGGCAAAAAGATATTGTTTCCGAAGATTCGCGAATTTTTCTTCAAGCGTTTATTAAATATCATGGCGACTATCGGGTCATTCCTATGCACTTGCCGGTATCTATGGATACCGTGGTTGGCGCGACTTATTTGGAAAGCCTCAAGGCGCTTTATAAACAACAGCGACGTTGGGCTTGGGGAGTTGAACACTTTCCTTTCATGATCGAAGCTTTTAAAAAAGATCCGCTCATCCCCTTGAACAAGAAATTTAAATATATTTGGAATCATTTGGAGGGCATGTTTACTTGGGCCACGGCACCAGTCTTAATTTTTATCCTCGGCCGTTTACCGCTCTGGGTTTCGGGCGACAGCGCCTCAGCCTTCATTCAATCAGCCCCATTCACTCTTCAGTGGATTATGCGTTTGGCCATGACCGGAGTTTTTGTGTCCGCGCTTTTGTCGCTCACTTTATTGCCGCCGCGTCCCAAAACCGTTCGGCCGTCAGTTTGGATTGTTATGTTGTTGCAATGGTTACTTTTGCCAATCACTTTTACAATTTTCGGTGCCGCTCCAGCCATTGATGCGCAAACCAGAATGATGATTGGTAAATATCTTGGGTTTAATGTGACAAAAAAGGCAAGATAAATCCCCAGTCGTCATTGCGAGGAACGAAGTCGCTGAGTGACGCGGCAATCTAATAACTTCGTGGTGAAAAATGTTTTTAATAAGACCGCCGTATCGGCGGTTTTGTGATTGCTGGGGCTTTGCCCCAAGGCCCCATCTGCTTTTCTTTTCCGGCCAAAAGAAAAGCAGCGAAAAGAAAAAGCCTTTTTAGAGAGCCTTTTTGTCTGTCGCTACGGGTTGCCTGTTGACTCTTGGTTTATAGGTTTCAAACCGCTTCGCGGCGAATCGCTACCTTTTCTGGTGTCCTCATGTTCTAGCTCGAGCGCAAGCCAAAAGGGTCAATCGGAGTGGGTTGGAATCGGATCGGGACGAGACCTCTACGTCACTGAAGCGACGTAGACGGATCGTTATTGTTACTAATCGATCCCTCCCCTTCGTCCCCTCCCACTGTCATCCCGAGCCATAGAGGGATCTTTTTATACTGTCTAAAAAGTCCATCCCCTCCTTGTTATTTTTCTACAAGGAGGGGGAAGGGGTGGTTCCGGTTCGTTGATCGTTAACTTCAGTCTGCAGTCTAATAAACTCTTTTATGAAATTTTCTGGTAGTTCAAAAAGGAAGTGATTATAAAAAGCAATGTGCAAAAAATGCACAATGCAATTTGAAAAACTCCGCCCACCCGGGCGGGTTTTTGTTAAGCTGTCTTTTTTTTTGCGCCTTTAAAATCGTTTGATTTTTGGGTTGTTTGGTGGGAGAATGGGGGAGAAATAAAATAAATTTATGTCTGAAGAACAAAAGAAATTACTTGAGAAGCAGTTATGGGGTGTGGCTAATGCGCTTCGTGGCAAAATGAATGCCGATGAATATAAAAACTATATTCTAGGTTTTATTTTTTATAAGTATCTTTCGGAAAAGCTCGAGCGTTATGTTAACGAAAAACTTTTGACTCGTGAAAAATTCAAATTTGCCGAAATAAAAGAAAACACCAAAGAAGGCAAAATAATTTTAGAAGAAGTCAAAACAGCTTGTATCGGGCATCTTGGTTTTTTTCTAAAACCAAAGGAATTATTTTCTTATATTGTTAAAAAAGGACGAGGCGAAATAAAAGATCAAAATACTTTTATTCTCGAAGATTTGAAAAGCGTGCTTAATACCATCGAACAAACTTCAATGTGTACGGCCAGCGAAGATGATTTTAAAGGACTTTTTGATGATGTTGATTTAACTTCGACAAAATTAGGCTCGCGTGAAAATCAAAAAAATGAGGTTGTGGTTGAAGTGCTGGTGCTTTTAAATGGTATTGATTTTAAACTTGAAGACACAAAAAGCGATTTGCTCGGCGATGCTTATGAATATTTAATCGGAGAATTTGCCGCCGGCGCCGGTAAAAAAGGCGGTGAGTTTTATACTCCGGCCCAGGTTTCGCGATTATTGGCACAGATTGTGACCCAAGATAAAAAACGTGTGAAATCAGTTTATGATCCAACCTGCGGTTCGGGTTCGCTTTTGCTTCGGATTGGCGACTTTGCCGAAGTGGTAAATTATTTTGGTCAAGAACTTAATCCAACAACTTACAACTTGGCGCGCATGAACATGATTTTGCACGGTGTTCATTTTGATCGTTTTTCTATTTTACAAGGCGATACTTTGCGAGAAGATATGCACGCCGATTTAAAAGCCGAAGCCATCGTTGCCAATCCGCCATTTTCCGTCGAATGGAAAGGCGAGAGTGACCCGGTGTTGGCTCACGACGATCGGTTTTCTCAATATGGCCGTTTGGCACCAAAAAGCGCGGCCGATT
>Ga0172379_10007928_pt1 | contig 13597 bp, 12 predicted proteins | sample GrowelOW334metaG_FD_119756 | JGI IMG/M metagenome (GOLD analysis project Ga0172379, IMG submission 119756) | Groundwater microbial communities from an aquifer near a municipal landfill in Southern Ontario, Canada - Groundwater well OW334 metaG | ecosystem: Environmental > Aquatic > Deep... | reverse complement strand
TAATTTATGAGTGAAAGAGGTGGAGGAGAATTTTTAAATTTTAAATATCCTGAATTACAAAAATCAGCTCAAGTTAAAAGGTTGGTAGAAAGTAAACAAAGAAAAGAAGGTATTAAAACTCCTAATAATCCCGCAGATAGAAATGAAGTTTACCTAGATAGATTGGATGTTTTTTTTAATGATTCAAATGAAGATATTAAAGAAAGAAAATTAAACTTATTTAAAAGGATGTTTATTTATCCAGATGCTCTAATAGATAAAAATAATATTCCAGATTCTTATTTTGAATTACAACTTAAGGTAGCCAGAGAAAGAGGTCAAGCAGGTGATTTAGGGCATATTGATAAAAAAGAAGCTGGTGAAACCATTTATAATGATCAAAAACAATCATTAGATACTTGGATAGACTATTTAACTGATAATGATTCTATTTATCCCTCTTGGTTTAAATACTATACTATGAGGAATGTAGTCAAAATGGGAGCTTATGATAAAGATAAAAAAGAATTTGGTAAAAGGAGTAAAAAAACTACAAATATTTTTCCAGACTTAAATAGAGAAGCCTTATCTTTTACTTATGATGTATTGGAAAAACATTATCTTAAACACGAAAAACATGATAACGAAGAATTAAATAGGATTCTAGATTCAGCTAATTTTTCTAAAATTTATGCTTATGCTATTGATAAAGTGACACCAGCCTCTAAAGAAAACAAGGAAAAAATAGAAGGTGAATGGACTAAATTTAATCAAGGTGATGACCATATTCCACTTTATGAATCACTACAAGGACATGGAACTGGTTGGTGTACAGCTGGGGAAGAAACGTCCAGAATACAATTAATAAAAGGTGACTTTTATGTTTATTATTCAAAAGACCAAGATAATAAGAACACTATTCCTAGGATTGCTATTCGGATGGAAAATGGTCAAGTTGCTGAAGTTAGGGGTATTAATGCTGATCAAAATCTTGAAGGTAATATGACTGATATTGCTAAAGAAAAATATCGTCAACTTCCTGGTGGGGAAAAGTTTGATAAAAAAGATTCTGATATGAAATTTCTGACTTTAATTGATAAAAAAGTTAAAGATGATCAAGAAGAACTTTCTAAAGAAGAATTACTGTTTATTTATGAAATAAATAGTGGAATTGAAGGTTTTGGATATAAAAAGGATCCTAGAATTAAAGAAATTATAGACAAAAGAGATATTAAATCCGATATTTCTTTTATTACTGGTTACTTTAAAGATCAGATTAGTGTCACAAAAGAAGAGGCTCTAAAAGGGGGTATTAAATTTCATTATGGTAATCTCAAACTTTATAATCTTTCATCTATAAAAGGATTAGTTTTACCAGAAAATATTAATGGTGATTTTGTTTTATCTGGTCTTAAATCGGCTGAAGGGTTGATATTACCAAAAAGTATTAATGGTGGCATTACTCTCTCTGGTCTTGAATCTATTAAAGGATTGGTTTTACCAGAAACTATTAATGGTGATCTAGATCTTTTTAATCTCGAATCCGCAAAAGGATTGATATTACCAAAAAGTATTAATGGTAGTCTAGATCTTTCTGGTCTTAAATCGGCTGAAGGATTGGTTTTACCGAAAAGTATTAATGGTAATCTTAAGCTCTCCGGTCTTAAATCTATTAAAGGATTGGTTTTATCAGAAACTATTAATGGTGGTCTAGATCTTTCTGGTCTTAAATCGGCTGAAGGATTGGTTTTACCGAAAAGTATTAATGGTAATCTTATTCTTTTTAATCTCAAATCTGCAAAAGGATTGGCATTACCAAAAAATATCAGTGGTTTTATTAATCTTGTAAATATGAATGAAGAAGAGAGAAAAATAGTTAGAATTAATTATCCAAATGTTAAATTAATCTAATTGCTTAAAATTCTAAATCTATTTTATTTATTGTTACTAAATTAAAATAGGTTATTTCAAATATTTTTCAATGTTGGTGTCGTGCTCATCAAGGGTGATGGCATAATGCATTTGATTATCGTTGCCGGTGAGGTAAAAGAGATAGCTGGATTCAGTTGGATGAAAAGCGGCGTAAATGGAATCGTAACCTGGGTTGCAAATTGGAGCTGGAGGAAGACCATTATTTTTGTAAGTATTATAAGGAGAAACAATGGAAATGTCTGAGGCGTCTAAGTCTAGCCAATATTTAGCTGGTTTATTTTTAGAATCGCGAGCATATTGAACTGTGACATCGGATTGAAGAGGAATGCCTAAATTAATTCTATTTAGTAAAACACCCGACACTCCTTGTTTTACTTTTAAAGTTCGGGCTTCATGTTCGATAATGGAAGCTAAAACCAAGATTTGTTTGTCGGTCAGCTTGGTATTAGTGGTATTCTCTTTGGCTTGGGCAAATTTTTTATCAAAATTTAATTGAATAATTTCAAAAATTTGGTCGGCAGTATAATTTTGAGGAATTAAATAACTATCTGGAAAAAGATAACCTTCTTTACCTAGAAATGAAGTACCTTTTGGAAAAGAGGAAATATTTTCTTCAACACGAGTGCCCTCAATTATTTTTAACCAATAATCAGTAACTCCGCCTTTGGAAAGTTTGCCAACAATTTCTGGAGTGGAAAGAGAGGGAGACAGTCTGAAAGTTCCGGCTTGGATTTTTTTATTTAATCCCAAATAATAAGCATAAAACAAAAAAGTATTTTGATCGCGAATTAAAGATTTGGATTTTAATTTTTGAGAAATATTAACTAAACCATCACCGCTATTAATTGCAAACATAACGTTAGTAGTATCGACTGAAACGGCATTGGTATTAATTTTTATATAAGAAAAAACTCCGGCAATTATCAGAACAACAGAAAGGGCAATGGCAGTTAAAACCCGTTTCATTTTAATTAGACCTCATCAAATAATGCACGACGATATGTTTTTTTAGATTTATCGTAGATAAAAATACGACCGCATTTACAGGTGACAGTGGTTTTTCCTCGGACATCTTTTTTGACACCATGAGAAAGAGTGGCACCGCAACCGACGCAACGACCTTGAGATAACAACCAAGCTTGGATGGGGGAAATTAGATTTTTAATCATAGTTTATTTTTAATTAGTAACCTGTAACTCTCCTTAAAATAACAGCGGCAGCAACTGAATCGATTAATTTTTTATAATCTTTCTTTTTGTTTTTATTTTGAATGTAAATTTGCTGAGCTTCGATAGTGCTAACAGCTTCTTCAACTGTCTCAATATCTAATTGTAGCATGTCGCGAAGTTTATTGACAAAGGCTTTGGTAAGCTTAGCTACCTCCCCTTCTGAAACGCCAACATAAATACCATCAATTTCGTAATCAGTAATAATTTTTTTTAAATTATCAATAATATTGTTGTCATTTTTAATGGCAGGAATGGTAGAAATTATTCCAAGAGTCGATATGGCAAGACCAATATTTTTAGTTCCATAATCGATGGCTAAATAATTCATAGGGAATTATAACAAAAATTACTTTGCTGAAAGGCTGGTCTTAATGATGAGACGACGAAGATAAGTTCCTGGTGGACTACAGGTGATGAGTGTTAAATTTTTTTGATCGAAACGCTGTTCTAAAACCGAAAGATCGGTTGGTTTAACTTCATACATTTCATCAACAATATATTCATATTGAACATTGTCATAATCAATTAAAATCTCATCACCTTGTTCAAGTTTGTAAAGTGTAGAAAAAATTGTAAGGTATGATTTGGGGTTGAAAAATTGAGGCAAAACGGAGTGGCCAAATATAACAGTATTGCCGAGTTGGCCTGGAAGAGCAGTTTGAGGATATTGGACTAAGCTTTTCTTAAGATCCATGCTACCAACAGTAACGACTGCATTACTGACTTTTAATTTTGGAATAGATAAAAGATAAGTAAAAGTTTTGTCATTTGAAAAAATTTGGCTAGAGTTTGAAGAATCAGAGTCAAACCAGCTAGAAATTTGAGTGTAATCGGTGGCGGCTGCTCCTAAAATATTTTGAGAGGTATTATAATTTTGGAGTGATAGTGGATTTATTAACTGATTAAAATTAATTGAATATTGTAATTGGAATTTAATGATGGGAAAAATAGCTGAAGCGAAAAAAAATAATCCAAGACATAAAAGCGAAACAGCTAACGCTTTTTTTTTAGCTATTGATTTAGATTTTGAAGTGGGTGGTGTTTTTTTAATATAAATATAGCTCACTTTGATTTGATTTTTACATCAATAGAAATATTGTTTTTATTGAAAGGCAGAATATTTAATAATTTTGAATTGGTTTGAATATTAAAATCGTAAACACGGATGATGGTTTTTTTAATAATTTTTTGGGCATTTTTAACTGTCTTTCCAGCAATATTCTTTTTAAGGGTTGCAGTATCAACTTTAGGCAAAGAAGAACCTTTAATGGTTAAACTACCAGTGGCTTGATCTGTATCTAATTTATTAATTTTAAATGTAAAAACAAAGGAGTTTTTATTTTTATCAGAATCAGAATAACCATTTTCTTGGGACAAAAATTGCTCGATGATTTTATTTTTTGTTTCTGAATTAATAATAAAAACACTAACGATTGATTGAGCGGTGGCAGTTAATTCATCGGTCTGTTCATCGACTTCGCGATTAAACTCGGTTTTATTTTTTTTAACTTGGATGGTTTCCTTTAAAATATCACTGGAATCGTTGAGTTCTTCACTTATTTTTTTGTCGGCTTCGTCGGTTAGTTTTTGATTTAATTGATTTTCAGCATTGGTTTTGTCTTGTTTACTAACAGCTTTGACTTGTTCTTTGGTGCCACCAGCAAAAGTGGTGTTGCTTTTAACTACGATTGAAGTTTCGGAAAAATCTTTAAATGTTAAAGCGGCATCTTTGCTGATATTATATTCAGGGCCGATATCTGAGGCGGACAAGGAAGTTTTGACTTGACCGAAATTCATAGTGCCAGTACTATAATTTATAACGGCGGCAGCGACTTGAACGCTATTAATTAGTTCAAATTTTTGACCATTTGAATTAACTAAAATTGAACCTTTGGGAATATTTTGAACTTTTTCTAATTTATTGAAAATAGTTACCTCGCCGGTGGCTTTTGTACCAACAGTTTTTTGACCAGTGGTTTCTATTGTAACCGAAGAATTAATATTGGTGTTCTTTTTTTCAACTGGAATAATTGATGAGGAAATTTCAATAGCATCTGAATCTAAAGTTACGTTGATGGTTTTTTCAAATTCATAGGGAGTTAAAAAAAGAGTAATTTTAGCTTTGGAAAAAAAGATAAGAAGAAAAATGAGAATTAGTGCAACTGGAAAAATAAAAAATAAAAAATTTGTTTTTAACTTGGGTAATTTGAAATTTAATTTTGGAAGAGTAAATTTAATTGGTAATTTTTTAGAAGGAATATGGGTTTCGAAAATTGGTGTTTCAACTGCGGTTGGTATTTCAATAAATTCTTCTTTTGATTGTTCTTGGGTAAAACCTAAATTTTCAGGAGAAACTTCTTCTATGGTTTCTATTATTTCCGAATCATAAATATCGGAATCATTATTAATGATTTCATCTGGAGTTTCGGATTCTTCTACTAACTCTTCTTTTATTTCTTGTGGTTCTTTAGGAGGAATTGGCGGAACTGGTTGATGAGAAGAATTACCTCCGCCAACCATTTGAGAAGTGATAGCCTTGAAAAAAATATTGACCAAATCTTCGTCGTGATAAAGTTTAATATCAGGAAAATGAAGAAAAGTCTCGACATTTTTTTTACCAACCCAGGGAAAATTTTTTAATTCTTCAACAATTGATTCATCGGCATTTCCATAGATATAAATTTGAGGAGGAAGAGTGGATTCGGAGTTGAATTCTAGTAAAACATCTTCGATTAATTGAGCTTTAAATTCACCATCAAAAAATTTTCTAATTCTTTTTTTGATTTTTCCAAGATAGATGAGTGATAGTTCGAAAGAATTTGATTCTAAATAAATATTAATGAAACTGGCAGGAAAGTCATCGGGTTTGCTTGACTCTTCAATTATGGCTTCATCGCTGGACATAAAACCAGATGGTTTTAGATCTAATTCTTTTAAAAGAGGTAAAATTATTTCTGATTTTTCTTTGACAATTTTTCCATCTTCACTAACCCAAGAAGACGGAATGACTAAACCAACAAAAAGAGGTTCTTGCTCGGGGGAGATATCGGCGCTGACTGCAGCACTTGAAAGTGATTCGTCAGTAGCTTTAGCGATCGATCTAGGATCGTTTATATTGAAAGCGACACGCGGACCAATTGAGGCAACATAAAAACGACCATTTCCCCAATTAATTAGGGCGACTAAAATACTGTCGGCCTCGATGTAAAATAACCAAAAACTATTAATACCCATTATGTAAGGATACAATATTTTTGATGATTTAGCCTAATTTAAGATGGCGTAGATACGACGTTTACCACTCCCCGCTGATTCTTCTTTTTGGATTTCAAAATTACCAAGTTCCGATAAATGGCTTACATGAGGGCCAGTGCAAACTTCTTTGGAAAAATAATTTTCTGCCGAACCAATGGTATAAACCGTGACAATTTCAGGGTATTTATTGCCAAAAAAAGCTAAAGCATTTTGTGACTGAGCTTCGACAAAAGGCATTGTTTCAACGACGACTAGTAAATCTAATTTAATTTGTTGATTAATTAAATCTTGGATTTGTTTTAATTGGTCGTCGGTTAATTTTTCGAAATAAGAGAAATCAAAACGTAATCTTTCAGAAGTGATATTGGAACCAGATTGTTGAACATTGTCGCCTAAAATTTTTCTTAAAGCGGAATGTAATAAATGAGTGGCGGTGTGATATTTGGTAATGATTTCAGAATTATCTGCTAGACCGGATTTGAATTTGCCAGCAGACAAAGTTTGTGACTGCTTTTGATGAGCTAATTTTGCTTCTTCAAATTCTTCCTTATTTAAGGTTAAATTGTTTTTTTGAAGTTCCTCTTCAATCATTTCGATTGGAAAACCGAAACTTTCATAAAGGGTAAAAGCTTCTTTACCAGAAACACTTTTATTTCTTTCGATTAATTTATTGATTTCACGAAGGCCATTGTTTAAAGTTTTTCTGAATTTATTTTCTTCAGCATCTAAGATTGAAATAATTTTATCGCGATTGGCATCTAATTCGGGGTAAACACCGGCGTAATTGTCTTGATTATCTAAAACTGCATCGGCAATTTGAGAAATAAAATTGGTTTCAATGCCTAATAATTTCCCTTGACGAATAGCACGACGAATTAGACGGCGGAGAACATAACCGGTTTCTTTATTAGTGGGTTCAACGCCGTCGGCAATAATAAAAACAGAAGCCTTGATGTGGTCGGCAATAATACGAATGGATTTTTTAAACCCTCCGTCTCCGATTTCATCGGAACCACCTCCCTTGACAGGACGGCTTTCATTATAATTTTTTTCCGATAATTCTTCTATTTTTTTAATGATTGGTTGCCAGATGTCGGTTAAATAATTGTCCGAAAAACCGGATAAAATTGTAATTGTTCTTTCAACACCCATACCGGTATCGACATTTTGCTGAGTTAATTTTGAAAAAGTATCATCGGCATTTTTGTTATATTCCAAAAAAACATCGTTCCAAATTTCCAAATAACGGCCTTGTTTATCCCCTGTTTTAAAATCGACTTTTGGTAATTCTGGATGAGTATCGATAAACATTTCACTATCTGGACCACATGGACCTGTTAGACCGGCTGGACCCCACCAATTATCTTCCAAAAAAATAATATTGTCTTGATTCATGCCTAAAGATTTCCAAACAGAAGCACTAAATTCATCTTTGGGAGCGTTTTTGTTACCAGTAAAACAAGTGACAAAAAGATTTTTTGGATCAATATTTAATTCTTTGGTTAAAAATTGATAACTCCAAGGAAGCATTTCGTTTTTAAAGTAATCACCAAGAGACCAGTTGCCAAGCATTTCAAAAAAAGTATGATGAAATGAATCTCCAACTTCATCAATATCGCCGGTCCTAACGCATTTTTGAACATCTGTTAGTCTCTTACCTAATGGATGTGGTTTTCCGGTGAAATATGGAACTAATTGTTGCATGCCGGCGGAAATAAACAAAGTGGTCGGATCATTTTCGGGAGTTAAATTACTGGAGGGAATTTCGATGTGTTTTTGAGAAACAAAAAAATTAATGAATTTTTCCTTTAAATCACGGGCTTTCATACGAATGATTATATCAATATTTTTTTATTCATGTAGGAACACGCCATGGCGTGTTCCTACTACTAAACAAATTATTCAATTTTTATATCAATAGAGACGTTCTGTAGAACGTCTCTATAAAATTTTATTTATCGTCAGTAGAGACGCACTGCGTGCGTCTCTAAATTAATTATGTTTTATTTTGAATTTATTACCAAGAGACGCATACAATGCGTCTCTACAAAAATAATTTATCTCTTTGGTTTGACAAACATCTTGGGAGTGGATTTCCTTTTGATGACAACATGTGGTTTTTCTGGCTTTTCTTTTTCCTCTTCAGCATCGATGAATTCGATTTTTTTGACTACTTCTGTTTTTTTTGATTTGGCTTCACTAACCAAATCCTGAAAAAATTCTTTTACTTTGGATTCAAAATTTTGGACAACTTCTGTTTCATTGCTTTTGTTGATTAAAATTGCGGAAAGAGCACCGACAGCAGCACCTAAGGTTAAACCAAACATAAAACCAGGATTTGATTTTGGATCGGTCTTATTTTCTGATTTAGTCATCTTTGTTTTTATCTCTAGTTAAATTACTAAAAAAAGAAACTCCATTTTTAAGACCCATGAGAAAATCGGAAAGAGAAGAAACTGGCTGGGCAACTGAATCGGTAATCAAATGGGCATCGTCGAGAATTAGATTGGTTTTTTTGAGAGTGATATTTAAATCTTTTAGAAGTTTGATAAAGTAAATTCCACAAATGACGATAATGATCGTAATAGCTAAAAGACTAATGATAATGACGATTTGAGTTATATCCATGTAATCAGTATAAACTATTTTTTAAAAAATTAATTAATTTTGAGAGTTTTTTCCTCGACAGTAGTTTTACCGCTGGGTGATTTTGATTCGACGATTATTTTAATTTCACCATCGGAACCTGTTTGAATTTTCTTTTGAAAACTACCATTAGAACCAATAATTATTAAGTCCTTATTAATTCGAATAGTAGAATCTGGATCTGTAATACCAGTTAAATCAAAACTTTCATTATTAATAGTTTCCGGCCAATTTATTTTTAATTTAGGTGGACGGTTGAATTTAATATATTCGGAAGTGAGATAGAAAATAAAACCAATAATAATAACTCCAATTAAAACACTAAATGTGAATTGTGGAGTAAAGGAAAAACCTGATTTTTTGACAGATTTGATTCGTTTTTTTTGTTCGAAATCGCGTCGAAAGAAGGATAAAATTTCTTGACCATTAAGACCTAGGTAATCGGCATAATCTTTAATAATTAAAGAACAGTATGGTTCTTGGGGAAAATTTTTAACTTCTTCATTTTCAATAGCAGTTAAATATTTGACGGATATTTTTAATTTTTTAGAAATATCGGTTAATTCATATTCCTTGTCGAGACGAGTATTTTTGAGAAGAGATGATGTGCGGAGCATAATTAAATTTATTCGGCCGAACTGTCACCTTGAGTGTGAGGCATTAAAATATCGCGAGGCTTGGCACCATTTGACGGACCGATTAAACCAGCACTCTCAATTTCATCTAAAATTTTAGCAGCTCTAGCATAACCGACACTTAACTTTCTTTGAAGGAAAGTGGTTGAGGCTTTACCAGTGTCTTGAATTAATTTAACAGCACTGTCATAGAGAGGGTCGTGAGGAGCACCATTAGAAGATGCTGTTATAACTGATTTGCCATTTCCAGCAGAAACCGGCTGACTAACGACTTGATCGTCGTATTCGGCAGTTTTTTGGGATTTTAAAAAGTCGACCAAAATATTTATTTCTTTGTCTGAGATAAAACAACCTTGAATTCTGACTGGTTTGGCTAGATCTTGAGGACCATAGAGCATATCACCGCGACCCAATAATTTTTCAGCTCCGGGAGTATCTAGAACAACTCTAGAATCAGTAACCGACGTGACAGCAAAGGAAATACGAGTAGGAATATTGGCTTTAATAAGACCGGTTATAACATTTACTGATGGGCGTTGAGTGGCGAGGATTAAATGAATGCCTACAGCACGAGACATTTGAGCCAAACGACAAATATTATCTTCGACTTCGGATGGAGAAAATAACATAATGTCAGCCAATTCATCGATAAAAATTAAAATGAAAGGCATAGATTGAAAACCGGAAAGGTTATTGTAACTTTCAATATTTTTGGCACCAACCTCAGTAAAGGTTTTATAACGTCGTTGCATTTCATCGACAGCCCATTTTAAGGCAGAAATTACTTTTTCTGGTTCGACAATGACTGGAGTTAAAAGATGGGGAATACCATTGTATGGAGTTAGTTCGACACGTTTTGGATCAACCATAATCATACGAACTTCTTGAGGAGAGGATCGGAAAAGAATATTACTAATCCAAGAATTAACACAAACAGACTTACCAGAATTGGTTTGACCAGCGATTAAAACGTGTGGCATTTTAGCGATGTCAGCCACTTTTGGATTACCTGCAACGTCGAGACCTAATGGAACAGTAATTTTATTTTTGGCATTTTTCATAGCGTCGGATTCGATAACTTTTCGAATTGGGACAACTTCAAGAGTTTTATTAGGAACTTCAATTCCAACTAGTGCTCGACCAGGAATTGGGGCTTCAATACGAATTTGACCACCAGGAGCAGAAAGGGCCATGGCTAAATCATTGCTTAGGCTAATAATTTTGGCTAACTTGGTGCCGAGAGCCACTTCAAGAGCATATTGAGTAACAGAAGGACTATTGTTGTATTCGACGACTTTGGCACGAATACCAAAAGATTCTAGAGTTTCCTCAATAATGTTGGCGTTTTTACGAACATCACCGCGATCAGCTTTGGCACCAGGAGTGCCATCAAAAATGGAAATTGATGGATATTCCCAAATTTGATTATTTGATAAAGATTGGAGAGGTGAATTTGGAAGTAATAATTGTTGATCTGGAGATTTAATAACAGGAGGAATATTAACGACATTTGGATCATCTTTATTATCTTCGTTTTTATTGTTGGATTTAAAAGGCGAAAGTTCTGATAAAAATAGACCGGATTTTTTCTCAGACTTACTCTCTCTTTCTTTTCCGTTACCAACTGTGTATTTTTTAATAGCATTAAAAAATTTGGCGAAAAATTTGATGATTTGGCTGACATTAGTATCGAAAAGAATGACAAAACCAGCAATTCCAGAAAAAAAGAAAATAAAAAATCGAGGTAATTCACCCCAAAGATTGGCAATTTGATCACCAAAGAAAAGTCCGACACTACCCTGTTTTAAAAGACCAAGCAGAGAAATAAACATAATTAAAGTGCCGAAAAAGACATTCGCTTCCTTTAACGGAACTTTCATTTTGGTGAATAGAAACGAGGTGAGTAGTAGTAAAAATGGAATAAAAACGGAGATTAAACCAAACCATTCTACTAATTTAAGATTTAATGCAATTGAATACGGACCGGTTTGAAGAAAGGAAAAAAGAGAGATAATTGACAGAACTAAGAAAAAAATAAAAAAAATAGTTTTTACTGTTTCTTGTTTTAATTTTAAAACTGGAAAAGCATGTTTTTTCTTGCGACCTCGTTTAGCCATGAATACAGTATAACTTATTTAAAATTAATTTTTAATTTAAAATTCAGATTCTTGAAAAAATTTTATCGAAAGGAATAATTTCGCTTTTTTCTTCGTTTCTATTCTTAAATTCAATGCCACCATTTTCAATACTTCGTTTACTAATTACTAGTCTAATTGGATTTCCAATTAAATCAGCATCGGCAAATTTAATACCGGCGGTGACATCGACACGATCATCAAATAAAACTTCGATATTTTTATCTAATAAATCCTGATAAATTTTTTCGGTTTGAATTTTAATATTTTCATCAAAAAGATCAAGCCCGATCAAATGAACTTGGTATGGAGCGATTGATTTTGGCCAGATTATGCCTTTAGAGTCGTTATGAGTTTCAACAATGGTAGCCATGGCTCTTGACGGTCCAATACCATAACAACCCATTTCAATAATTTTTTCTTGACCTTTAGAATCGGAATAATAAAAATTAAAGGCTTTTGAAAATTTGGTTCTTAATTTGAAGATGTTGCCGACTTCGATGGCTTTAACAGTTTTTAATTTATCACTACCACATTCAGGACAAGTTTTTTGAGTGTCAATTATTTCTTTATTTATGGCAATTTTACATTTTTCACAAAGATAAATAGTATCTTCTCCACTTTCATTTATAGTTTGAAATTCGTGGGAAAATTGACTGAAAGCACCACCGGAAGCAAAAGTTAAAACAGTGATATTATCAAGTTCAAGTCGTTTGTAAATTTCAAAATAAGCTTTTTTAACAATTTCGTAATAACGATTTAAATCGTCTTCATCGACATGAAAAGAGTAAAGATCTTTCATATTAAATTCACGACCACGAAGTAATCCCGATTTAGCCCTAGCTTCATTTCTAAATTTGTTTTGAATTTGGTAAACAGCAACTGGTAAATCGCGATAAGAAAAGATGTATTTTTGAGCCAAAGGAGTGACTACTTCCTCGTGAGTTGGATTTAAAACTAAATTGGTGTCGCCTTGACCTTTGAGATGAAAAAGAACATCCATATTATTACGACCAGTGGTGACCCAACTTTCTTCTTGAGTCATAGTGGGCATTAAAATTTCTTGACCGCCAATTTTATCCATTTCTTCACGAACGATATTTTGGATTTTGGTTAAAACACGCAGACCTAAGGGTAAATAATTATAAACACCAGAAATTTCTTTTTGAATGAAACCGCCCTGGGTTAATAATTTGGCATTAATACTGTCAGCATCGGATGCGACGGTTTTACTGGTTTTACCGAAAAGTTGTGAATATCTCATGGTTTTATTATAACTAATAATTTATTTTTTAGGGTAAAATATATTTATGGCAGAACCAAGATCATGCGAAAGATGTATAACGGGAACTGAAATATGTTTCTCGAAAGAAGCTAAAAGAATTGCTCAGGCAACTAAAATAAGTGATGATCCAAAAAAACAATTAATGAATGCTTTTGAAACCCATAAAAAAATTGCCGAAAATCGAATAACAGCCAGAATAAAACTCTGTTCACCAGTAAACGACGATGAAAAAATGAATCCGGACTACCCAGGAAGAAATTTACTTTAAACTAAAAAAATTATCTTTATCCCAATTTTTTATATTATTTTGAATGTATTTTTTGATTAAAAAATATTCTTTTTCATCTTTAATGATCTGATCGTGGAAACGGGGTTGCTAAGCAAAAAATATTGTTTTGGGATTTATTTGATGGGTAACGGCTGATTTGAATGAACGTATTATTGATGAAATTGAATTTGGTTTGGGTGAAATTTTTGAAAAATTTTTATTATTTTCTTCTG
>Ga0172379_10007927_pt1 | contig 13599 bp, 11 predicted proteins | sample GrowelOW334metaG_FD_119756 | JGI IMG/M metagenome (GOLD analysis project Ga0172379, IMG submission 119756) | Groundwater microbial communities from an aquifer near a municipal landfill in Southern Ontario, Canada - Groundwater well OW334 metaG | ecosystem: Environmental > Aquatic > Deep... | reverse complement strand
TAAAAAGAATGGCCAAATAAAACAAAAAGCTGACGAAATTCAATCATTGCAAGAGGAATTGGATAAATTAAAAGTAGATATAGGAGACCCTACAAAAGCAATACAGGAACAATTGGTACACTGGCAAGAAATAGCAGAAGCCGAAAAAAAATATCTTGATTCTTTGGAAAGAATTCGCCAAAACCCTGAAGCAGTAATAGAATTTTTCGAGAACGCTATAAAAAGAAGAGAAGCCGCACTAAAAGCACAATCATCAAGTGAAGGCATGTTTAAACGTGTCGAGGGTCAAGCCGAATCCCCCACAGCTAAAAAAGTACGTGAATCTACAGAAACTGAACTTGCTAGAATAAGAGCCTATGTTGAAAAAATCAAAAATGCCCAATCACAAGAAACTCCTGTAATTGATGAAATAATTAGGGAGTATCAATCATCCTATGCAGAATCAACAAAAAATGCTGATGAAGCAAAACAACAACGCGACAGTAAAGAAACAAAACAAAAATCACTAGAATATCAAGGGAAAATAGCAACACTAGAACAACGCATTGCCGATGCTTTTACTAACAGTTATTCCGCTGCAAGAGAAATGTTTGTTGAACAAAAAAGCTCTGGATATGCAAAATTATATGCGCAAGCATTTGCAGCAAAAGGTTTCGCATTAAATGCCAAACTAGAAGAATTAAATAAAAAACGGCCTCAAACAAAAGTAATCAAAAGCCAAATTAGCTCGATCAAAAAACAAATAAAAAGTCTTACTAAAGACAATAGTAATAAATCAATAAAAGAGGCTTTGCGCACTAATTTTGCAAACGTCTCCACTCGCGATCATCGTCTTTGGTTAGGTGAATTTATAGCTGGATAAACTTTAAATATTTAAAAGGCACGGCGTTATGTTTTTCGAATACCGTGCCTTTTAATCTATTTTTTTATTATCATTGAAATCAAAATAGTTAACAAACACATTTACTCCTCGACTCACAGCAATTATATCAACCATTTTTATATAAAAAGCAAACATTTCTACTCTAAAACAGACTTTGCTTTAGATTTATTAAAACTCTTTATTCCCGTTTGTCTTTTTGCATATGATAAAAATTAGATAGGTTTACAAATATAATACTTAATGAAGGGGTATGAAAAATGAGGAAATTTATATTTCGATTTTATTTTTTATGCATAATGTTTTCATGCATGTTCATAACAACTGAGAATTTATTTGCAGAAAAAAGTGATATTGAGAAAATAAAAAAAACAAGAGACATAGAAGATACCGATAAAATACATTATGAAAGCGAATCCACTGACAAATCGAAACAAGCACAAGAACGACTGAAGGCCGTAACAGGTCATTACACACCTGAAGAAGTCAGGCACTTATTAGATGCAGATATAAAATCCCTCCAACGAAAAATAGATGACTTGGAGGCTGCGCTCAAGGACAAAAGCATAAAAAGCAAAGAAAAAAAATTAATAAAAAAAGAAATATCTGAAACTCAATATAAACTAAGCAAAGCTAAATCAAAGCTACACGAAGCCAATAAAAAAATGGCAGAGGCAGTCAAAGGAGCGTATCCTTCTATGAGCTCTTCAATAGCGAAACATTCTGTAACATTTTCACACGGAGGAGCAGAAGGTTCCATGTCATGGAAAATTTTACAAAAACAAAAATCCGAAGCAAAACTAATACTTGAAGATCTTCAAAATATGCAAAAAATAGAACTCGATTCTTTGGATGCAACTTTTAAACTACATTTATTAAGAATTTGCGATTTTGCAGAAAAACACGAATTAGCCGCAGATGATGTGTTAAAACAGTTATATATAAAATTAGGGACAATAAAAAATATACTAGCTCAAGAGTTTCAAGATATAAGAAATATTTTAGGATCTACAGACAAAGGCGGAGATGCTGAAAATAGACAAATTTACATATTAAAGTACTTAAAATTTTTTATTAAATTAGATCCTGAAATAAGAAACAAAGTCTATCATTATGAAGCTCAGGCTCTACTTAAAGAAAATCCCAAAGCAAAAAAGGCATTCTTGGATAATTTAAATTATGAAAAAAACGATTTAAAAGACCAGCTTGAATTTCTTTTAGAACAACATCCAAACTTGGCAATTAGTCGCAACCAAAAAGCTGAACGTACAGCCGGCTTAGCAAAATTAGGAAAAACAATTAAAGCCTTAGACAAAGAAATTAAAGAGGTAAAAGAAGAAATTATAGAAGTAAAAGAAAAAATTACGATTATTGAAAGAACTGCATCGGAAAGTAAATTCAAGGATGCAGCTAAAAAGGCTTTAAAATTAAAGCGTGCAACATCTAAAATCCCAACCGTAACCGAGACCGTACCAGATCTTCCTTTCTATTCCAGCGACACTCCTATTAACTAAAATATATAAATCATTGGTGAAATTAAAAAGGGCCCAGTAAACTGGGCCCTTTAAATATTTTTTATATTCTTAATGTCAGATTAGTTAACAACTACTTCTGCTCTTCTGTTAACAGCAAGTTCATCAATTAAAGACTTGCGATCTGTTTTGTCTGACCAAACAAGTGGCATTTCGCTACCATATCCAACCGTTTTAATTGCACTTTCATCAACACCGCGCTTTACTAATTCTTTTTTAATTATATCAGCACGTCTTTGCGAAAGGGCCATGTTGTAGCTGTATGAACCTAGTTGGCAGCAATGCCCTTGGACAACAACTTTTTTACCATTTTCTACTGCAACCTTTGCAACTTCACTGTCTTGTTCAATTTTTTCAACTTGATCATTTCTGATCTCGTTCTTATTTAATGTAAAGTTAACTGTCTTAAATTCAAATGCCTTTGCTTCGGCTTCATCTGCCTCAGGCTTTGACTCTTCTTCTGCGTTTTCATTGTCAACCCAAGCGAATTCTGGTTGAGATGTTGCTGCTGGAGCCGCTTCTGCTAATTTATCCGTTTCTGTTTTATCACCTTCAGTTTCATCATCTACAAATGCGAAATCTGCAACGCCGTCGTTATCAACAAATCTCTCATTTTCTTCTGACATGACTGGAATATCGGTGTTGTCTACTAATTCTTTTCCTTTTGGGGCTTCTTTCTTTTTTCCACAACCTGAAACAAGAATAACCAAAGCCAACGCTGCCAAAGATAACTTTTTCATAACTCATGCCTCCTGGTAATAAATTAATAATCTGAAATTTTTACCTTAAACTACACAAAAACAATTACTCTTTCGCTTTTGTTAATACACTTTAGCACATTTTATTTAAATTTCCTACTCATTATTTTTCGGATTGTTTATAATGATAGTAAATATAATGATACTAAATAATATAAAAAATCCAACGCGTGACACAAAATTTTTATGGTGAAGGCAATTGTTGTGAAAAAGATACTTATTAACGATGAAATTTGGCAAACAAGAGCAGCGGTTTTGAGGGATAACCGTTTGCAAGACATGTATTTTGACACGCAAACGAAAGAAGAACTGGAGCGTTGCTTTTTTAAAGGTAAAGTTTGCAAAGTTCTTCCTGGAATTCAAACGGCATTTGTAGACATTAATCAAACAAAGGCCGGTTTTTTGCACATAAGTGAAGTTGACCGAGCTCTGGCAACAGAAAAAGTATTTGATTCCATACAAGAAGAAGATCGCGAAGAAATCACTCACTTCGAATTGAAAAGCTCAATTAGTATCGATAAAATATTCAACGAGGGCGAAGAGATACTTGTTCAGGTAATCAAAGAACCAATTCACGAAAAAGGCGCAAAACTAACAACATGTTTTACACTACCAGGACGATTCCTTGTTTTAATGCCAAATATTCCTCAAATCGGCGTCTCAAAGAAAATTGATAACAGAGAAGAGCGTTCCAGATTGCGCGAAATAATGCAAAAAAGTCTTCCATCGGGCATGGGCGTAATTGTACGCACAACAGCAGAAGGCCGGTCAGACAAGGACTTAAAGAAAGATGTAGCCTTTCTTATCTCAACCTGGCATTCGATTCAGAAAAAATTTAAAAAAGCAGTGCCCGGCGAAAAACTTTATGAAGATTTACCTCTTTCATTACGCGTAGTTCGCGAGCATCTTGATGAAGATGTTGAAATGGTTGTAACTGATTCAAAAGAGAATCAAAAAGCCATATACAAATACGTTAAATATATTTCACCGGATAACTTAAACAAAATTCGTTTCTTTCAGGGGCCTCCATCACTTTTTGATCGATTTGAAATTGATAAACAAATCGAGAAAGCTTTGGATAAAAAAGTCCAGTTACGCTCTGGCGGATCATTGATCATTGAAACGACAGAGGCAATGACTGTTATTGACGTAAATACAGGCAAGTTCACCGGTTCTGATAATCAAGAAGAGACAATTTTAAAAACAAATCTTGAAGCTGCAGAAGAGATTGTAACACAACTTCGCTTGCGAAATATTGGCGGATTAATTGTAATTGACTTCATAGATATGGCAACGATGCATAACCGTCAAAAACTCTCAAGATTTTTAGAAAAAACCCTTAAAGAAAAAGATAAATTTCAATCAGTTGCGTTAAAAGTTTCTGAGTTTGGGCTTGTCCAGATGACACGTAAGCGTTCCGGTAAAACTTTGGTCAACCAACTCACAAATGTATGTCCCTGTTGTTCAGGTAAGGGACATGTAAAATCAGTACAAACAATGAGCTTTAAACTTTTACGCGAATTTAAAGAAGAATTCATAAGAGAAAATATGTCCGGAGGAGTCGTCCTAGCCGTGTCTAATAAAGTTTTTGATTATCTTGTTCAAAATGAATATAATGCTATTCTAACACAAGAGAAAGAACTTGGTTGCAAAATTACACTTGAAAGCTTTGAACAGTATGAAGACGACCAGTTCAGCATTCGAAAGAATTCTTAATTTTTTTAAAACTTAATTAAAGCTTTATAGATTTCTTTAAACCTAAAAAGTTTTATTTTAAAGAGGGTACTCCATGTCCGAGCAGATAAAAAATACTGTGGCTAATTCTGCAGATTATCAGGCCACAATTGGGATTGAAGTTCATCTACAACTCAAAACAAAATCTAAAGTCTTTTGTAGTTGCAAAAACGAGTTTGGGCATGAAGCAAATAAAAACATATGCCCAATTTGTGCTGGTCATCCGGGAACTTTACCAGTAATGAATAAAAAAGTGGTCGATGATGCAATTCTTCTTGGACTTGCAACAAATTGCAAAATCACTCCCTCAACAAGCTTTGCACGTAAGCATTATTATTATCCTGACTTACCCAAAAATTATCAGATCACGCAAGATGCAGACCCAATTTGTCAAGACGGATACATTTCAATTGAACTTGAAGACGGATCCGAAAAAAAAATTAGACTGATTCGAATCCACATGGAAGAGGATGCAGGTAAAAATATTCATACGTCCTTGGGTTTCAGCCTTGTTGACTTGAATCGTGCGGGCACACCACTTGTTGAAATTGTAAGCCAACCGGACATGGAAAACGCTCAGCAAGCCAAAGCATATCTCATGCGTCTACACAGCATCGTCCAATATCTTGGAATAAGTGATGCAAACATGGAAGAAGGTTCGTTTCGAGCCGATGTTAATATATCGGTAAGAAAAAAAACTACAGATCAACTTGGACAGAGAATTGAGTTAAAAAACATTAACTCTTTTAAATTCATCACTCAGGCAATTGAGTATGAAACGCAACGCCAAATCCAAGCTTTAGAATCCGGTGAAAAGATTTATCCGGAAACTAGACAGTGGGACCGCAAAAATCAAAAAACTGTTATGATGCGCCGAAAAGAAGGTGCCGATGATTACCGATATTTCCCAGAACCTGATCTGCCGGCAATTGAAATCGATTCAAAGTGGATCGATGGCATAAGAAAAACAATTCCAGAATTACCAGGCGAAAAATTAAGAAGATTCCAAAAAGATTATGGTTTACCTTATGCTGACGCGTTAATTTTGATTGAATCAATTCCACTTGCTAACTATTTTGAGCATACATGCAAGACATGCAAAAACCCAAAATCTGCATGTAACTGGATATTGCGAAACTTATTAGCATATCTGAATGAACATAAAGCCGACATAAATAACACTAAAATGACACCGGAAAACTTGGCTGGGCTTGTTAATGAAATTGAATCGGGTAGCATTAACAGCAAGGTAGCTCAAGATGTCTTTGCCGACATGATAGCAACTGGTAAAACAGCCAAAGAGATCATCAAAGAAAAAGACTTGGGACAAGTTGATTCAACAGAGATGCTTGAGGTAATTGCAAATAAAATTGTAAACAACAATCCTGATGAAGTTGCAAAATACAAAGCCGGAAACCTGAGGCTCTTTGGCTTCTTTGTTGGTCAGGCCATGAAAGAGACAGGCGGCAAAGCCAATCCAAAAGTCTTAAACGATATATTTACAAAGCTTTTAAAGTAAAATTTTATCAATAATAAAGGACCATTGAATACAACTCAATGGTCCTTTATTATTGAATATCTACTATTATTTTGCGTTTAATAATTTTTCTTCGATTTCCATCAATCTATTATATTTAGCAACACGTTCGCCACGATTTGTAGCCCCAGCCTTAAATTGACCGGCAGCGGTCCCAAAAACAAGATCTGATATAAAAGTATCACAAGTTTCGCCGGATCGGTGAGACACAACTGTTTTGTAATTATTTGCTTTACAATATTTAATTGCATTCACTGTTTGCGTAACTGTTCCAATCTGATTTGGCTTGATTAGCACAGCATTTGCAGCGCCAAGCTTGACGCCTTTTTCGATTCTATCAATATTTGTAACAAACAAATCGTCACCAACAATTTGAATCTTACTCCCAAGTTTTTCGGTCAAGATTTGCCAGCCATACCAATCATCTTCAGCAATGCCATCTTCAATTGAAATAATTGGATAATTGCTTACCAAGTTTTCATACAATTCAACAAGTTGTAAACTCGTTAGTTGTTGGTCATCGATTGTATAAACATTTTTAGATGCGTCATAAAACTGAGATGCTGCAACATCCAGACAAAAAGAGATTTCACTTGTGCAATACCCGGATTCCTCAACAGCCCTATGCATATAATCAAGAATGATATTTTCTTTGTTCTTCTTTGCTTTAATCATAGGGGCAAAACCACCCTCAAAACCTACACCAACTCCATATCCATCTTTTTTTAAAATATTTTTTAAAGACTGGTAAATCTCAGCAGCCGTCTGAACTGTTTTTTGCATTGATCCCTGTTTTTTTGGTAGAACCATAAACTCTTGAAATGCAACTCCATTATCGGCATGCACCCCGCCATTCAAAATATTAAACATGCACAATGGAAAAGCAGTAGCTCCAATTTCAAAAACTTGATTGAGTAATTCATAAAGCTCAATTCCTGAATCAACAGCTTGCGCACGAGCAATTACAATGCTAGCAGCCAATGTTGCATTAGCACCAAGATTGGATTTATTTTCGGTGCCATCAATATCAATTATTAGCTTGTCCATGTCAATTAATTGAGGAGTTTTACCAATCAACGCCGGTGCAATTTTTTGTTCCAAATTTTCGATAGCTTTTAAAACGCCTTTCCCCAAAAACCTGCTCTTGTCGCCGTCTCGCAACTCAATGGCTTCAAACACACCGGTAGATGCTCCGGATGGGACAGCCGATGTAACCATGTTGCCATTATCAAGTTGCAAAACACACATAACGGTTGGAATGCCATTAGAATCCAACACTTCTCTGCCAAAAATCTTTGATATTTTCATATTAATTTTACCCTTCTGGAAAATTTGCTAGTATATCCAATCTAATTTATAAAAATATAGATTTATTAGGTTTTATACTATGTTAAGCAACTTATACACAAATATAAACACGCAAGTAACTGAATTAACAAAAAATCAGTCATCTTTTACTATAATTTTAATAATGGCCCTAATTTTAACGCTAGTCTTTCTTGCTTGCTACAATTTAGTTATTATCCCACAAAAAATGGCAAAGAATCATCTAGATTTTATATGCAACAAAATCAAACAGGGTGACAAGGTAAACACACAAAATGGAAATGTGGGGAAAGTTTTGTACGTTTTTAAAAGTACGGTAATTATAGAACTCGAAAATGGGTGTAAAACAGAAGTGCTAAAACAGTCGATCAAAAGCATATCACCTAGACCTCTTGCGACATCAAACACATTAATCCAGCCCGCTCGTCCTGCCGTGCCCGCCGAGGCTATCCCAAGCGAAGGCTGGGAGCTTGTCGAAGGATCGCCCTTCGGGTGGCGGGCAGAGATGCAAAGCGATATAACAAAACATGAACACAAATAAAAAATTCTCCCCATTTATCATTGCAACTTTTGCATTTTTGTTCGGAATTTATGCACAGTCGTATGAACTTTTTAGCCCAGCAATTTTATTAATAACGCTAACGTTATTAACGCCGGTTTTATTTATCAGCGCAGCTAAGAATTTTCATTCAAAGTTTACCCAAGTCTTTGCCTGCATCATTTTTTTTGTTCTTGGTGCATTTGCACTAACATGGCAAAAAAATCAACACTCTAATGCGTTACAAGAATTTGATGGCAGAAAACTTGATTTGATCGCACAGGTTACAAATAAAATACTGTTACCAGCAGCCGAACATGATAACCGGAATGGTGGCTGGAAAGAAATTATTGAGATAACTGTATTGCAGACAAAAGATGCGATAGCCAAGAATCATGAAGCATTCAATACAGCAATGTGCTATAAAAAAGCACATTTCAATTTGCAATGCTACTCTTCCTCACCCACCGACGTACAAGTTGACGATATAATTGAACTTGAAGACGTCAAAATTAAAGTTCCACAAGATAAATCACTTTCTCAAAACACTTCATATAAAAATTATTTAATTAAAGAGAATCTTTTAGCTTCCGTGTTTTTTTATAAAAATAACAATATAACAATTTTAAGATCCCCAAAATTCAGTATCAGAAAATTTATCTGGGACATACAAACAAAAACATATCAAAGACTGCAACAAAAAATACATCCTACCGTTTTTACTTATTTTTCACTGATGTTTCTGGGCAATACTCATCACAAAAATATTGATTCAATGCGCAACACATTTAATTATTGGGGACTTTCGCATTACTTGGCGCGCTCAGGGCTACACATTGTTTTGTTTATTTTAATTTGGACGATATTTTTACAACTTATACCAATCTCAATCAGATTTAAACGAAGCTTACTAATTATTATTTGCGTTACATACAAAATATTTTCGTGGACAAGCCTTCCATTCACCAGGGCATTTTATGCTTTTATTTTGACCGAAATTGGCAAAATTTTTAATTTTCAAACGGATTTCTTACATCTACTTTCAATAGTCTGTATGACAATTCTTTTATTTAATCCAATGCAGTTATTTTTTCTTGATTTTCAACTGACATTTGCACTAACTTTTGCTCTTGCTTTTGTTACAAAATATATAAATTAACTAAATCAAAAAATTTCTTAGTGAGTCTGACGTTTTGCAATAATTCGCTTAACTATATTAGGAAATGCAGCTTTTGCATCCATACCAAATCCCAAAAGACGAACCGCCATTCCATGTTTATTTAAAAGCTCAGAAATAACCTCTTTTAATTCGGTATCAGTAAGAAATTCCGCCCCTCCCATCTCTTCTTCAAAAATATTACTTACAGCAAAAAATTTAACAGGAATAGGAAACCTAAACTTAAACACTATTCCATTAACTTCTACAGCTCCACTAAACGGAGACTTCTTGCATAACGGACAAGCACAAAGTTGATCCGCAATCTTCAGTGCACATTTTGAACAAATAAAATTATCTTTATTACCGCAACAGAACATAATAATTTTCCAGCGACCTAGCGAAAACAGTCTGATCAAATTTATAAAACGAAGTTCACTTGTAGCATTTCTATCTAAAGCAGCAACTATTAACCTATCTATTCCTTCAATATCTTTTTCTTTTTCGAATTCCTCAGTACAAATGCAACAATAGCCATTCTCTGATTCTTCCACTTTTACACGCTGTTTAGACACATCGTCACAACATCCCGCATCTTCCTGAGTCCTTTTCATAGCATACACACCATTAACTGATGAAACTAAAACTAGCCCAATAACAAACAGTTTAAAAAAATTTTTAGGCATCATTATTCCTTCTAAATCAACCAATTAAACAATAAAAAACACGCAAAACATACATGCAAATTATCAAATAACTAGCCAATGTCAACAACATGCAATTGTGGTTGTACAAAACAAATAAACTGGTCATTTTAAAAACTCTTGAAAAGCATGATTTTATTCACTTAAGTTCTTATTCTAGTAGTAACCAAACATATTTATATTTTTTATTTTTAATGAAAGGGTGAATAGTGAATATTTTACGCACTATTATCACGATGACATGCCTCATCTGTCTCAACTTTTTTCCGCATCAGGCAAATGCATCATCTTATATTACCGAAAAAATAAAGGCCTCTTCGCCAACACTAAAAAACAGAATGGAAAAGATCTCTAAAAAAAATTGGACTTTTCTTGTTTATATGGCATCAAACAGCGATTTAAGCAAAGATGCTGTAAGAGCTTTAAAACAAATGCTAAATATTGGATCAACAAATACCATTAATATTGTTGTTCAAATAGACAAGCAAGGCGAATCGGATATTGAAAGAATTTACATTCAAAAAAACAAAGCATTTTTAATTGAATCAAACGCGCAAGTAAATGAACCCGAAGTTGGTACCGCTCAAAGTTTATATAATTTTATTAAATGGGGAATAATTAATTTTCCATCAAATAAGCTTGCAATACTTTTTTGGAATAATGGATCAGGCATAAAAGATATTAATCTTTTAGATAAAGTTTTAACAACACATAGAGATCAAATTTATACAATTAATCCACAAAATGGACTTTCTGAAATAAATTATGATTTTTCAAATAATTTTAATTTAATGAAAAAGATAGAAAAAAATTACGCAAAATTATTTGAATTGGACACAAAAAAAACGGGCACTGATAATTCATTATCAGCAAAAGATCGCTTCCATATTTATTTAACAAATCAAGATCTGAAAAATGTTTTAGACCAAACCCAACAAGAACTTTTAAATAATAAAAAAATTGATTTAGTTTTAATGGATGCATGCCACATGGCAATGAGTGAAATAGCATCTCAAATAAAAAATTCAACAAAATTCCTTGTGGCATCTCAAGAACTGGAACCGTCTACAGGATATAACTATGAACTATTATTATCCCCATTCTTAGATAAAACACTTACAGTTGATGATTTCGCAAAAAATTCTGTAGTAGCATTCGAAAACGAATACTCATCTAAATGTGCTCAATACACACAATCAGCAATAAATTTGGAACAAATTGGCAAAATAGAACAAGACATAAAAAAATTAACTTCCATTCTTCTACAACTTGTCAAACTTAATCCTGATATGATGATCGGAGCACTCAAGGGTGTCCGAAACAACGACAGATTTACAACAGAATTTTATGATGCTGATTACATAGATTTATGCCACTTTTACAAAAGCCTAATTTTCATGGTAGATACATTAAAAAAACCAAAACGTGGATTTGCCATGACAGAAGATTATACGAATAATTTGGATGATGTTAAGGTACTGGCGCAAGAAGCCATAGACTCAATGAAAAATATCGTCATCAAATCTACGAGCTGTAAATATATAACTGGCGCGAATGGAATATCAATATACTTCCCAAAACGCAAAGTTCATGAATCATACTACAAAACATCTTTTGACCAAGAAACACAATGGTCACTGTTTTTGGATTTGTATATTCAAGAAGCCAAAAAGATTAGCAACTCACAAATTGAGCTGGATCTTGAAAAGAGAGGCGCCGAGCTTGAAAGAAAAGCAGCAGAACTTGAAAAAAGAGCACTAACAAAAAGTATTCAATCAATAGCTAACAAAAAAAATAAAAAGTCTGTGGCGAAGAAAAACACACACTCAATAGTTAAGAAAAACCCACAAGAATTGACCAAAAAAAATCAGGTAATAAAAAAGACTGAACAAAAAACAACAATATCCCAAAATGCTAAAGGTTTAGATAAAAACATTACCCGATGCAATTGTAGTACTAAACCTGTAAGTCAACAAATAACCCCCAAAGCCAAAACTCAAACAAAACCTGTAGTCAAGCCTCAGGCAAAACCAGTAACCAAACCACAGCCAAAAACAACATCTAAAAGCACAATTGTCAAACCGCAAATAACCCCAATAATTAAGCCACAAACAAAACCAGCAACCAAAAATCAACCGAATACACCTGCTAAGAAAAATATTACTCAAACAAAAAATACAAAACCTGCTGATAAATCTTCCAAAAATAAGAAGTAAAAGTTCAAAAAGTAAAATTTGTAGAAAAACCAGGTAGTCAGGATATACTTAGAGCTACCTGGTTTTTACTTTTTAGGAATGACAGTGAATGATAAAAATTTAGATACCCAAGTTAAAAATTATATAAATTTTTTAAAAAAGCAGCCAAAAGGCTTTGTGTACAAAGACAATGCTGAAAAACAGGAAGTTGCCCAATCTGCAACAACTTCTAAGCAAAAAAAAGAAATCGAATCAAAGTCTCGTCAAGAAATGCTTGACGAAATAAAATGCAAATTCAAAAACTGTAATAAATGTCCACTAGCCGAACAAGGACGCGCGCAGGTCGTTTTCGGAGTGGGAAATCCATTTACAAAAATTATGTTTGTGGGCGAGGGACCGGGCAGGGACGAGGATGCTCAAGGTAAACCGTTTGTCGGTAGAGCCGGCCAATTACTCACGAAAATAATTGAGGCTATGAAGCTCACGCGCGATGAAATTTACATCAGCAACGTTGTAAAATGCCGTCCGCCAAACAACAGAACCCCACTGCCAAACGAGAGCGACATTTGCAAAAAATTAATTCTTTATAAAGAAATCGAAATTATTAAGCCGCAGATCATTTGCGCACTTGGAGCAACCGCCACTCAGGGGCTGCTAGGATATGACGCAAATATTTCAAAATCGCGTGGAATTTTCTTTAAATTTAATGACACTTTAGTTTTGCCAACCTATCACCCAGCCTATCTGCTGCGCAATCCGGATGCAAAAAAGATTGTATGGGAAGATATGAAAAAAATTATGGAAAAATTAAACGAACTTAACTCTTAGCTTTAAACACGCGTATTTTTTTGTTACTATCAAACAAATAAATTTTAGGGATTATTAATCCATGGATCCCAGCCGTCGCCAAGGCTATGGCGGGCAGGCCTGAAACAAGTTCAGGATGACAGATCACTTGGAGACGTAGCTTCCGCCGACGCTCTTTGTAGCTATGGCGGACAGGCAGTTGGTCAAACGGTCGATCTATATTGAAATTTTTTCGGAGACGTAGCTCAGTTGGTTAGAGCACCCGCTTCACATGCGGGGGGTCGGAGGTTCGAATCCTCTCGTCTCTACCAGTCTTCGCTGTTACACAGCTTCGCCTGGCAAGCCATCCGTTCGATTTAGTTAAAACTACGACGAACAAATTGTCCTAAGCAGCTTCGCCTGACAGGCCAGACTTCCGACTTCGTTAAAACT
>Ga0172379_10007926_pt1 | contig 13600 bp, 7 predicted proteins | sample GrowelOW334metaG_FD_119756 | JGI IMG/M metagenome (GOLD analysis project Ga0172379, IMG submission 119756) | Groundwater microbial communities from an aquifer near a municipal landfill in Southern Ontario, Canada - Groundwater well OW334 metaG | ecosystem: Environmental > Aquatic > Deep... | reverse complement strand
GCGATTATTGCCGGTTACCCCTGGTTTGGGGAATGGGGTCGGGATAGCCTGATCTCCCTGCCGGGCCTTACCTTCTGTTGCGGCCGCACCCGGGAAGGGACAGACATCCTCACCCATTTGTCCAGATATGAACGGCAGGGCCTCCTTCCCAATGTCTTTTCCGAGGAAGACAAGAGTCATGCCTACAACACCGTGGACGCCCCTCTCTGGTATTTCTGGGCCGTTCAGCAGTTGCTTAAATATACTGGTAATAATGATGCGATCATAGAAAAAAACATCTGGCCGACCCTGAAAAACATTCTCCGCCAGTTCCTCCATGGAACCATCTTCAATATCTACATGGACGACAACGGTCTCCTCCATGCCGGCGCCGAGGGACGGTCACTGACCTGGATGGATGCCTGTATCGACAACCGGCCCGTAACCCCCCGCTACGGCTATCCCGTCGAAATCAACGCCCTCTGGTACAATGCCGTCTGTTTCGCCGCCGAGTTGGCCCCCCGCTTCGGGGATCAGGAGTTCTATTTTCAGGAGCTGATTCCCAGGATCCGCCAGTCCTTTCAGGAAACATTCTGGATCGAGGAAGGCGGCTACCTCGGTGATGTCTATCATGACGGTCAACTGGACCGCTCCGTCCGTCCGAATCAGATTTTTGCCGTCTCCCTGCCTCACTCGCCCCTCGATGCCGATCAGGGGCGCCAGGTGGTTAATAGAGTCAGAGATGAACTGCTCACCCCGGTGGGTCTCCGCACCCTTTCTCCCCGGGACCCCCAGTACCGGGGGCGCTACGAGGGATCTTCCCGTTCCCGGGATGAGGCCTACCACCAGGGAACGGTATGGCCGTGGCTCCTCGGTCATTATGGCGAGGCCCGCCTCAAGGTCGCCGCAGACCGGGAGGAAACAAGGGACGCGCTACGCCTTTATCTGCGGGCATTTTTGCACCGGCATTTCCGGGAGGCGGGTGTCGGCTGCGTCTCCGAGATCTTCGACGGCGATTCACCACACCGGCCCAACGGCTGCATCTCCCAGGCCTGGAGCGTAGCGGAACTAATCCGCTTATACGTCCTCTTGAGAAGTGCGGACAATCGTTTCACTGTCTGATAATACATCCATCATTCAAAGTTTTTATTGCGATAACGAGTTTGATTTATCGTAAAGGAAAGTGCTGAAAGGGAGGCTTAGGTATTGGAAAGAAATTTTGACATGCTTTATTTAGCCATGGTCGTAGTGTTTCTCATTGCGAGCATTCTTCTGATGTTATGGAACAGGGGGAGAGAAAAAAATGGGACCGGGCATATCGATGATTCGGGAACGGTCACACTTAAGAAATCATATTTACCAACCAGACGTCCCAAGATTAAAAAAAAGAGCAATACTGGTGCTTCCCCCGAGAGTAATATGCAAGTGAAAATGTGGTATTATTCAATAGATGGCGATAGTAAGCATGGCCCGGTCACGGAAGAGGAGTTGCGCCGGCTGCTGAGTTCACGACGACTTCTCCCCGATACACTTGTCTGGACACAGGAACTGCCTTGCTGGAGCGAGGCATCATCATTTAAAATTTTGATGACCTCACAAGAGTCGTCGTAGAAAGGCAGATACAACAAATATGCAGGTTGTCAATCTTAGTAAACCATCATCACGCCCATCGCCGATTTTCAAAAGGCCTGCGACCCGGGATTTGAACAGGGGTGCAACAACTGGCAGCGACTGCCGAAGAATCAGGAGCTTATCGGAATCATCCCACCCAAACAGCCTCACAAATATTCTTGTTGATATCGATGGGAAAGGTAGGGGTAGGCAAGATTTGCGAAACAGCTCAATGAACACGGGATAAAACATACTCAATGGATACAGCATATTCGCCGGATAAAGAAGGGCTGTGCATCTTCCGGGAGTCAAACGTACGGCAATTTTCAAAAGTATCCATCCTTTCATATGATTATCAATGAAATGTGTCCTTGACTTTTTAAAATAATATGCCCATAAAAGGGCAAAGTTGAATAGGGCATCGTCATTTTAATTGACCAATAATTTGACCATTTTTCTGAGGGTGATGCCATTTAGTGATTATAGAAACCCCGTTCTCTCAAAAGGAAGCGGGGTTTTGTGCGCGGAGGGGTGGATGATGAAAAACGCAATGCCTTTAATGATGGCTTCTTTGTTCTTTTTCGCGTCTTTTTCACCCGCCCTTGCAGAACTGAAAACCTTTATCAAAGAATATACTTATCAGGCGAGCGAGTTTGATAGTAAGGTACCCTGTCGAACAATTGCTCGTGGACAGGTTAAACGACTCTTGTGAATATGGCATCCTGGGAGTGCTTATAAAACCTGCCATTGACGATTCTCTACGCTAACGCATAATCAGACGACAAGAGGGAGACTCTTCATGAATGATACATCCTTTCTCGGCCTGGTTCAAAACACCGCTTTGTTACTGACGGTGGCTTTCATCTTTGACGTGACTGCGGGTCAGTGGCGTACGGAGCAATCATTGTTCCGGCGGGCGCTTGTCGGTTTTATTCTCGGCGCCATCGGAATCATCGTCATGATGACGCCTTGGACATTCGGACGAGGTATTGTATTTGATACGCGCTCGGTAATGCTCGGCATATCCGGACTCTTCTTCGGACCCGTTTCCACCACGATAGCGATGGCGGTGACCGCAGCGTTTCGTTACCACCTGGGAGGAACAGGCGCCTGTACCGGGGTTGCCGTTATCATCACATCAGGGGTGATCGGGATCGCTTGGCGGCATTTTCGTCATCGGCCCTTATCGGAGATTTCCTGGCGCGAACTCTACCTTTTCGGCATGGCTATTCATTTGGCCATGCTGGGTCTGATGCTGACGCTGCCGTGGGAGACAGCTCTGCGAGTACTTTCAAGCATCGCACTACCAGTTATATTGATATTTCCACTGGGAACCGCCTTGCTGGGAGTGTTGATGGTCAACCGGTTGCGGCGCGCGCGGATGGAGGAGGAACTGCTCCGAACGAATACATTACTGGACTCGATTGTCGAGAATATCCCTAACATGATCTTCCTCAAGGACGCCCGGGAACTCCGGTTCCTTCGGTTTAACCGAGCGGGAGAGGATCTGCTGGGTTATCCCAGGGAGGAGCTGCTGGGGAAGAACGATTACGATTTCTTCCCGAAGGATCAGTCAGACTTCTTTACGGAGAAAGACAAGGAGGTTTTGCGCGGGAAGGGGGCTTTGGATATACCGGAAGAACCCCTGCAGACCCGCAACAAGGGAAAGCGCATAATACACACCAAGAAGGTGCCGATCTTTAACGCAGAAGGAGACCCCGAATATTTGCTGGGCATCTCCGAGGATATAACTGATCGCAAGCAGGCAGAAGAAGAAATCCGCTGTCTTAACGACGAACTCGAGCAACGGGTAGTGGAGCGCACCGCCCAGTTGGAAATTGCCAACAAGGAGCTGGAGGCTTTTACATACTCTGTCTCCCACGATCTCAAGGCTCCGCTCAGGGCCATAGACGGTTATGCACAGATTCTCATCGAGGACCATGCCGTCCGTTTGGATGGCGAAGGAAGGCGAGTCTGCGAGGTTATAAGCAACAACGCAAGGACGATGGGCCGGCTGATCGACGATCTGCTGGCCTTCTCCCGGACGGGCCGGGTAGAGATTAATCATGCGCTTGTGGACATGGCGCCCCTGGCGAATTCCATCTTATATGAACTGACGACCCCGGCGGAGCGGGAGCGGATCGATTTTCACATCGGCCCCCTGCCCCAGGCCGTAGGCGACCCGATGCTCCTCCGGCAGGTCTGGGCGAACCTCCTCGGCAACGCCGTCAAGTTCTCAGCGCAGAAGAAACGGGCCGTTATCGAGGTGGGCTGCCTATCGGAAGGGAGCGGATACCCGTCAGCAGGCGGCCATGAGGCGGACGTTTCAACGGAACGCCTGCCATCCGCAATCCCCGTTCCGGACTCCGAAAGGGTGTACTTCGTCCGGGACAACGGTGCCGGTTTCGACATGGCCTATGTGGACAAGCTCTTCGGAGTTTTCCAGCGTCTCCATAACGCGGAGGAGTTTGAGGGGACAGGCGTGGGCCTGGCCATCGTCCAACTGATCATCCAGCGCCACGGCGGCAGGATATGGGCAGAGGGGGAAAAAGGAAAAGGGGCAACGTTCTACTTCTCAATTGGTGAAGCGTAGACTGGCTATAGGACTGAGAATGGTGAACGGTGTCAGGTCCATAAACGGCACAACGTGGCGATAATTTTATGTGAATCATGAAGCTGATATACGCGACCGACGTACATGGCTCCTTTGAGCGGGTTCGGGAACTCCTCAACCTGACTGCCGCCGATGTTTACATTGTCGCCGGCGACCTCGTCGATATACCCTTCTACACAATGAAAACGGCGAGACGCTACCTTGACCTGCAGACATATTTCCATAGTCTGAGAAGGGGAAAAGGGAAGGGGGACATGACCCTGGAGGACTATGTGGACGAGCTTCTGGAAGATCCCGACCTTGCCGGGGAAGTGGTGGAAAAGGGGAACCGTTATCGGTATGAGACGCTCCGGTCCCGGCAGATTCTCCAGAAGAACTACGGGCTCCTGGAAAACATGCTTTCCCTGCTCCCCCCGGGACGCGCCTTTAGCCTTCCCGGCAATCATGATATGGATCTGGGGCATACAACCCTCCGGGACCGGGATCTGCATCTTAAATGCCATGCCGCCGGACCTTTGAAAATCGCCGGTTATGGAGGCGCCGGTGGGAGCACTCCCGGCATTCCCGAGCGCTATAGTGTGGTGTATCGTGCCGGTACGGGCGTCAGTGCGGACAATAATGAAATGTACCGTTTTTTCAAATCCGTTCAGCCCGACGTCATCGTGACCCATCAGCCTGCCTACGGGATTCATGACTTCGCCTCTCCCTTGGGCGAAACGGGTTCCCATGCCCTGCGGCGTTATTGTGAACTTAACCCTGTCCTGCTCTGCCTGACGGGACATCTCCATGACCAATGGGGCCTGGAGGAGGAAGATGGTACCGTCTTTCTCAATCCCTCCCATTTTGGAGAGATCGTAGAGATCAACGGGCGGGTCGCTGAAGGGGGGTTCTTCTACGATGTGGAAATGCATGAAAGCACAGTGGAACAGGTCAGGCACCGGAAGCTGGTGGGGGGACAGATATATGATATCGTCGTCCATGACCGCAAGGAGGGGAAGTGGGTGCAGCGAGTGGCTGACCGGGGGCGCTACGGGGCGCTTCTGAGGGGAAGGAACTATGAGACGGGTGAGGATGTGTAATATGAGGAGATCATGAAACACAGCGAATCAGAGGTGAGACTCCTGGGGCGGATGGCTAACCTCATCCTGTCATGCCTGACCCGGGAAGAGGCCAGGATGGTTGCCGCCCGGTTTCTGCCGCAACTCTTCCCCGGGGAAACAGGGGCGCTTTTCGTCCGTCATTCCGCCCAGGATCTTTATGAACCCATCGTATCCTGGGGAGAGGAAAGGCAGTGGCAGTCCTTCTCCGGTCAGGACTGCTGGTCGCTGCGGCGGCGTCGCATCCACATCGTCCGGGAGGATAAAGACCAGCCTCCCTGTCCCCACACCGACCATGATCCGGAGCGGTGGATTTCCCTCTGTATCCCCATGACCGCCCGGGAGGATACCCTGGGCGTTTTCCACCTTCTTGTTCCCGTGGGGGCGGTGGGAAACAGATCGGGAGGGGAGGAGGGGCGGACAGATGGTCACGACGGGGGCCGGGAAGGGAGCGGAACCGGAACTGTAGCTGATTCCGGAGACACCCTGGCGGGAAAGCGGCGTCTCGCCGCCCTGGCGGCGGATCTCCTTACCCTGCTCCTGGTAAATCTCCGGTTGCGGAAACAGATCGATGATCTGTCGGTTCGGGACGCCCTTACGGGTTGCTTCAATCGGCGCTACCTTGAAGAGACGCTGGCCCGGGAATTGAAAAGCGCCCAGCGCACGGGCCGGCAGCTTGCCGTCATCCTTATGGATATTGATCATTTCGGGCAATTTACCGAGGTCTTCGGTCACGGCGCCAGCGGCATGGTGCTCAGGGACCTGGGCGGCTTCCTGAAGGAGAATGTCCGGGAAGTTGATATCCCCTGCCGCTACGGGGCCGATGAATTCGCTCTCCTCCTTCCCGATACCTCCCTTGCCGCCTGCCGGCGCCGGGCGGAGCATCTCCAAGCGATGATTCGGGATCTGTCTCTTCAGGATGGCCACGCCCATATGCGGCGGATAACGGTTTCCATGGGCGTTGCCGCCTGTCCCGATCAGGGAGAGACCATGTGCGATCTTATGGAAGCGGCGAAAGCCGCCCTGAAAAATGCCAAACAGACCGGCCGAGACAGGATCAGTATGGCCGAGGGATAGGAGGGCCAGGGTGGGGATAGGTTTGATGAGCCTATTTACTTTTCCCTGCGAATCTGCAATAGATAGCCGAACATGAAAGGAGGGGCTTGGGCTTATGCGGGTGCTCATGTTTGGCTGGGAATTCCCGCCTGTAGTCAGCGGCGGTCTGGGAACGGCCTGTTACGGAATAACGAAAGCCCTCACCGGTCTCGGCAACCATGTTCTCTTCGTCATGCCCCGGATCGAGTTGTCCTGTCCCTTCCCGCTTCTGACCCTGATCTCGGCCTCAGACATCCTTAATGCCGCTTCGGAGCGAGAAAAGCCACTTCCTGAAGATTCCCTTTTGCCTCTCCCTCTTCAAAATGCTCCCTTGATCCTCCGTCCCTACCAGCGGGCCGGACAAGGGGGAGGAGGACCACCGGATTTCTCGGACTGGCCGGCGGAAAGTTATCTGGCAGCCGGGGAAGGTTATGGCGTCGATCTCTTTGCCGAGGTCCGCCGTTATGGGGAAGCTGGCGGCCTCATCGCCGCCCGGGAGACCTTCGATGTCATTCACGGCCATGACTGGATGACCGTCCCGGCCTGCATCGCCGCGCGTCAGGCGTCAGGGAGGCCCTTTATCCTCCATATCCATTCCCTGGAATACGATCGGAGCGGCGAGGAGATCGACGAGGGGATTTTTGAGCTGGAGCGTTTGGGGATGGAAGCGGCGGACAGGATCATCGCCGTCAGTCATTACACAAAAAAAGCGATCGTCAGCCGGTATGGCATTGACCCCGGAAAGATCTTTGTCGTGTATAACGCCATGAGCCAACGGGAGGCAGGTGAGACATATCGCACCCTTAAGGACAGGGATAATAAGGTTGTCCTGTTTATGGGCCGGATTACCTTTCAGAAAGGGCCGGATTATTTCATTGATGCTGCCGCCCGGGTGCTGAAGGAAATGCCGGAGGTGACCTTTATCATGGCCGGGTCCGGAGATATGATGCCCCGCATGGTTGAGCGGGTGGCGGAACTGAAGATCGGAAAGCGGGTCCACTTTACCGGCTTTCTCCAGGGCTCTCAGGTAGAGGAGGCCATGACCCTCGCGGATCTGTATGTCATGCCCAGCGTTTCGGAACCCTTCGGACTGGCGCCCCTGGAAGCGATGATGTATGACGTCCCCGTTATCATCTCCCGGCAGTCCGGCGTCTCCGAGGTCCTGAAGCATGCCTTGAAGGTCGATTTCTGGGACGTTGATGAGATGGCCAACAAGATGATTGCCGTTCTCAAATATCCCTCCCTGGCGGGGGAGCTTGTGGAAAGGGCAAGGGAGGAGCTGAAAAACCTGCGCTGGGAGAAGGCGGCGCTAAAGATCCTGGAAGTCTACAATTCCGATTCTAAATCAGAGATGATATCAAGGCGGCAAGGAAGAGGCGACGCAGGCGTATTGTCCATACGTCGAGGAGCCGCTGACGATGCCAACGAAGATAGCGCTTTGATTTTGAATCGGAATAAGGTTTCATAAGATGCTGGCCATTTGTCTCTACTTTCAGGTACATCAGCCCTGCCGTCTGAAAAGATATACCGCTTTTGACATCGGTCGCGATCACGACTATGAGGACCGGGAGGAGAACCGGCGGCTATTGGAGAAAGTTGCGGGGCGCTGTTATCTACCTGCCAACGCCCTGTTGTTGAACCTGATTCGTAAGTATGAAGGTCGATTCCGGGTGGCCTTTTCTATCTCCGGGGTCCTGCTGGATCAACTGACGGCGTACCGGCCCGATGTTCTGGAAAGCTTCCAGGGTCTTGGAGAAACGGGATGTGTCGAGTTTCTTAACGAGACTTACTACCACTCCCTGTCCTTTCTCTTCAGTAAAGATGAGTTCTGCGCTCAGGTAGGCAGGCACCGCCGGAAGGTTAAAGAACTGTTTGGCCAGGATGGGAAGACCTTTCGTTTTACCGAACTGATTTACAGTAACGATCTGGCCAGGGAGGCGGAGAGCCTTGGTTATGAGGTTATTCTGGCGGAAGGGGCGGAAGTCTTACTTGGCGATCGTTCTCCCAACCGGGTTTACCGGGCTTCGGGAAACGGGGGAGGAGATGAGAATGATAACGGTGCCCGAGCCGGACGAATCAAGGTGCTTCTGCGTAATTACCGGTTATCCGATGATATCTCTTTCCGTTTTTCCAACCGGGACTGGCGGGAATATCCTCTGACGGCGGAAAAATACGCCCATTGGATCCACGGCGAAAACGGCGCGGGGAAGGTGATCAATCTGTTCATGGACTATGAGACTTTCGGGGAGCATCAATGGGCGGAGACGGGGGTCTTCCGCTTTTTGGAAAAACTTCCCGGTGAGATTCTCAAGCATCGGGACTTCGTATTTGCGACCCCCGCAGAGATTGCCCGGACGGTTGAACCTGGGGATAGTATCGATGTGCCGGAGTTGTCCTCCTGGGCCGACACGGAGCGTGATCTGACGGCCTGGCAGGGAAACTCCTTGCAGCAGGATGCCGCCGGGACCCTTTACGGCCTGGAGAGGGCTGTCAAAGCATGTAAAGATGCGGATTTGCTGGATAGCTGGCGGAAATTGCAGACCTCGGACCACTTCTACTACATGTGCACCAAATGGTTTGCCGACGGGGATGTCCACAAATATTTCAATCCCTACCCGTCGCCCTATGACGCTTACATTAACTATATGAATATACTTGACGATTTATCGAAACAGGTAACAAAGGAGAAAAGGTCATGACAGAGAACCGGGAAGGTTATCTTTTTGAGGTCAGTTGGGAGGTCTGCAATAAGGTCGGCGGCATTTATACGGTCATAACAAGCAAGCTGCAGGAGGCCATGCGGGTCTATGGAGACAACTATATCCTCCTGGGGCCGGACCTGAAGACCAACGTGGATTTTGAAGAAACGGACGAGGCCTGCTGGACTAAGATCCGGGAAGGGACGGCGATCAAGGATATCCCCTGCCGTTTCGGCCGCTGGAAAATACCCGGAGAGCCCAAGGTGATACTTATCAGCGCGGGCAAGAAATACGACAAGGAACAGCTCCTGTTTCGCCTCTGGGAGGCTTATGGCGTCGATTCCATCGCCGGGGGATGGGATTATATCGAACCGGTGATGTTCAGCTTTGCCTGCGGGGAAGTGATTGAAACCATCTATAATCTTTCCGCCCGCCCCCATAATCTTCCCGCCGTCGCCCAGTTTCATGAATGGATGTGCGGGGCGGGCCTGCTTTATCTGAAAAAGCGGGTCCCCGAGATCGGCACCGTTTTTACCACCCACGCGACTATTCTTGGCCGATCCCTGGCTGGTTCGGGGATGGACATCTACGCCATGATGGAGAATATCGCCCCCCAGCGGGAGGCCAGCGCCCATAATATTTCGGCGAAGTATTCCATGGAGCTGATCTCCGCCCGGGAGGCGGACTGTTTTACGACAGTGAGCGAGATCACCGCTGCGGAAGCGAAGAATTTCCTGGGTCGCAGCCCCGATGTGATCACTCCCAATGGTCTAGATATGGAGAACATCCCCGACTATACTGAGAATCGGCAACCGGCGGAGCGGTCCCGGGAACGACTTCTAAGAGCAGCGGTGCGGTTTCTCCGCCGCGACCTCCCGAAAGAAACAAAGATAATTATTATTTCAGGACGTTATGAGTTTCATAACAAGGGGGTGGATGTCTTCCTCAATGCCCTGGGGCGCCTGGAGAAGGAAGTTCCCGGCGATGCCCCTGTCCTGGTGTTCCTGTTTATGCTCGGGGGTTATACGGACCTGATTCCCTCTCTCCGTGACGATCAGGCCAGGGTTGAATCGGGACCGATCCCCATTGCGACCCATCGTCTCCATAATGAGGGCTCCGATCCGATCCTCCAGGCCTGTAAAAGTCTGGGCTTGATGAATCAGCCCGGCGGCCGGGTCCAGGTCATTTTTAATCCCGCCTACCTTAACGGCCATGACGGGTTCATCAATATGCCTTATTATGAGGCCCTTGCCGGTTGCGACCTGGGGGTTTTCCCGTCCTACTATGAACCGTGGGGATATACGCCGCTGGAAAGCGTTGCCTATGGGGTGCCTACGGTTACAACGGATCAGGCGGGTTTCGGCGTCTGGGCAGAGCAGACGTGCGGCGAAAACCAGGGGGTATTCATCCTGCCTAGGCGGGGGCAACCGATCCGCTTCATCGAGGATCATCTCTTTGAGATCCTGAAAAACTTTCTCGACTGGACACCCGGGGAGATGGAAAACCGCCGGAAGCAAGCCCGCTGGATCGCCCTGAGGGCAAATTGGCAGGAATTCTATAAGCTCTATCTTCAGGCCTACAATCAGGCCGGCCGCATTGCCGGGGCACGGGCAGACAAGCTGGTGGATGCGGACGAACGGGCGGAGGCGCGCCATGTCTTTGCCGGCGCCGTTTCCGTGCAGCCCCACTTTCGCTCCTTTACCGCGGTGGCGAATCTGCCCGATCAGATCGTCCGCCTCCGGGAACTGGCCTACAATCTCTGGTGGACCTGGAATCCCCGGGCCCTTGACCTTTTTGCCACCCTCGACCTGAAGCTCTGGAAGGAAATGCGCAGCAATCCCGTCCGCATGTTGGAGACGGTTTCCCCCGATGTCCTCCAGGAAGCATCTGAAAACTTTAGCTATTTAAGTCTCTACGCCCAGACAATGCAGCAGTTTGACGATTATATGGGCGAAAAGGGACCCCGTAAGCGTATCCCGGCGCCGCCGGAGCTTCGCTGGTCATCCCCGGTAGCCTACTTTTCGGCGGAATATGGCCTCCACGAATGTCTCCCCATCTATTCGGGGGGGCTGGGCACCCTGTCCGGGGACCACCTGAAAACGGCGAGCGACTTGAATCTGCCCCTGGTGGCCGTGGGCCTCCTCTACAAGAACGGCTTTTTCCAGCAGGTCATCGATGAAAACGGCCGGCAGTTGGAAAACTATCCCGAAAACGACTTCTCCAGCATGCCCGTCCAGATCGTCCAGGACGAACAGGGCGCCGAAGTGCAGATCGTCATCGACCTGCCCGGACGCGCCCTTTTTGCCAATATCTGGGAGGTCAAGGTGGGCAAGGTATCTCTGTATCTCCTCGATGCGGATGTGCCCCGCAATACCATTCAGGATCGGACGATCACTGCCCGGCTTTACAGCGCCGACCAGAAAACCCGCATCGAACAGGAGATCCTCCTGGGGGTAGGAGGGGTCCGGCTCCTGAAAAAATTGGGGATCAAACCCCGGGTTTATCATATCAACGAGGGTCATTCGGTCTTTCTGTTGTTTGAGCGTATCGAATCCCTCATGCAGGAAAACGGCCTGACCTTTGACGAGGCCGCGGAAGTCGTCCGTGCCAGCAGCGTCTTTACGACCCACACCCCCGTCGAAGCGGGAAATGAAAGATTTTCCAAAGATCTCATGGAGCACTACTTTGCCGGCTTTGTGAAACGCTCGGGACTCTCCTGGGCCCAGTTCTGGGAACTGGGACGTCGGGAAGGGGGAGATGACAGGACCTTCTTCATGAATATCCTTGCCTTCAAAATGACCCTCCGCAGCAACGCCGTCAGTCTGGTCCACGGCCAGCTCTCCCGGCGCATGTGGCGGGACGTCTGGAAGGGTTTCGACGATTCCGATATTCCCATCGGTTATATTACCAACGGCGTCCATGTCCTTTCCTATCTTGCCCCGCGGATGCGGTCCCTCCTCGAAGCCTACCTGGGAATGGACTGGGAAAAGAACCTTACCGACGCCGAGCGGTGGACCCGGATCCAGGATATACCCGACGCCATGTTGTGGCGGGTGCGTTATGAACTCAAACAGAAAACCATCGACCTGATCCGCGAGGATGTGTCCAAGCGGGGCGTGAAATACGGTACCGCCCGGATGTGGCGGGAGGAGCTATTCGCGAAATTGAACCCCGGGGCCCTCATGATCGGGATTGCCAGGCGCTTTGCCCCCTACAAACGGGCGGATCTGATCCTGTCGGACCTGGATCGTCTCGACCGGATCGTGAATCATCCGAGCCGGCCGGTACACCTGGTGTTTGCGGGGAAGGCCCATCCTAATGACGGCATGGGGAAAGGCCTGATTGAAAAGGTCCTGAGCATATGCCGGGAGGAACGGTTCCGGGGAAAGATCTTTTTTCTGGAGAATTATGATATCCGCGTCGCCCGCCACCTCGTCCAGGGGGTGGATCTCTGGCTGAACAATCCCCGGCGGCCCCTCGAGGCCAGCGGGACCAGCGGCATCAAGGTGGTGATCAACGGTGTTCTCAATATGAGCGTCTCCGACGGGTGGTGGGTGGAAGGATATAACGGCGTCAATGGCTGGACCATCGGCCCGGTCCTGAAGGGTTATCAGGAGCCCCAGGGCAATAGCGATGGGGATGACGGCCAGTCCCTCTACAGCCTCCTGGAAAACACAGTGATCCCGAGTTTTTACGAGCGTGATGCCGCCGGTATTCCGGAAAAATGGCTGGCCATGATCAAGCAATCCATGCAGTCCCTGACGCCGGTATTCAACACCGACCGGATGCTCCTGGAATATCTCCATGAGATGTATGCCCCGTCGGCGCACCGGGAATGCGAGCTTACCGCCGATGATTTTGCCCTGGCCAGGCAGTTGGCCGAATGGAAAGCGAAGCTGCCTATGCGTTTTTCTTCCCTGAAGCTTATTGACGTCAGCGTCGAGGGGGTCCATGGGGATACGGTCACTGTCGATCAGCCCCTGACCGTGAGCGCCCGGATCGATCCGGGAAAGCTGGACCCCGAGGAAATACTGGTGGAAATGGTCATTGGCCACCGAAACGGCCATGATTTTATCAGACAGCCGGAGAGCGTCCCCCTGGTTTTGACCGACAGGTCCGGGGATGGGATTCTGACCTTTTCCGCAGACTATATCGTGAAGCAAAACGGTCTTTACAGCTACGGCGTCCGGGTTATTCCCCGCCACAAGGACCTGGCGGCAAAACTGGAGACGGGCCTGATCCTCTGGGGGTAAGCCCGCCCAGTGAATGGACCGCCGCCTATCCGGAAGGAACCTGGCAGGTCATCAACCGGGAGAATCACCCGGATTTTATTATCTGATGCGTCTTCACGCCCAGGCTCGGTTGTCGGGAGGAAAAAAGAAAACAGAAACGAGAAAAACGTGTTGCATTTGTGTTGCAGATGTGGGACAAAAAACCCATGAAAACTTCAGCCGTCCATGCCCGCATTGAACCACAGACAAAGGAGAAGGCGGAAGAGATCCTTC
>Ga0172379_10007925_pt1 | contig 13600 bp, 11 predicted proteins | sample GrowelOW334metaG_FD_119756 | JGI IMG/M metagenome (GOLD analysis project Ga0172379, IMG submission 119756) | Groundwater microbial communities from an aquifer near a municipal landfill in Southern Ontario, Canada - Groundwater well OW334 metaG | ecosystem: Environmental > Aquatic > Deep... | reverse complement strand
GCAAGACCGCCTTATACGGTAAAACAGATTTTTGATCTTTTTGTGCTCATGAACCGTCTCGGCGGTGAAAATGGCGTTATTCGTCAAACCGAGTTCTTTTTATACAGCAAAAAAGATCGGGAAGCCGTTGAAAAATGCATGGCTCTCGGCTTGAAATATCCGGAAGTCACCGGGTGGATCAGGGCCGCCAAGGAAGATGTTCACCTGGTGAAGGATGCGGGCTTGAAAGAAACGGGCATTCTCACTTCCGTGTCCGACTATCATATATTTCTAAAGATGAATAAAAGCCGCCGCACAGCTATGGATGACTATTTGAATATCGTTCGCTCCATTCTTGACGAAGGCATTATCCCTCGCTGTCATTTTGAGGACATCACCCGTGCCGATATTTATGGATTCTGCATTCCCTTTGCCATTGAACTGATGAAACTAAGAGAGGAATCGGGGATTAATATCAAGATCCGTCTCTGTGACACCATGGGATACGGAATAACGTATCCCGGCGCTTCCCTGCCCAGAAGCGTTGACAAGTTAATCCGGGCCTTTATCGATGATGCCGGCGTTCCCGGTCATCTCCTGGAGTGGCATGGTCACAATGATTTTCACAAGGCTTTGATCAATGCCTCCACAGCCTGGCTCTATGGTTGCGGCGCCGCTAATTCTACCTTGCTGGGGCTGGGAGAAAGAACCGGCAATCCCCCCATTGAGGCCCTGATCATCGAATACATAGGCCTGACGGGATCAACCAACGGCATCGATACGACGGTTATCACCGATATCGCGCGTTATTTTGAAAAAGAGATCGGCCACAAAATTCCTGCCAATTATCCTTTTATCGGCGCCGATTTCAATGTCACCCGCGCCGGCGTCCATGCAGATGGCCTGATCAAATGTGAAGAGATTTACAATATCTTTGACACTACCAAGATTTTGAAAAGACCGATTATCCCCATGGTAACGGACAAATCCGGCAAGTCAGGGATCGCCTTCTGGATCAACACTCATTTTCATCTTGATGAAGAAGCCGCCATTGACAAGCGCCATCCCGGGATTTCCAAAATTCACAAGTGGATAACGGAGGAGTACGAATCCGGACGTGTCACCAGCATTTCCAATGAGGAACTCGAAAAGCGGGTTCGGAAATATCTCCCGGAACTCTTCATGTCCGAGCTTGACAAGATTAAATACCAGGCCGCCCAGGCTGCCGTGGCTGTCGTCAAACAGGTGATCGAACATCCGGCGATCAAAACGATGAAACCGGAGTCGCAGGAACCGGTGATGCAGCAATGCATAGAGGAAAATCCCTCTATCCAGTTTGCCTATGTCGTTGACATGAACGGTCGTAAAACGACACGAAATATTACGAACATCCAGGATAGGGCAAAATATGAAAACTACGGCGTGGGCACAGATCAATCCGATCGGGATTGGTTTATCAAGCCCTTGCAAACAGGCAAGATCCACGTTACGAATTTCTATATTTCCAAGATGACGGGAGCGCTATGCATCACTGTATCAGCGCCAATTATCGATGAACGTGACGAGATGGTAGGGATCTTCGGCGTGGATATTAAATTCGAGGACTGGGTTAAAAGGGTCGAAGATATTGCCGAAGCAACCCAGATCGCCCTGCGGGCGGAATACGATGAAAAGCAAAAATCGGATCGCTGGTTGTAGGGATTAACTAGTCTCGATAAACCCTTAATAAGATGGAAAATTGACCATAATCGACGGCTTCGTAAAAAGCTCCGCAGGTAAGGCGCGCCAATCCTTAGGAATGAGGCGTACTTGTCGTACGCCGCGGTGACGAAGGATGCAGCGTAACGCCGCATCCGGGTCTTTTTACGAAGCCGTCACTCTTCATCTACTGACCAGTGTTCGTAAGGCCTTTCGCGGAGAGAGGAAAGTGTAGGTGTCAACTCCCGGATAAAGCGTGATGGTTTTATCGGAACATATCCTACTCCCCTCCGATAATCGACGGTTGGATAGCAGAGGTACAATTGGTCCTTGGCCCGGGTGATGGCCACGTAAAAGAGCCGACGCTCCTCCTCCTCTCCTTCCGGATCTGCCAGCGCCCGGCCAAGAGGAATCATGCCTTCCGCGCACCAGGGGATGAAAACCACTGACCATTCCAGACCTTTGGCCTGGTGGATGGTACTCAGGATTACCCTTCCCTCACCCTCCTTGGCGTCTGTTTCCGCTTCCTCGCCGATATTGGCAAGAAGGGTCATCTCCTGTAAAAAATCTTCGAGAGAGGCAAACTTGGCGGCAAATACGGCCAATTGATAAAGGTCATCAGTTCGCTGTATTGCATCGGTATAGGCGGCCTGAAGATAATTATCGTATCCCTTGGCCAGAATAGTTTCAATTATCATCCCGATGTCCCTGTTCTCTATAGCAACCAGTTCCTTCAGGAGTTCCTGGCATTTTGTAAGCCCCGGCCTAGCCGATTGTGAAGCCTTGCGAAGAAAATCTTCGCCGGCAGCAGCAACAAGGGGGTCTTTCTGGGCGGCAAGCCATTGCCAGAGTTTGTCCGCTGTCTGCCTGCCAACACGGTGATAGAGACCCAGAACCCTTTTCCAAGCCATTTCATCGCGGGGATTGACGGTTATCCGCATGTAGGCGGTCACATCCTTGATATGGGCCTGTTCAAAAAAACGGATTCCAGAACGGATCGTGAAGGGTATTCCCCGTCTGGTCATCTCCATCTGCAGGTCCATGGAATGGAAGTGAGCGCGATAGAGCACGGCGATCTCCTGAATTGGATAGCCTTCCCTGATCAACTCGATGATGCGTTGAACCACAAAATTTGCCTGCATCTGGACATTCCTGAGCGGGACCAGTGCCGGAAGGATGCCCTTCGGACGAATGGCCCGGAGAGATTTCTTGAACTGTTTATCGTTATTGAGGATGCTCAGATTGGCCATATGCAGGATTTCCGGGGTGCTGCGGTAATTCACCTCTAACCTGTAAATTTTGCATTCCTTGTATTTCTCAGGAAAGCCCATGATATTGGCGTAGTTTGCCCCCCGGAAGGCATAGATACTCTGGGCGTCGTCGCCGACGACCATGATGTTGCGATGGTGGGAGGCAAGGAGATCGGTAATGTCCGACTGGAGAACATTCGTATCCTGATACTCATCAACCAGGACATGAAGAAATCGTTCCGCATATGAACTCCGTAGATCCGGATGTTCAACGAGGAGTCGCCGCCAGTTGATGAGGAGATCATCAAAGTCCATGACATTGAGGCGCTTCTTTTCCTGGCCGTAGAGTTGGGCAACAGCGAGAATCGCATCCAGATGAGGCGTCAGATAGGGATATCTGTCCTCTATGACATCGGCAAGAGCTTCGTCAGTGTTTCGGGAGAAGCTGATCACCCCTCGCAGGACGTCCCCGCGTGGAAATTTGGGGCCATCGTTTTTAACTGTTTCGGCAATACAGCGGTTTACCATTTGCTTGGCGTCATCGGAATCGATAATGAGAAAATTGTTCTCATAACCGAGGCGCTTTGCGTGGGCACGCAGCACGCGGTGCCCAAGATGATGAAAGGTGCCACCCCACAGGCGGCTTACGTCCATCTCCATTAGGGCGGCAACGCGGGACATCATGGAGCGCGAGGCCTTATTGGTAAAAGTGGCCAGTAAAATACGCTCGGGATGGTTACCCGATTCGATCAACCGAGCAACCCGGTAAGTCAGGGTCCGGGTTTTGCCACTACCCGCGCCGGCGATGACCAGTAACGGCCCGTCTTTTTCAAGGACGACCCGACACTGTTCATCGTTGAGTTCCTTTTCGTAATCAATCATTATGGAAGTTGCTTCTTGATGGCCTCGACGGTGTCTTTGCTGTTGAGAGATGCAAATTGCTTCAGCAGGCCTTCTTTTTGATAAAACTCTATAAGGGGGGAAGTCTTTTTTGCATAGGTTTCCAGACGATGCTGAATTGCCGCTTCCGTTTCATCATCCCGTTGAATCGTAGGGCTTCCGCATTTCCTGCATGTCCCGTCGGGCAGAGGCGGGTTGCTCTTGATGTTATAGATCTCCTGGCAATCGGAATTGGAACAGGTGCGCCGTGTGGTCAAACGATCGAGAATTACGTCGCGAGGGACTTCCAGACTGACGACAAAGTCAAGCTTGATCTTCAAATCGGCCATCAGTCCTTTAAGGGCTTGGGCCTGGGGAATGGTGCGGGGAAATCCGTCCAGAATGAATCCCTGCCGGCAATCAGGCTCAGCCAATCGTTCTTTCATCAGTTCCATGATCAGTTGATCCGTGACGAGATCTCCTGCGTCCATATACGTTTTTGCCTGCTTACCAAGTTCCGTACCCGCTTTGACGGCGCCGCGCAGAATATCCCCTGTTGATATCTGTACTGATCCGTCATGATCCGTCAGCAATTTTGCGACGGTGCCCTTACCAGCTCCCGGGGCGCCTAATAGAATGATCTTCATAGTTTATACCTCTTCATTAATAGGTTGCAAATCGAGGGACGGACTATAGGAGAAATTTCCGAAGAGGTCAAGAAAATACCATCACCGCATTTATTCTTGACAGCATGCCGCTTCCTTCCCTATAGTTTTGACATGCAACCTGAAGAAAAACATTTTGGACCCATATGGTTCATCCCTGGCATCAACCGGGGCAGATATCCCTACTGCAATTCCGTCTATATCCAGGGACCGGGAATCATCATCGACCCTGCCTCCAACGAGGATCGTCTCAAAGAAATCCGGGATCGGGAGGGAGTCAACGAAGTCTGGCTGAGCCACTGGCATGAGGATCATTTCACTTATCTCGACCTCTTTGGAGATGTTCCCTTGCGGATCTGCCGGAAGGATGCACCGCCACTAATGGACATCGAAGTCCTGCTTGATTGGTACAATCCCAGGCAATCGCACCGGGATTACTGGCGGCATATGATTGAGGAGACTTTCCATTTCCGCCCCCGTGAGCCTGCTTCCTATCTTGAAGACGGCGATGTGATTCCCTTTGGAAATGCAACGGTGGAAGTTATCGGCGCCCCCGGTCATACGCCCGGCCATCTGGCCTTGCTTTTCCGGGAGCAGGGTATTCTCTTTCTCGGCGATTACGATATGACATCCTTCGGGCCTTGGTACGGTGATCTTTATTCCAGCATCGAAGACACGATCGACTCCCTCGGACGATTAAGGGCAACGCCTGCAAATATATGGTTTACCGGCCACGACACGGGAGTCTTCACAGATAATGGAACTAAGCTCTGGCAGCAGTATGAAAATGTCATTTATGAGCGGGAAGCAAAACTGTTAAATTTAATCGTCACACCCCACAGCATAGATGAAATCGTTCAATCCTGGCTCATTTATGGGAAACCCCGGGAACCGCTTGCCTTCTTTGAATTCGGAGAGCGAGCCCTGACGGTCAAGCACCTTGAAAGACTGCTGAGCAAGGGCCTGATCGAGGTAGTTGATGGAAAATACGTCCGTTCCTGATTTATTATTATTCCGTTTCCAAATCAAAGATGAAATCAAGGCGGCAAGGCAGAGGCGACGCAGGCGTATTTTTCATACGTCGAGGAGCCGATTGCCGATGCCGACGAAGATAGCGCTTTGATTTGGAAACGGAATTACATACCGATCTGACGGGCGTAGTAAACTGCCTTTCCCAGTTTACGTGGGGATGGGTTTTCTCGAAGGGCGCCTTGCCGACTTTCTCCAGGGAGGCTTCATCGACGCTCAGCGGGTGATACCCGCCGATGAAACCGTAATCGGGGGCGATGACCGGATTATGCCCGGGCCAGCAGTCGCACTCGGCGGTAATACGGATACAGGCATTGATCAGGATCGTTTTGCCGGCGATCATTTTCCAGACCGCCGCTGCTGTTTCAACAAGCTTTTCCTGGAAGACGCGGTCGTCTGTTTCCCAGAAAATTCTCAACGCAACTTCCGGGCAAAGACCGATGCATTGGGCGCATCCAATGCACATTTCAAGATCGAACTCAGGATACTCTTCCGAATCCTGCCGGGCGGCCCCCGTCGGACAGACTTCGCTGCATAAACCGCATTTAATGCAGGAAGACCTTATCAATTCCGGATGGACATCGGCGTGCATCCGCTGTTTTTGCGCCCGAGAGGCAAAACCCATCGATAGATTCTTGATAGCCCCGCCAAAGCTTGCGGCCATGTGACCTTTGAAATGTGAAAAAATGATGAAGGCGTCAGTCTCTCTAAAGACATCGGCTACCTGGGCGGTCGCAAAGTGATTACCGTGGGCAGGTATATCCGTCACCGACCGGCCATCGCTGCCATCGGCCACAATAATCTCACAGCCCAGGTACTTCTCTTCATAGCCGTTATCCCGCGCCGTCTTGAGTGATTCTGCGGCGGTCCGCCGGCCTCCTGAATACAAGACGGTCGTATCAAAGATATATGGTTTGGCACCTCTGTCTAGCTGCCATTGCACAATTTCTCTGACGTATGCGGGGGATAGAAATGACCGGTTACCCCGTTCTCCCCAGTGCACCTTGATCCCTACCCTTTCACCTGCGGCCCAGGTGCAGAACATTTTTTCCAGCAGGCTTCGCAACGCCGGGACATGATCCACGGATGATTGATCAACGGGAGCATAGAAAATATCTTTCATTGTCGCCTCAGGATTTGCATTATTTTTTTGATTCCATTATAGAACATCGAAAATAATTTGTCCATATAACGTGAAGGAGGAGCAATGCCGGCATCAAGCCTGTTTATTATCTCGGCAATAAGCAAATTTCTTTCCTCATCCCATAACTCGCTTCAGTCCATTTCGGGAGAAAAGGCCTGGGATGAAGCACTCATCGGTTTTTCCCACGGCAATGACCCTTTATATACGCAGCTTAAGGCCGATATCGGATCATTCTATTGGACACCGTTAGAAATCTTTTCTCTTTCTTTTCCTGAAATTCCCATACAGCCGGATGATCTTACAGTCATCAGTTGGGTTCTCCCCCAGAGTGCCGCAACGAGGGAAGATCAACGTCGGCAGAAAAAATATCCTGCCGAAAGATGGTCGCGATCAAGAAATTTTGGTGAAGAAACAAATCTCGACCTCGCCCGCCATCTGGCAGACATTCTTGCTCAGGAGGGCCATCCCGCTGTCGTTCCTGTTCTTTCTTCCGCCTGGGGATGGCAGACTTCAGAAAGGTACGGTTTCGCTTCCAGCTGGTCGGAGCGTCACACCGCCTATATCTCCGGACTCGGTACCTTTGGTCTGTGTGATGGTCTGATTACCGAAAAAGGCAAGGCCATGCGCTGTGGATCTCTGGTTGCCAAAATTGCGATTCCGCCCACACCAAGAAAATACCGCCATCATCACGACTATTGCCTGTTTTACGTAAACGGGAAATGCAGAAAGTGTATCTCCCGTTGCCCGGCTGGCGCTATCACGGAAAAGGGGCACAATAAGGATGTCTGTAGGAAATATCTTTTCGAGATAGCCGCTGAATATTCAAAAAGTCATTTCGGGTTCAGCAGTTACGGATGCGGTTTTTGTCAGACCGCCGTTCCCTGTGAAGCGGGAATTCCCAAAGGCCTTTGATAGGGACGTCTGCTACTGCTCCTTGGCCAGGAACTCGACGATCTTGCCGTCTGTTTCTTCTATCGTTTTTTCTGCATCGACTTCCATGCAGGAGGTTCCGTTAAATATCCCCCCTTCTGCAATGGATAGTGTTTTCGTCGTAATGTCCCCGGTAACATGGCCCGTCGCCTTGATTTCCACCTTGTCTGTTCCTGTCAGATGGCCGTCAATCTTGCCGCCGATAATGATCGATCCGGCCTTGATATTTCCACTGATGTAACTATGTTCGCCAAGGATAACCTTTGCCCCGTCCACATTGCCGATAATCGTCCCATCGACAAACACCGTCCCCGGTGACTCGATATTACCGGTGATCTTCGAATTTTCTCCCAAGACCAGCTTCAATCTGTCCGATCTTCTATTGAACACGAGATCCCTCCATATGCTGTTTCGGGTTGATGACTCTTCCGCCCTGCCATATCTCGTAATGAACATGACTGCCGGTGGCGTTACCTGTAGCCCCGACATAACTCACTGTTTCACCCCGTTTGACCCTTTGTCCCACCGTTACCTTGTTAGCGCGATTATGGGCGTAACAACTCGAAAAACCATGGCCATGTTCGATAACAACCGTGTTTCCGCCTCCCCCATTCCATCCTGAAAAACTAACCACCCCGTCCGCTGTCGCTTTGACGTTTGTACCGGATGGAGCAGCAATATCGATGCCTCGGTGCAGTTCCACCCTCCCGGTAACCGGGTTTGCCCGACTGCCAAATAATGATGTAATTCTCCCGTCAATAGGAAAGCCCCTTGGCGTCGATAGATATATGTCTTTCTGGGTGCGGAGGAATTCGTTGATACTGGCCACGGTATTCATAGATACCTGGATCTGCTTCTCGATCTGATAAATATCCATCGTTCCCATATCGGCAGTATCCACATTTTCAAGAATTTTTTCCTTGCTGCCATAGGAGATCAAGGTCTTCAGATCGCTTTCCATTTTTTTAACCGAAGTAAGGGCGGCATTGAATTCCGCAACCTTCGCTGAGTAATCACGCAGTTGATCTTCCATTACCTGATATCTGAAGAGTTCCATAACAACGGAACCTGTATAGATTACCCCGAGCGTACACAGGACTGCGATAAGGGGAATAAGAAACATCGGGATATTCATATTAAATGAATGCTTGGCGTGGTGGTGTTGAATAAACATGATCGTTACAGGTGCGAGGATTTTTTTACGGAAATTCCGTATCTGATCCATCTTCCACATGATGACCTCCCAACAGAGACTTCATTAATTAAGCAATCTCAGGACTTATTACAACGGTGGCATACGAACACAGCATTGACTTCGATGATAGGATTTTGCCCTGTCTTGCAGTGGGCTACTCTATATCCAAATTCCAAGATAATTTGCAAGTCTTTTTATTACATAGTTAATGATTACTTATGTTTATCGAAATATTTTCAGTTATTCAAAAAGAATGTAAGAATCTGATTTGCTTTATCTGCTATCTATGCTATGTGGCGGCGGAAAATATGGCACCATTCAATGCGTGCTTCGGGGAGGAAGATTTCTATGGAAGAAAATAAGCAAGCCAGCATCAGGATCAATCAAAATAATCTTTACCGGGAAGAGATATTCTCTGATTTGATGGTCGGATCCATACATCAGATGACGCCCGTCAAGCCGAATGCCGAGCTTGATAAACAGCGCAAGGTCATGTTTATCGGCAATACCCAACTGATGACACAGCAAGGTCCCCTCCCCGTCCGTTTTCCCATTGAAGCGAAAAACCTTCAGCAGGCAATCGACAAATTCCCGGAATCCCTGGACGCCTTTATAAAAAAGATGGTTGAGGAGGCAAAAGAATTACAGCGTAAGGAAGAGTCCCGCATTATCATGCCCGGATCGCCCTCTGTCGGCAATCTTAAATTGCCGTGATTTTCTTTAGCGAGCCTTTCAGATAATCAGAACCCCCTGATGAACCGGTTTCATTAACGAAATGATGGTACGCATTTCATTAACGCAAGTTGAGCACCTCGGTCACGGGAAGTGTGGCGATATCCATGAACTTACTGGATTTGGGACTGTCCAGCGGAACCAGATCCATGACCCTCGAGAAAACATTTTCGATCATAACTTCCCGGTCCTGTTGCTTTCGGCGAATACCGTAGCGTATTATCTTTCGTTCCTCTTCACTTAACCGGCTTATAAGATTTTTGGTCGTCCAGATGGAACCGTAACGGGCGAGGTCAGACAGACGACCTGCATAATTGACGGAATCACCAAGCGCCGTAAATTCAATCGAAGGCGCCGCCGGGATCATTCCGAAATATTCTTCTCCTTCGTTGATCCCGATGTTCAAAAATAGATCATTAAACCATCCCTTGTTGATTTTCCATTCACTGCTCAACTTCTTCATGCTTTCCCTTAACTCCATGGCGCAAAGAATTGCATTCATTATATAATTTGAATCAGAATCCCTGAGGAAATAATAGACCATACCGTCGCCGGTATGTTTTCCGTATGTGCCGTAGTACTTTCTAAAAGAACCTTCCATGCATTTCCAGATCTGGTTGATCAGAGCAAAATATTCTTCCGGAGGCAATTCAGCACAAATCCGGACGGAGTCCTGAAGATCGGCAACCATAACCGCAAAAAATATTTGGGTCGGCAGGCGCTGCTTGAGTAGATCATTGATCAACCTTCCCCTCCGGGAAAGCAATTCCAAAACACCCTGCATCATCTTGTCTGCGGGGGCGTATACGCATAACATTCCCTCACGAAATTGTATCTTATGTCCTTGATAGATGGTTTCCGGATCGCCGGATAGATTCATATAGGCGCCTAAAACAGCAGGAGAAGATTGATTATCCATACGGTCATAAAGGTCCTCAAGCATGTAAATTTCGTTTTTGGTAATGGCAGGATAAAGCTTATTAATCTCCTTTTTTTGAAATCTCTTCGCAAACATGGACATATGGAAATCAAGCATCGGACGGTGTGACTCCAAAGACGAACCCATATCGATCAACAAGCGAAATATATTTCTCCCTTCGGCGATTTTTATAGAGCGGATGCTGCGTCCGAAAATAATTTTTTCGGCCTCTGGGTTAATCCATTCTATTTCGAATTTATTGTTGAGCAGATAAGACGGATATTGGAGTTCATGGATTGTAAGTTGAATATCGTTTGTTTCCGGAATTGGCATATCGTGGGATTCTCGTTGCTTCATATCTTCGCTGTAAGGTTCTTTTTCAAGGTTTCCTACCGGAACGTTCACGGCACATCTTTTCTCGCTGAACGTCCCCGCATCATTTTCCGGGATCTCGGGAAAATTCTCTCCGGACGGCTTGTTGGATTTCAAAGATAGCAGCGAACCTATTTCCTTCATGGAACGTCCCTCCTTTTTATACAGTCTAATTTTATCAATCGTACCCCATACAGAGTCCTGGAAATAACCAATCTGTTTTGCCTTGATAGATGGATCATCCGGTTTTTTCACAATCGGCGCGGGAATCATTCCCATTTTTATATAGTTATTCAAGGTTGCGCGCGATAAACCCGTCCTGGCCAGTACGGCAATGCTGCTGATTAAACCTTCTTTCCCCGCCTCAGCCATAATTAGTTCTCCATACTTAGACAGCTTGTTATTGGTTGATCGATCATGCGAAGAATCTCTTTAGCTGCTCACTTATACTGTTCAAATAGACTTGTCAAGAAATATTTTTATACTGTCTAATTAAATAGGGCGAGTCCTCTTAATTCATATCCTGAAGGAAAAACTTTCCCTTAGGAATTCTTTTAGGACAGATAATTTTAGGCATCAAGGGCAGTCCTGTCATCTCTCCATTTTTCATTGACACATGCTGTCAACCTCCCTATAGTCCCCTAAGTTCAAGAATCAATTTTACCCCACAACCAAACAGTCCGATTCAAGGTGCAGTCCATGAATAGAAAAACCAGCCGTCTAATCCTCCTCATCCATTGCCTTATCTGCCTTACGTTTCTTACCCTCTCCTTGCCGGGTATTGTTAATGCCGCATCGGAGCGGCGCACAGCCCTGGTGATCGGCAATAGTGTCTATAGTTCATCGCCATTGAAGAATCCCGCCAATGATGCTGCTGATATGGCCACAAACCTCCAGAGGCTTGGCTTCTCCGTAACGCTGAAGATGAACGCCAGCCACCAGGAGATGGAGGATGCCATCCGGGATTTCGGCGATCAGTTGAAGAAGGGCGGTGTCGGGCTATTCTTCTACGCCGGGCATGGGGTCCAGATAAGTGGCAGGAACTACCTTATTCCTGTTGGGGCAAGGATCAATAGGGATACAGACGTCAAGTTCCAGGCCGTAGATACCGAGATCGTGCTGGCTGAGATGGGAAATGCCGGGAATAATCTTAATATTGTAATTCTCGATGCCTGTAGAGACAATCCATTTGTAAGGAGCTTTAGGACAGGAAGCCGGGGACTGGCAATCATATCCGACGCACCGAGAGGAACATTGATTACCTATTCTACCAGCCCCGGCAAGGTGGCTGCTGATGGCAGCGGGCGCAACAGCCCTTATACGGAGTCTCTTATACGACATATGAATACCACTGGCCTTCCCATCGAAGAGGTCTTCAAGGAGGTCAGGAGGGACCTGGGAAGGAAGACGGGGGGGCGTCAGGTGCCCTGGGAGTTATCATCACTGGAAGGGCAGTTCTATTTCTCTCCCGGCAAACAATCTTCGCCGGTAATCTCGTCAGCGACAGATAAATTATCTGTCGAGCAAAGACAGATTGAGGCTGAAAGAGACAGAATCAGGAAGGAAAGAGAGCTTTTCGAACAGCAGGAGGCTCTGGAAGAAGAAAAGAGGATACTGGAGGAAAAAAAGAAAAGGCTGGTGATGGGCGGGCAGTCTTCAATACCTTCGGCAAAAGAGATTAAAAGAGATGGCCGCTTCATTGCCTATGACAATGGAACGGTTCTGGATACAAGCACAAGCCTGATGTGGGCAACAGCAGACAACGGGTATGATATTAACTGGCAGAATGCCAAGAACTATTGCGATAATTACCGGGTGGGCGGTTATACCGACTGGCGTATGCCTACTCAGGGTGAGCTGGCGGGGCTTTATGATCCAAGCAAATCCAGACGAGGGGTGTGCGATCAAAGATATGAAATCCATGTGGCAACGAAGTTGATTGATATCACCTGTTTTGGTTCTTGGGCTTCCGAAACACGTGGTGCCGATGCTGCCAACTTCTTTTTCAACGGAGGCGAACGGGGCTGGTACCGCCAGACGATTTACTACCGGGTACTCCCGGTACGTAACGCCAAATAGTTCAGGTGGTCATTCGTATCCAGAGCGGCCCGGTGGGGACAGAACCTATTTGCCAGAACGCACCGGAAGGGCACGGGTGTAAGGGCAGTCGAAGAACATGCGTACCCAGTACCGAGAGCCATCAACGAAATAAAGAATGGAAGCATTTGTATCACGTGTATCGGAAGCCCAAGCCCAAGCACAGGTGAGATGAATCAAGGACGTCAAATGGATACTGTAACCACAGTCAGCATTATACGTTTTAGCCTGATCATACAACCCCGCCAGCTCATCCTGAGTAGGCATACGCCAGTCGGTATAGCCGCCCCCTCGATAATTATCACAATACAATAAAGCTTTCGACCAGGTTATGTCGCTGCCATTATCACGTGCCGCCCACATCAGGTTTGTGCTCGTGTCCAAAACTGTCCCGTTATCGTAGGCAATGAAACGTCCGTCTCTGGCGATCTCTCCGGCAAGCCCCGTACCTGGTAACCATAAAACAAGCAATAGCATGCAAAAGACAATTGTTCCGATAATTACTACTGATTTTCTTTTCATGGACTTTTCCCTGAATTGGACTGTTTGTTTATGGGATTAAAATTGACCTCTTTGGTCTCGGTAACTATAAGGAGATCGGTGTAATTCCTTGTTTTCATTTGGTGCCTGGGGCGGGAATCGAACCCGCACAACCTCAAGGATCGAGGGATTTTAAGTCCCTTGCGTCTACCAGTTCCGCCACCCAGGCTT
>Ga0172379_10007924_pt1 | contig 13601 bp, 11 predicted proteins | sample GrowelOW334metaG_FD_119756 | JGI IMG/M metagenome (GOLD analysis project Ga0172379, IMG submission 119756) | Groundwater microbial communities from an aquifer near a municipal landfill in Southern Ontario, Canada - Groundwater well OW334 metaG | ecosystem: Environmental > Aquatic > Deep... | reverse complement strand
TCTATCTGGAGGACAACGGCAAGTCAGGAAAAGTGCTGCTGGCGGACAAAAAGCTGCCTGAAAACTGCCAGCTTGGCGATACGCTGGATGTGTTCGTCTATGTCGATTCGGAAGGGCATCTGGCCGCCACTGCCAAAACGCCGCTGGCGCAGGTGGGCGATATTGCCTGGCTGAAAGTGGTGTCGCTTAACTATGTGGGCGCTTTTTTGGACTGGGGGCTGCCGAAAGACCTGCTGGTGCCCTTTAGCGAGCAGCATCATGAGCTGGAAGTCGGCAAGTCCTATCTGGTCAAAGTGTTTCTCGACGATCAAAACCGCATTGCCGCCACCACCAAGATTGATAAGTTCATAACCGATGAGTCGGTTGATTTTGAGGCCGGGCAGAAGGTGTCGCTGATCATCGCCGATAAATCCGATCTGGGCGTTAAAGCCATTATCAACAATACTCACTGGGGCATGTTGTATCAGAACGAGCTGTTTCAGCCGGTCAGAAAAGGGCAAAAACTGGACGGCTACATCAAGCAGATCAGGGAAGATCATAAAATCGATCTCAGCCTGCATCAGCCGGGATACGGCAAAGTCGAATCGCTTACCGACAAAATTCTAGCCAAGCTCAGAGAAAACAACGGCGTGTTGATGTTGAGCGATAAAAGCCCGCCGGAAGCCATTTATGCGGCATTCGGCGTCAGCAAGAAAGTGTTCAAGCAGGCTATCGGCGCGCTGTACAAGGACAAGTTGATCAGCATTGATAAGAAAAACGGAATCAAGCTTGTATAGGGGGGCTTTAAATGCTGGGCAGTAACTGCATGAAAAAACTCTTGCTTGTTGCGGCGGCTCTATTCGCCGACTATACGCTTTTTAACAGCCAATACAGCTTGGCATTAAACGAAGCCCCGCCTTCAGTTTCGGAACACAGAGCCGAAGTATTCGATGCCGCCTTAGCCAATGCGTTTTCAAACCATGAAAGTAATTTGCAGGTTTCCGGCCAAGGTGTCGTTACCCGGTTACTCCCGGACGATAACAACGGCAGCAGGCATCAAAAATTCATCATCAAGTTACCTTCCGGTCAAACGCTCTTGATTTCACATAACATCGACCTTGCTCCCAGGATTAATTCCCTTCGAGAAGGTGATGCTATTGAGTTTTATGGCGAATACGAATGGAACGAAAAGGGCGGCGTTGTGCATTGGACGCATCGTGACCCAAATGGTTCTCACGAGGCTGGTTGGCTGCAACACCAAGGCAACCGTTATCAGTGATCTTTCCTACTCAAGCTTTTCCTCGAACCATCGGTATAGCGTAGGCAGCATAATCAGCGTCAGCAGTGTTGACGTGATCAGCCCGCCGATAACAACGATAGCCAACGGGCGCTGGACTTCAGAACCGGGGCCGGTGGCGAACAAAAAGGGCACGAGTCCGAGCAGCGCGACGGTGGCGGTCATCATGACCGGGCGAAAGCGTTGCGCGCAGCCCTGGCGTATGGCCTCTATCTGGCTGAGTCCGTCGTCGCGCAGATTGCGGATATAGGAAACCAGCACCACGCCGTTTAATACGGCGATTCCCCACAGCGCAATAAAGCCCACCGAGGCCGGCACCGACAGATATTCGCCGCTGATGAACAAGGACACCACGCCGCCTATGGACGCAAACGGCAGCACCAGAATGATCAGGGTAGCGAAGCGTAGCGAGTTGAACAGCATGAACAGCAGGAAGAAAATAGCGCCGATAGTAATCGGGATGATGATTTTAAGATGTCCCAGTGCGCGCTCCATATTCTGGAATTGCCCGCCCCATTCCAGATAATACCCATCAGGCAGTTTGATCTGGCTGGAGACGGCTTCCTGCAACTCCGCCACGAAACTGCCCAAGTCCCTGTCCCTGACGTTAACGCCCACGACGATGCGGCGTTTGCCCATTTCCCGGCTGATCTGCGAAGGCCCGTCATTCAGGCGGATGTCCGCCAGATCGCCCAGCGGCACGCGCGCGCCGTTGGCCGACGTCAATAGAATAGCGTCGATGGCTTCGATGCTGTTGCGAAAGCCTTCCGGCAAACGCACGGTTGCCGAGAAGCGCCGTTCGCCTTCATAGATTTCCGTCGCTGTCTTGCCGCCGATAGCGGTTTCAATGACGTCATGAATATCAGCGGCATTAATGCTATGCCGGGCGATGGCTTCCCGGTTGACGGTGATGGATAGATACTGCTGGCCGGTGAGCCGTTCCACGCGGATGTCCTGGGCGCCTTGGATAGTGCCTGCGAGCCGGGCGATGTCATTTGCGGTCGTTTTCAATTGCTCCAGGTCGTCGCCGAATACTTTCACCGCCAGATCCGAGCGCACGCCGGTGAGCATTTCGTCTACGCGGTCGGAAATCGGTTGCGCCATTACCACCTGTATGCCGGGCAGATTTTCATTGAGCTTGTCGCGTATCGCATCGGCGATCTGATCCTGGCTCCAGCCTTTGGGCCATTGATCCCGCGGCTTTAAGCTGACGATGGGGGTTGATTCGTTCTGGCTTTGCGGATCGGCCGGGCTTTCGCCGCGGCCGATATTGGTCACCGCAAGACTCACGCCGGGAATCTCCATCACCATGCGCATGGCATCCATTTCCATCTTTATGCCCTCTTGCAACGATATATTCGGCATCCGGTTGATTGCGGGAACAATGGAACCTTCCTTCATTTCAGGAATAAAGGCGCTGCCCAAAAAGGGTAGCAATATCAATGCGCCGACAAACAGGCCCGCCGCCAGAAAAACGACGATCTTGCCTTTTTGCAGGGATATATCCAGCAGTCTGAGATAAGGTTGTTTCATGAACGCAATAATGCGCGTGTCGTGTTCTTTTTCTGTTTGCCCTCGAAGCAGAAAAGAGCATAAAACCGGCGTTAAGGTCAGCGACAGAATCAGTGAAATCAGCAGGGCAATCGCGATGGTATAAGCCAGCGGCGAAAACATCTTGCCTTCCATGCCTTCCAGTGTCATCAGCGGCAGAAATACCAGAATGATAATGCCGACACCGAATAATACCGGGGTGGCAACTTCCTGGGCGGCAGCCATGACCACTTTCACCCGGCTGGTAAAGCCGCCCCTGTGCTTGGTTAGCAGGCTGAAGGCGTTTTCGACAACGACGACGGAACCGTCGACAATCAGCCCGATAGCGATAGCCAGCCCGCCCAACGACATCAGGTTGGCGGAAATGCCCAGTTGGTTCATGATGATAAAGGTGACCAGCGGCGTGACGATCAGCGTGCTGACAACGATGAGGCTGGAGCGGATATCGCCGAGAAACAGCAGCAGAATCACAACGACCAGCGCAACGCCTTCGAGAAGCACCTTGGTGACGGTGTGCAAGGCGGCATCGACCAGTTCGCTGCGGTCATAGTAGGGGACGATTTTGAGGTCTTCCGGCAGCATGTTCTTGTCGTTGATTTCCTGCACTCGTTCCTTGATACGGCTGACCACTTCTTTGGCGTTGCCTCCGCGCAGCATCATGACGATGCCGCCGACCGATTCGGTGTAACCGTTTTTTATTACCGCGCCAACCCGCACTTCGTGGCCGATTTTTACCTCGGCGATATCGTGAATGTGGATGGGGACGCTGTGTTCCTCTTTGAGCACGATATTGCCGATGTCGGCGACATCACGAATCAAGCCGACGCCGCGGATCAGGTATTGCTCGGCATAATGCGGTAAAACGCCGCCGCCGCTGTTGGCGTTGTTGCGCGCGAGCGCGTTAAAGACTTCGTCCAGCGTGATATGGTAATGGTGCATGCGGTCGGGGTTGACCAGCACCTGATATTGCTTGTTATAGCCGCCCTGCGAATTGATTTCCGCTACGCCTGCTATGCCGCGCAAGAGGGGGCGCACAACCCAGTCCTGGGTTTCGCGGCGGCGCATCAGCTCTTCCGGCGTCAGCGCGCGCTGTCCGTCGTCAGTCCGCTCCAGTGTATATTGATACACTTCGCCAAGTCCTGTGGAAACCGGACCCAATATAGGATTGACGCCTTCGGGCATGCTGTGGCTGACTTCCATCAAGCGCTCCATGACCAATTGCCGGGCAAAATAAACGTCGGTATCGTCGGTAAACACCAGCGTGATCAGGGACAGGCCGTTTTTATTCAGCGAGCGCATTTCCGTAAGGCCGGGCAGCCCCGTCATCGCGATCTCCAGAGGCACGGTAATAAACCGCTCGACTTCCTCCGGCGAACGTCCGGGTGATTCGGTGGCGATTTGCACCTGCACGTTAGTGACATCGGGAAATGCATCGACGGACAGTGATTGCAGGGCGCTTACGCCAAAAGCCGCCAGTCCCAGAGCCAGTGCCAGAATAAGGATGCGGTTATTCAGACTGCCGCGAATCAAGGCTTCGATCATCGGTTTTTACTCCAATTCCTTACGCTGGCGTTCGCTGTTAAGGTGAAATCCGCCTTCCACGACAACCTTGTCGCCCTGTTTCAAACCGCCGAGAATGCGCCGTACATTACCGTAACTAATGCCCAGTTGCACCGGGCGCAGCTGAAACTCTTCAGGCGCGGTCTCGACGAAGACGTGATCGCTGTCATTGACGCGCAGCACCGCGGAATCGGGCAAAACCAGTTCCTGTACGCCCTGTTTACGAATCAGCAAGGTGGCCAGCATGTGCGGCTTGTAGATACGCTGCGGATTGGGCAGTGCCATGCGCACCGTAACGGTGCGGGTCTGGGGGTCAACCATGTCGGCCACATAAATCAGGCGGCCGGTCAGCTCTTCCCCAGGCAGGGCGGCAATAGAGACCACTGCTTCATCGCCTTTGTGCGCCCAGCTCGCCTGTTGCTCAGGCAGTTCGGCGACCACCCAGACATGGGACAGATCGGCTACGGTAAACAAGGCATCGGTAGGTTCCACAACCTGGCCGACGGTGACCTTGCGTTCAACAATCGTACCCTGAATGCTGGCGGTGATCGGTAACAGTGAATGGATTTTCTTTTCTTTGGACAGCCTTTCCAGATCGCTGTCCGACATGCCGAATACGCGCAACTGGTCAGTCGCGGCGCGCAAATCCACGTCGGCTTCATTCAGCATGCTTTCCCGTTCCTGGAGTTCGGCAGCCGCGATGACGTCACTGGCCAGCAGGCGTTTGGCTCTGGTTACCGCCAGTTGACGAAGATTGACTTGCGATTTGGTTTTTAGATAAGCCGACTGCGCCAGACCGAGTTCGGTGCTGTTGAGTATCGCCAGTTGTTCGCCTTTATGGACTTCCTGGCCGAGTACGGCCTGGATTTCGGTAATCCGGCCTGTTACCGTTGCGCCGATCCGGGCGACACGCTGCTGATCCAGATCGACCCTTGCCGGCAAGCGTAAGGAATCATGCACTTGGCCTTCACCGATAGCGATGACTTTGATTTGCTTCATCAGGACAGGGCTGGCTTTTACTATCGGAAAGTCATTATCGGCGGCATTGCTTGCCGACGGGATCAGCAGCAGGATGAACAGCAGGGGGTAAAATGATGTCATGTTACAGATTCTCCAGGTCGGCAGCGCGTAAACGGTCCAGATCAATCAGCGCGGCCTGGCGGTCGAAACGGGCGTTGAGATAGTCGTTGCGGACAGTGCGGTAGGTACGCTGGGCATCGAGATAATCGATAATGCCGCGCTCACCGAGGCGATAGGCGGATTCAGCAACTTTCAGCACGGTTTCGGCTTCCTTCAGCAAGCCGGCATCGTAGGTTTCAACCTGACGATGGGCTATCCGATACCGGTTGTAAGCGTTTTCCAGGTCTCGGATAACTGAGAACTCCTGCTGACTGGCTAATGCTTCTGCTTGCTGCAGCTCTGCGGCGGCCTCGCCAATAGGTCCCTGACGCTGATTCCACAATGGCAAGGGCACGACAATGTTAACCCGCCATTGCTCAAGTCCCGGATCTCTTTCCGCGCCCGCTTTCAGGGTCGGCTGCGGATAGCGAAGATTTTGTTCATACTTGACTTTGGCTTGGGCTTTTTGGATTTCTGCGCGAAACTGTTGCAAGACGGGCTGCTTGTTGAGCACTTCTTCACGCAAACTTTCCAGCGGTGGTAATGATGCAGGCGGTGCAGGTAAATCGCCTGTTGCTTCATACTGGTGCGGTATGGCCGGGCCGAACATCATGCGTAGCGCCGATTTGGCATCATCCACCCGCGTTTCTGCGCTTTCCCGCAGTTTCAGGGCATTGAGCGCTTCCGCTTCAGATTTGACCTGTTCATAACGGGGCGCTTCTCCGACTTCAACCTTGAGTTTGATTTTATCGCGTATTTGCGTCAGTAATTGTTCGTTGTCCTTGCTGATTTGCAGTTCCGCCTGACGGCGTAAAATTTCGTAAAACGCCAGCCGTACCTGACTGCGCACAGTCAGCCAGACATGGCGGCTGGCTTCATCCGCTGAAGTAATGCCGGCTTCAGCAACCTTGCGCCGCGCCTCTCTTACGAACGGCAGATCCAATGGTTGGGAGATGTAAAGCTGCTCATTGGCGCCGTTAAGCGCACCCTGACCGATGCCGGTTGAAGAGCCCCCACCCACTTCCAGTTCAGGATTCGGGTAGGCCCTGGACGTAACCCAGGCGGCCTGTGCCGATTCCTGGCGCGCCTGGGCATTGGCGAGCGATGGATTGTGTGTTTCAAGCAGGCTAAGTAGTTGGGGCAATGTCAGTGTTTCTGCGGACAGGCTGCTGTGCCCAAAAGCGCTTAGCATAAGAATGAGACTAAGAAACCGTGAAATTGATGAGTAGCTATGAAATGATTTTCCGGGTCTTCGCATGGTTCTGTTCTAGATTAAGTTATTGGGCCAAAACAGTCAGTCTGGTAAGTCATAAGCTTACGGATTTTCTTGTTTGCGGAATTATAAGCAGTTCTTGTGCCAAATAGTCCCTGCCGATACCCCGAGTTTCGATCATGATGATACACGACAGTAGCCAAGATCGTCGTACACAAAATAGCTAAACAATCGGTATATGCGCAACCTGTTTGCGGTAAATATCCCAAAAAGAATACCGGCCTTGGATTAATAGGCCGGTATTTGCTGAGGACAGACTAGTTGGTTTTAGGATCGAAACGTCCCCAGAACCGGGTGGCGATAAGACTCGGTTAGTTGCCGTAATGTGTAACAGTTAAGGTTACTGCACCTTACTAAGCTTTAAGTTTTTGCCCGGTCATTCAGTACCACGACAGTATCGTGTTTACCGACCTTTTCCTTGCCGTATAGGTCAATGACTTCGACCGTGATGTTGTCATCCGGCGCAGTGGACAGAAAGTCTTCAATCGTTTCCAGAATATCGTGATCAATAAACTTGGCTTTGCTTGCGTCGATGGTTACCGTGCTTTGCTCTGGAATGCTCAAAACAAATTTTCTTAATAGCGCTTTATTCAGAAAGGAAACATCTTTGTTCAACGACAACAAATAGTCTGAGCCATCTTGAGTGAGCGTAATGGCTGCATGATAATTGGCTTTAATGACAAAAAACAGGCCAATAACCATGCCTATGGCCATACCCTTTAATAAGTCGGTTACCAATATCGCAATCACAGTAATGGCAAAAGGAAGGAATTGACTCATGCCTTTTTGGTAAAACTTCTTGAATAAAACCGGATTTGCCAGCTTGTAACCGGTATGCAGCAAAATTGCCGCCAGGCAGGCTAGCGGAATGTAGTTCAGGTAATACGCCAAATACATGACACTGAGCAACAAAAACACACCATGCGTGAAGCAGGACACGCGGGTTTGGCCGCCCGCGTTGATGCTGGCCGCACTGCGCACGATAACGGCGGTCATTGGCAAGCCGCCAAGCAAGCCGCTGATAATATTGCCGACTCCTTGCGCCTTTAGCTCTCTGTTGGTCGGCGCGAGTCGTTTCAAAGGATCCAGCTTATCAGTCGCTTCAAGACTCAGCAGGGTTTCCAGGCTGGCGATAATCGCGATCGTTACGGCAACAGTATAAACATGCGGATTGCCAAGATGGCTGAGATAACTAGAGTCTGGCAATACAAAGTTACTGAAAAAATCGGCGGCTTTTTCCGAAACAGGTAAGCTGACCAAGTGTTCGTTGCTGACTGCCCAGTCAGGAGCAAACCGCCTGGTGGCCACGTTGTAGCCAACGCCCCAAACGACTGCCGCTAATGGGCCTGGGATCAGCTTTAACAATTTTTGTTTTTTAAACCATGCTGTGTTCCATAGAATCAACAGTAACAATGCCACGACGCTAATAACAATCGAGCCTGGCGATATGCCATTAAACGCATCAAAGAACTCAATGAAGCTGGATTCGGCAGTTTCCTTCATATAGCTTTCGTCGCCTTCATAGCTGGCATGGTAACCCGCAGCATGAGGAATCTGCTTGATAATCAAGATTAAACCGATGGCCGCCAGCATGCCTTCAATGACTGCGGAAGGGAAAAAAGCGCCAATAATCCCGGCCCTTAGAAATCCCAGCGCAAGTTGCATGATGCCGGCTAAAACACAGGCAACCAGCAAGCCCTGAAAACTGCCGAGTGTTTCAATGGCGTTGAACACAATGACGGTAAGCCCCGCTGCAGGGCCTGAAACAGCGAGTTGTGAGCCGCTGAGCCATGAAACAATCAGTCCGCCCACTAAACCTGCAATCAGCCCAGAAAATAACGGCGCACCCGATGCCAATGCAATACCCAGACATAAAGGTAGCGCAACCAGGAACACGACGATGCCGGCAGGAATATCATCTTTTAGATGGCGAAAATAATATTGCGCGTGTTTGTGTATCATTGATGTTAAGCCTTAAGTTTAAGGGGGCGTAAATTGATACCCCTGTTATTCTGCGATATTTAAGCTATCATCCTAGACCCTTAACCTTTCAAAAACCTTTCACAAAACCCGAAGTACATGAACATTTTATTGATAGAAGACGATGCTGTTCTAGCCGATGGATTGATCCATACCTTGGGCGGTAGCGGTTATTCGGTAACCTGCGCCAAAGTCGGTGCTTATGCAGAGCAGTTGCTGCAAGCGCAAGACTTTGATTTGATCGTGCTGGATTTGGGGTTGCCGGATATGGACGGCTTGGAGTTGTTGCGCAGACTTCGCAGCCGTAAAGTCCCTTTACCGATCATGATTTTGACGGCGCGTGATGGCGTCAACGACAGGATTGACGGCATTGAACAGGGTGCGGATGACTACATGACCAAACCTTTTGAACTCAGGGAATTGGAGGCCAGGATTCATGCCCTGATCCGGCGTTGTTACGGCGGTTTTAGCAACGATATAGTGATCGGACGGTTGACGCTCGACACGCATAACCACCAGGTTCTGGTAGAAGGCCAGCCGATTGTGCTGTCGGCCAGGGAGTACGGTCTTTTGGAAATCCTGCTGATGCAAGCGGGAAAGGTCGTCAGCAAAGACCGCATTGCGCAGCGCTTGGCGGCTGATGGCGATGCGCTGACTGACAATGCCATTGAAATTTATGTGCATCGGCTGCGCAAGCGCATAGAGTCCTATGGCACGGTGATTAGAACGGTGCGCGGGCTCGGCTACTTATTGGAGCGATCAGCTCATGAATAAAAACCGCAGTCTCAAAACCGAAATTCTTTTACGGCTGGCCATTCCGCTCATTTTCTTCATGGCAGTCGAAACGGTTCTGTCCTATTTTGTCACGCTGCACCATGTTAATGGGGCTTATGACCGCTGGCTGCTCGACTCGGCAAGATCATTAATGCAGGAAATCAAGGTGCGCAAAGGCAAGGTGGTTGTGGAATTGCCCCCTGCCGCTTTAGAGATTTTCAAATGGGATGAATTGGACAAAACCTATTTTAAAATCATCTCGGAAGAAAAAGGCATGCTGGCAGGCGATAAATTTGTCCCCGAACCCTTATCCCCGCAAACCGATTGGTCGCGGCCCGTCTATTTTGACGATGAGATGTACGGCGAGCCGGTTAGGGTAGTATCCATGTTGGTTGTTCGTGATGAAGCTCCGGAAAAAGTTTTTGTGCACGTCGCTGAGACTTTAAACAAACGCCGGGGCATGATGATGGATATTTTATTGGCCGATTTGGTTCCGCAGATGATATTGGTGCTGCTGGTAGGTATTTATTTATTGGCGGGTGTAAAGCGGGGCCTGCAGCCGCTGCATGTGCTGGCTGATGAAATCGCGCAGCGGACGCCCCGTGACCTGCGGCCCATTCCTGAAAAACACGTTTTTCTGGAAGTGCGCGCGTTGACCGATACCATCAATGATTTATTGGAGCGTTTGGCTATGGCCATCGCCACGCAGCAACGATTTATTTCCAATGCAGCGCACCAGTTACGCACCCCGTTGGCCGGTTTGAAATTGCAGGCGGAGCGTGCGTTGCGTGAGCAGGATCTATCGGCCATGAAGCCGGCTCTGTTGCAAATCCAGAGTAGCGCCGATCGCATGTCGCACATGACCACGCAATTATTGGTTCTGGCCAGATCGGAACCCATTAATGGCGGCTATGAGCTGCTGCCGCTGGATCTTTGCGAGCTGGCCAGAAAAACCTGCATAGACTGGGTGCCGAAAGCGCTGCAGCGGAACATGGAACTCAGTTTTGAAGGTCCTGAACAGCCGCTGCAGGTGCGTGGCGATGAGGTTCTGTTGCGGGAATTATTGATTAATCTTTTGGATAACGCCATTTGTTACGGTCATGACCATGGCAATATCATGGTCAGGGTCAAGCAATATCCCGCGCCCAGCCTGACTGTCGAAGATGATGGCCCCGGCATACCGGATGCTGAAATGGACAGGGTTTTCGAGCGGTTTTACCGTATCCCCGGCAGTTCAGGCGATGGCTGCGGGTTAGGGTTGGCAATCGTCAAAGAGATTGCTGACCTGCACAAGGCGCGGCTCAAGCTGAGCCGCGCCGGTGAAGCAGGCGGCACCCGGATTGAGCTGATATTTGAGCAGTAAAGATATGCTGCGTCAGTCCGATGCTATCAACGCCACCAAATCGGTGACGCCAACATCCAGCCCCTGTTGCGACAGCAAGGTGGTCGCCTGGCCTCTGTGGTGGGTCTGGTGGTTAAAAAAATGCAGCATCAGGCTGGCGAAGTTTTTGACCGCCGCTTCGCCTTTCATATTGCGATACGCGAGCTTATGGTTCAGGTCGGATGCGTCAAGCTGCCCGCACCAGCTTATGATCGTGGCGTCCAACCTCTGCCGTTCCGCGCTTAATGCGGCAAAGTCATCAAGCAGGGATTGCGCCAGGGCTTGCGGTTTTTGCATGGAGCGAATCTCATCCAGCGCCGGATGCTGCGCTGGATGACAGGCAAAGCGCTGCAGCCAGATAATATCGGCCACCATGATATGGTTCAAGGTGCCCAGCAGCGAGCCGAAAAACGCGCCGCGATCACGGGCAAGCTCGTCGGCAGGCAATTGGGCCGCGGTGCTGTAGAGCTTGTCGTTCATCCATTGGTTGTAGCGGCTTAATAAGCGCAAGTGTTCAAGCATGGTTTTGTTCCTGTGGTAAATCCGGCGGGTAAGGCTTTATGCCTGCATCAGCAAATTAACCAGCATCTGTTCATAGATGCTGGACAAAACGCCTAAGTCTTCTACGCCGATGTGTTCGTTTATTTTATGGATGCTTTCATTCAACGGGCCGAGCTCGATAACCTGTGCGCCGGTCGGGGCGATGAAGCGTCCATCTGAGGTGCCGCCGCCGGTATCGTCGAGCGTTTCAAAACCGGTCACGGTTTTGATCGCGGCATGGGCGGCATCAATCAGTGCGCCCGGTGCGGTCAGGAATGGATTGCCGGACAGGCGCCACTCCAGTTCGTATTTGAAATCGTATTTGTCCAGAATGGCGCGGGTGCGCTGCTTGATGGTTTCCTCGTCCAGCTCGGTGCAAAAACGCAGGTTGAACTGAACCGCCACGCTGCCGGGAATGATGTTTTCCGCGCCGGTTCCGGCGTTGATATTGGAAACCTGCAAGCTGGTCGGCGGGAAAAATTCATTGCCGTGATCCCAGACTTCCTCGGTCAGGTCTTTTAAGGCCGGGGCAAAGCTGTGTATCGGGTTGTCGGCAAGCTCGGGGTACGCGACGTGGCCTTGGATGCCCGCGATGGTCAATTTGGCGCATAAGGAGCCGCGCCGGCCGACGCGAATCACGTCGCCGATTTTCTTGTCGCTGGACGGCTCGCCGACCAGGCACCAGTCTATTTTCTCGTTGCGCTGTTCCAGCACTTCGACGACTTTAACCACGCCGTTGGTGGCGATGCCTTCTTCATCGCTGGTCATCATCACGGCGATGGAGCCTTGATGATCCGGGTGCTTGGCAATAAAGCGCTCGACGGCGGTGACAAAGCAGGCGATGCCGCCTTTCATATCGGCAGCGCCGCGGCCATAAAGCTTGCTGTCACGGATCGTCGGCTCAAAAGGCGGCGAAACCCAGGCTTCCAAAGGGCCGGTGGGCACCACATCGGTGTGGCCGAGGAAGGTCAGCAGCGGTTTGGCATCGCCACGTCTAAGCCAGATGTTTTGGGTGTCTTCAAAGTCCAGGCGTTCTTCCTTGAAGCCCAGTTTGGTTAAACGCGCCGCCAGCACATCCTGGCAACCGGCATCTTTAGGGGTGACTGATTCGCGGCTGATAAGGTCTTTAAGAAGTTCCAGTGTGTCGGTCATAGTCTTCGGTTTGTTAGTTATCGGTTTTCACCGCGCCTGTTCCCGACAGGTCTGCGGCATACCCACCATCCTTGGCAGTATATCCAAGGATTAGTTTGTCGCCGGTATCTAAAACCGGGCGTTTAATCAGGGTAGGGGTGGTCAGCATCAGTTGCATGGCTTTTTCTGGGGTCAGGTCGCTTTGCTGATCGGTGCTGAGTTGACGCCAGCTGGTGCTGCTGCGGTTAATCAGCTTGTTCCAGTCCAGATGGTCGGCAAAATGCCGTAGCAGCTCAGGCGTCAAGCCATCGGTTCGAAAATCGTGGAACCGATAGCTTATGCCGTTTTCATCCAGCCAGTTGCGCGCTTTCTTGACGGTGTCGCAGTTTTTTATGCCGTAAAGCGTGTGCATTTACAATTGGCTGTTCAGCAGTTCGTCTATGCTGGGCAATTGTTTGTCAGCTTTGCAGCGGTTTTTATAAAGATCGACAAACTCCATGAAGGCTTGCTCCAAATCAGCCAGAATTTCCTCTTCGTTGTCCCGTTCGTCATCGGGAACATCAGACGACTCTAAATATTCCTGTTGCAGGGCGACTTCGCTGTTTAAAGCAAGCGTGGCGTAAATGATGGCATTGTTTGATATTTTTTCGCTCATGATATTGGCCTGGTTAAGTGATTGATGGGGTAGTGGGTAAAAGAGCAGTTGTTAGTCAGGTTTTCTAAAATGAATGGTAAGACCTTGCAAAAAATTCCTCAAAACTTGGTCGCCGCATTCCCGATAATGTTTATGACCTTTTTGCCTGAAAAAAGCGCTGAGTTCGCCTTTGGATAATTCAAAATCAGCCAGCTTTAGGGCGTTAAGCATATCGGCTTCCTTAAATTCCAGGGCGATTCTCAGTTTTTTGAGAATGCTGTTATTAGTCAGAGGTGCTGCCGGTTTTTTGGGTTGTCCGGGCTGGTCTTCCTGCCTGCCCCTTTTGTAGATAATCAAGCCGTCTAAAAACTGATCCAGGAGT
>Ga0172379_10007923_pt1 | contig 13602 bp, 14 predicted proteins | sample GrowelOW334metaG_FD_119756 | JGI IMG/M metagenome (GOLD analysis project Ga0172379, IMG submission 119756) | Groundwater microbial communities from an aquifer near a municipal landfill in Southern Ontario, Canada - Groundwater well OW334 metaG | ecosystem: Environmental > Aquatic > Deep... | reverse complement strand
GGCATTTTGGTAAACCGCTCATGGTATTTCCTGTCATTGAAAGTAATAAAAATAGAATCGTTAATGGTAGTCGTCTTCGCGTTGATGTCGCGCTGCAAGTATGGTCACTGTACTTTGGTCTTCGATTTCAAACAAAACGATGTAGCCTGCACTGCCAAATGGAATCAATAATTCGCGCAAAAATGCATTTCCGTTGTCATCCTCCGCCTTGCGGCAGGTGAAAGGAAATTCTTCCAATAGTTTCATGCTTGCCGCAATCGTTTTGCGTGCCCGTGTCGCTGTTGGATGATCCCGTTCGGCCAGAAAGGTGAACAATCTGCGCAAATCCTCACTGGCCCCCGATGTGTAGCGAACCTTGTAGTTCACGCGTCCGACTTCGTTTTGGCAAGGATGTCGTCCAGCTCATGTAACACTTCTTTCGCTGAGAAATAGACACCAGACACTTTGGCCGCATCGCGTGATGCCAAACCGCGCGCAATGAATTCTTTTTGCGTGCGTCGATACTCGACATTGCGACGCAATGAGTCTTCGACGAAAGCGGAAAGTGTCTCGCCGGGGCGCAAAATATTTTCGGCGGCTAGTCGCAACTCAGGTTCTACGCGCAGCGCAGGCATAGTGGCGGTTTTCATGGGTGGCTTCGTGCATTGCAAATGTGATGCAAATTATCTTCAAAATAGGAGGAATTTGCAAGTGTCGTAGCATGGATGCCGCGCAGCGAAATCCGGTGGGAATCCCGGATTCCATTCCATCCCATCCGGGCTACGCTTACTCAATCCTCAATCCTGTCCTTACAGCTTATATCCGCGATGCACCGCGACCACCCCGCCGGTCAGATTGAAATATTCAACGCGCTCAAGACCTGCCTCGAGCATCATGGATTTGAGTTCTTCCTGTCCCGGATGCATGCGGATGGATTCGGCTAAGTATTTGTAGCTGTCGGCGTCGCCTGCGATGAGCTGGCCCATCTTGGCAGCAGTTTGAAGGAGTACAAATCGTAGGCTTTTTCTAAGGGCTTGGCGACTTTGGAAAATTCCAGCACGATCACGCGCCCGCCCGGCTTTAACACGCGTTTCATTTCGCGTAGTGCCGCATCCTTGTGAGTCACATTGCGCAGGCCGAAGGCGATGCTCACGCAGTCGAAGTAGTTGTCGGGAAAAGGCAGGTGTTCGGCGTCGCATTGCGCAACCGGTGTGGCAATTCCTTCATCAAGCAGACGGTCGCGGCCCACGCGCAGCATCGCGTTGTTGATGTCGGTGAGTACAACCTGCCCCGTGCTGCCGACCTTCTTCAGGAACAGGCGCGACAAATCCGCCGAGCCGCCAGCCACGTCCAGCACGCGTTGACCTTGACGCACGCCGCTCACGCTGATGGCGAAACGTTTCCAGATACGGTGCAACCCTGCCGACATCAGATCGTTCATGATGTCGTATTTGCTGGCAACCGAGGTGAATACGCCCGCGACGCGGCGCGCTTTGTCTGTTTCGTCTACGGTCTCGAAACCGAAGTGGGTGGTTTTGCTCAAGGTCGTACTCCTATTGCGGATCGCGATGTTCGCCGGCCGCTGCCAGTTTGTTCAAGTAATCCTGCCACATGCCGTTTTGATATTTGCCGAGTTCGTGCAAATAATCCCAAGTGTACAAGCCGGTATCGTGACCATCGTCGAAGATCAGTTTGAGAGCGTATTGGCCGACGGGTTCGATGCCGGTGAGCATTACATTCTTTTTCCCGGTTTGCAGTACTTCCTGACCGGGGCCGTGACCGCGCACTTCGGCGGAGGGCGAAAAAACACGCAGAAATTCGAACGGAAGCCGATAGCGGGCGCCGTTATCGAACGCGAGTTCAAGCACGCGGGATTGCTGGTGCAAGGTAATTTCGGTCGGATTCATAGCGATCTTATTTTCTTCAAAAGTGCAGTGGTGGAGCGTTCATGCAGGAACGGGATGCTGTGCACAGCACCGCCGCGGGCCAAAACCTCATCGCTGCCGACGATATTTTCAGGTTTCCAGTCTCCGCCTTTGACCAGTATGTCGGGATGGCAGGCGAGGATCAGATTCAGCGGCGTGTCTTCATCGAAGCAGACGACGAGGCTGACCGATTGCAATGCGGCAAGCACCGCCATGCGGTCGTTCTGCTGATTGATCGGGCGATCCTCTCCCTTGCCCTGCCGTTTTACCGATGCATCGCTGTTAACGCCGACGATCAGTGATGCACCCAGTGCGCGAGCTTGCGCAAGATAAGTGACGTGGCCGCGATGCAAGACATCGAAGCAGCCGTTAGTGAATACCAGCGGGCGCGGCAATCCGGCCAGTTTTATTGCCAGCTGCTCCGCGCTGCACAGCTTACTTTCAAAGTCGGGAGCCGGATACATCAGTCAGCGTATTCGAAGAGCTCGACGACACGAGACACACCGCTGCTGCCACTAGCAACAGTACCTGCGGCGGCAGCCTCGGCACGGTTGACGATGCCCATCAGGTACACCGTGCCGTTTTCAGTGACGACCTTCAGGTTGTTGGCGCTGAAGCGTTTGTCGCCGACGAAGCGTGCTTTTACGTTTGTGGTGATCAGGGCGTCGTTGCTGCGCGAGGTGAAAGAGCTGTTACCGGCGATAACCAGTTCGTTGTGGATTCTCCCCACATTCTGGATGTTGGCGATAATCCGTTCAACCTGGGCTTTGGTCGTTTCGTCGGGCACTTCGCCGGTGATCAGCACCTTGCGGTTGTAGCTGGTCACGTTGACGTGCACCGTATTCTTGTATTGCTTGCCGATGCGGTCGAAGGATTTGTTTTCGATGGCCTCATCTTCAACGTAGGCGCCGCTGGTGCGGCGATCCTGCGCCATCAGTGCGCCAGCGCCAGCTCCTGCCGCAATCACCGGAAAACATCCCTGCAAGGATGCTGAAATAAGTAAAACAAACAAGATATTGCGCACGGCTATTCTCCCATCAATTGGTAGTCAATAATGTCGCAGATGCAATGCAAGACGAGCAAATGGACTTCCTGTATTCTCGCGGTGCTGCGTCCGTCCACGCAGATCGACACATCGCCTTCTTTCAAAATGCTGGCCATTTCGCCGCCATCGCGACCCGTCACGGCTACCACGCGCATATTGCGGTCGTGTGCTGCATGGATGGCCGCCACGACATTGGGCGAGTGACCGCTGGTCGATATGGCGAGCAGGCTATCGCGGGGCAGGCCCAGCGCGCGTACCTGTTTGGAAAAAATCAGACTGAAATCGTAGTCGTTGGCGATTGAGGTCAGCACCGAACTGTCTGTGGTTAGTGCAACCGCAGCTAAACCCGGGCGTTCGATTTCGAAGCGATTGAGCAATTCTGCGGCGAAGTGTTGCGCGTCGGCCGCTGAGCCGCCATTGCCGCAACATAAAATTTTGCCGTCGTTGGTGACGCAATCGAAAAACAGTTGCGCGGCGGCGGCGATAGGCGCTGCCAGCGTGTCTTTGACTTTGAGCTTGAGCTCGGCGCTGTCGGTGAAGTGTTTGATGATACGTTTATTGATGTCCATATCCGGTGCAGTATGAGTTCTGAAGTGAGATATTAACCGAATCAGGCGTCGAACGCATTTTTCAGCCATTGAACATGGTGGCCGTCGCGGTCATCAATGAGCAGCGCATCAAAGCGGCAGGGCGGCATGTGGTGCAGCTGCGCCAGATAATGCTGTGCGGTGCGGATCAGCTTCTGTTGTTTGCGGGCGTCGATGCTGGCGGCAGCGCCTCCGTAATCCGCCCGGCTGCGCTGCCTGACTTCGACGAAAACCAATACGCTGCCGTCCTGCATGATCAAATCGATCTCGCCAAAACGGCTGCGATAGTTATGCGCGACCAGCTGCAATCCCTGGCGCTGCAAAAATTCCGCAGCCAGCTTTTCCGCATCCGGCCCCTTCACGGCTTGAAGGTCACCGGGGCTTCCACAGACGAAGCATTTTTGAACTGATCCGGAAAGAGTTGCGCCGATTGAATCAGCGGTGCATCCGCCGCTTGTGCGTGCCCCTGATAAAACAGGGACGGTAGGGCTGTACGGGTAAAGGTTTGGCCATTCAGGTGTATCTGACCTGTCACCCCGTCGAGCGCCTGTTTTGCGCGGTTTGCGATCAGATTGTTTATCAATCGCCACGCGTCTATTCCCAGCGCGTAGAGTCGTTCCTGATCAGTGGTGAGTGGCGGATAGGCGCGCGGGAAAGCCGCCACGACGGGCAGGTCGGTTTGCATCAGCCAGGGCATGTCGACAAAACGAATGCCGTCAAAATCGAAGTTGAGCAGGGTGTCTTTGTTGCCGCTGAACAGTTGCGAAGTCGCGTAGGCGGCTAGATTGTTCGGCAGGTAGGGGCGTATGGTGCGCGATTTTTCGATATCGGTCGCAAAAAAGGCCATCGTCGAAGGGTCGGCTGCGATATCGGCAAACACCATGGTGTCGCCGGTGTATTCGATTTCGCGCAAAATCGCTCCGCCCGATGCGGTCCATTCTGCTTCGAAGGCAAATTGCAGGCGGCGGGCCAGCGGATCATTGGCCGTGACGATGACCGCCTGTTGCTTCCCTTGTTTTTTCGCTAACAGCGCTATCTGCCGCGCTTCAGCTTCAATTGCCAGCCCGAAAAAATACAGCTGGGGCGGTGCCGGGGTGTCGATGATGTTCAACGCAAGGGTGGGAACGGGAAGTGTTTTTTCGTCCGCCAGCTGGCGTATGCCGTTACGGGTCAGGGGGCCGATCACGGCAACTGCACCGCTGGCAACCGCGATTTTGTAGGCTGCAACGACGCTGCGTGTTTCGTCGTAATTGCTGTAGGCGCGCACTGGCAACGCTGAGTTTTGCACGGCCGCCAATATGCCCTGCTGCACGGTGCGGGCCGCAGAGCCTAAGCCCGGCGCATCCAAGGGCAGCAGTAAAGCGATATGCGGCACGGGCGATTGAACAGTCTCGGCGGTGGCGCTGGTAAATCCGCTCACGTATAGTGCGAGCAGGGCACAAAACCACCGGAGAGGAAAAATACGTTGCATATCGAACATCCGCAAAAGTTAGAACCCGCATTATATGTAGTTGCCACCCCGATAGGGAATTTGCGCGACATTACCCTGCGCGCACTCGACGTGCTGGCGGGGGCCGATGTCGTTGCCGCTGAGGACACGCGCAACACCTCTCATCTATTGAAGCATCATGGCATTCATGCAAAACAACTGATCGCGGTGCATCAGCACAATGAACGCGGTGCGGCAGAAAAGATGGTCGCCTCGATTCAGTCCGGACAGAGCATCGCGTTTGTCAGCGATGCAGGCACACCGGCGGTCAGCGATCCAGGCGCGTTATTGGTGAAAGCGGTGCTGGCCGCCGGCCTGCGGGTGATTCCGATTCCCGGGCCGAGCGCGGTAGTGGCCGCGTTATCCGCATCCGGCCTTGCGGCAGCGCATTTTCTGTTTTACGGCTTTTTGCCCAACAAGTCGGCTGCGCGCCGCGCGGTGATGCAGGGGCTGATCAGTCATCCCTATACGCTGGTGTTTTATGAAGCGCCGCACCGCATTGTCGAATGTGTCGCCGATTTGCAGGCGGTGTTGGGCGGTGAGCGGCAAATCGTGCTGGCGCGCGAAGTCACCAAACTGTTTGAGACGATCAAGACTTGCAAGTTATCTGACGCCGAAAGCTGGCTGTTGTCGGATGCCAACCAGCAGCGCGGTGAATTTGTCGTGCTGGTCTCTGCCGCACAGCCGCAAGAAGGTTTGTCAGCCGAAACGCTGAGCACCTTGTCCCTGCTGCTGGAAGAATTGCCGCTCAAGCAGGCCGTGCAACTGGCAACCAAAATTACCGGCGCCAATCGCAGCGAGTTGTATCAGCTGGCGCTGGAGATGAAAGACGCGGGCTAAGCTATGCTGCCGCCGCTGATTAGTGCGCTGCTTGTCGATGCGGCCTGTTACGATCATCCGGTTAAAAAGCTGGCGCTGATCGAGACGCATATTTCCTGGGTCGTGTTGACGGGGGATTATGCTTACAAAATTAAAAAGCCCGTCAATTTGGGTTTCCTTGATTTTTCCACGCTGGCACAACGCCGGCAGGATTGCCTTGATGAATTGCGTCTGAACCGCAGGCTGGCGGCGGATTATTATCTGGCTGTGGTGGCGATCAACGGTGGCGCGACGCCCCGCATCAATGGATCGGGCGAGGCTATCGAATACGCGGTGAAGATGCGGCAGTTTCCGAGTGATGCAACGCTGGATAAATTGGCAGAACGCGGCGAGTTAGGGCAACAGCCGATCGATGCGCTGGCAGCCCGTCTGGCGCAATTTCACTCGGTTGAATGTGATCGCGCAACGGACAGTAGTCCTTGGGGCGAGCCGGAAGAAATAGCTAGGCCGGTGGATGAAAATTTTAAAGTCTTGGCGGCCAGATTGGACGATCCTGCGGCCATTCAGCGTCTGTCGGTATTGCAGGTTTGGTGCGCGACTGAGCATGGGCGTCTTACTCCCTTGATGAGGGAGCGCAAGAAAAACGGCTGGGTGCGGGAGTGTCACGGCGATCTGCATCTGGCTAATCTGGCCTGGGTGGACGGCCGGCTGGTGATTTTCGACTGTCTGGAATTTAGTCCCGCCTTGCGCTGGCTGGACGTCATCTCGGAGGTGGCTTTTTGCTATATGGACTTGCTGCAACGTAAGCTCCCCGACCTAGCTGGACGCTTTCTCAATGGCTGGTTGGAAGCTGTCGGCGACTATCAGGGGGTGGCGCTGCTGCGCTATTACGCGGTTTACCGTGCGCTGGTACGCGCTAAAGTGGCGGCGCTACGCATGGATCAAGGCTGCTTTGCCAGTCGTACTGAGATGAACGATTGCCTGCATTTAGCCGAACAGCTTTCCCTACTCCCCAATCACCTGTCGCTGACGATTACCCATGGATATTCGGGTTCCGGCAAAACCACCTATTCGCAACGTTGGCTTGAGCGGTACGGCATGATACGGCTGCGTTCCGATGTCGAGCGCAAGCGGCAGGCGGGCCTGCGGGCGCTGGACAAGAGCGGTGCCGGATTGTACAGCCGGGAATCGAGCCTGGCTACTTACCACCATCTGGCGACACTGGCTGAAGGGTTGCTTGCAGCTGGCTGGCCTGTGATTGTCGATGCCGCCTTTCTCAAGCGCGATCAGCGCGACCTGTTCCGCGATCTGGCTGCGGGCTGCGCCGTGCCGTTTCAGATTCTGGATTGTCAGGCGGACCCTGCCATTCTGCGTGAGAGGATCAGGCAGCGCGCCGCAGAAGGTCTTGATGCGTCGGAGGCTGATTTATGCGTGCTGCAATATCAGATGGATACCGCGCAGCCGCTGGGTGTGGACGAGTTGGCTGCCGTGCTGAAGCCATTGCAGGCAGGTTAAGCTATTTAGCGAGACTCGCTTCAGCTTGGCCGCTTGCAAAAGTGTCGCTGATCTCAAAAACATAATTTTCTCCCGCCGAATTGATGGTCAGCTTCATCGGGAAACTAAGGCTGCTGCTGTGATACATGAGCTCACCGATTTCGATCCCGTTGGGGGGGATGGTAAATTTATTTTTCAGCCAGTACGAATTGGCCCAGCTTATTCTTTCATTGACGGTGTTGCGGCTGGTTGTGCCTGCGGAAGCGTTCATGCGCGCAGTCAGTTTTAAAAAACCATTTTTAGTATAAGGCTGGATAACGCGCCCCTTATGATCTGTGAGGCGGATTTTCGGTTGTATGCGAACTGCTTTGTCTTTCATATTTCTGAAAACCATCGACACCTGTATCAGATGGCCGGTTTTTTCAGTGATGAATTTCATGCTGTAGCTGACGAATAACTTGTTTTTCTCGATGCTGTCCTGAGGCGTCATCATGCGCTGCTTCTGAAAGGCGCTTTGCGCCGCTGATTGCTGTGCGCTGGCTTCACTTGGCTGTTCTGGCGTCGTGTGTGCCGCCTGTTGTGTTTGCGGGAGCGAGGCAGGTTTAGTGGCGCAAGCGGACAGCAGCAAGGCTAACAGGGTCATTGCGGCTAAATATATGGTGCTTTGAGTCGTGGTTCTTTTAATCACTTGGCAGCTTCCCTGAATCTCAACAGCGCGCATTGTAAAAGCAATGCGACATATTACGTTTAATTTTTTGCGACGGGCTGGTTTGAATTCGGTTACCCGATCATTTTACTTTACTTTCAAACAAGCGTTTGATATGTTGCGAACTTCGAATTTACCTATTCGTTATCACGGACGCCGGATAACGCGTTACTTTCTCATCATGGGACACACATGAACTCATCTTTCAAACCCTTTGCTCCTGCACTTTTGTTAATGACTTTGCTGGCGGGGTGCGGTGATAAACCGGCTGCCGGACCTGGAGCCGCGATGCCGCCCCCTGAGGTCGATGTGATTACCGTCGGGCGTGGGAATGTGACCCTCACGCAGGATTTGCCGGGGCGCTTGCAGGCTTACCGCACAGCACAAGTGCGGGCGCGGGTTGAGGGCGTGATCGAAAAACGCTTGTTTGTTGAAGGCAGCGATGTGAGAGCCGGTGCGCCGTTGTTCCAGATTGATGCGCATACCTATAAGGCAACCGCAGCATCAGCCGAGGCCGATGTTGCCATCGCCCGGCAGACGGTCGAGCGTTACAAGCCTTTGTTGCCCGTGAAAGCGGTTAGTCAGCAGGAGTACGATTTGGCGGTCGCCCGTGTTAAACAGACTGAGGCGGTGCTTGCCCGTGCCCAGGAAGATTTGGCGAACGCCCGTGTGCCTGCGGCGATATCCGGGCACATAGGCCGTGCTCTGGTGAGCGAAGGCACGCTGGTCGGTAAGGGGGAGGCTACCTTGCTTGCCACCATCGAGCAGATTGATCCGATTTATGTCAATTTCACTCAACCGGGTGCTGACCTGTTGCGTTTGCGCCAAGCGATCAGGAGCGGCAAGTATAAACATGCCGAATCCGCGCGCGTCGAACTGCTGCTCGAAGACGGTACGCTATACCCTGCGACGGGAAAAATTTTCTTTACCGACATGGCGGTTGACCCTGCGACGGGTTCCGTTTCTTTGCGTGCCGAGTTTGCCAACCCGCAGCATGACCTGCTGCCCGGGATGTTCGCGCGCATCCGTTTCCCTGAGGCCATACAGGATAATGCGATACGCGTACCGCAGCGTGCCGTGCAATCAGGTCCGCAGGGGCAGTTTGTGATGATCGTGGGCGAAGAGTCCAAGGCGGTGCCCGTTCCTGTTAAGACGGGCGGCATGGCGGGTGGCGATTTTGTGATCGCTGACGGATTGAAGGGCGGCGAGCAGCTCATCGTGAATGGCTTGCAAAAAGCGCGTCCCGGTACGGTCGTGAAAGCCGTGCCTTGGGAAAAATCCGCACCGCTGATCGTGGGCAAGCCGGCAGAACCTAGTGCAAAACCTGCTGCAAAGGCTGATCATGTTCGCTAAATTTTTTATCGACCGGCCCATTTTTGCGTGGGTCATCGCGCTGATTATCCTGTTGGGCGGCGCGCTGGCATTGAAGAATCTGCCGATTTCCCAGTATCCGTCGGTGGCGCCCCCCGCGTTGACGATTACCGTCAACTATCCGGGCGCATCAGCTCAGGTGATCGAGGAGACGGCTGTCGCCTTGCTCGAACAGGAGATGAACGGCATTGAGCATCTGCTGTATATGGAGTCGGCCTCTGAACTTGGCACCGGCAGCATTACGCTGACCTTTGAAGCGGGATCAAATTTGGATCTGGCCTCGGTTGAGGCGCAAAACCGCATCAAGCGTGCCGAGGCGCGATTGCCTGAAGATGTTCGCCGCTTAGGGATCGTTGTGACCAAAACGGCGCGAAATTTTGTGATGTTTGTCGCATTGTTCTCGCCCGATAAGTCGCTCGACAATGTCGCGCTAGGCAGTTATGCGACATCGAGCGTGATCGACAGTCTGCGCCGCGTGCCGGGGGTCGGTGAAGTGCTGATGTTCGGTACCGAATATTCAATGCGTTTGTGGCTCAAGCCCGAACGGTTGCAGCATTTTAATTTATCGCCCGCCGATGTGTCCGCTGCGGTGCGGGCACAGAATTCACAGCTGGCAACGGGTGAGCTGGGGCAGTTGCCTTCCGCGCCCGGCCAGGAACTCAATGCGGTCATCGTCACCCGCAGCCGGTTATCTACACCGGAAGAGTTCGGCAATATCATCGTGCGCACTAATCCGGATGGTTCCACCTTGCGCGTGAAAGATGTGGCGCGCGTCGAGTTGGGCGCACAGGACTATTCGCGTACCGCCCGCATCGATGGCAACCCGACAGCCGCCATCGCGATTCGTTTGTCGCCGGGCGCCAATGCCCTCGATACGGTGAAGGCGGTCAATGTAAAAATGACTGAATTGGCCAAGTTTTTCCCTAAATCCATCGACTGGGTGGTGCCTTATGACACCTCAAAATTCATCGATGTCTCCATCGGTGAGGTATTGAAGAGTCTGGCTGAGGCGCTGGTGCTGGTGGTGCTGGTGATGTACCTGTTCTTGGAAAACTGGCGCGCGACGCTGATCCCGACTATCGTGATTCCCATTGCGCTAGTCGGTGCCTTGGTCGGACTGTATCTGCTGGGCTATTCCATCAACGTATTGACCCTGTTCGCGATGGTACTGGCGATCGGTATCGTGGTGGACGATGCCATCGTGGTGGTGGAGAACGTCGAGCGCATCATGACCACCGAGGGGCTGTCGCCGAGGGCGGCTACCCGTAAAGCCATGGATCAGATCGTCGGTGCAATTATTGCAATCACGCTGGTGCTGATGGCGGTGTTCATTCCGATGGCCTTTTTTCCCGGTTCGACCGGTGCGATTTACCGCCAGTTTTCCGTGACGCTGGTGCTGACGATGATGTTCTCGGCGCTGATGGCGCTGACTTTGACGCCTGCGCTGTGCGCTACCTTGCTCAAACATGAGCCGGGCCGCGAGATGATGCCGAGCCGCGGATTTTTCGGCTGGTTCAACCGCTTTTTTGCGCGCACGACACAGGGCTATACCGCTAACGTTAGTAAAAACATCAGGAAGACCTCGCGTTATATGCTGGTCTATGCGGTGGTATTGATCGCGATGGGCTGGTTGTTTACCAAGCTGCCGGGCAGTTTTCTGCCCGAAGAAGATCAGGGGTATTTTATCAACATGGTTCAGTTGCCATCGGGTGCGACTCAGGCGCGTACGCTGGACGTGTTGAGTCAGGTCGAACAGTTCTATGTCAAACAGCCTGAAGTTGAGCACGTGATCGGCGTTGCAGGGTTTTCATTTTTTGGACGCGGACAGAACGCGGCGCTGGTGTTTGTCAGGCTGAAGAGCTGGGATGAACGTCCCGATGCGGCCAGTGCTGCACCGGCGATGGTCAAAAAAGCCAATATGCTGTTCTTCCGCATCAAGCAGGCGATGATCTTTGCGATCAACCCGCCGCCTATCCCTGAATTGGCGGCCGTCGGCGGTTTCGACTTCCGTTTGCAGGACAGGGGGGGGGTGGGGCGCGAAAAGCTGCTTGAGGCGCGCAATATGGCGCTAGGTCTGGCCATGCAAAATCCGGTGCTGGCCGGGGTGCGTCCTGAAGGTCAGGAAGCAGGTCCTCAGTTGCTGATCGATGTCGACCGGGTCAAAGCGGAAAGCATGGGTGTGTCGATCGCCAGCCTGAACGAGACCTTGCAATCGGCGTTAGGCGTCGCCTATATCAATGACTTCGTGCGGCAGGGGCGGATTTTGCGTGTGCAGATGCAGGCCGATGCCGATATGCGGCGTACCCCCGCAGACATCATGAAGCTCACGGTGCGCAACAACAAGGGTGCGATGGTGCCTTTGTCGGAACTTGCGACCCCCCGATGGATCGCAGGTTCGCCTAAACTGGATCGTTATAACGGACAGCCTGCGATGAAGATTTCCGGCGGCCCGGCACCGGGCAGGAGTTCGGGCGAAGCGGTGGCCGCAATGGAAGAGGTTGCTAAAAAACTGCCGCCGGGCTTTGGTTTCGAATGGTCTGGTACCTCGTATGAGGAACGGCAATCCGGTGCGCAGGCGCCGCTATTGTTCGGTATCTCGCTGATCGTGGTGTTCTTGTGTCTGGCCGCACTGTACGAGAGCTGGTCGATTCCGTTCGCAGTGCTGCTGGTTGTGCCGCTGGGCGTGTTTGGCGCGGTGCTGGCCGTCACACTGCGCGGACTGCCGAACGATGTGTATTTCAAGGTGGGTCTGATTGCGATTATCGGCCTGTCTTCGAAAAATGCCATCTTGATCATCGAATTCGCTCGTAAATTGCAGGACGATGGCATGAGCCTGATCGATGCGACACTCGAGGCCTGCCGTCTACGTTTTAGGCCGATTCTGATGACATCGATTGCCTTTATCGTCGGCGTATTGCCGTTGGCTATTTCAACCGGTGCGGGTGCGCAGAGTCGTCATGCGATCGGCACGGGTGTGATGGGTGGAATGATTGCAGCGACCTTGCTTGCGGTGTTTTTGGTGCCGGTATTTTTTGTCGTGGTGCGCAAAATTTTCCCCGGGCACACGCGCAAACATATTGAGGGCGAGGAGAATCATCATGATTAAAAATTCAGCGCTTATCGTCATGCTGGCCGCATTGTCGGGCTGTTCACTGGCGCCCACTTATCAGCGTCCCGCAGCGCCGGTTCCTGCCGCGTGGCCCGTGTCTGCCGCCGTAAAGCCCGGTGCGGTAAGCCATATGCCGGATTGGCAGACCTATTTCACCGATCCTCGCCTGCAGGCGCTGATATCGGCGTCGCTGGAACACAACCGTGACTTGCGTATCGCCACGGCACGCATCAGTGAAGCGCGGGCGCAATACGGCATTGTGCAGGCGGATCGCTTGCCGAACGTGAGTCTGGGGGCGCAGCGCTCGGCGTCCCTTTCACCTGCGAACACCTCGTTCACCGGCAATCCATTTCGTGTACAACGTTATGATGTCAGTGCAAACCTGGTGTCTTTTGAAATCGATTTCTGGGGACGGGTTGCGAGTCTTAATGAGGCCGCCCGTGCCAGCTTTCTGGCGACCGAGGCTGCACAGCGCGCGTTTCGCCTGTCGTTGATTTCCGATGTGGCGAATGCCTATTTGACGGTGCTGGAATTAAATGAACGGTCTGCTCTGGCTCAGGCGACGGCGACAGGACGCAGCGATATGGTGAGCCTGATCAGGCAGCGTCGTGATGTCGGGATTGCCGGCGATTTGGATGTGTTGCAGGCGGAGGGGAGTTATCAGGCGGCCCTGGCTGATCAGGCAAATCTGCAGCGACAATTGGCGGCTGCGGAAAATTTGCTTGACTCTCTGGTGGGAAAAACGCCCGCACAGTTACCGGCAGGTCGCAGCCTCGCATTGCAGGCTATTCCGGCGGATTGGATTGCAGATGTACCCAGCGAAGTGTTATTGCAGCGTCCTGATGTGATTGCCGCTGAGCAGCGTCTGATTGCATCGAATGCCAGCATCGGGGCGGCGCGTGCCGCCTTTTTGCCGCGCATCAGCCTGACGGGCGCTTTGGGCACGGCCAGTCGTCAGTTAGGCGGCCTGTTTGGTGCGGGCAGCCAGGCGTGGAGTTTTCAGCCGGCGCTCACCTTGCCTTTGTTCGATGCGGGGCGCAATTCGGCCAATCTTGATGTGAGCCGGGCGCGCAATGTG
>Ga0172379_10007922_pt1 | contig 13605 bp, 8 predicted proteins | sample GrowelOW334metaG_FD_119756 | JGI IMG/M metagenome (GOLD analysis project Ga0172379, IMG submission 119756) | Groundwater microbial communities from an aquifer near a municipal landfill in Southern Ontario, Canada - Groundwater well OW334 metaG | ecosystem: Environmental > Aquatic > Deep... | reverse complement strand
GGCATTTTGCGGGCGCTCATGCTCGTTCTGCTGGTGCTGATGTTGTTTCAACCGCAGCGGCGCATCGACGAGGTCACGACCCTTCGGCCTCAACTTGCGGTGCTGGTGGATGGCTCGGAAAGCATGACCGATCCGGTTGACGACAAGCAGCCGCAGCGGGCGCAGCGGGTTCTTGAGTGGTTCGGCTCGAACTCGATCGGTCAGGCGATGAACGATTTCGACCTGCGCATCTTCCGATTTGACGGCGCGTTGACCGAGCAGTCGCAGAACGTGAAGGAATGGAAATTCAACGGGGCGACCTCGCGTGTGGTGGAAGCCGTGAACCAAGTGCAGGAGCGGTTTCGCGGGCAGCCGCTTGCGGGAGTGCTCTTGTTGAGCGACGGCCTCGATACGGCCGGCTCGCCGGAAACTGTGTCCGCGAGCGTGCCGGTATTTTCTTTTGAGTTGGGAAAACCGTTCACCCGCAAGCAGCGCACGAAACGGATTTCCCTCGCCGGCGTGGACTGTCCGCCCCGCGTGGCTGTTGGCTGGAATACCGAGATCCGCGTGTCGTTGGCCGGATCCGGACTGGCTGGACAGACGGTTTCCGTCGGGCTGTGGCAGGACGGACACCTGCAAGCCGAACAGCCTGTCGCCTTCAACGAGGACGAACAGACGCGGTCTGTCACTTTTGCGGTATCCCATGACAAACAGGGTACCGTTCCCTATGAGATCCGAGTCAGCGACCCGGCTGCCGACAAGGACGCGCGTTCGCATCCGTTCCTCATCGATGTCATGGAGCCGGGCAACCGCGTGCTCTATGTGCAGAACGCGCTCGGTTTTGATTTCAAGTTTCTCCGCAAAGCCATCGTCAGCGATCGCAACCTGAAGCTGTCCGCGTTTGTGCGGTGGGCGGATGGACGGCTTGCCAGGCTCGAGAGCGATGGCAGCCAGGCCGGGGGGGATGCGGACTTTTCTCCCAAAGCGCTGGCGAACTGCGCGGTCGTGATCCTCGGCGACCTCGCGCCGGAGGCATTGTCCTCGGAGAATTCCACCGCGCTGCGAAACTTTGTCGATCATGGCGGCGGGCTGGTGCTGTTGGGCGGGCCCAATCTTTTTGCCTCGAAGGAGCTTGCTGCGGGCCCTCTGGCCGCGGCGCTCCCCGTCGGTCTCCCGGCCCCATACCGCGAGGGGAAATTCCCCGTGCGAATCACCGACACCGGCCTGCATCACCCGGTGTTCGGCCCGCTGTTCGCCCAGGTCAAAGATTTCCCGCATCTGCTCACTTGCAACACGGCCAGCTCGGTTGCCCCGACGGCAGAGGTACTCATGCAGATTGATGCGGGCGGCACCGTGCAGCCGCTCGTTGTGGGGATGCGATTCGGGCAGGGACGTGTCGTCGCTGTTCTCACCGACACGATGTGGCGCTGGCGGCTGGCTTCCCGTGGCTGGTCGTCCGACGGTTCCCCCTACGACACGTTCTGGAGGCAGTTGATGGACTGGCTGATTCCGAAGGAGCAGGACAAAGAAAACGGGAGCCGCATCGAGCTGTTTACCGAACACACGAATTATGTGCTCGGCGAGCATCCGGAGGTTCGCGCCATCGTTCGCACGGCTGCCTCCGGGGCGGCCCTGCCCGCAACCCTTCCGCTCCGGCTCCGGACACCGGACGAACAGGTCTTCGACTACGTGCTCAAACCCGCGGCGCTGCAAACCCCCGGGGGCAAGCCGGTCAACGGCTACCGCGCCGAGATCGAACCGAATCTGCCCGGAGTCTTTCTCGCGCAATCTTCGGTCACGCTCGATGGAGTCGAGGCTGCGGGGGAGACCCGATTTGTCGTCAACCGGCCGGCTACGGAAATCACCGGCAAGCCGATCAACCGCGAGTTGCTCAAGCGCATCTCCTCAGCCACCGGCGGCAGGTTTTATGCCATGGAGGATTGGGACGCATGGCGCCGCGACCTCCATTTCAAACAACAACAATTTTCGCGGGTCGAATTGCAGGATTTATGGAACCATCCGATGCTGTTGGGGTTGCTTCTGCTCCTCTTGGGCGCGGAGTGGATCGTGCGAAAGTATTGGAGCCTGCCATGAACACCCGAATTCTCATTGCCTTTGTTGCCGGGTTCGTCTGTTGCCAGGTGCGCGCGCAGACCAACCTCATCCCGAACCCGAATTTCTCGGATCCGAAGAATCCGCTGGCCGGCTGGCGGACGGCGTTTCCTTACGAGCCGTGGTATGTGGACAACGTCCGTTATGTCAAACCAGCGACCGAGCAGGGGAAATCCTGCGCCGTCATCGAGCTTCCTCCGGGCATTGCCGGCAACCAGGGTGGAAAGATCGAGAGCGCGTTTGTGAAAGCCGAACCGGGGGCGACTTACCGCATCGACGTGGATTGCATGACCTGGGACTTCAGCGCAAAACTCCACGTCGAAGCCTGGACCCACGATCCGAAGCCGGTTGACAAGCCCGACAAGTTCCGTGTGCCCGCCTCCGCCGGCCAGTCGGCGCTGGTGATGTGCTACCGGGCGCAGCTCCCGGATCCTTCCGCCGCCGGCAAAACCTGGAGCACCACCGGCCGCGAATTCACCGTGCCCCGGAATGTCGTCGTTGCGGGCGAGGAACAAGTGCCCGAGCTTCTCTCTGTCAAGGCGGTGGTCTTTGCGGGGACTCCGAACGGAGGAAAATCGTTCTTTACAAACTTCCGCCTCGTAAAAATCCGATGAGCAGCCGGCGCCAATAATTTATGTCCCTCGACTCCCGGCATGTTCATCGACGCCTGCAGGACGCGGCCAAGCGATTCCGCTGGTCGCGTGGCCTCCGCTGGCTCATTTCCGGCGCCGCCGGGTCGCTGTTGTTCCTGATCTTTTTTCTGCTCTGTGACGCTTGGTTTCATTTTGGATCGTCCGGCCGCTGGGTTGCGTTCCTGCTGACGCTCGCACCGCTGGTTGCGGGAATTGTCCTGGCGGTGCCGGCATGGCTTCAAAAGATGAGCGATGCGGGGATCGCCCGACGCATCGAGCGCTCGTGCGGTGGTGCCGGCAACGTGCTCATCAGCGCCGTGCAATTCGATCGCGATCTCGCCCCGGAATCTCCGCTTCGAGCCGCGCTTTTTCAAGAAATGCATGATCCGTTTCCGGGGGTGCGCTGGGCCGAGGTCTTTGACCTGGCACTTCTGAAGAAGCTGGCATTCCTGCTTGCTGGCATTGCTCTTATTTTGGCGGCTTGGGCACTCGTCGAGCCTGCGTATTTCTCCAATTCCGCTGCGCGGATATTTCTCCCGGCCGGCGACATTGCTCCGTTCACCCGCACCCGCATCCTCGACCTGAAGCCCGGCGAGGCGGAAGTCCCGCATGGCAGCGAAGTCACCCTCACGGCAAGGCTCGGCGGCCAGATTCCCCGCTCGGCAAGGGTCTGTTTCCGCGATTCCGGTGCGACATGGCAGAAGGCCCTCATGGAGTGCGAAGCCGGTCAGCCGGAGTTCAGCTTCACTTGGAAAGAGGTGCGTGAGCCGCTGGAATATTACATCGAAGCGGGCGATGCGCGTTCGGCAACATACAAGATTCGGGTCCGCCCGCGCACCGCGATCCGAAGCCGGTCGGCAGAGATCGAGCCGCCCGCCTACACACAGCTTCCCGCCAGCAAGGCGCGGAACCTTTCGGCGCTCCCCAACCTCATTCCCGGCTCGCGCGTTGCCGTTCTCGTGGAGTTCAACAATCCTGTCGAGAACCTGAAGGTCGCGGGGGAAAAGGATGCCGTCTTTGTTTTGACCCGCCTTGATGGCAGCCAATGGCAGTTCAGCGGGAAGATTTCCTCAACCCAGGCCGTCAAGCTCGCCTACTCGGACGCCAATGGAATCACGGACACCGACACGGTGGAGATCACGGTGAAGCCCGACGAGCCGCCGAAACTCCGCATCACATCACCCGCCGAAGGCCGTGAAATCGTGACAACCCGAGATGCCACGCTTCCGCTGCAATGCGCGGCGACGGATGATTTTGGTCTCGGTTCTGTCGCGGTTTTCAAAAGCACAAACGACAAGGCCGACGCGCAGCTCGTCCACGAGTGGAAGGATGCCGCCGCAAAAAAGTCCTTCCTTGCCGAAACCCAAATCCCGCTCGGCCAGTTTTGTTCGCCCGACGAGGAGCGCGCCACCTTTTGCGTCATCGCAAAGGATCAGAACGATGTCAGCGGGCCGGGCGTTGTCATTTCACGCCCGATCGTCGTCGTCCTGCGCTCACGGGACATGCTGCAACAACAATCCGGAGAGGCGCAGGTGCGGCTCCGCCAGGGCATTGAGGAATTGATCAAGCTCCAGCAGACGAATCTTGAGGAAACCCGCGTTGTCATCAGGCAGGCGACCACCGTTGCCGCGGATGATACCCGCTTGCTCGACCGCCAATCCCGGATCGCGGAGATGGCAAGAAGGATTATGGATTCTCCGGACGTCATTGCCCCGGAGCTGCGTGGCGACTTGCGTTCGCTCGGGGGAGGGGAGATGCAGGATGCGGTGAACGCGCTGCGCCAGGCGGGCAACACGAGCGGGGAGCCCCGCTCGAAATCCCTCCGTCTCGCCGCCGACCTCGAGACGGCGATTCTCGCCCGGCTCAAAGGGGCTCCCGCCGCTGTGGAAAATAATGCCCGGAAGGCGGAGGTCGAGGATTTGATCGCAGGCGTGGAGGAGTTGCTCCGCCGGCAGCGCGACATTTTTCACGAGACAAGTACGGCGGCCGACCAGGCCGCAAAAATGCTTTCCGAAAGACAGGATGCCTTGGCGGAGCAATCCGTGCGCGTTCGCAAGGAGGTCGGGCAGAATGCCCGGAATGCCGCGCTGGGCGACAAGGCGTTCCGTGAACGCCTCGCGCAGGTGGCCGTCATGCTCGGGGAATTCCGGGTTTACGAGGACATGCTGGCCGCCGCAGAAAAGCTTCAGGACGCGAAGTTCCCGGAAGCCGCCACTGTGGAAAAAACGATTGTCGTGAACCTGGCCAAGGCCGTGGAGGCTTTGAACCAGTGGCAGATCGCCGATGCCGAAACCCATGCCGACTCGCTCAAAAAAGAGGCCGCCGATTTCAAAGACCGGCTCGGGCGGCTCGCGGAAATCCAGCGCGAGATCGTCGAGAAAAGCAAGGAGCTCGCGCGCAAGGACGACTTCCGGCCGGAGGATCTGGCGACCGCGAAAGAAATTCAACAATCCAAAGACCTCATGGCCGAAGCCGTCGAACAGATGCTCACGGACGCGCATGTTTTCCCTGAACTCAAACCTTCGAATGAACTGCGTTCCGAGCTGACCCAGATCTACGAGGACGTCATCCAGTCGGACAAGCAGGAGGCGGCCCAAGGCACGCTCAAGCCGAGCGAGATCGCCGTGCAAAAGGAAGATGGGCTCTTGAAGGCGATCGAGGAGGCGAAGGCCATTTCCGCAGACATGGAGATGTGGCTCTCCAACAAGAACGAAACGCAGCAATGGCTTCTCGAGAATTTTGACAAAACCGAGATCCCCGAGATTCCGAACCTGCCTCTTCCCGACGCCTTTGAAGACATTGTCGGCGCCCTCCTGGACGAACAAAAGGATCTCGCCCAACAGGTGCAGGATGCGGCATCCAACCAGGCCTTCGCTCAGAATCCTGCCAACGGCTGGGAAATTGCCGACGGATCGATGCCGGGGTTTGGAGCACAGGGGAAATCCGGCAACCAGCGGCCGAATAAAAATGAGCAGACCGGACGTTCCAGCGGCGGACGCGAGGGCATGAGCGATGGCGAGATGGTTGGCGACCGAGCGAGCAACCTCGAAGGCTCGACGCCCGATGTCCGCCGCACCAGCGACCCGATGCAGCAGGGGCAGGTGAAGGACTCGGGCGGCGCCAGTTCCACACGCGCCACCGGAGGCGGAAAAGCGGGAGGCTTCAGCGACCGCAACGGCATGGATGGCAATGCCCCCTTGCGCGGCACCATAGCGCCCTCGATCCCTGCAGCCGATGCCCTGGCTGTCAAACAGGCATTGCTCGCGGAAAAGACTTCCAAGAAATATGCGCAAGCCTCCCTGCTTTATCTGCGCGCCAACGGTCTCGCCGATGTCCCACGCCTCATGGAGGAATCACAGGCCGCACTCAAAGACGGCCGGGTGGATGATTTCAACCGGCTGCACAAGCAAATCGTGGGTCAACTTCATGCGACGCGGGGCGAAATCTCATCGGGCCGGCCCCTCACTCTTTCCAGCACGGAAAGGGCGGGGGCGGGCGCCAAACAGTCGCCCGGCGGAGATGAGGGCCAGGCCCCGGAAGCCTACAAGAAGCAGGTCGCGGATTACTACCGCTCGCTCACGGAGGGCAAATGAACGGTCACAGAACGGCAGTCCCGCAGGCGCGGGACCGTGGCTACATCACTGGCGCCCCTGTCACGCTGTGCGGTGGATGTAGCCGCCCCACTCTGCTGGGGCGTGGTGCCGCGACTTCGCCGACACTTCTTTCACTTTTGCAGCTTTCGGAGATGCGCCCCGGCACTGGCGTTCTGGCAGGATCATGAATGACATCCTTCGCGTTGTGTGCGAGAATCTGTCGCTGATCAATTCCCCTCGTATGAACCCTCCGGCGATCCTCGACTCCCTGATCCTGACCGTCCGTGGTCAGAAGGTTCTGCTCGATGCCGACCTTGCCGCGATCTACGGTGTGGCGACCAAACGGCTCAACGAGCAAGTCAAACGCAATGCCGAACGGTTTCCCGAGGATTTTGTTTTCCAACTGACCGACGAAGAGAAATGCAAGGTGGTCGCAAATTGCGACCACCTCACCCGCTTGAAGTTTTCTAAATCCCGGCCATACGCCTTCACCGAGCACGGGGCGATCATGGCCGCGACCGTGCTCAACAGCCCGGAGGCCGTGAAGATGAGCATCTTCGTCGTGCGGGCTTTTGTGAAAATGCGCGAGCATCTCGCCTCCAACGCCGAAATCCTCCAACGCCTCGCCGAAATCGACAAGACCCTGCTCGACCACGACAAAGTCCTCCATTCCCTCTGGCGGCAAATCCAGCCCCTGCTTACTCCGCCGCCCGATCTCCCACGCAAAGAAATCGGCTTCCATGTTCGGGAACAGCCACCTTGCTACAAGACAGAAAAACGGCATTCCCCGAAATGATTCTGGGGGGAAAGTTCCGTGTTCAGCTCCCCAAGTTTCCGCGACTCTTTAAAACAATGCCTGACATGCTCGCAGCAAATCCGAATCAAAGGAGCACAAGTTTCCCGAAGATCAAATGACCATCCGTCCCGTTTTTGTCGCTGGTCTTGCTTTCTTCATGGGTTTGAGCGCCCTCGCGCAATCCGCGGACTGGGTGATAAAGGGCGCGCCGTTTCGCGCCAGGATACGGCTTCAGGAACCTCCGAAATATCCGGACGCCGGCGTGGCGATTGAACTGCCGGACTTCGGCGGCAGCCGGGCGGACCTGGCCGATGCCGTGCTCGTGGATTCCGAGGGGGCGCCGCAGCCGCTCGCCGCCATCTGGCGTGGCGCAGGCCAGCAAGCGATCCTTCTGGCGAAAACGCTCTCTGCAGGGAAGGACTATGCGGTCTATTTCGGGGGCCAGACCGCGCATCAGCCCCGAACGTGGACCCCGAAGACCAGCCTCCTTCTTGAGACGAGGCGGCTTCCCGCCAAGCCCAAGATAGGCAGTTGGCAGGAGTTGGAGGAATCTTGGCGCACCGCGCCGGCAGTCGATGGGGTTGGCTTCGTGAGCACCATTTACACCGCCGGCAACGCCTTCGGCGCCAATGCCGATTTTGCGTCGCATTATTCCGGTTGGCTGGTGACACCGGAGGGAGGCAACATCCTCTTTTACACGCTTTCATCCGACGCCTCCTTTGTGCTGGTGAACGACAAGCTTGCGCTGGACTGGCCGGGCATCCACTCGCCCGCCGCGGATCTGAAAACCGTGCGGAGCAAGGAGGTGCCTTGTTCTCCGGGACTCACAAAAATCGATTACTACCAGGCGAAAATCGGAGGCGGCGAGTCGGCGGCGGTGCTCGGCTGGCAGAGGAACGGAAAGTTTGAGGCCGTGCCGCCGGATGCGTGGGTGCATCCCGGGAGCATCAAGATCCTGAGACTGGAAGACGCGCGTGGCTGGCCGGTTCCGCTGATCAGCGTTGGCTTCCATTCGTATCTCGGCTACGGCGGCAGCTGGTTTTTCGATGTCGAATGCGCGGCCCCGGCAGACCTGCCGCCCGAATGGATGGCGGAGTGGCACTTTGAAGACGGAGCAGTTTTCGCCGGAACAAAATGCCAGCGCGTGCTCGTTGGCGCAACGCCTCAGCTCGTCACCATGACGCTGCGGCGCGGGAACGATGTGACGACAGGAATGAATCGAGTGGTCTTTCCTGACAATCCGACTGAAGCCTCGGTCAGAAATCCGGGCGACTTGGCGTGGTATCTGGGCTTGCTGGACAAAGAAACCCCCTCGAAGCTCTCCCAGCCCACCCTTGACGCCGTGCTTCCACTGCTGATCGACTTCGCCGACAGCGAGCGCATTGCGAAGTTCGCCGCAGCCTGGCTTCGCAAAAACCACCCGCCAAGCGATCCCCTTTGGCTGCCGGCGCAGATGGCGTGCCTGCACACGCTTGAGCAAAACAACCCCCGGAAAGCGCTGGAAGAGATGCGGCGGCTTGATCCGGCTGCGCGGAAGAAATATGCGCAGGTCTTCCCGCTGTATGAACTCGATGTGCTGGTCTTCCTGCTTCGAGATGCCTCCGCCGAAGATTTGGCCAGGCGGATCGGCTTTGAGGATCCCGAATCCGAAACGGCCGCGCTGGCAAAAATCCGCATCGGCGACCTCTACCGGCTGACCGGGCGGATCAAACCGGCGGTTGACCAATACCAGAGCGTCCAAAAAGCCATCGCCGATGAAACCGGCGGCCGCAAGCTGCCTGCACAGGACCGTGCCTACTCGATCACAGTGGAAGACCTGCTGGAGAGGGGACTGCGCAGCGAGGCGGCAGAAAAGCTTCGCGAATGGGAACTGCGGCATCCGATGGCAAAATTCGGCAGCGATTTTCTGCTCTTGCGGGCAAGGATGCTCAATGCTTTCGGCCGCTGGGTCGAAGCGCTGGTCGAGCTCGATTCGTTTAAAAAGGTCCAACCCGACAGCCCGTATGAAATCGATGCCGACTTCCACCGCGCCGAGGCCCTGAGCGCATTGGGAAAAACCGACGAGGCGCAAAAAATCTGGAAGGACATTTCCACGCGGTATCCGCACCACGAGCTTGCCGCTCCGAGCAAGGCCAGGCTTGCCAAACCATGAAAGCGCTTCTTGTCTTGGTCCTCCTTTGTTGCGCGGCCGTTCTCCGCGCGGATCCCGGCAGGATTTACACCTCCCCCGACCCGGTCGCGCCGGGGGGGATCGAAGGCACGAGCCCGTTGCCGCTGACGCACGCCCTGGCGATCGAGCGCGACCGGCTGCGGGTTTATCGGGCCGAGCTGACCGACGGCGGGAAAACATTCCATTTTCTTCACCTGCCGGCGGGGAAATTCGATCTCGTGCTGGTGGCGGACGGGAACATGGTTTTCGAGGGCCTGTGGCTTGGAGATTCGTCGGAGAACCTTGACGCCGCGTCGTCGCAAAACCTCCGAACCCGCATCGGAGCCGCGGATTCGTTTTTCAACCGGTTCGCCATCCTGCGGGCCGGGCTCAGTGGAGATCAAGCCCTGGTTTTTGTGGAGCGGATCCGGGACCGGTTGACCTTGCAGCAATCCGGCGAGAAGCTGAATGCCAACCTGCGGCGGTTCGAAATCATCGAACTGGAACGCGCGGGCGATGACTGGCAGATGTCCACAACACGCCAGATTTATCGCGAGGAGGCACCGGCGAATCCCGCCTTCATGAAACATTTCTTCGTTTCCACGATTGGAAACGTCCGCGTAGTCGATACGATCAAGCAACTTGGCACATTGGCGCTGCCATCCAACTGACCTCATATGCCGCAAATCCGAGCAAAAAAAGGTTCTCTCAAAGGCGGGATTTTTCCGCTGGAGGAACGCGAGCTGACGATCGGGCGCGACCCCGATAGCGATATCCCGCTTGAGATCGATTCGCCGGCTTCCCGCCACCACGCCACGATTTACAAAGCCGAACGCGTGTGGCACGTCAAAGACCTCGGCAGCCTGAACGGCACGGAGTTGAACGGGAAACGGATCAAAGACCAGCCGTTGAAAATCGGCGATACCATCACGATCGGAACGGCCGTCTTCCTTTTTGAAAACTCTGAAGCCCCGGGCCCGCAACACAGCCCGGCCTTCCCGGCCACGCCGGAAGACCCGGAAATCCTGGCGACGGTGCGCGAGATGAGCGTGAAAACCGAGCGGCTCAAAGCGGAGATTGGCAAGGCGATCATCGGACAGAAGGAAATCGTCGCCGAGCTGTTGACGGCGATTATTTCCAACGGGCATGTCTTGATGATTGGCATGCCCGGCCTGGCCAAGACGATGATGATCCGCACGGTCGCAGAGGTGTTGGACTTGCAATTCCGCCGCATCCAATTCACGCCGGATCTCATGCCTTCGGATATCACCGGAACGGACATCCTGGAGGTGGACGAGGCGACCGGGCACAAGGAATACCGATTCATCAAAGGTCCGATATTTACGAATATCCTCCTGGCCGATGAAATCAACCGCACCCCGCCGAAGACTCAGGCCGCGTTGCTTGAGGCGATGCAGGAACACCGCGTGACGGCCGCCGGGCAGACGTATCCGCTCGACCTGCCATTCTTTGTGCTCGCGACCCAGAATCCGCTCGAGCAGGAGGGAACCTATCCGCTGCCAGAGGCGCAACTCGATCGCTTCATGTTCAGCATTTATATCGATTACCCCAGCGAGGCCGATGAGGAGACGATCGCCAAGGTGACCACGCGGCCGGAGAAAGTGACGTTCGAAAAGATCCTCGATGCAGCCGAAATCCTGGAGCTGCAACGCGTGGTGCGCGAGCTGCCGATCTCCGATCACGTCGTCAAATATGCCACGCGCCTCGCGCGGGCGACCCGGCCGGCGGACCCGCGCGCCCCGGATTTCATCAAAAAATGGATCCACTGCGGTGCCGGTCCCCGGGCCACGCAATACCTCGTCCTCGCCGCAAAGGCCCGCGCTGTCATTGACGGACGGCTATTGGTGACCTCGGACGATGTGCGTGCGGCCGCAAGGCCCGTGCTCCGGCACAGGATGTTTACCAATTTCACCGCCGACTCGGAGGGCATGGATACAGACAAGATTGTCCAGAAGCTCCTCGAGGCTGTGCCGGAACCCGACGAGCGGGATTACGACGCCCCCGGAAAGAAATCCTAAAGCTTTCGCAACTTCGGGCCGCCGGGTGGGTTTCATTCGCATGCGGTTGAATAAGCGAACTTTTCTCCTCGGACTTCTTGCGTTGCTGGTTCTGGCGTTGGCGGTGCGTCTGTTCTGGCCGGACGGCCTGATCACGCTCGATTTCAAGAACGCGCCGCTCGCAAAAGTCATCGCCTCGATCGAGCGGCAGGGCCGGGTGCGGCTCATCACCAATGTGCCCCCGGAAACCCCTGTCACCATGCAGATGAAGCGGGCGACGCTCATGGACGTTCTTGAGACGCTCAGCGTCAGAACCGAGAGCAATCTGCGGGCGGTTTACATCGGAGCCTCCGGGAAATCCCAGGCGTCGGCGGCCTTTGAGGAGCTCAAATCCGGCAAAGCGTCCGAGTCGTTCGAGGTCGCTTGGTTTCCCTCGATGGGAATGTCCTTTGGCTCGGTCGTTGCGGACCCGCGCGCGTTGGTCGTCCGGTTCGAACCCGAGGCGCAAAATACCCTGCAATCCGCGCTGCGGCAGCTTGCACAGAAGTCCGGGGTCATGACAGCGGTTCCTCGCGACTGGAATCCGAATGTCACTCCCTCAACGAAGCCGACCACCGCTTCTTCCGCCGTTCGCCAGCTTGTCAAATCCTCCGGCGGTCATCTGGTCGAAGGGTTTTTTCTCTGGAACCGGGGTCCTCGTTCGGCGGACGCACGGGGTCCCGGGGGCGAGGGCGGCGGATGGCAGCGCGGCGGCCGCGAGGGGCTGAACCCCGGGTGGGTCGCGCAGCGGACGGAGGCCATGATCGCGCAGTTGCCGCCCGCGGAACAGCCGGCGGCCAAGGCGGAATTCGATGACATGCGCAAGGTTTGGGAGGAGGTCCGGGCACTTCCCGAAGACCAGCGCCGCGCAAAGATGGCGGAAATCTTCAGCCGGCCGGAAGTCCAGGATCGGATGGCCGAGCGGATGGCTGCACAGGATGCGCGGCGGACGCCCGAGCAGCGTGAGCAGAGGATGAAAAACTACGTCGAGCGCAAGAACCAGATGAAAGCCCAGAACCCATGAGTCGCCGCGCCGGATTTACCTTGCTCGAGCTCCTTGTGGTCATCGCGATCATCGGCCTGCTGTCCTCGTTGCTTATTCCTGAGGTCACGAAACTTCAGGACCGTGCGCGAAGCGTGGCATGCATGAACAACCTCCGGCAGATCGGTATCGGCGTGCTGGGCTATGTCGGCGAACACGACAATGCGTATCCGATCATCGAACCGAATCCTGATTCGCCGGTTTACGATCCGAGCGCCGAAGCCAAACCCATTTACATCGCGCTCGAGCCCTACGGGGTGACGCAGGAGGTCTTGAAGTGTCCCGCCGATCTCAAGGGACCGAACTATTTTGCGCAGCGCACCACGACGATTGACGGAAAAACCTACGGAACCAGTTACCAATGGCGGGTGATCGTGGATGAGGAAAACATGCTCGATCCAAAAATCTACGGCGGTCGCCGGGGGGCTGGTGTGCGGGTGGTCAAACCCTCGCGGGTGACGCTCTGCACGGATTTTGAAGGGGTTCACTCCGGGAAGCAGAACCGCCTCTACGCAGACGGCCATGTCTCGAAGCCAAACTGATCGGGCGCATGGGAAACCACCAACGGACACTAAAAAACCACTGAAAAAAGCAGCAGAGCAATGCTTAATCGATGAGTGGCTCTTAGTGGATAGGAGTGGTTCAACTGCGGGCTCATTGATGCGCAGTTCTACACCTGCCCGCAAGCTGGACGGAGGATCCGCAGCGGTATCCTCACAGGAACAGAAACGCCAGAACCATCACCACCGTCGGGAACAAGGCGGCAAGGAAGAGTTTCACGGCGTTCACGCCCTCGTCGCCAAAGTGGTCCTGGAGGAGAGACTGTCCGGCCGGGTTGGGGGCGTTGGCGATGACCGTGAGGCCACCTCCGGCGACCGCTCCTGCGACGACGGCGAACTTCGCCCCGGGCGAGAATCCCGGGACGAGGGAAGCGAGGTAGGTGATCGCGGCGTTGTCGTTGAAGGCGGTGAGGACGGTTGCGCCGAAGAGCAGGGTCGAGTTGCCCATGCTGCGCAGCACCGGCTCGATCCACCATTGCTGGCACCCGCCGTGGATGACGAGGCCCGCGAGAAAAAATCCCACGAGCACGGGCGACCTCAGGTTGATCTCATGCTGGCTGTGTTCGGTGGCCGTCACAAAGGCCAGGAACAGCATGAAGATCAGGACGACCACGGCCGCGTAGTGTGACGCATAGACAACGGAGGCGATGAAAAGCAGGTGGACTCCGATGATCCAGATGGGGAG
>Ga0172379_10007921_pt1 | contig 13608 bp, 14 predicted proteins | sample GrowelOW334metaG_FD_119756 | JGI IMG/M metagenome (GOLD analysis project Ga0172379, IMG submission 119756) | Groundwater microbial communities from an aquifer near a municipal landfill in Southern Ontario, Canada - Groundwater well OW334 metaG | ecosystem: Environmental > Aquatic > Deep... | reverse complement strand
TTGTATGTTCCTTCTTTCAGAAACTGGTCTTCGTCTTCCCTCAGATCCCTGGTGAGAAAATCAATTCTTTCTTTGATCCTGATCTTCAATTTTTCTATTTTTTCCAGAACCTCTCCTGTGACTCTGTTCTCCTTTCTCAGCTGGATGAACCGGAAACAGCAATCCTGCAGATTCCTATATTTGTTTCCACTACCTTCTTCCCTCAGAAGAACGCTGATCTCCATCCGCGGTTTCAGAATGCCCCACGAATTCAGTTTTAAATTCCTTTCAAGCCTCTCGCTGAAGGTAAGTTCTTCAAACATTTAAACTCCTCCCGTTCGATCAATTTCGCCGCCAATATGAATAGCAACCCGTATTTATACCATATCGGATATTTTTGTCAATCGCAGAACAGCATTTTTGGGACATAAAAAAACAGCATTCAATGCGTTCTTAAAAAATATGTGAATCATCCTTGCTCGATTAGGACGATTCAGTTATTACGATTGTTGTTTTGGGTTTTTGCTGCGATAGTATAGATAGAACAACGTTGCTATTATTGCTGAGCCGATCACACCGACTACGTAGCTCCAAATTGTTACCTCTTTGAATACGACGTTATTCAACATATAAATAGCACCGACTGTGCCAAGTAATGCTGCGACAATCCAGAACATATAATATCGCACATACTTTGCGCTATCGATTTGAAGTTGCCTTATGGCATCTTCTAAAGCAGAAATCTTCTTGTCTTGGCCATTTACCTTCTCCTTAATCGGAGTAATTTCTTTTGCCAAGGCATCAACCTTTTCTTTCACGGGAGTTACGAACTCCTTGAGATCGTCGACATCCTTTTTGATATCGTTCATTTTCTCATCCATTGGTGGGCCCTCTTCGTGCCGTTCGCCTTCATCTTTCTTTTTGTCTTTATCGGGTTCTTCGGCCGGGCCTACTGGTTTTTTACTGTCCTGACATCGGACGGATGAGTGCTGCCGGGAACGATGTTCTCAACCTGGTTGATCTCATATTTCTTCCTTGAACCGATTACAGTTTTGCCCAGGACTGCAGCCTTTTTTCCTGTTCCTTTGCCGGCATTGATCTCTGCCTGTTCAAGTTCGTATTTCTTCTTTGCGGCTATCTGTGATTCCTCAAGTTCTGACATAATTATTTCCCTCCTGCGGCAGGACAATTCTCAAGCACTTCCGTGAACGACATTCTTACAGCTGCTGCTGAAACTACGACTGTGTTCTCGCATCCCGTGTCTTCCTTGGCTCTCTCTGAAAGCTGGTCGAAAGTCGGGTTTTCTGTACCTTTGAATGGCACCGCTGTCAAATTTACCTGTGGTTTTCCGCCTTTGACGTGCAAGGTCATCATTGCAACAATACCGTTGCTGTGTGTTCCTTCTATGATCGTGGGTTTCCCCTCAGTCAATAATCCCTCATCTTTCCTTGATTCATTTCCCATTTAAATCACCTTTTGGTTTTTTTCGATATTTGTCCTTTTGAAGAGTTAGTTTCGAGCATCACCCTTCGTTTTGAAAGAACATGTAAGGTTGTTTATCCTCACAATTTCCAATGTTAGTCTTCTTTATTTTCTTTGTCAAGAGTCATTTCACGCAGAAAACAAATAATGGCTCAAATTAGCCATCATTATTAAATAAATATTTTGTTTTTTTAGGATTAATTATATTTTAAAATCTGAGTTATCCACAGACGCGCATGGTTGTGCGAATAATAATATAGTCTTTTATGCTTTATATAAGCCATTTCCTTAACAAACCTCTCAATACCTGTTCAGATCTCTCATTTCTTTTTTTAAAAGAAGTTTGGTGCTTTTATCCAGCTTCCATAATTTTAAATGTTGAAACAACCCGCTCAACAATTCCGGGGCCCTTCTTATTATTTTCATCGCAATTTATAAATGCAGCATCGGTCGCGACTCCCAATGCTCCGCAATCGGGATACCTCACTATGAAATGCAATGTCGCTATCCTGTTCTTTTCGACATTGGTATAGCTTGAATCGACATAAGTGCCCTCCGCAGTCGCTTCTGTGGATTCGGACAGGCAATATGAGCGTCCCGCGATCTCAACCTTCCTGACAATGAAGCCCTTGAAATTTCTGGCATAGCATCCCTCCAGTGAACTTGATCCCGCCATGGTTGAAACGGTTATTTCCGGCTCTTGGTAGAAAAAGTTTTCCGGATATTTTATTTCATATCCCTTTGCCGGATCGCTCACAAGCTTCCAATCTTTCGTCTCGCCCGTATCAACATATTCCCCAAGCACGATCGGACCCAGAAGATAGCTGTCTTCTGTTTTCGAAAGTTCATATCTATTTTCGACATATCCCACGACTCCGTATTTTACATCCTTCTGGAATTCTCTCACCACAAAACCAAACTGTTCATTTCCGAGCTTTTCCGCTTTCAATATTTCAAAACTGTCCAATCCGACATTCCTGTCATCATAGTAGCCGGAAAGGCTCTCATTTTTAATCAATGCATCGCTCGTGAAATATGAAGCGAGCTCTTTCACACTTTTTGTCCTGAGCTCCTCAAGATAACCTTTCAGGACGGATTCCGCCTTCTCCTTTTCTTCATTTTTCAGCTCTATTCCCGTAATAACGACGGGCGCCCGGGCTTTATATGGCTTCGTAGTCAGGAAATATCCGGCGAGTCCCAAAATCAGTCCTATCCCGACCATGACCGCGACATACAGGACCATCTTCGGGGTGATCTGGAATGTTTGTTTTTTCATATTATTGTTTGAATTATCGGTTATCAAAAATTATCAGGATCGATCTTCAGCGGCGTCATCAGTCATTCACGCCTTTTGTCCTCGAGGTATAATTATTCGAAGAATTCCAGAGTATCCATCCCACCCCGCCGGACTCGTTGCTCGCCTTGATCTGCGCCTTCACACTTTCAACGCCATAAACGCCTCCCATATCGAAAGCCTGAAGCCACGGACGAAGTTTTGCCTGCCTTTTCGGTTTTGCATTCTCGTTTGAAGCGGCATTCAGAACATCAAGCCTTGCTTTTCCTTTTTCAATGGAATATTTTACGACTTCATAGGGATATGATGCCGGATTCTGAAAGCCGATGAATCCGTTCGCGTAATGGGAGGGATAGACCATCGGACATACGAAATCAAAATTTTCATAGGCATCCTCGATCACCTGCCCTATGCCAAGATCATCCTTATTGATCGTTGCAAGACCAAAAAGGTCCGCCGATATTTTAACATCCTGAAGATTTGAATTGAGATATGAAAAAAATTCCCTGATGACCTCATGCTTTTCGGATTTTTTCGGATCATAAAACGGATAGCTCATATTTCCCAGCGATCCGTCGGACGGAAATCTGACGTAATCGAAATTTATTTCGTCAAAACCCCTGTCCGAAGCGTCCCGCGCGATCTTCACAATATAGCTCCAACCATCCGTTGAAGCCGGATCGATCCACGAGAGCCCCTTATTATCCTTCCAGGCTTTGCCCGTCGCTTTGTTCTTGATGGCAAGGTCCGGCCTCGCTTTTGCCAGCACCGGATCCTGGAAAACCGTGATCCTGGCGATCGCATATATATTATTTTCGTGCAATTTTTTGAGAAGCGCGTCCGCGTCCGGGATCATTATCTGCTCAGCTTTATATTTCGTAATTTCCTCTATTTCCGTTTTATAGGAAACATAGCCTGAATAGTCCTTGATATCGATCACGACTGCGTTCAACTTTTCCTTGCCGATAAGATCGATTATTCCATCCATCTTCTTGGCATTCCCCGCGCTCCATCCCGTAAGATACAGCGCTTTCACTTCTGAGGGCGGATCTTTCAGTTTGTTTTGGATAGGCTCTTCCACGTCCGCGATATCCGCTGGCATCAATTGGTCTGTGACTTGGATCGCATCATTTTCATCCGGCGCAGCTTTATTCGTATTTGCGAAAAATATATAATAGCATATTCCGACCGCAAAAAACGCGCATAATAAAATTGTGGCATATTTTCCGCTTCGCGAGACTTTTCCTCCCTCTCTTTTATTCATATCTTTTCTGGCTATTATAAGTTGATATTTTGATTATCATATCCTCCAAAAACGAAACAGCTCATTTATTTTTTTCTGCGTTTATCATCTCGCATCTGTTATTGACACATTTGGGAACCCCAAAACAGCTTGGGTCGTCCGACATGACCGCCGGGCACATTACAGGCTCCGAAGTTTTGCATTTGCCATTCCAGTCAAAAATATATCTGTTGTTTATTGCCGTAGCTTTTCCGCCGGCATTGCATCCGCAGCAATCCGCTCTCACCGCAACGCAATCCGAATCGGCACTGCATGAATAATAATCTGTTTTCCTTTCACAGACATTCCGGCATTCTTCCAGCGAATTAAAAGGGATCTCGAATGAGCAACCGCTGGCAAATCCCGGAAAACATCTGCTGACAGCAGGATCATATTCAAAACCCGAAGCTGCCGCCTCGCAAGGCCCGATCCCGCGGACTTTTTTGCCGCATCTCGGATCCGCAGCTGATATTTCATTGATCGTGAATTCATTGGAATATACAAAATTATCGGTCGGCTGCCCGGATATGTTATTCGGATCCTCCTCGGCGCTCTTTGTTCTTTCGACCATGGCGCTAGAGACTCTGTATTTTCCGCCTCTTGCGTCTTGAAAATCCATACGCGCACCCCACGGTTTCTCCTCCGGGCACCATTTTTCTTTCTGGTCCCAAGAATAGACCGAAGATCCTCCTGCGGCCAGGGGCAGATACGACAAACCGCCGGCCACTCCGCACCCGCTCCAGACCATTCTGATGGTTCTCCATTGACCACTGCTAAGATCCGTATCGTCCGGTTCATAAATTTCAATGGACGGAAAAGTTAAGAAAATTTCGCCTTCCGTATTATTAAAGACGTTGATCTTCACTTCTTCTCCTTGTTCATATTTTTCTTTATCCGTAGATATAGCCGGTTTGCCTTCACCCTGCTCAGGACCGGACCTGCTTCTCATCAAATAGCTCATCGAACCGACCAGTACACTGAAACTCACAATAAGACAGAATATCAACGCAAGCCTTGGAGCATAGACCGACACAGATTCTTTTTGTGACATATTATTTTATTAACAATTTATATTCGATAAATTAATTTATTGCATAACGCATTTATTTTTGACGCATTTCGGCTGTTGAAAACAGCTTGGATCATCAGACATGACCGCCGGACACATCATTTCACCTTGCTGCATTTTTTCCTGCCGATCGATTAGATATTTTTTATTTATAGCCTCAAGGCTCCCGCCCGCAGTGCATCCGCAATAGTCTTTATTGACCGCAACGCATTCCATATCCGTTTCGCATGAATAAGGATCGGCCTGGGTTTCGCAAGCCGCCCTGCATTCTTCTATATTCTCAAACGGAGTTTCAAAACTGCATCCGCTGACTCCCCGTTTCACACACTCTCCGGCGCTTTCATCAAACTCTACTCCAAGCCAATATGCTTTGCACTTTCCGGATCCGCTTACAGCCTTGCCGCATCTCGGATCAGCAGCCGATGTTTCTTTTATAGTAAATTCATTTGAATAAAGATCTTTTCCCCCATTTCCATCCGGCGACTTGCCGTATTTCATGACGATCCTATATGTTCCTGCGTCCGCATCATAGGTCTGGCGCGGGTAATCCCAAAGCTTCTGGTCCCACTGTAAATTCACGGGAAATTCAGAGCGCAATGCAGTATAAAAAGCCGCTTGCTCCTCGATGGAACCGACGCAGATCGCGGGATAGCCGCTCACTTCTCTCCACTCTCCGGAATAAAGCATGAATATTCTATACGGCCTGGTATTACAATTCGAAACTCCTTCCATGAACCATATCGGATCACTCGAAATGTTTTCCATTATTATGCTGATCGCTTCCCCTTTTTCATATTCCGTTTTACCGGTCTCCAGGGATACATCCGCATTGCCGGATATTATGTAATTGAAAATTTTTGTATCGATCGGCCCGCTTTCCCGTGGCCTGCCATACCCCATAGTTATTGCCGCTTCTCCCGCCTGAATAGGAGTGAATGTGAAAACCTCCTTGCCGGCGGCGCCCAGCTTGGGACTGTTCCGGTCGCTGATAAAGTCTTTGCTCCGAAGAATGAAATAATGTTCGTCAAATTCCGCCTCCCAGGAATATCCGGTCGTCACATTTGAATCGAGCGTTATAAGAATATCTTCACCGACCGTGGCCTGCACGGCCTCAACGGGTTCCTCGCACGCCTCCTGGCACTCTTTCAGGGAACCGAAGGGAAGCCGGTCTATGCACCCCGCTCCGTTCACAACAACGCATTTGTTCTGATCCAAATCAAATTCATATCCCACTTTCGAGCAGGTCATTTCAACCTTGGCTTTCTCGGCGCATAAATTTTCAACAGGCGCAGGATCAGGCTCGATGACCGGATCAAATACTATAGGTTCGCTGTGGATCAATATATATCCGATCGCTCCGATCAACATCCCATACAAAACGATCGTCGTCATCGCAATTATCGCCTTTGGCAAGTCATAACCTTTTTTTGTTTTTTGTATATTTTTTTTCATTGCTTTTATTTTTTTAAATTAATTACTCTCGGAATATATTCAAAAATATCGCTCGCAAGCAATGATTCTCCGTACTGCTTTGATGCCATCTCTCCCGCTTTGCCGTTAATATATGCCGCATGTACGGCTGCCTCAAAAGGGCTTAGTCCCCGCGCAAGAAGGGCTCCGCATATTCCGGATAGCGTATCTCCAAATCCGCCTTTCGCCATCAGCGGCGTCCCTGTGCGATTAAGAGAAACCTCGTCTCCATCTGAAATGACATCAACGCTCCCCTTCAGAAGGATCGTAACACCTAGCTTTTTCGCCCATTTTTCAACCTTCTCCCGCCTGTCTTTTGTTTCGAGCTGTACGGTTTCGCCTGTCAATGCCTTGAATTCATTGGCATGGGGAGTTATGATCACACTCTTTCCGCCGACGAGATCAAGATTACCGCTCAAGGCCCTGATCCCTTCGGCATCGATCACTATCGGCAAACTCGCTTTTTTTATTATTTCCCTGATGGCCCGATGCGTATCGTCGCTCCTTTTCAGACCGCATCCGATTATCATTGCGTCATGATCTTTCGCCAGCTCCAAAATTTCCGAAACATGATAAAGATTAAGATCGAATTCCAGCGGATGCGTTATAAGGTCGGGCAGGAATACTGCCGCGATGTCCATCGCGCGTTTGTGCCCGATCACAGCGACGAGGTCCGCCCCGCTCCGGAGGGCCGAGACTGCATTGAAAACCGGAGACCCCGAATAGATCCTGCTTCCCGAAACGACGAGAACTTTTCCATAATCTCCCTTACGGGACCATTTTTCCCGTTTCATATAAACCCTCCTAAGATCCATATTTTTTATTTATTTGTACTAGATAAAGCGATCTTTATTCCAAGCAGGATCAGCACCGTTCCGAATACCTTTTCTATTCCGCTTCGCATCGATGAAAATCTCTCTTTGATCTCTTTTTTGGACAGCATTATCGCGACAAACGAGAACCATACGAAAGTCATTATGACCATCTCTCCCGCATAAACCATCTCCACCAGAAAAGGGGTTCCCGGATCGATGAACTGCGTGAACAGGCTCAGAAAAAACAATGTTACTTTCGGATTGAGTATGTTCGTAAGAAATCCCATCTTAACCGCGGAAACATTGTCCATCTCCTTACCGGCTTTTTCGCCTCCTCCGGCGGTCAGACCTGAACCAGGCCGGAAAGATCTCACGCCTATATAAATGAGATAAAGCGCTCCGACTATTTTTATCGTTGAAAAGAGTACTATCGATCTTGATATGATAAGTCCTATTCCGAGAAGCGAATATGATATGTGGACAACGATGCCGAGCGCAAGACCCAAAGCCGAAAATATCCCTGTTTTCTTCGAATACACGAAACTGTTCCTGGCTATCAACGCAAAATCAGGCCCGGGACTGACAAGCGCCAGAAAATGGACCGATGAAATGGCAATGAATTGTATAAGATAATCCATAGGTCTGTTTATTGCTTATATGCAAATTCTAACAAATATCGGGCCATAGGGCAACCGAATACTCCACAAATAAATAAAACTCTCTTAATGAGAGTTATTTTTTGCCGCGCCGATTGAAAATTTGTTTATATGCAGAGATGATCATAGGATGGATTTTTTCTTCCTGAAGCCGCTCAAGATCGAATCCTTGCAGTCCGGAATCTTCGTATTCCTCTCTATTCAGATTCTCAGAAACAGCTTTTATTTCCTCTTCGCTTAATTTGACCGTAAAAGTGTAAATGAGATTGTCCGAACCTACATTCTGAGGCTCCTGCTCCCTGTCTTTCCATAGATATCGGTTGATGCAAAGCATATTAAATCTTTTCTTTGCGATTTTCAGAGCTGTTTCTCTTTTGAAACAGCGCACGATCGATTCCTCCGGCAATTCCCCGTTAAAAGACCTTCCTCCGATCACCCACCAATCCTTCATCGGCCTTATCCTTCTCTTGGCAAGATATATGGCCTTTTCTTCCCCGCTTAATATTATCGCATCCGTACCTACGATAACGAATGATCTCATTGCTTCATTATACACTTCTTTTTCCAGAAACTTCCTTTCTATTTCGGTCCTTCCTTTCTCCCTGTACAAGTTTGAAACTGCTATCTTGGATTTTTTCATTCTGTCGCCTCCTTTAATTACGACTCTGAATACTAACACGCAAAAAGACGGCGGTCAATGCGGCGGACAATTTCGGAATACATATTCGGAATAACAAAAAATTCCGGAACTTATCCGGAACCTTCCGACTTCAGTGCGCTATTCAGTGGAAAAAATTCAGATCCAGCACTGCCACCCCGAATGCAACGAAAAAAACCATAGCGGTCTGCAAAAAAGTTTTAAGACATTCGTTCATTTGATTGAGAGATAATTGATTAAAAGTTATTTGATTCGATATTTTCTTCAGCAAGCGTCATAGAAAGATCAAAAAGACAAAGATATGGCCGTTATATCATCATACTGTTTATATCGTGGATACTTCCAGCACTTGGGATCTTCCCGCTGCAAATTTCTGACATAATTCTTTATATTCTCAAGGCCCCCTTCCAGAAAAAGATCAACGAATAATTTCCAATCGTCATTTCCCGCAGGGTCTTCTTTCGGGATCATCAGGCCGTCCGTAAAAAGCAGTATATGCCTGACATTTTGCAGATCTTCCTCGCCGGTCCTCAGAAAACCCATTGCTTTCTCATCTCCGTTCAATGCGCCGTATATCTCATTCGCCTTGGCACGCAGTTCTATCAGAGGCCCGGAACCTATGATCTCCCGTATATTTTCTTTCTTCTTCCGGGCTAATTCTCTCCATATCCCAAGAACCTCTGCATCATGATCAAAATCCGTAACAAGCAGTCTGTATGAATTGTCTTTGTAAATTACGAGAATAAGAGAATCTGAAAGCTGGATCCAATCGAAAGAATTATTCTTTATTCTGACCGCGGCCAGAATTGTGCCCCATAAACTGTTTTTGTTCTTTAAATCAATATCAAGATCGGTCATTTTCTCCCGAATTTTGCGGTTCGCTTCTGCTGCCAGTTCTTTGAACTTTCCTTCTTGGCGGGAAAAAATGTCTCTGGCGATGGTAGCGGCGATCAAACCGCCCGTTGTGCCTTGTTTGTCCGCGAACTTATCCAGACTGTTAAAACCGTCGAATACCGCAAAGACATCGTCCTTGATGAGATATGAGTCTTCCTTGCTTGATCCTGTATCGAAAATATGGTCAACTTTCATTTATTTATTCTTATGAAGATATTTCTTCTGTCAAAAGTGAAAAACTTTCCCGTTCGATTTATATGTATTCCAAATTTTTGATCTTTGATTTTTTAATTTTGATCTTAGCAAAGCGCTGTGCCCTCGGTAGGAGATCTCACGTCGTCATTACATTCCTCTTTGAAACCTTGCGGTTCCAATACCTCCACCACGGTGAAACTCCCGTTTCCCCGACCCCCTTCCCGTTCGATTCTATATATCTAAGTATTCCTTAATTTTTCATTTTGATCTTTGCATTTTGCATTTTCCTGTGCCCTCGGTAGGAATCGAACCTACATTACAAGCTCCGCAAGCTCGCGTTCTATCCATTGAACTACGGGGGCATATGGCAACGTATAGTCGGCGAAGCTGGCTATGAATCTTTTTCAATATTCTTTTCCATTTTGTCCAGATATGAAAGAAGCTCCTCATCCGTCATCTCGTCCCCGTCGGCAAAACCTTTCTTTTCCCTGCTGATAAGCATCGCCTCCTGCTTCTCTTCGGGAAGAAAATACTCGAGTACGGCGCGGATATAATTCGGATCCTGAGACTCCAAATAGATCTCTTTCACCGGCAGGAACGCATTTCTGAGTTTGAACTTCAATGTCTTCGCTTCTTCGTCTATTTCAAAGGACTCGATCAAACTATACTTGTACAGCTTATCACCCATCTTTATTCCGTCAAGATCGATAAGACAGTCCATCGCCACCGGCTTTCGGACAAGATGCATCAAACAGACGCAAAAGGCAAGAAGAAATGTGATGGAAACAATATAGCTTCCTTGCAACACCGACCAGATCATCATGAACGGAGACGCTATGGCGCATAGCCTGTATATCAGAACCTCGCCATTTGTCAGAATAAAACTCGGCGCTGTCCATCTTGCAAGATGACTCTCGGCGCCATTCTCCGTTCTTTCGGGCGCATCGGTCTTGCGGACATGGTCCTTTTCAATTTCACCTTGTCCGGCATGCGCGCTCGGACTTGCCTGAACCTCGGCATTTTTTTTGTTCTCTCCGGCTTTCGCCCCTTGGATCTTTTTCGCATGCTTATTCTTCCTACCGACCTGGGACGCAACGCCGGTTTTCCGCACAATTTTCACTCTGTTCTTTGTCTTAATTTTATTTTTGCTTTTGATCGCCATATTTTTAATTTTATTTTATTCGCAATCACAAAACTTCATCTCTTAAATAAATTTTATCATTTAAAGGACTCCAAGTAAAGCTTTCCCGGCAACAAACCCGCAAGCTGCTCACAAAACAGCCGGATCTCAGCAAAAAAAAGCACACCCCTCTTTGGAGATGTGTCAGCTTTATCCTTAATATTATTTCCCTTGCATTTTTTTTGTTACGTGTTCAAGCACCGCCTGTTCCCGGACATCTGCGGGTTCGATTTCCTTCATCCTGCGAAATGCTTCTTCCTGCCTTTCCTTGCCCAGGCCATAGATCGAAAAATATTTTGTAATGGTATCTGGAAATCCGTTTATCCTATCAAGCGCCACATCAAATATCTCGGGATATTCATTTACGAATAGCGCAATGTTGTAGAATTCCACAACGCTCCCTGCGATCTCAAGTCCGCGTCTTGCAATGATCCTATTGGCTCTGCCGCTTTTGGACGCTCTTTTTGCCTTGTTAAATTCATCAAAGGTGCATATGACAGCCGCCAGATTCTTGGCCGCATGAAGTTCCATCCAGCTTCCGGATGGAGCGACAACCAGAACTTCTGTCCATTGTGCAACTTTTTTGTCTGCCGAATCTTCAAGGTTCGCATCTATCCACGCTCCGATCTCACAAAGCAACTGAATTGTGTGTGTAATATCGGATGACGTAATATATTTGCATAACGTTATAAGTTCTGTTATATCACTCCTGGAATCAAACATCTGTTCGGTGGCTACGATCATCTCCAGGCCATACTCGTGCTTTTTCGCACACCCGTATATTGAATTCCATATACCGAAATCCACCACGTTCATAGCTGCCGACATCAGGATCGGAAAATTTTTCTCGACCAGTTCGTCGTCTGTTTCCATCTTCAATATTGCGTCAGCCAATATTTCCGCCTTCTTGTTTCCCGGCTCTGCAGATCCTAATTCGTCATTCAGCATTTCATTAAAACGAGCCAGCGCAATCTTTCCTTCATTGAAATTGCTCCTTCGGACGAGATAATAAACCTCAAGAGCCTCAGTCGCATTCCGGGCCCGCTTTAACGCCACTTCAAATGATTCTTTATACAACAAATCGATCTCATCATCTATTGCTGCACTCATCAGAGTCATCGCTTCCCTGAATGTTCTGACTTCCTTCGAGATCTCAAGGAGTATGTCCGCTTGTTGCTTTTTTGGCTTGTCCTTGATCGCCCTCAGGATCTCAAGCATGTATTCTACGCTTATGTCTATTTTCTGTGCGTCTGATCTTTCAAATAACATATTCCGCTTCCTCCGTATCTATATTTCTTTATTGTCGGTTAAGCCGAAAAGCGATATTCATCGCCAAGCTCCGCCTTCAAAAAAAGAACCTAAGAGTTTACATGAAAAAGCAGCTTTTGTCAAGCTGCCGCAATTGCTCAATAACCTGGAGATATTATCCCGCATAATGGATGATCCTGATGACTTCTCCTTATGCGATCAACGGATCCTAGAATTTCATCCTCTTCAATATACCCTTTGCTTCTTCCCCCTCGATCAGGCTCGCCTGGGAATAATCGTATATTTTCACAGCCTCGAATCTGACACTCTTTATTTCTTTTCCGTCGAATGTTATCTCAGCAATTGCTCCGAGCCTCGTTTCATTCGACCACATCTGATCAAAAACGAAATTTCCAAGGCTATAGATTATATATTTTCCGTTATACTTCTCAACCTCTTGCACCACGTGCGGATGATGGCCGATGACAAGGTCCGCCCCGGCATCGATCGCGCTGTGCGCAAAGTCCTGCTGGAATGCGCCTGACTTGGTCTTGTATTCCGTTCCCGCATGCATTGAAACGATGACGGCATCCGCTTCCTCTTTTGCTTTTTTCACGGCGCTCTGCATCTTTTCTTTGTCCATATTTGAAACTCCATATTCTTCTCCTTTGGGATCTTTCCGGATATCGGTATTATAGGTGAAAGCAAGAAACGAGAACTTAACGCCCTTGGCCATCACGACTGCGCCTTGATCGATATTATCTTCTCCTATCCCCGCGCCCGCGTGCCTTATTCCTGCCTTATCCAATTCCTTCAGTGTTTCCTCAAGTCCCCTTTTCCCGAAATTCATGATATGGTTATTCGCAAGGCTGAGAACATCGAACCCCGCATATTTGAGCCCGACAACCGATCTCGGATCCGCCCTGAATACCATTTCAGAAGGATTAACAGCCCTGCCCGAAATTATCGGCGTTTCCAGATTTCCAAAAGTGATGTCCGCGCCGGAAGTCAATTCCGCAGTCTTTATGAACGGATACTTGAAGTTCTTTTTTTCTATCATTGTCTTTTCAACAGATCTCGAAAGCATGACGTCTCCCACTGCAACCATTCTGATCTCGTCCTCATTCTCCTTGAGGCCCAATGCTTCCAGGCTGCGGTTTATATCATGTTGAGAATTTGCAGCCAAAAAATACGCCAGAAAAAACAATCCGACCAGATCTATTTTAAATTTTATGCTAGTTCTCATAAATCACGTTAATCTTAGTGAATCACCCTGTGAGTCCTGCTGGACATCACAGGGCGTCTGGTGGTAATTTACAGCTCAAAGAGCCTTAACTGTTTTATGTCATCTTTTCTTCCTTGCTTTTCTATATATCTCTCTATTAC
>Ga0172379_10007920_pt1 | contig 13608 bp, 7 predicted proteins | sample GrowelOW334metaG_FD_119756 | JGI IMG/M metagenome (GOLD analysis project Ga0172379, IMG submission 119756) | Groundwater microbial communities from an aquifer near a municipal landfill in Southern Ontario, Canada - Groundwater well OW334 metaG | ecosystem: Environmental > Aquatic > Deep... | reverse complement strand
GAGTATATCAAAAATCAAGATATAACAGAAACGCCCGACTCAGACTTCTCTATAAGCGGGGAGACTTGAGTCGGCTTTAGCCGAGACCAAACCTACCGCCTTTAGGCGGTAGGTAGTTTAGTTTGGACAAGTATGACATCAAATACAAACTAACAAGTTAAACACGCCTTGGTTTGAATGAGTTATGGAATTTGTAATTTAGAATTTTAAGGACAACGTATGGATGTGATTAAACCTATTTCGACGAAAAGCCCCTGGTCATGGATTCCAACCTTATACTTTGGACAGGGTATTCCGTATGTGGTGGTAATGACGATTTCCGTAATCATGTATAAGAAACTCGGTATTTCTAATACCGATATCGCATACTATACAAGCTGGCTCTATCTGCCCTGGGTGATTAAACCGTTGTGGAGTCCGTTCATCGATATTTTTAAAACGAAACGTTTTTGGATTGTTACTCTGCAGTTGATTATCGGTGCATCTCTTTCTCTGGTGGCATTCACTCTTCCCATGAGTGCGTATTTTCAATGGTCACTTGCGATATTTTGGCTGATGGCATTCAGTTCCGCTACGCACGATATAGCTGCGGATGGATTCTATATGCTTGCGCTTGAACAGCACCAACAGGCGGCATTTGTCGGTGTTCGAAGTACATTCTATAGAATAGCAATGATTACAGGACAAGGCGCGCTGGTGTATTTTGCAGGGTATCTCGAAACGCATTCGGCATCAATCGCATCGGCATGGTCAGTTACATTTTTTATTCTTTCCGGTATGTTTATTTCCATCGCAATTTATCACCGGTTCATTCTGCCGTATCCTGCCAGCGATCATTCGGTTGTTGAAGAAGCTTCGGCGTCCTCTGTGTTGAAGGAATTTTTTCGAACGTTCGGATCATTTTTCAAAAAGAAAGAGATTGTTATCGTTCTCAGTTTCTTGCTTTTTTATCGTTTTGCTGAAGCGCAGCTTGTTAAACTGGTGACGCCGTTTTTGTTGGATCCTCGGGCCGAAGGAGGACTTGGGCTGACGACGAGTGATGTTGGAATTGCGTACGGCACAGTCGGCGTATTTTGTTTAACACTTGGCGGATTGTTGGGAGGATACGTCATCTCGCGAAAAGGATTGCGGTTCTGGTTGTGGATTATGGTTTTTGCCATTCATCTTCCCGATGCAATGTTTGTCTATTTGTCCTACGTTCTGCCGGAGAATTTTCTACTCATCTGTGCGGCCATCGGCGTTGAACAATTCGGTTATGGATTCGGATTCACAGCGTATATGTTATACATGGTGATGATTTCAGATGGTCCATATAAAACAGCACATTATGCAATATGCACCGGATTTATGGCGTTGGGGATGATGATTCCAGGAATGTTCAGTGGTGCGCTGCAGGATGCAATTGGGTATCAACACTTTTTCCTGTGGGTGATGGCATCAACAATTCCAGGATTTGTTGTGGCAATACTGGTAAAGATCGATCCCGAATTTGGGAAAAAGAAAGCAGTATAAATAACTACGACTATGAAACACAGACAATATATTATTGGAATGGATGGCGGCGGCACGAAGACACACGCGGTCATCACCGATCAACAGGGAGTTTTTTTGGCGGAACACTTTGCCGGTCCCTCCAATTTCCAAATAATCGGAATTGAGAAAGCGGCGGAAACAATTTTTACTTTGGTGGAATTGTGCTGCGAAACGGTCGATTGCAGGACGCAGGATGTCGCCGCCATAGTCTGCGGATTGACCGGTGCCGGAAGAGCAGGTGATCAAAAACAGATGGTAGATGGATTGAAGAAATTTGCCCGGGCAAAAAAGCATCCGTTAAAAAAAGTGATTGTTGAAAGTGATGCCCGCATTGCGCTGGAAGGAGCATTGAACGGCGGTGCGGGAATTATTCTGATTGCCGGGACCGGTTCGATCGCTTTCGGAAAGGACGCAAAAGGAAATATACACCGCGTCGGCGGATGGGGAAGAATTCTCGGCGATGAAGGGAGCGGATATTATCTTGGACGGTTAGGGCTGACGGCAATCACGCGGCATATTGACGGTCGTGGCGAAAAGACAAAGTTAACAGCTATGGCAACCAAAATGTTTGGGCTTTCGGATCAAACGGCGATCATCAATGCCGTTTATAAAGAAAATTTTGATGTTGCTTCGATTGCTCCGTTGGTAATCACAGCAGCGGAAAGAAGGGACGTTGTCTGCCAAGGGATCATCGAGAACGCGGTTATAGAACTTGCATGGCATGTGCAGGTTGCGGCGGAAAAAATATCGACGGGTTCCACAAAAAAAGTGAAAGAAAAAATCCATGTGTCCTTTATCGGCGGATTACTCTCGAACGATACCTTAGTATCCCGATTACTAAAACAATATCTTGAGGTTCATTTTCCCGTCATCGAGATCATCCCTCCGATATCCTCGCCCGCATTTGGCGCAGTCGTGATGGGGCGGTCGCAATTAACTTGACCATGAAACAATTAGTTGTGTTCAGTGTTGCATTGCTTGTTCTCAGTTGTTCAGCACCGAAGGGAACCGAGTTCCGGTCGCATGATTCTATTTTCAATCGACCGTACATCAGTCCGTCTCCTGTTGGTTGGGTTGAAGCAACGTTGCAGTCGATGACGCTTCGGGAAAAAGCGGCCCAGCTATTTATCATCTGGACGCGGGCAGGATATTATCCCAACGACGCAAAAGTATGGCAGGAGAATATCCGTTTTGCACAAGAGATAGGCGTTGGAGGATTTTATTTTTCGCATGGATCGGCGTATGGATTTCCGGTGAATGCGAATAAACTTCAGCGTGCATCAAAACTTCCGCTGTTAATGACGGTGGATTTTGAATGGGGAGCTGGAATGCGAATCCAAGAAGCGACGACTTTTCCCCGCGCGATGGCGCTTGGTGCAACGCGTGATACAAATCTCGCCTATGCTGCGGGACGTGCGATAGCGCGGGAAGCACGGGCACTCGGCATTCATCAAATCTATTCTCCGGTTGTCGATATCAACAACAATCCGAAGAATCCGATTATCAATACCCGCTCGTTCGGAGAATCCCCGGAACTGGTTGCCGCATTCGCCCGTTCGTTTATCCGCGGCAGTCAGGATGAACGGATTATTGCCACGGTTAAACACTTTCCCGGACACGGCGACACCGAAGTTGATACGCACCTTGATCTTCCAACCGTTCATTTTTCTCGTAATCGGTTCGATTCACTGGAACTTGCACCATTTAAGGATGCCATCGCCAACGGAGTGATGTCAGTAATGATCGGGCATATCCATGCCAGTGCATTCGACGAATCGGATTCCATTCCTTCCACGGCCTCCGTTAAGGTTACAACGGGATTACTGCGCAACGAATTGAAGTTCGACGGAATGATTGTTACCGATGCTCTTGCGATGAAGGGGATTTCAAAAATTTATTCTCCCGGAGAAGCGGCAAAACGGGCATTCATGGCCGGTTCGGATGTATTATTGATGTCTCCCGATACGGATGCCGGAATCGATTCGATTGTTTCCGCAGTCAAACGGGGAGAGATCAGCATGGAACGGCTTGATCATTCCGTACGAAAAATGTTGACGTATAAACAGTGGTGCGGACTTGATACGAACCGGTTTGTGAATGTGAATGCCGTTGCAGGAGTTGTAGCAATCGGTGAGCATCATGCTCTTGCGAAAACTATCGCTCGCAATTCGATTACGGTGCTGGGAAATGAACGCAATATTCTGCCGTTGAGAAATCTGAACGGGAAAAAAATAATCGATATAGTATTTTCAGATACGGAAGATCCGGATACGGCGGATGACCTCCATGACGAACTCTTCAAACGGAAACGGATGGAATTGATCCGCATCGATCCGCGGAGTAATCAGATGGAGTTCGACGATTTGGAGAAAAAAATACAATCAGCTGATTTGCTCATCTGTCAGTTTATGTTTTTTACCCGACCCGAAGCGATGACTGGTTTACTGCCGAAAAAAATTGCGGAAACAATGAACGCGATTGTCGCAATGAATAAGCCGGTCATCGCAATTTCTATGGGAAATCCATATATCATCACAGAAGTTCCGACACCCGAAGCGTATGTCGTAACGTATGGAACCGCCAGAGCCTCACTCGATGCTGCAGCGGAAGTGATCTTTGGTGAACAGCCGGCAGTTGCGAAACTCCCGATCACTATTCCCGGAAAATATCGATTCGGCGATGGGGCGGACTATGGTTCGATCGTGTTGCGCAGCGGTACGCCGAGCCAGGCCGGATTTGATCCGGATTCTTTAGCGAAAGTTGATGCAGTTATCGAAAATGCAATTGAGGATTCCGCATTCCCCGGAGCTGTGCTTCTTGTCGCAAAAAATGGCATCATTGCTCATGAAAAAGGATACGGTCATTTCACCTATGATCCGTCCTCCGAACGGATGACGACCGATGCGATTTTCGATCTTGCGTCGGTAACAAAAGTGATTGCAACTACTAGTGCCGTAATGAAGCTTGTGGATGAGAAGAAAATTTCGCTTGATGATCCGGTCGTAAAATATTTTCCTGCGTTCGGTCAGAATGGAAAAGAGAAAATCACTATCTATAATTTGCTTGTTCATAACAGCGGGCTTCAGGCTTGGAGAAAATATTATGAGTTCTGCGATTCGCCGCAGTGCGTATTAGATTCTATTTTTGTGGCCCCGCTCGTGTACCAAACCGGGGACTCGACGATCTACAGTGATATGGGGTTGATCACCACGGGTAAGATCATTGAAAAAGTAACCGGTACATCACTTGCCAACTATGTTGATTCAATTTTTCTTAAACCGATGGGTATGAAGAATACCATGTTCAATCCCCCCGCGGCGTTCTGGAATCGACTGGTGCCGACAGAAATCGATTCTTTTTGGAAAAAAACTTACGCTCCCGTCCGCGGCAGAGTTCACGATGAAAATGCCGCCACACTCGGTGGCATCTCGGGTCACGCAGGACTTTTCTCCACCGCATCGGATCTCGCAAAAATTCTTCAAATGGAATTAAATTACGGAATGTATAACGGGAAACGATATCTTGATTCGGCAACGATCGCATTATTTACCAAACAGCAAAATATGCGAAGCAGCCGCGGAATCGGCTGGGATACACGTTCGTCCGGTCGCTCGTTTTCAGGTCAGTTCACCTCTCTGCGCACCTTCCTGCATACCGGATTCACCGGAACATCTGTTGTTGTTGATCCAGAGAAGAATGTCATCATAATTTTTTTGACCAATCGTGTTTATCCAACGCGGAATGTATTAAAGATTTCCCGCGTGCGTCCGTTGGTGCACGATGCAGTTCTTGGTGCGATTCGGTAAAAGTACTAATACAGATATCACAGGTATTCTTGAACATCGTTGTTGGAAATTTACAAGATGGATAACTGCAGGAAACACATAGGCATGTTGGTTATTAATGGTTGCAATTCCATTAACAATCTTCAATGAATATCGTTCTCCTCTTCTTTACCCTCGATTCTCTCTCTTTCTTTTCTTACTTTTTCACACAAAACAATTCATCACATCGGAGCGTCAATGAAAAAGATCATTCTTTGTTTGTTCATCGTTCTCACGATTGCTTTTTCGCAAAAATCTGATACGCTACAGTCTTCGTTGCTCAACGGATTAAAATTTCGTTCCATTGGCCCTGCCATCGTCGGCGGAAGAGTGATTGCCTTTGCCGTTCATCCACAGAATAGAAGCACATTTTATGTCGGCGTAGCATCCAGCGGTGTTTGGAAAACAACGAACGGTGGTACGACATGGGAATGTGTGTTTGAAAACGAAGGTTCGTATTCCATCGGCAGTGTTGTTCTAAATCCATCTAATCCTCATGAAGTATGGGTAGGCACTGGAGAATTGAACAGTCAGCGGAGCGTTGGATATGGAGATGGTCTCTATCGATCTGAAGACGGCGGCAAATCGTGGAAAAAAATGGGACTGGAAAAGGCCGAACATATTTCAGCAATTGTTTTCGATCCGCGCAATAGCAGAACTATGTATATAGCTGCGCAAGGTCCGCTCTGGAAGGAAGGGGGCGACCGTGGATTGTATAAATCGACGGATGGCGGTACAACATGGAAGAATCTGCTTAAACCAAGCGAACATACAGGTGTAAGCGATATCGTTATCGATCCGCGTGAACCAGATGTTCTCTATGCTTCAACGTATCAACGCCGCAGGCATTTCTGGTCGATGATCGATGGCGGACCGGAAGGTTCAATTCAGAAATCTACCGACGGCGGAGCAACATGGAAAAAACTCTCCAGCGGTTTGCCTGTCGGTGATCTGGGACGCATCGGTTTGGCAATTTCGCCGGTACATCCGGATGTGTTGTTTGCATATATCGAAGCGCAAGGAGAAGGGAACGGAATTTACCGGTCATTGGACCGCGGCGCGACGTGGGAAAAACGAAATTCCTACATTGATGTGCCAATGTATTACGGGAAAATTTATTGTGATCCGGTTGATGTAGAAAGAATTTATGCGACCGGAACGATTATGTATTATTCTGATGATGCTGGAAAAACGCTATCACGGCTGGGTGAAAAAAGCGTTCATGTCGATTATCACGCACTCTGGGTCGATCCAAAAGATCCGTCGTATATGCTGCTTGGTACAGACGGCGGATTGTATGAATCACTGGACAGGAATGCTACATGGCGCTTCATCAACAATATGTCGACCGTACAATTCTACCGCGTTGCCCTCGATAATGCAGAACCGTTTTACAATATCTATGGTGGTACGCAGGACAACGCCACCATTGGCGGTCCGTCGCGAACAATCAGTAAATACGGCATTCATAATTTTGATTGGTTCGTCACCATCGGCGGGGACGGTTTTAAATCACAGATCGATCCGACCGATCCGAACATCGTCTATTCACAATATCAGTACGGCGGTCTTGCCCGGTTCGATAAAAAAACCAGCGAAGGATTATGGATACAACCGATCGAAGAAAATGGCGAACCAGGTCTTCGTTGGAATTGGGACTCGCCGTTGTTGATCTCTCCACATTCCGCTTCGCGGCTATATTTCGGAGCGAATAAATTATTCCGCAGCGAAGACCGGGGTGCATCGTGGAAGGCGGTCAGCGGCGATCTTTCAAGGCAGAAGGATCGTAATGCTATTCCAATGATGGGAAAATTGTGGAGTATCGATGCTATCAACCGGCACGGAAATACTGCTGCGTGGGGAAATCTGTCGCAGATTTCTGAGTCTCCGAAAAAGGAACACCTAGTATATATCGGCACAGATGACGGGCTGATCCAGATAACAGACGACGGTGGTGCAAGCTGGCGCAAGAGCGAAAAAATATCCGGCGTTCCGGAATTAGCATATGTTTCTGTCGTCTCGGCTTCACAGCATAATGAAACTGTCGTATATGCGGCATTTGATAATCACCAACAGGGAGATTTTAAGCCATACCTTTTGAAAAGCGAGGACAAAGGGAAATCATGGAAAATAATTTCTAATAATCTCCCTTCCAACGGATCGGTGAAATCATTCGCGGAAGATCATATTGATCCGAATCTGCTCTTCGTCGGAACAGAATTCGGTCTGTATGTATCGAATTCCGCCGGAAAGATCTGGACACAACTGAAGTCCGGTTTGCCCACAATCGCCGTTCGGGACATGGAGATTCAGCGTCGGGAGAACGATCTGGTGATCGCGACATTTGGTCGAGGATTCTATATCCTTGATGATTATTCTCCGCTGCGAAATGTCAATCAGGATGTGTTGAAAAAAGAAGCGAATCTCTTTCCGGTGAAAGACGCATTAATGTTTGTGGAGAAAGATCCGTTTACCGGGGATGATCAAGGATGGCAGGGAGATAATTTCTATCATGCCGGCAATCCCCCCTACGGCGCAACATTCACCTATTATCTTAAAGAAGCATATAAAACTAAAAAGCAGTTCCGTAAAGAGTCCGAAAAGGAATCGGAGAAAAAGAAATCCGATATAAAAATACCGACAATTGAAGAATCGCGCGCTGAGGTGGATGAAGAAGCGCCGGCAATTCTTCTTACTGTAAAAGATGCTGCCGGTGTTGTCGTCCGGAAACTAAAAGGAGAAAATGCCGAAGGAATAAATCGAATCACCTGGGATTTGCGGTATGCCTCGCTTGATCCTGTAACAAGTTCTTCTGCCGTTGACGGAAAAAATTCAGGCTGGTTTGTGATGCCGGGATCGTATTCGGTGTCGATGTCCAAACGGATCGACGGTGTAGAAACAGTGATCGCCGATCCGGTGAAATTTATCTGCAAACCGCTCGGCGCGCCGGCGATACCGACAAAAAATCGTGAAGCATTAATTGCTTTCCAGAAAAAAGGAGCGCAACTGCAGAGAGTTGTTTATGCCACCAACAATTATTTGAATGATCTCCGTTCCAAAATTGCAGCGATCAAAGCGGCGCTGATGCAATCGCACAGTGATGCAGGCGGTACATATAATTCAGTACGGGATATTGAAATACGTCTGTTGCAGATCAAACGTTCCTTTTCCGGAGATGAAGTTGTTTCTGGTCGGAATGATATTGCATCGCCGGGCATTTTAACCCGATTAAACACTGTGACTGAAAGTTTTTATTCTTCGTTTGCCGATGTAACTGAAACGCAAAAAAAGGCGTATCAGATTGCTGTTGATCAATTCGACCGTGAATATATGCAGATAAAAGCGATATCGGAACAGGAACTGCCCGCACTGTATCGTCTGCTGGAAATAGCGCCGTCTCCTGTTGTTCCGGGCAGACTGCCTGATTGGAAAAAAGAGTAAATAATCCCGCCATTATGCTGTCATACCATCCGGATCGGCATGATCCGGATGGTGGCTGCCTGAAAATTCCAGTTTTTTCCCCGCTGAAAAAATCGTATCTTTGGCCACAAAATTTTTTCAATGAATTGTCTTCCTCGCGCTTCCGGCGTTGAGGATGTTTGTCAGTGCAAGGAGTTCGTATGCCTACTAAATTTAAGAATGAAACATTCACCGATTTTACCAAACCCGTCAATAAAAAAGGGATGGAAAAAGCCCTTGCTAAAGTCCGAGCAGAATTAGGAAAGGAACATCCCATTGTGATCGGTGGCGAAAAGATCATAATGCCGGAAAAACTGTTTTCGTATAATCCATCAATACCGAGTGAAGTGATCGGAATTTTTCAAAAGGCAAATATTGATCTTGCCGAAAAAGCGGTCGAATCGGCTGCCTCTACATTTGAATCCTGGAAGAATATACTTGCAAAAAAACGGGCGGAGTATCTTTTTAAAGCGGCATCGCTCATGCGTAAACGCAAGTTCGAATTTTCCGCTCTACTAACATATGAAGTGGGAAAATCATGGGCAGAGGCGGATGCTGATACGGCGGAAGCGATCGATTTTCTGGAATTTTACGGACGCGAAATGTTGCGTCTTGCCGCGCCGCAGCCGTTGACGAAAACAGCCGGTGAAAAAAATGAACTGCGGTATATTCCGCTCGGTGTTGGCGTCTGTGTTCCTCCGTGGAATTTTGCTTTGGCCATTATGGTCGGTATGACATCGGCAGCTGTTGTTGCCGGTAACACAGTTGTTTTAAAACCTTCTTCTGATTCCCCGGCTATCGGATATAAATTCTTCCAATTGATGGAAGAAGCGGGTCTTCCCAAAGGAGTAATCAATTTTATTACCGGTCCTGGCGGTGCTGTGGGCGATACAATGGTCGCACATCCGAAAACCAGATTTATCTCTTTCACCGGTTCGAAAGAAGTCGGAATTCACATTAATGAACTTGCGGCGAAAGTTGTGCCGGGACAAATTTGGCTGAAACGCGTCATCGCGGAAATGGGCGGAAAAGATTCTATCATTATCGATCATGAGACAGATCTTGATGCAGCAGCACAGGCAACGGTGGCATCCGCATTCGGATACCAAGGACAAAAATGTTCTGCGGCATCGCGTGCGATCGTTGTAGCGTCTGTCTATGATAAGTTCGTAGGGAAAGTTGCTGAGAGGACGAAAAAACTGACGGTTGGTCTCCCGGAAGATCCGGCATCTTATATGGGGCCGGTGGTAAACAAAGGTTCGATGCAAAAGATTATGCAGTATATCGCTACTGCAGTGAAAGAAGGGGGAAAGATTGTTGCGGGAGGTAAACATTATGATATGGAAGGGTATTTTGTTGAACCGACAGTGATTGCCGATGTTGAACCGATGGCAACCATATCACAAGAAGAGATATTTGGTCCGGTGCTTGCAATCATCAAGGCAAAAGATTTCGATCATGCGCTGGAAATTGCCAACAATACGGAATTCGGTCTGACTGGCGGCGTATGGACAAAAAACAAAAAGAAACAGGAAAAAGCGAAAAACGAATTTCATGCAGGGAATTTTTACATCAATCGAAAGATCACCGGTGCACTTGTCGGTGTGCATCCGTTCGGCGGATTTAATTTGAGCGGCACTGATTCTAAAGCGGGTGGACGGGATTATCTGCTGCTGTTTACACAGGCAAAAGTGATTTCGCAGAAAATTAAATAATTTCTATCGTCTTGCTGACGGATGTCAGCATCTTCCTATTATTTCAGATTCCGACATTCGTTGGAATGACGTAACAACACAAAGGAGCTCTAATGAAAATTCACGAATATCAGGGCAAAGATATACTCAGAAAATTCGGTGTGCCGGTTCCGCGCGGCGAAGTGGCATTCTCTGTGGATGAAGCGGTGAACGCAGCGAAACGTCTTGGCGGTAGTGTGTGGGTAGTGAAAGCACAGATTCATGCCGGCGGACGAGGCAAAGGGGGCGGAGTGAAGGTGGCGAAAAGCCTTGATGAAGTAAAACAGTACGCAAAACAGATTCTCGGTATGACGTTGGTGACGCACCAGACTGGTCCAGAAGGGCGTTTGGTGAAACGTCTGCTTATTGAAGAAGGAGCAAACATCGATAAAGAAATGTATGTCGGTATCACTCTCGATCGTGCACAAGCCAAAAATGTAATGATGGTTTCCACCGAAGGTGGAATGGAAATTGAAAAAGTGGCGGAAGAACATCCAGAGAAGATCGTTAAGGAAGTGATCGAACCGTCTGTCGGATTTCAGTCGTTCCAAGCCCGCAAACTTGCATTCGCTCTCGGACTAAGCGGCGATGCATTCAAGAATGCGGTGAAGTTTCTTACCTCATTGTACAAAGCCTATGAAGCGACCGATGCGTCACTGTTCGAAATTAATCCACTAGTAATCACGAAAGAAGGAAATGTGATTGCACTCGATGCAAAAGTGAACATCGACGATAACGCGCTTTACCGTCATCCCGAGTTCGCCGAATTGCGCGATCTAGATGAGGAAGACTCGTTAGAAGTGGAAGCATCTAAATCCAACTTGAATTACATTAAGCTGGACGGTAACGTCGGTTGTATGGTGAACGGCGCCGGTCTTGCGATGGCAACGATGGATATTATTAAATTAGCAGGTGGCGAACCGGCAAACTTTTTGGATGTCGGCGGCGGAGCAAACGCAACGACGGTGGCGAGTGGTTTTAAGATCATACTGTCGGACAAACATGTGAAAGCTATCTTGATCAATATCTTTGGCGGTATCGTGCGCTGCGATCGTGTGGCGAATGGTGTTGTTGAAGCGGCAAAGGTTGTTGATGTGAAAATTCCGATTGTTATCCGCCTTGCGGGCACGAATGCCGATATTGCAGCGGATATTTTGAGGAATTCCGGCATGAGTTTCCTCGTCGCGGAGAATCTGAAAGATGCTGCTGATAAAGTGACAAAAGCATTGGCAGCGTAGTATAGTTGTTTAGAGAGTTTCATTTTTTTGCATTTTAATCAATCTACTGCGATGTCTTTTATTCCGGGCGTCCGTTTCGGCAGAGAGGAAGTCGAAGTTTGATTTTTTGAATGATGTCATGCTTCGGCTTTCGTCACTCTTTTCGACGTTGCTGAGGATGACATTTCTATTATTTAGTTGGGAATAATTTTCGGAATGTCTGTATACGAAAAATATGAAGCGGTGATCGGACTGGAAGTTCATGCACAACTCTCCACAAAATCCAAAATCTTTTGCGGATGTTCGACTGCCTTTGGCAGTGCGCCGAACTCGAATGTTTGTCCTGTCTGCCTCGGCATGCCGGGCGTTTTGCCGGTGCTGAACAAACAGGTGGTGGATTTCGCCATCCGTTTGGGACTTGCGACGAATTGCAGCATCACCCATCGCTCAATCTTTGCCAGAAAAAACTATTTCTATCCCGATCTTCCAAAGGGTTACCAGATTTCACAATACGAGGAGCCGATCTGTCAAAAGGGCTATGTTGATATTGAATTGGATGGTGGTGATGTGAAACGGATTGGCATTACGCGCATTCATATGGAAGAGGACGCAGGGAAATCGATCCACGATTTGGACATGGACACGTTGGTCGATGTGAACCGCTGCGGTACTCCGCTGTTGGAGATTGTCAGCGAGCCAGATATGCGTTCCGCAGTAGAAGCAACACGGTACCTTACTTCGATCTGGAAAACGGTAAAATATCTCGGCATTTGCGACGGGAATATGGAGGAGGGGAGTTTTCGGTGCGATGCGAACGTTTCTGTCCGCATAATAGGTGCATCGGCATTCGGCACAAAAGCGGAATTGAAAAACATGAATTCTTTCCGGAATGTGGAGCGGGCGATTGACTATGAGATTAAACGACAGATCGATCTGATTGAAGAGGGCGGCACGGTAGTGCAGCAAACGCTGCTTTGGAATGCCGATAAGAATATTGCCACGCCGATGCGTAGTAAAGAAGAAGCGCATGACTACCGTTATTTCCCTGATCCCGATCTTGTTCCGGTGGTTGTCGATGAAGCGTGGATAGCTTCCATACAAGCACTGCTACCTGAACTCCCCAATGCGCGCCGCAAACGGTTTTCCGATCTCTACAAGCTTCCCGCGTATGATGCGGATGTGCTGACTCAAGAACGTGAATTGGCGGATTATTTCGAGTTGGCTGTTGCTGTACTTGGAAAGAAGAATGATGAAAATATCAAATCCGTCAGCAACTGGGTGATGACCGATGTACTGCGGGTGATGAACGAAGTAAAGATTCCGATGACGGACTTCCCGGTATTGCTGGAACATCTCGGTGCTATGGTAAACTTGATTGCGGACGGAACGATTAGCGGAAAAATTGCAAAAGATGTTTTTGCCGAAATGCTTGTGACGAAAGAGTCTCCGAAAAGTGTTGTGGAACGAAAAGGACTGGTGCAGATTTCGGATACCGGAGCGATTGAAAAAGAAATTGAGACGATCCTGACTGCGTTTCCGAATGAGATCGCCCGGTTTCGCAGTGGTGAGACCAAACTGATGGGATTTTTTGTTGGTGAAACGATGAAGGTGATGAGGGGAAAAGGAAACCCTAAGCTGATCAATGAGGTACTCAAGAAAAAATTAACTGGAGCGTAGGTGAAAAATAATGCGCATACACGTTATCCAAATTTCAATTACTTACTCACGTTACGCAAAACAAGAAAAACGGTCATGGTGAGCAAGGCGCAGGCTAAGATAGTTACGTCATCCTTCTGCCGAAGGCATCCCTATCGGGAGACGCATCCTTTCCCGCAGGGATTC
>Ga0172379_10007919_pt1 | contig 13614 bp, 15 predicted proteins | sample GrowelOW334metaG_FD_119756 | JGI IMG/M metagenome (GOLD analysis project Ga0172379, IMG submission 119756) | Groundwater microbial communities from an aquifer near a municipal landfill in Southern Ontario, Canada - Groundwater well OW334 metaG | ecosystem: Environmental > Aquatic > Deep... | reverse complement strand
GTGATGAAATTGGTAACCATGCACGACTCAAAATCGTGTGCCGTAAGGCTTGGGAGTTCAAGTCTCCCCTCCGGCACAAAAAACACACCCATTTTTTTGGGTGTTTTTTGTGGCGGAGAGCAAAGAGATCCACTTCTCTTTACGCGGGAGACTTGAAGGTCACAGCCATGCCCGATCACGGGCAGACGAGACTTGGTCGCGGAAAATTTTTGTCACCACAAGAGTACTTCCATTTTCTAATCGCTTCGCTCAAGAAAATCAGGTCGCGCAACAAAAATTTATCCGTGACCAAGTCTTCCCTCCGGCACTTGGAAGTATACGTGGTAAATATGGAAATGGGGCAAAATAGAAAAAGGCTGTCGTACAGACAGCCTTTTTGCTCGTTGCGAGCAAAATTCTTAAAGTTTTACCTTTGACGCTTTAAGAATAGGTTTAAGGTTTTCTTCTATTTCGGGAAATGCTTTTATCATCCCATCGACAAAAACATGTAAGTTCTCGTAGACGATTTGCACATAATTGTAGTTCGGCTTATCTGAACGGGTGTCGTCATAAAGAGGCATAGCACTTCCGAGGGAATGACCGCACGTAACAAAATAACCTTTTGGATTAAATTGAAGCGAATATGATCCGCCCCATACAATGTGCCACGTGATTATTCCATTCGAAAATTGCAAGCCTTTTTCGTATGGCTTATCGTGCAATCCGCCATCGCAGAATTTTGTAAGCCCTTTTACCAATTTGATCGTTTCATTGATCCGTTTTCTCATCTCATCAATGTTGCGTGATCCGTTGATTATGTTTTCCACTGTTTGTGCATCTACTAGTGTATTCATTTTTCATTCTCCCTTCTCAGGTTTGACTTTCTCAAGTATGACATCTCTGCCGGTTTTGAATGAACGTATCGTCTTTTTAGAAACTCGTCATCCGGAATTTAGTATAGCACAATTATATATAGATGTCAAACATCTTCGCCGACTATATATTTATCTGCGGATCACTCGACTCCTTTTACTCGTCCGAGAAATTCACATTTTGCGAAGCCGATTTTTTCATGATAAGATAGGGTTATGACAACAGAAATAAACAACGATGATGCAAAGCCGAAGATGTATGACGCTATCTTTTGGATAGAAGTTGATAAAATTAAACCGAATCCGTATCAGCCGAGAAGGGAATTCGATGAGTCGCGGTTGCGTGAGCTTGCCGACTCCATTCGCCAATATGGCGTACTCCAGCCGCTCGTAGTGACTCGTCGCGAATTTGAAAAGGAAGACGGCGGTATTGGCGTTGAATACGAGCTTATCTCCGGTGAACGGCGTCTCAGAGCCTCCAAACTCGCAGGAATCAAACAGGTTCCATCGGTCATTCGCACCGGCGAAGACGACAACCGCGTAAAACTCGAACTCGCCATTATCGAAAATCTCCAGCGCGAAGACCTGAATCCTGTCGACCGTGCGCGTGCGTTCGGACAGCTTGCGAGCGAATTTAATTTGAAACACGGCGAGATCGGAAAACGCGTCGGACGAAGCCGCGAATATGTTTCCAATACGATCAGACTACTCGCTCTTCCTCAAGATATTTTAGACGCGATCGCTCAAGGAAAAATTTCAGAAGGACATTCCCGTCCGATCCTCATGCTTGCCGACCGCCCCGAAGAACAGATCGTTCTCTTTAAGGAGGTCATGTATAAAAAGCTGACCGTTCGTGAGACGGAAGGTATCGCTCGCCGCATCGCTTACGATCGCGTTCGAAAAAAATCGTTATTTCAAGATCCGGAACTTGCAGCACTCGAAGAAAGATTCACCGAACGACTCGGTACGCGTGTTCGGATTGAAAAGAAAGACCAAGGCGGAAAAATGGTCATCGACTTTTTCTCAAATGATGACCTTCGCGGAATTTTAGATTTGGTACAGGCTTCGAAAGCGAGAAGCGGAACAGAGCTTATGGATAAATTTATTCAGAGTCAGAAAGACGCGCCTCCGGTAGAAGAAGCACCGAGAATCTTAGTAACGGTAGAAGAAGCCGTTTCCGATCTCGAACAGGAACGAGCAGAGAAAGAACTCCTGAAACAAACCCAAGAAGAAACCATAGAGGAAGAGATTCTTGCCATGAACGATAAATCTCCGGAAGAATTAAGAAGGGAAGAAGAGGAAGAAGAAGCGCTTTACTCTATCGGGAACTTTAGTATTTAAATTGATAAGAAAATAGGAAAATAAGAAAATAGAAAGATTCACAACGTCGTTAAAATCTTTCTATTTTCTTATTTTCCTATTTTTCTATGATTAACAAACAATGGGAAATAATTTACCGGCTAATATCCTCCTCGTCGACAAACCCAAAGGTATCACATCGTTTGATGTTATCCGCATTTTGCGAAAAAAATTGAATATTCGAAAAATGGGGCACGCCGGTACATTAGATCCGCTCGCATCCGGACTTATGATCATCGGCATAAATGACGGCACGAAAAAGATGACCGAATTTTTGAAGCTGCCGAAAACGTACGTAGCGAATATTTTGCTCGGAAAGAGATCGGAGACGGGAGACATGGAAGGGAAGATCATCGAGGAAAAGCCAACCGAGAATATTACGGATGAAATGATCGGGGAAGTTGTTGAAAATTTCAGCGGCAAACATTTACTCGCCGTACCCATGTATTCCGCCATAAAAGTCGGAGGTCGACCACTCTACGCTATAGCGAGAAAAATTGAAGCAGGGAAGATACTTACCGGAAGAGAAACCGCCGCTGTCCCGCCGATAAAGGAAATGGAAGTGTTTTCGGCAAAACTTCTGGAAATTCAAAGGACAGATAATAACTTGACGATAAAGGTTGAAATGCGCGTCTCAAGCGGTTCGTACATCCGCACTCTCGCAGAAGAACTTGGGAACAGGCTTGGTGTCCCTGCCATGCTTACCGGCTTGCGCCGAACGGAAATCGGAGCTTTTTCCGTAAAAGACGCCTTAAATATCGACAGAGAAACGGAATTATATATTTCTCGACGATAAACACTAAATTGTGAATGTCTGAATATTTTGCTACAATACATGGCATGACAGATACAAAGAAAATTTTGCTTTCGGGGGTGAAACCTACGGGGCGGCCGCATATCGGGAATTATTTCGGGGCGATGAAGCAATTTGTTGATCTGCAGGACGAATATGATTCTCGGGTTTTTATTGCGGACTACCATGCAATCACGACTGTTCAGAATGCGGCGGAACTTTCTCAAAGCACTCTCGACGTCGCTCTCGATTATTTGGCGATTGGCGTAGATCCGAAAAAGGCTCTCATTTTTAAACAATCCGACATTCCGGAAGTCTGCGAGCTCGGCTGGATCTTTAACTGCATTACCACGATGCCGTTTCTCATGCGCGCGCATGCATATAAAGATGCCGAGGTAAAAAACAAAGAAATTAATGTCGGGGTTTTTGATTATCCGCTTTTGATGGCTGCCGATATTCTCATTCAGGATGCGGACGTTGTTCCTGTCGGACAAGACCAGAAACAGCATGTCGAATATGCCCGCGATACGGCACTTAAATTCAATCATATTTTCGGCGAGACATTCAAACTTCCGAATGCACTCATTCTCGAACACGTAAAAATTATTCCCGGAACCGACGGACAAAAAATGAGCAAGAGTTATGGAAATACGATCTCTCTTTTCGCAGAGAACGACGAAATACGGAAAGCGGTGATGAGCATACCGACCAATTCACAGGGTGTTGACGAACCGAAAGATCCGGAGAAAGATAATGTATTCGCGCTTCATAAACATTTTGCCGATGCAAAAGAAATTGCGGAGATCGAAAGTCGATACCGAAACGGGGGACTCGGATATAAAGAATCAAAAGATATTCTCATTTCAAACATAACAAAATTTATTGCTCCGATGCGTGACAAGCGAAGAGAATTCGCAAAAGATGAAGAGTCTGTCCGAAAAATTCTCAAAGAAAGCGGTGAAAAAGCCCGCGAGATGGTGCGCGCAAAAATGGTTCTAATACGCAGGTCTGTCGGGGTTTAGGCACAAAGCTGAATCTTGCTTTAAATTTTATTACGTGGCATACTTGAAATTGTACCAAGATCGGTATATATGTCGTTTATCATTTTTTAGGAGAAAGTCGTGGTTGATGGTGTAATTTTATTTGTACTCCTTGGAGTTTTAGGTTATTTTATGTTTCAAGCATATTCCATGCATAGAGTAAGTATGGAAGTCAGCAAAAAAAATACGGAAGAATAGTCAATTTCAGTTTAAAGCGTTCGCCACACAAGCGAATGCTTTTTTTGCAAAAAATAAAAACTGTGCTAGAATATATCGTATAAGCGTAGAAGTCACTAACAAGACTGAGCTTGGGAGTAAAAAGTGGTCGTGCAGCGTGTTGCTCGGCAAGTATGGTGGCACCGCGGTCCCATAACCGTCCATACAAGTGCGTTTGCTTTGGCAAATTCATTTGTATGGACGATTTTTTGTCAATAATTACATTTTTATGAAAAACAGAATATATATAAAAGATTTAAACAAACATATCGGTGAGGAAGTGACGATTGCGGCTTGGGTGGATGTACGCCGCGACCAAGGAAAACTTGTTTTTTTTGATTTCCGCGACATGAGCGGGAAAGTTCAAGGAGTCATTTTACCCTTCCATAAAGAGGCGCACGAATCGGCGGAACCCGTCCGTACGGAATGGGTTTTGGAGGTTCACGGAAAAGTAAATGCACGGCCTGAAAAAAATGTTCAGAAAGAAAAACAGAACGGCGATATCGAATTGGAAATACTCGACATAAAAGTATTGAACGAGGCGGAGACGGCGCCATTCGACGTCGGTTCCGATGGTCGCGAGATAGGAGAAGATACGAGGCTGAAATATCGTTACCTCGATTTGCGTCGCGATCGAATGCAAAATAATCTTCGAATGAGACATTCCGTTATTAAATATATCCGCGATTATTTTTCAAACGAAGGTTTTATCGAAGTTGAGACGCCGATCCTTACGAAATCAACACCCGAAGGCGCTCGCGATTACGTCGTTCCGTCACGCGTGTATCCGGGGAAATTTTATGCGCTTCCGCAATCTCCCCAGCAATACAAACAGCTTCTCATGGTAGGCGGCGTTGAAAAATATTTTCAGATCGCGCGATGTATGCGCGATGAAGACACCCGCGGAGACCGTCAACCGGAATTCACACAGTTGGATATCGAAATGGCGTTCGCTGAAGAAGAAGAAATAATGGCGATGAACGAAAAACTTCTGATCGAACTCGTCGGGAAATTTTATCCTGAAAAGAAAATTCAGCAAATTCCTTTCCCGAGGATCACTTATAAGGATGCAATGGAAAAATACAACTCCGATCGGCCGGATGTTCGCGAGGATAAGAACGATTCGAATCTACTTGCTTTTTGTTGGGTGATTGATTTTCCTTTCTTTGAGAAGACTGACGAGGGAGGCTGGACCTTTACGCACAATCCATTTTCAGCCGCAAAGACCGAGGATGCGGAAAAGATTATGAAGAAAGAAGATATCGACAGTATTGTCGCCGCGCAATATGACATCGTTTTGAACGGATTCGAGATAGGCGGAGGAAGTATTCGAAATCATCGCCCCGAAGCGCTTATCAAAGTTCTCGAAATTCTCGGACACGAAGAAAAGAAAATTCAGGATAATTTTGGACATATGCTTTCCGCATTTTCCTACGGCGCTCCTCCTCACGGCGGAATCGCTTGGGGGCTCGATCGATTCATGATGTTGCTTCAAGGAGAAGACAGTATCCGCGAGGTCATCGCTTTTCCAAAAACCGGCGAGGGGAGAGATTTTATGATGGATGCCCCGAGTGAAATCGACCCGAAGCAGTTGAAAGAACTTGAGCTTGTCATAAAAAATAAAGAGACGATGATTAAGCAACTGAAAGAAAAAACGGGATAAGTTCCGACAACTCGTTCGAATCGGCATTATTAAGATTTTTCAGGCATACCCGTGTGGATAACCTTGATAAAAAAATGTTAATTATATGGTAAACTGTAACTGTAATTGAATAACATAATTAATTATCCTCATGCTTCTATCAAGAAAAGCTGATCTAGAAACGGCATCGCTCACCAAGAGTGATGATAGCCAGGATACTCCGTCAGTACCGGTTTCTTCTTCGCAAATTCCGTCAGCATCTGTTGTCGGAAGTACAGTAATGGCTGATACTTTTCAAAATCAGCACGCTGTTCAACCTATGAAAACGCCATCGGAACATGTTGTACCCGAGCCGGCTCCGCAGATCGTCGTATCGAGAGAAGCAACGACTCACGAAAACGATGAAGAGGGCGGTGATCCGACTCCGACATCGTGGCTGAATGAAGTCTTTATGGAATCTGTTCGGTTGGGTGTTTCGGATATTCATATTATTCCCGAGCGAGAATACACTTCTGTTCGGTTCCGTATCGGAGGCACCATAAGCGAAGTGGCGAGATGGGATATCGACTATCACGAAATGGTCATTTCGAGAATAAAGATCATTTCCGGTCTTCAGGTTGTGGAGCGAAACGTACCCCAGGACGGGCATCTCGAACTCATGTTTGAATCGACAAAATCCGATATTGCTGCCGGATCGAACCATTCAAAATCGCTGAACTTCCGCGTTTCAACAATGCCCACGATTAACGGAGAGGCTGCCGTCATGCGCGTACTTTCAAAAGAGGGTTCAGTACTCAGTTTGGAACAAGTCGGCCTTTCCGAAAAATCTTTGTTCACTTTTCGAAAAATTTTACAGCGCGGGCATGGCGTTGTTCTTATGACAGGACACAGCGGATCCGGCAAAACAACCACTTTATATGCAGCACTTAATGAGATAAATGCGGGGGAAAAAGTCATTCTGACACTCGAAGATCCTGTTGAGTATCGCGTACCGATGATCCAACAATCACAAGTCAACCCGATGGTTGGCTACAGTTTCAGTGCCGGTCTGAAAGCCGCTCTTCGTCAAGACCCGGATGTTATCATGATCGGAGAGATCCGTGATGAAGAAACGGCGGGAATTGCCATGAGACTCGCTTTGGTGGGACGTCTGGTTCTCACAACGCTTCACACAAACAGTATTTCCGGCGCACTCACGCGTATGATAGACATGGGTGTCGCTAAATCGATCATTTCATCCGCATTCACAGGAATTGTTGCTGAACGTCTTGTGAGAAAAATATGCTCAAACTGCAAACAGGAAGCGACGCCGCCGTATGATCTTATGAAAATGTTTGACGTCGAATGGCCGGCGGATCAAAAATTATACGCAGGAACGGGATGCGATGCCTGCGGCGGTACGGGCTTTAGAGACCGACTTGGTATATTTGAAGTGTTGGAAGTCGATGATGATTTCCGCAATATTATTCTCCAAGGTTTACCGATCAATTCTCTCGAAGAGTACGTCAACACTCACGTCAAAGAAAGTCTTCGTGAAGACGGATTCGATAAAGTCCGAAAGGGAATCACGACCCTTGAAGAAGTGATCAGGGCTACTATCTGATTGATCGCTCGCACGGCTCGCTGGGGTAGGGTTGCCGGCTGTGTGCCGGCGCAAAAACCAATGGTTTTTGGGCTTTCCTTTTTTAAACTACAATGCATACTGTAAAAACAGAAGTATTTGAAGGTCCGCTTGATCTGCTTCTCAGCCTGATCGAGAAACGAAAACTTTTCATTAATGACATTTCGCTGTCAAAGATCGCGGATGATTATATTGAAACGATAAGGGCTCTTCCGGAGATCCCGCTGAAAGATGTGGCTAATTTTGTATTTATTGCTTCAACACTGGTTCTCATTAAATCCAAATCTCTCTTACCTTCGCTCAATCTGTCTCTTGAAGAAGAGGGTGATATAGAAAGACTTAAAGACCGGCTCAGAATATATCAAAGGATCAAAGAACTTTCCGAGCACGTTAAACAAACGTTCGGTAAGAATATTATATTTGAAAGGGAAGCGCCAAAACGCGCGGTCATAACATTTTCACCCGGAGAAGATACAATCATCCAGAATATCTTTATCGCTGTCGAAAACATACTCATGCATTTGCCCAAAATAACAGTTTCCCCCCAGGCCGTCGTCAAAAAAATGATAACTCTTGAAGACGCGATCGGGAAATTGGTAAAACGCATCGACCAGCATCTGAAAATGAGTTTTAAAAAATATTCCGGTCTCGGTAAAGAAGAAAAATCAACAGTTATTGTAAATTTTCTCGCAGTGCTTGAATTGATCAAACGCGGAGCGATTGATGCCGTACAGAAGGATAATTTCTCCGACTTCGACATTGAAACACGAGAAATTAAAGTTCCGCATTACTAATCGCTTTTTACTTTTTACTTTTTTCTGATATATTATACATATGAATGTTGACGCACAAATTGAAGCGATCCTTTTTTTCAAAGCGGAGCCGGTGAAGATCTCAAAAATCACTGAAATTTTGGGCGTTGAAACGGACGTTATCCATCAAGGTGTTATTGATTTGATCGACAAACTCGCAGGAAGAGGGGTGACGCTCGTGCAGAAGGACGACGAACTTTCGCTCGGAACCGTCGCAGAGATGGGTCCAGTGGTTGAAAAGATGATCAAAGAAGAACTCTCCCGCGATTTGGGGAATGCCGCAATAGAAACACTTACCATTATCCTTTATAAAAGTCCGATTCAAAAGGCGGAAATTGACTATATTCGAGGAGTAAATTCGAATTTTATTTTACGAAATTTACTCATCAGAGGTCTTGTTGAGAAAATTCCGAACCCCGGAGACCAGAGAAGTTTTTTGTACCGCCCAACGTTTGAGCTTCTAGAACACCTGGGAATCAAAAGGATAGAGGATCTTCCCGAATTCGACGAGTTTCGGGCAAAAGTTGAAGAGAGTATTACCGAATTTACCGAAGAAAATAACAAACAATAAAAATGGATGAATTCAGGCAAAAACAAAATACGGTGGCCATCATGTTCGTGAATGTTTTCGCAGTTCTTTTTGCCGGAATTTATGCGGTCCCGGTATTTTTTTATAAAGACAAAATTATAGAGAAAACGCAACCCATTATCCCGGCACCGATCGTTATTCCAAAACCCGATCCGTTTTTGAATGTTTCTCTTAACGCCGAAGCCGCATATGTATACGATGTTTCAACTGGGAAAGTATTATATTCCAAAAACGAAGAGGCTCAGCTTCCTCTCGCTTCCGTCACAAAAGTCATGACCGCGCTTGTTGCATCCCATGCTCCGGAGAACACGACGGTCGACGTCAGTGCCAAAGATCTTGCGGATGGACCCGGCGGACTCTATCTGGGCGAGAAATGGAATTTGAAAGATCTTTTAAACTACACGCTCGTCATTTCTTCAAATAGCGGTGCCAATGCCATAGCGGGAGCAGCCGGTGCTGTTTTGGCTGATGAAGGAGGTCTCAGCGGTGAAAACGAAGATGTTTTCATTGATCAAATGAACGCGACGGCAAAAAAAATCGGCATGGCTCAGACCTATTATCTGAATCCGAGCGGTCTTGATGTTAATGAAGATCTTTCCGGAGGGTATGGTTCTGCGCGAGATATGGCAAAGCTTTTTGAATATGTAATCAAGGTCAAACCTTTGCTTTTGAGTGCAACCGCATACGATGCGCTCCAATTCGATTCGCAGAATGGAGTTTCTCATCGCGCCGAAAATACTAATGTCATCGCAAAATTCGTGCCGGGTCTTCTCGCTTCGAAGACGGGTTATACGCTGCTCGCGAACGGAAATCTAGTTATCGCTTTTGATGTTGGTCCGATGCATCCGGTCATAGTTTCCGTCCTCGGATCAACGCAAGAGGGAAGATTTACCGACGTTCAAAAACTCGTCGATGCGTCTATCTTAAAAATTTCCCAAGGAGAATAAAATCGAGTCAATGACCACAAAGTCTCGAAAGGTTCGGGGCATTTTTGAACTTGACACTTGATACAGATGTGTGATATAATGGTAACAATATTGAATTTTGAAACAACAATATGATGAGGTGAAAAATGAACAAATTGAATAAAAATATACAAATCATTCTCAGTAGAGAGAATTACTTGTCTGAAATCGGACATTTCGGACTTCCTTTCGAACTTAATCTTCTCCTTCAGCAACTGGTGGACAACCATATTTTTCGAAGCACTCTGAACGTACCGGCAACGCCCGCTCAAATACGATTGGCACAAAAACATCTGCCGAGGACAATTACCATTGAAGACGAAGAAAGTGAATTCTTGATTTCCGTTTTTGTACCGGAAACGGGAACCCACGAATCTCCTTATTGGGTATTACAAAAAGTTTTTCCCAATGGAAAAATTGTGGCGCTCGCAGACTTATAAGGAGATACAAAATGAGTAAAACTATTAAAAACTGCGAAGTGGTGCTGACGGAAGAAAACTGGTGGCGGGAAATTGATAGTCCCGACGTTCCCGATGAACTTGTTCGTGTGCTGCGCGGAATTATCACTGATTATTTTTCAAGAGAGAGTGAACTTCCGCCGACGAAAGTCCCAAAGGAAACAATCATTCGAATAATAAAAAATGGTCCGCATACGGTAAAAATCGGACCTCACGAGTTCGATATTCGTCTCAACAAAGATAAATTGTACATTAGTCCAATTTCTGATTGGGTTGATGACGCCTCTGGCTGCTAGTACTCCACTAACTTAATTCTGTCGCCGGACGCGGGTCTCTGACCCCGTACGAAACGTTTCGAACCGGGTCAGAGACCCGCCCGGCGACGACTACGGTGTGACAAATTTAAATTAGTAAGGTACTAGTTACAGATAACAATTATAGGGTTCTCAATACGAGAACCCTATTTTTTATTCCCTTTAAATATATAATGAATTCGGGTATACTATAAACATATGATAATAGATGTTGTGAAAGTATTCGTCCCGACGGCGATCGCGTTTTTCGTGGGAATCGCGATGACCCCGATTTTAACGCATTATTTGTATAAATACAAAATGTGGCAAAAGAAGGGTGGAAAATGCGATATGTCGGGAAAGAACACCCCGATCTTTAATTCGCTTCACGCGGAGACCGACATTAAAACTCCGCGCATGGGCGGTATAGTTATCTGGGGAAGCGTTCTTATCACTGTTATTATCATCTGGCTATTTTCGGAATTTTTTCCCAACACGACGACAGGTAAGCTGAATTTTCTTCACAGGAACACGACGTGGTTGCCCTTGTTCACGCTGATCTCCGGTTCAATTGTCGGTCTTTTTAATGATTGGCTCGACGTTTCCTGCAAAGAAGACAAGACGGCTACAGGTCTCTCACTTCGGAAAAGACTGCTGATCGTATTTTTTATCGGACTCATCGGGGCTTATTGGTTTTTTTTCAAACTTGGCGTTTCATCCGTCTCTATCCCCTTTGATGGGATTGTCAACATCGGCTATTGGTTTGTTCCATTCTTTATCGTTGTTATGATGGCGGTTTATGCGGGTGGTGTCATTGACGGGATCGACGGTCTTGCGGGCGGGGTTTTTGCTTCAACCTTTTCAGCGTACGGGATAATTGCGTTTTATCAACAGCAGATCGATATTTCAGCTTTTTGCTTTGTGGTAGTGGGGGGTATTCTCGCTTTTCTTTGGTTCAACATTCCCCCCGCGCGTTTTTATATGACCGAAACCGGAACGATGGGCCTTACTTTAACGCTCGCGGTAGTCGCTTTTCTAACTGATGCTCATGTCGAAGGAAAGGGGGTAGCAGTGCTTCCTGTCGTCGCTTTTCCTCTCGTCGTCACCGTTCTATCGAATGTCGTTCAGGTTACATCGAAAAAAATCCGCCACAAAAAGGTTTTTCTCGTAGCTCCAATTCATCATCATTTTGAAGCCATCGGTTGGCCTTCATATAAAGTAACTATGCGCTACTGGATCCTCTCGATTATTTTTGCGCTTATCGGAGTGATTGTCGCCCTTTCGGGAAGTATGATATAAAGAAGTTTTAGTTTATTGTTTCGATTTTTATGCAATGAAATAGCCCTTTGTCTAATATTTTCTAGCAACTGGAAACTTACACGAATGAATAATAAACCTATTGATAAAGTTTTTCTTGGTATTACCCTCACTCTCATTTTGGGAGGCTTTTTCTTGTTTCTCTCTGCCTCGCTCGGATTGCTCGCACGAAGCGGAGGAGAACGTTTTGAAAATGTCTTTATAAGTCAGGTTGTCCTTGGATTGTTCTTGGGGTCAATAGCCCTCTTTGTTACGTCGCGTTTGAATTATAAATACTTGAGAATTTTTTCATTCTTTCTTTTTGTCGGCAGTATTATTTTAACCGTCTGCGTATTTATTCCGGGAATCGGCTTCGCTCACGGCGGGGCAAAGAGATGGATAGATCTTCGCTTTACCACAATACAACCGTCGGAACTGCTAAAACTTGGGTTTGTCCTGTATTTTGCAGCATGGCTTTCAGCAGCAAAAGACAAAGTCCGTACATTTCGATTTGGGACTATTCCATTTCTTGTTTTTCTTGGTATACCTGCTATCCTCCTGATTCTTCAACCGGATATGGGTACGTTTGGTGTCATCGCAATCTCCGGCATGGGTATGTTTTTCGCCGCAGGAGGAAGGTTGACTCACATAATCGCAATTATACTGACCGGCTTGCTAACCTTTTCTATTGTCGTTCATTTTAAGCCGTATCTCCAAGAAAGGATCGATACGTTCCTCAATCCCGATAAGGATCCGCAGGGGGCGGGATATCAGATGAATCAATCTCTTATCGCTGTCGGGTCCGGAAAATTATTTGGACGCGGTTTTGGACAGGGTATTCAGAAGTTTCCGCCATTTCTCCCCGAACCGACCAACGATTCGATCTTCGCTGTTGCATCGGAGGAATTCGGATTTGTCGGAAGCGTCGGCATAATACTTTTCTTTGTTTTTTTTGCTATGCGTGGCTTCCATATTTCCGCCAAAGCCCCGGACCGATTCTCAAGGATCCTCGTGATCGGTCTCATATTTCTTATCGTAACGCAGTCGTTCATCAATATTGCGTCAATGGTTGGACTCTTCCCCCTAACGGGAATTCCTCTGTTGTTTATTAGCCACGGCGGAACCGCTCTACTTTTTGCTTTGGCTGAAGTGGGAATAATTCTAAACATTTCACGATATAAAAGCGGTTCATCGTTTCGGTAATAAAAAAGCCCCACAAAGTGAGGCTTCCAAATGTTCTTCCGTTGTTTAAAAGAACATCACGATCGCGGCTCCTGTGCCCGGAGGTTGCTCGTCCGGTTACTCGATCATGGGGAGGCTGCTCATCCCTTGTGTGGCGCATGTGTAATATATCACAAAATAAAATTTATGTCAACAATTCCCTAATTTAAAACATTTATATTTTTATACTCAAAATTAGACCTATAAAGCAACATTTTTTAAATGTCCCCATAATTGACCTGTTCTCGGGTGAAAAATTATGGGGAATCGGTTATAATAAAAGAATATGAAAATACTATTTACTGGAGGCGGATCAGGGGGGCATTTCTACCCGATCATCGCTGTTGCAGAAGCGATTCAAGACTTAGAGACAAAAGAGCGACTTTTGCCGAGCGAGCTTTATTTCGTTTCTGATTCTTCTTATGATAAACAATTATTGTTTAATCATAATATTACGT
>Ga0172379_10007918_pt1 | contig 13614 bp, 8 predicted proteins | sample GrowelOW334metaG_FD_119756 | JGI IMG/M metagenome (GOLD analysis project Ga0172379, IMG submission 119756) | Groundwater microbial communities from an aquifer near a municipal landfill in Southern Ontario, Canada - Groundwater well OW334 metaG | ecosystem: Environmental > Aquatic > Deep... | reverse complement strand
CGCGCATCGGCGGCGACGAGTTCGCGATCATCCTCATGGATTGCGGGCTCGAGGACGGCGTCAACGTCGCCCGCCGCGTCCAGGAGGCCGTGCAAGCGCGAAAATTCGTCTGGCAGTCCGGCGTCTTCCCCGTCTCCCTCTCGATCGGCGTCGTACCCCTGGCCCGAGAAAGCGAAGACACCCATTCCGTGCTCGCGGCCGGCGACGACGCCTGCCATCTGTCGAAGGAAGAGGGCGGAAACCGCATCAACGTCTTCAGCCCCCGCGACACGAAATACCAAAAACGCCGCGGCGAGATGGAATGGATCGCGAAAATCAACAGGGCGGCCGAAGAGAACCGCTTCATCCTGTATCACCAGCCCATCGTTCCCCTCGACGAGACCCGGGGCTTCGAGCCCAAGACCGAAATCCTCATCCGCCTGGTGAACGAGGACGGCAGCATTTCGCCGCCGGGAGAATTCATACCCGCGGCCGAGCGCTATAATCTCATGCCCCTCATCGACAGATGGGTCGTCCAGAATTCCGTGCGCTCCTACCGCGAGCTCCTCGACAAGGGCGGGCCGATAGCCGGGCGGATCATGTCGGTCAACCTCTCCGGCCCCTCGATCCTGGACGAGGCCCTCATCGATATAATCCTCTTCGAGGTCAGGCGCTGGGATCTCGATCCCTCGCGCTTTTGCTTCGAGATCACGGAGACCGCGGCGATCCAAAACCTCTCCTACGCGAGCCGTTTCATGACCAAGCTCAAAGACGAAGGCTTCACCTTCGCCCTCGACGATTTCGGGTCGGGTTTCTCGTCCTTCGGATACCTGAAGAACCTACCCGTCGATTACCTGAAAATCGACGGCTCCCTCGTGACCGGCATCGACGAGTCGCTCGTCAGCTACACGATGGTCGAATCGATCAATTCGATCGGCCACGTCATGGGCATAAAGACGATCGCGGAATTCGTGCGGAGCCCGGAGATAAAGAAGCGCCTGATCGAGATAGGCGTCGACTACGCCCAGGGCTACGAGATCGCGAAGCCCGCGCCGCTGTTCGATTAAGTACGGTCGCGGGCGGCGACGCGCTCCATGGCCGCCTCGAAGGCCGGCACGTCCTCGAGGGACTTCGCGGGGGTAAGCTCCTCGGGGTCGGCTATCGCGAGAATCCTGGCCTTTCCGGCCGCGGCCAAGGCCGAGTCCACGTTGTCGAGGGCGAACTCGTGCCCCGCCGGATCGTTGCCGGGTATCGCATAACCTTCGCCTTCCTTCCAGTACCGCGCCCGGAATTCCTCCACGGCGCCCAAGAGAGCTGACGCGCGGTATAGCCTGAGCCCCACATTCGTGTAGCCGTCGGGCGACGCGGCTCGCCCGCCCGGAGCTCCGGCCGCGGCCGTTTCCTCGGCGGTCTTTGCCGCGGAAGCGCCCGCGAGCTTCAGATGGCCGAAGCCCCGGGGCAGACCGGCTTCATCCAGACGAATCGGATATGCCGGATTCGGTATCAGGGCCGCGGGCATGAGCAGATCGACATCCTCTCCCCGCGAGACCAGGGCGTCGAGCGCGAGCAGAGCTGTTTCCAGGGTTTTGCGCGAGTTGGCGTCGCCGCCGAAATTGCATACGACATAGTCCGCGTCGGACCAAAGCGCCCGGCACTGCCACGCGGCGTCGCCATGGCCGAGGGGCTTTCCGAAAGGAGCGGCCTGGTTGAAAAAAGCATGGCTGCCCGGCGCGAAACCGAGGGGGCGCAGTATCTCGGCCTCGATCTCTTCCTCGTAGCCGCGAACGACGAGAATGCGGCGGCGCGCGATTCGAACGGCCTCGAGCGCGTACGAGGCGATCGGAATCCGCGGGCCCTCGACCTCGAGGAAGTTCCGCACGGGGAAAAGTCCTCGAGGCTTGGCCGCGTCGAAGGACGCGGCGTACGCGAGCTCCCGCCCGAGCGAGGCCGCCCCCGCGAGCGATTTCACCCAACGCGAGCCCGAGCCCGCCAGGAGGGTGAGCGAAACCGTCCGCGCCGCCACATCAGCCAGATGCGCGCCCGAGGAGGGAAAGCCGCGCGTCGAACGCGCCAGCTCCGGGATTCGGCCGCGAGACGCGCGGGCTTCGCCAAGCCCCTCCGAGACGAGCCGCGAGAGCTCAGAACGCATGCTCGGCGCCCGCCTTCACGACACGGTATTTTTTCACGAAGCCAAAGGGACGATAGGTCATTTTCGCCTGCCGCAAGCCTTCTTCCCCGAGATCCTGCTCGCGGTTCACGCTATGGATGTATTTAGGCAGGGCCTGGGCGAAAGCCTGGTTTATGAACTGGTAAATGCCCTTGTAGCGCTCGCAGGCTTTCTCGAAGTGGACCGCGAACATGCGGGCCTTCGAAAGGGGTTCTCCGAGGCACCAGCCCGCCGGATTCCCGTCAACGTAATAGACGCAACCGCGCATGCCCAGGTAGTCGTAGCGCTCCAAGGCTTCGATGGCGGCGGCATAGTCGCCGTCGAGGCCCTTGGTCTCGCGCCACTCGTCCAAAACCGATATCGCGTCGCGCGTCGTGGCGTGAGTCAAGGACTTTTGCTCGTAGGTATATGAATTGACGAAGGCGTTCACGAGATTCCGTTTTTTATGGTAGCTCTTTCCCGAAAGCTCGGCCAAGTCCTCGCGATGATAGAGATAGTCGAAATTGTCGCGATCCTCGAGAACCGAATAGCCCCACTGCTCCAAAGACACCCGATGGGCCTCCGATTGGGTCTCGGAGAGGTTTTTGAGGTAATCGTGGCCCGCCATGAGCTCGTCCAGGATTTCCTTGGGCGGAAGATCGCAGGGAGTGTAGAAAAAGCTCTTGCCGAGCTTGGCGCCCTCGACGATGAAGGTCTTGCCCGGAACGCGCGATACGCGATAGCCGTAGGTCTTGCGAAAAAGGTAGAGATTCGAAAACGCGAATTCGGAAATCCCGTCCTTGAGCAAATTGAGGGACGGATACAATTCGTCGCGCATCTCGAGCGATATGGGCGCGAATTCGGGGTAAGTGGGTATCGGCATCCTTAGATGATACGAAAAGGGCGCTCGAATGGGCAAGGTGCCCAGCGGCATTTATCGACGATCGAAACGCGCATCCGCGTTCGCGCCGTCGCCTTCGAGTCGCTTTTTGAGCTCGAGGAGCTCCGCGGCCTGGGCTTTGAGTTCGGCGCGGCTCTTCCTCGTCATTATTTGGACGACGACAAAGACTAGAACAGCGACATAGAAAAGAAAGGCCAAGGGCGAAAGCCAGAAAGGAGTGGCCACCCTGATCGCGATACGCGCCCCTTCCTCGTTCCAAAGCCCGTCGTTGTTCGCGGCTTTTACGCGGAACGTGTATCGCCCGCCCGGCAAGTGCGTATAGACGGCCGCGGCAACGCCCTCGGCCTTGATCCAATTCTTGTCAAAACCCTCGAGACGGTAGGAATAGCGGTTTCGCTCGGGATCGCGGAAGTCGAGGGCGGCGAAACGAAATTCCAGGGCATTCTCGGCATAGGATAAGTCCAGTTTCGTCAGGTAATGCGCGGCGGTGGCGAAGCTTCGGCGATTTCCCGACACCTTGATCGAGGTGATCGCGACGGGCGGGCGGTGATCGTTGTACTCGTACCGAGATGGCATGAAGGCATAGATGACGTCGAGAGAGCCGAAATACAGCTTCCCGTCGCCGCCTTTCGCGGCTCCGCTATTGAGTTCCCGATCTCGAAGCTCGTTATAGAGGGTAAGCTCGCGAAAGGAGCCGCTGGCGCGTTCGTACTGAACGAGGCCGCTTTGCGTCGAGATCCACAGATTGGACTCTTCGTCCTCGAGGACACTGAGCACGGAATTGCCGGGAAGCCCCTCACGTTTCGTATAATGGATAAAAGTATCCGTATCGCTCTCGTAGCGCATCAAGCCGCCGCCCGTGCTCGCGATCCAGAGTATTCCCCGCGAATCCAGGAAAAGGCTCCGAATGGCATTCCCCGAAACGCCCTTGCCATTGGAAGGATCGTATAGGTAGCGCACGAAACGTCCTCCCTCCATGCGCGAGAGCCCGCGGTTCGTCGCGACCCAGAGCCGTCCTTTGGCGTCGTATGCCAGGTCGTAGATGAAATTGTCCGAAATGGACTCGGGGTCTTTCGGGTCATGGGAGTAGTGGACGAAGGTTTCGCTCTCGGGATCGTAGTAGTCCAAGCCGGTCGTATAGGTGCCGACCCACATCCCTCCTTCGCGCGCTTCCTCGAGGCAATAGACGACCTCGGACTGGAGCCAATCCGGGCGTTTCGCGTCGCGGACGAAATTCTCGAAGCGGCCCGTCTTCGGGTCCATGCGAGAGAAGCCGCCGTTCGTCGTCACCCAGAGCTCGCCGGAGGAATCTTCATAGAGGGAGGTAACGATGTCGTTGGGCAAAGAGCGCGGATCGGCGGCATCGTGACGATAGCTCGTCCAGGCGTCTTTCGCGCGATCATAGCGGTTGAGTCCGCCGTTATAGACGCCAGCCCAAAGTCCGTCCTTCGAATCGACCAGCAGGGCGTTGATTTTCCCCTGGGGAAGCGAATTGGGCTTGGCGGAATTGGCGATAAAGCTTTCATAGCTTCGCCTCGAGCGAGTCAGCTTGTTCAAGCCTCCGCCGTTGGTACCGAACCACATCTCCCCCGATCGGTCGCGCTTAATCGAGTAGACGATGTCGTGGGAAAGCGTGCCGGAGGCCTCTGCGCTCCGATGCGCGTAGACTCGCTTTTCGGCCAGGCGATATTCGAAAAGGCCACCGCCCCAGCTGCCTATCCAGATGGTTCCGGGTTCCTCCGCGTTGACGACGTAGATACGGTTATCGGGCATCGGGATGTTGAGAAATTCGCCCTTCGCGGGATCGAAGCGGGAGAGCCCGCCGAACCAGGTCCCTATCCAAAGCGCGCCTTCGTCGTCCTCGTCGATGGACGTGACGAAATCGGAGAATATGGTCGAGGGCTTTTCGGGATCATTCTTGAAAGCGGTGAAGGCATCCTTTTCCTCGTCGTATCGAGCGAGGCCGCCGCCGGAGGTCGCGACCCAAAGCCTCCCCTCGCTATCCACATGGAGATCGCGAACGACGTCGGAGGGGAGGCTTGTGGGGAGGGCGGGATCGTGAAGATAGCGCACGAAAGAGCCGCTGGCCTCGTCGAGGCGATTGAGCCCGCGCAAGGTGCCCACCCAGAGTCGGCCGCGCGCGTCGCGCACCGCACTGATGACGACGCCGTTGCTCAGGGAAGAGGAATCGGCCGCGTCGTATCGGTAGGAGGAGATTTTCTCGGTCCTGAGGTCGAGCCGGTCGAGGCCGCCGTAGGTGCCCACCCACAGCACTTCGCCGTCGAGATACAGCGTTTGAACCAGATTATGCGAAAGGCCGCCCGGCCGAAAAGGCTCGTCCTCGAAAAGCTTGAACTCCGCGCCGTCGTAGCGATTGAGTCCGCCCTGCGTGCCGAACCAGAGAAAGCCGGCTTTATCCTGGACGATGCTCGATACCGAAGAATTGGAAAGACCGTCTCGAGTCTTGAGGGGGACGAAAGATATCGTCGGGTTCCCCGCCGAAAAAAGAGGAGCCATGACCGCGAACATGGCCAGGACGGCGATCGATGTGTTGCGCTTATTCATAGGCTTCGTCGATTATAGCGAGAACCGGAGGCCGCGCAAGACGCGATGGCGCGAGCGGCCCCGGCGCTAGCCGGCCCGAGTTAAGCAACCGCTTTCGCGACCGCCGCTGAACGAAAAGCCGTCGCGAGGGCTTCCCGGGCGCCCCGCGCGAGCGAGGCCCCTGAACCGGCATCGTTCCCGCCAGCGCGGCGCGCGGTTCCCGCCGCGGCGGCCTCGGCTTGGACCGCGAAGAGCCCCGTCAGCTCATGGGCTCCAGCTCGACCGTGAAATGCCTGAGGATGGGGGCTTCGCGCGTTATGCGATAGCCTCGCCGGATCGAATCGCGGCGCTCGAACACGTTGGCCAAGGTCGCGGCCACATAGTCCATGTGGGCGTTCGTATAGGTGCGGCGCGGGATGGCGAGGCGCAGAAGCTCCAGCGCGGGATAGCGCTCGCGCCTCGTATCCGGGTCGCGATCGGCGAGAAGCGTGCCGATCTCCACGCCTCGGACCCCACCCTCGAGATAGGCCTCGATACCGAGCGTCTGCGCGATCAGCTCTTCCTTGGGAACGCGGGGCAGGCAGCGCTTGGCGTCCACGAAAATCGCGTGCCCGCCGAAGGGCTTGAGGACAGGCACGCCGTAGCCGTCGAGAAGGCGACCCAGATAGGCCACTTGCCCGATCCTGGACTCGAGGTACTCCATTTCGGTGGCTTCTTTCAGGCCCACGGATAGCGCGCCTAGATCCCTGCCCGCCATGCCGCCGTAGGTATTGAAACCTTCGTACATGATGTTGAAGACCGAAGCCCGCTGGTAGAGCTCCTCGTCGCGGAAGAGGATCAAGCCCCCGATATTGACGATGCCGTCTTTCTTGCTCGACATGGTGGCGCCGTCGGAATGGGAGAACATCTGTCGGGCGATCTCGCGTATCGACTTGTTCGCATAACCCGCCTCGCGGGTCTTGATGAAATAGGCGTTCTCGGCGAAGCGCGCGGCGTCTAAAAAGAGGGGCACGCCTTTTTTGCGGCACATGCCCGAGACCGCTTTGATGTTCTCCATCGACACGGGTTGGCCACCCGAGGAATTGCAGGTTACCGTGAGGATGCAGAGCGGAATGTCCTCGCGCTTATGCTCGGAGAAAACCTTTTCGAGCTTCGCCAGATCGACGTTGCCCTTGAAGGGGCGCTCGAGGGTCGGATCGAAGGCCTCGTCGACGGTGCAGTCCAGGGCATGGGCGCCGCGGCTTTCTATATGGCCCTTCGTCGTGTCGAAATGCGAATTGCCGGGTACGACCTTGCCGACGCCGTCTTTGCCTGAGCCGATGAGCGTGGACATAAGCACGTTTTCGGCCGCCCTTCCCTGGTGCGCGGGCAGGAAATGCTCGAAGCCCATGACCTCGCGCACCGAATCCTTGAGCTTGTAGAAGGAGCTGGCGCCCGCGTAGCTCTCGTCGCCGAGCATCATTTCGGACCATTGGGCGCTCGACATGGCGCCGGTTCCCGAGTCGGTGAGCAAATCCACGAAGACGCGCTCGCTCCGAAGGTTGAACAGATTGAAACGCGCGGCGGCGATCCAGGTTTCGCGCTCGCTTCGCGTGGAGCGGTGTATGACTTCGATGGTCTTTATTCGATAGGGTTCCGCATAGGGCAGGTTCATGGCGTCCTCCTGATGGCTCGTTGAAAGACGATTGTAGCCGAGCCTGAGGCTCCCGTCGAGGGGCTAAAATTGTAATTCTTTATATAGTAACAACTTGTATCGACTCATAGAAACAAACCATAAAGGCGCCTCACTGGACGCGCACATCGGGGCAGCGGACTCAGGAGCCTACGAATATCCCCTTGTCGCCAATTCACCGCCCAGGCCTAGCTCGTATAACGCTCGGCTTGAGAGCGTCAGCCGCTTGCCGTAGGCCTAAAACCGCGTGACCAATCGCCGGCGGGGCGCGAAAACACTATCAAAACCGCGCGGGCTTCGATATAATCGCGTTTCATAATGAAAGAAGACTGGAAAAAATCATTCAATATTCTCATGCTTGCGGAGTTTATCGCGATAGCCGGCTTCGCGACCTCCACGCCCATCGTTCCGCTCTATCTCAAGGAAATAGGCGTCTCCGATCCCGCGGCCCTCAATTGGTGGACCGGCTTGATTACCTCCTCGTCCTCGCTCGCCTTGGCCGTTTTCGCGCCGATCTGGGGCAGCCTGGCCGATTCCTACGGCCGGAAACTCATGCTCCTGCGCGCGATGATCGGCGGCTGCGTTCTCATGGGTCTGCTCTCGCTGGCGAACAGCCCCTGGCAAATACTCCTCCTGCGAACACTCCAGGGCTGCGTGACCGGGACGGTAGCCGCCGCGACCGTCATGACGGCGAGCATCGTGCCGCAAAAAGAAGTCGGCTATCGCCTGGGCCTCTTGCAGATGGCGGTCTTCCTCGGCAATTCCGTCGGTCCCCTTTTCGGCGGCGTCATCACCGATTATCTGGGCAGTCGCGTCAACTTCCTCGCGACATCGGTCTTGCTCGCCGCTGCCGCGCTCCTCGTGGCTAGGGGCGTCACGGAAAAATTCGAGCCCAAGCCCCGCACCGGCTCCATCCTGAAAAATGCCGTCCCCGACTTTTCGATAATCGCCAAAAATTCGAGCCTCGCGAGCCTTTTCCTCGTCATCTTCGCCGTACAACTCGCCAGCGCGGTCGTCGCGCCCATCCTCCCGCTGATCGTAATGGACATGCGGGGAGCGGACGCCACCGGGGTCGGTTCGCTCTCGGGCCTCATAATCGGCGCCAGCTCCATAGCCGGGGCGATCGCCGCCGCCCTCATCGGCAAAGTATCGATGCGCGTCGGCTACGGCCGAACCCTTTTCATCTGCATAATGGGCGCCCTCGCCTTTTACCTACCCCAAGGCTTCGTTCGCACGCCGTACGAACTCCTCGCCCTGCGAATCGGAAGCGGCATTTTCCTCGGCGGCACAATGCCCAGCGTCAACGCCCTTATCGCCTCCCTGTGCGATAAGAACAAGCAAGGTTCCACCTACGGCCTTTCCTCCTCCGTCTCGAGCATGGGCATGGCGGTCGGCCCGGCCTTGGGCGCCCTGGTCGCGAACGCCGCTGGCTATCCCGCGGTGTTTTTCACGACGAGCGCGGTGCTCGGCTTGACGGGAATCGCCGTCGGCAAGGCGGTACGGGTAAAAAAAGCCAAGGCGATCGAGGCATTGGTGGAATCGGCCTCCAATGGAACAAAGCCCTGAAACGCCTCACGCCTGCCTCCAGGCCGGACGACGGCTACAACGCGACGACCGCCCCGAGCGTCTACGACGAGACGCCCGGCGAGCCTCCGAAGAAATCAGCGATTCTCGGCTTTCTCGCGATTATCGCGATCCTTCTCGCGCTGGCGATAGCGGCGGGAACCATCTACGCTTTCGTTTCGGGCATCCCCGCCAAGGCCGCGCGAAGCGGGACAGGCCAGACCGAGGCGCGGCGCCCCGACCTCGGGGGAAGTGACGCGACCTCGGCCGCGAAACGAAACAGCGCCCTCCCCCCCGATGCCACCAACGCGTTAGCTGGTGCCGCTAACCAGAAACACGGCACATCGTCCGACATCGCCGAAAAGGCCGTCTTCGCCGATATCGGAACGATACGCGCTAAAACCAGAGGGCCGAAATCGGCCATCGTCATCGCCACGCCGAGCTTCCCCTTCCCGGCTTCCGACGGCTCCTTCCGCGAGGAACTCTTCAAGAAAGCTCCCGCCCTCCGCGCCGCCGCGATCTCCTATTTCTCGCAAAAAACCTCGGACGAACTGCACCCCTCCAGGGAAGCCGCGACCAAGGAAGGCCTTCGAGCCGCCTTCAACGCCCTCCTCTCCCTGGGCAAGGTCGAGGAACTCTGGCTGTCCGATTTCTCCGTGGTCCGTTAACAAAAGTAAGCGTCTTCGGCCCCAGCCCCTGACTTCGATCCCGCCGAGAAATCCCTCGATCCAAGATCTCTCCCCTTGACCACGCGAGTATTTTTGCTTACATTTTGGTTATGTTAATTAACCATTATACAAGTTAACCAAAAAATCGGAGGATCATGGAAAACGGCGGCGACCTCTACGACACTATGTTTTCGATTTTACTTATGCTCAAGCGCGATCTTCTAGCGGCTCATCCGAGAATCGGCGAAAGCGAACTATCCCATGTCCACATCGGCATTCTGAGCGCTTTGCGCGCGCATTCGCGTCTGCCGGCATCCGAACTCGGGAAAAAGTTGTACGTCTCGAAGCCGCAGATGACGCTCCTCCTCGACAAGCTCGAAGGCCCGGGCTTCATCGCCAGGGTCGCCGACGAGGAGGACCGGCGGGTTACCTCGATCGAGCTCACCGAAAGCGGCGCGCTTTTCCTGAAAGAAAGCCTGGACAGGTGTCGGACAGAGGTCGAGGATCGGCTCTCGGCCCTCGACGAAACGGACAGGGCCGAGCTCGCGGCCTCGCTCGCGAAAGTCTCATCGATATTCGAAAAGATCGCCTCGAGCGAAAGGCGATAGATTCCGCGACTCGGTAAGGAGTTATACCTATGCGTTTCCAGCTACTGCTACGAGGCCTCGGCCGCTACCTTTCGGATTGGAAAAACCTCCTCGCGCATGGCCTTGTGGGCGTCGCGCTCGTAACCATACCCCTCGTCCTGCCCCTTCCGCCGGCGGGAAGAATTCTCGTATTCGTCCTCATCGTCGCCCTCAACCTGCTTAGGATGAAAATAGAAAAGCGCATGGCGGCGAAAAAAGCGGCCGCTCTCGAAGCGGAAACCGCGGACGCGTAAAGGCGAGAGCGCCTCACTTTAGCGGCATTCCTCCGCTTGCCCGTTCCGGCCTTCCGGTGCATACTAGAGCACTATGAAAGCATACTCGGAAATTCTTGCCGGACCTCGGTCCGCGGCTGTCGTCGAGCGGTTCGTCCGCTACGTAAAAATCGAGACCACGAGCGATCGTCATGTCGAGGCGATTCCCTCGACGCCGACCCAATGGGAACTCGCGCGGATGCTCGAAGCCGAGCTCAAGGGCCTCGGCCTCGCCGATGTGAAACTGGACGAACACTGCTATCTGATCGCGAAGCTTCCCGCCAGCCCCGGTTTGGAAAAGGCGCCGACGATCGGGCTCATGGCCCACATCGATACCGCGAGCGACGTATCGGGCGCGAACGTAAAGCCGCGCGTCGTAAAAGGCTACGACGGCAAGAAGCTCGAGCTTTCCCCCGGCTGGGTGCTCGACCCCGTCGAATTCTCGGAGCTCGCCGAGCACTCGGGCGACACGATAGTCGTAACCGACGGAACGACCCTCCTGGGCGGCGACGACAAGGCGGGCATCGCGGAAATCATGACCGCGGTCGAGCGCCTCCTCGCCGACCCCGCGATCAGGCACGGCCCGCTCGAAATCATCTTCACCCCCGACGAGGAGACCGGCAAGGGCATGAACCTCTTCCCGCTGAAGGCCATCTCCTCAGTCGCCTGCTATACCTTCGATGGGTCGCGCGCCGGAGAGGTGGAGGCGGAATGCTTCACCGCCTACAGCGTCAAGGCGAAGTTCACGGGCAAGGCGATCCACGTCGGCTACGCGCGCGGCAAGCTCGCCAACGCCACGTCCATGGCGGCCTCTTTCGTCGCGATGCTCCCCCGAAGCGAGGCCCCCGAATCGACCGACGGATGGTTCGGCTACTTCTGCCCCATCGAGATAGCGGGAGCGATAGAAAGCGCCAAGGTCGAACTGTACTTGCGCGACTTCACCCAAGCCGGGATGGATCGCCGCATCGAGGCGGTGAAGGCCATCGCGAAGGCCGTCGAGGCCCAGTATCCCCTGGGCTCCGTGGAGCTCGACATCCAAAAGCAGTACGTGAATATGCGCGAAAAACTCGACAAGCGCCCCGAGGTGCTCGAGCGCGTGATGACCGCGGCCAGAAGGGCCGGCGTCGAGCCCTTCATCAAGCCGATCCGCGGCGGCACCGACGGCGCCCGGCTCACCGAGATGGGCATTCCGACGCCCAACGTGTTCACCGGGGCCTACAACTATCACAGTCGCTTCGAGTGGGCTTCGGCGGCGGAAATGACCCTGGCCGTCGACACGATCATAGAGCTCGTGAAACTCTGGGCCGAGTGAGGCCGAGGCCTTGTCGAGCCAGGCCGGACGGCGAAAGCCGCTCGGCCTTTTTTTTGCGCGCCGAGCGAGCGAGCCGTGTCGCGTCAGCGCGGCGCCGGAGCGCTCCCTCAGTAAATCAGGACGAGGCGCGCGCTTGACCGGAGCGGCGGCGCTTCGTACACTTCACTACAAAACGGAGGGAGCCCGACGGCTCCCGCGGCCTTCACGACCAACGGCGCGAAAAGCGGGACGGCCGGTCCGAAAAGAGCCGCTTCCGATCTTCGATCGAAAGCTCCTCTTTCGCTTGAGAGCGGCCGAATCTACCACGAGGTTCCCATGAGCGACCACGCAGACGGTTACATGACTGAGCGGCTCGACCGGCTCCTCGAAAATCCCGAGCTACGCGAGTGGTTCCCACGCGTTTCCCGGCCTCTGGTAGCGCGTTGCGCGGCAGACTGCCTGCGAGCCCTGCCGACGAGAGTCGCGCCCGACGAAGCCGGAACCGCGCCGAAAATTACCTCCGAAGACGGAGGGTCCGGGGCCGAGGAAGAGCTCATCGAAAGTATAGTCGATGCCTGCGCCCTTCTGGAGCGGAGAAAGATACTTCCCGTCCTCAACGCCACGGGCACCCTGCTGCGAGAGGATCTTGGACGCAGCCCGATCGCCGAGGGAGCCTGGGACGATTCTCGCGCCGCCAACGTCGGCTATTCCACCGCCGAATTCGATCTGGCCACCGGCGAGCGGGGCGAGCGCGGCGGCCTCCTCGCGACGCTGGCCGCCGAGCTGGCCGGATCCGAGGCGGCCATCGTGCTTAACAACGGCGCCGCGGCCCTCCTCCTCGCGTTGAGCGCACTCACCGCGGGACGCGAGGTCGTCGTCTCCAGGGGCGAACTGGTGGAAGGCGACGATGGCTGTCGCGTGTCGGATTTGATCGCTCTCTCGGGCGCTCGCCTCGTCGAGGCGGGAACGACCAACGTCACTCGCGCCGCCGATTACGCCGCCGTGACGAATACGGCCACGGCCGCCTTCCTCGTCGCGCGCCGGGAAAATTTTGTCATGCGCGGCCGTACGAATAGCCCATCCGTCGCGGAACTTGCGGCGATCCTCCCCGATGGGGCGCTCCTCGTCGTCGACCAAGGCTCCGACCGAGTCGGCACAGGCCTCGAAAACGCGCGGCGGCGCGAATCATCCGTCGCGTGCCTCATCGGCGCAGGCGCGAGCCTCGTCTGTTTTTCCTGCGACGGGCTAATCGGCGGACCTCAGGCGGGCATCGCGGCCGGGCGAGCGGATCTCGTGGCCCGGCTCGCGTCGCATCCGCTTGCCAGCGCCTTGAAGCCCGGCAAAACCGTCATGAAGCTCCTCGAGGAAAGCCTCGTTCGAAGCCTCAATGGCGAAGCGGGGAAGGCATCGCTCCCCGACGAAACCGAGCTCGAAGCCTTCGGAAAACGCGTCGCGAGAAAATTGCCTTCGGGCATCCTCAAGCTCCTCGCCTCGACCTGCGCCTCGGGCGGCGGCAGCTCCCCCGACGAATTCTTCCCGTCGCGCGCCCTCGAAGTGGACGAGGCGGCGGCCGAGGCCGTGGGGGGATGCGCCGCGCTGCTCGCTCGGCTCAGGGAAGCTACGCCGCCTATCGTGGCCGCCGAATGCGGCGGAAAGGTCCGACTCGACCTCGCGGCCCTCCGCGCGGAAGATCCTTCCCTGCTGGCCGCCGCGATCGCGGAAGCCTTGGGTATCGAGGAAAGACCTCGAGGCGCGGGCCGGCATCCTCGGGCCCGTGATTTCGCCCTCGCCCGCGGCGCCCTCCCAGAGCGAGAAGAAACGAATTTGGGCTCGCGCTCGGAAGCGGCCGCCGACGACGATTCCGAGCGCGAATCGGAGGGCCTGCTGGCGAAGGCTCTGCGCTTCGAAAAAGACCACGCCGAAGACCAAGGCACGCCGAACGCGACGAAATG
>Ga0172379_10007917_pt1 | contig 13615 bp, 12 predicted proteins | sample GrowelOW334metaG_FD_119756 | JGI IMG/M metagenome (GOLD analysis project Ga0172379, IMG submission 119756) | Groundwater microbial communities from an aquifer near a municipal landfill in Southern Ontario, Canada - Groundwater well OW334 metaG | ecosystem: Environmental > Aquatic > Deep... | reverse complement strand
TCGGTGTCGGTCAACCAGTTGAGACGGAAGTGATTGTTCGCGAAGACAATTTACCCGTTGAAGTGGCCAAGCCCGAAGATGATCGCTCCAAGGAGGAGATCACTAAGGCCGAGGAAAGTGGTGAGGAAGATCTGTATTCGATTAAGAATTTTACGGTTTAGGTTGTTATTCACCTCCTGTGCTCGCCCGCCACGCTTGAGTGTAGCGAATGCGGGCGGGCGGGGATGACAATCAAGACACAAAAACCCCGCTCAAACGAGCGGGGTTTTTGTGTCTTGATTGTCATTTCTTTTTATCCTTACTCTTGAAGTGGAATATTTTTGTTGGTTTCATAATTTTAGTGGCTTTAGTATTACCTTCTTCTACAAAGGAGCGAATGTGTTTCTTGGCCATGTTGGTCTTGGTCATATCAAGCCATTTACTGCTTGGTTTGGCGGAGTTTTTGGTAATAATCTCGACGATTTCACCATTCTTTAGTTTTGTATCAAGTGAGACCATGCGACCATTGACCTTGGCGCCGGCGGTGTGGTTGCCAATGTCCGAGTGAATGGCGTAAGCAAAATCAATGGGTGTGGAATCAATCGGCAAGTCGACGACATCACCTTTGGGGGTAAAAATAAACATCCGTAAGGCAAAGAAGTCAGCTTTGACATCTTCATCAATCCCGTTTGGGGCTTGAGCCCGCGCCTGTTGTTCGACTAGATCCTTCATCCAGGTGGGAATATCATCATTGATGACGCAAGATTTGTGATTATCGGAAGCACTGACAAAGGGAATAGTCTTCGGTAAAAATTGTCGAAACCAAGACACCTGAGCATCCTTGCTATTGCTCTCCCCCTTTTGTTCTTTGTAAGAAATGTGGGAAGCAATACCATACTCGGCATTTAAATGCATTTCTTCAGTGCGAATTTGAATTTCCACAATCCCGCCATCACCGGTAAAGACGGTGGTGTGGAGACTTTGATAACCGTTGGGTTTTGGTAGGGCGATATAGTCTTTGATCCGGCCAGGTAAAGGTCGCCAAACACCGTGAATAATTCCTAAAATCTTATAACAATCAGCTACAGTTTCCGCAAAGACCCGTAGCGCCAAAAAGTCGTAAATTTTTTCAATATCGTTGTTGTGTTTTTTAAGTTTACGAAAGGTGCTGTAAAGTCCCTTGAGTCGATAGTCGGTGTGAATGTTCGTCATTTGTTCTCTGGCCAAGGTCTTTTTAAGCGAACGGACAAATTTTTCCAAAGTCGGCATATTTTCTTTGCTCTTCTGTTTCAAAAGCTCTTGCACCATTTTGGCTTCCTTGGAATAAACATACTTGAAAGATAAGTCTTCTAGTTCACAGCTTAGTCGCCTGATACCCAACCGATAGGCGAGTGGGGCAAAAATTTCTAAAGTCTCTGAAGCAATTCGTACTTGTTTTTCGGGGCGGACAAATTCCAGGGTGCGCATATTGTGGAGGCGGTCGGCGAGTTTGATAATGAGGACGCGGATATCCTGAGACATAGACACAAAGAGCTTTTGCAAACTGGCGGCGTATCTCTCCGCCCCGCGATATTTCAACTTACCGAGTTTGGTGACACCATTGACCAAAAAAAGTATTTCGTCACCAAATTCTTTTTGCAAATCTTCTGGTTTGATGCCGACATCTTCGATACAGTCGTGGAGCAAGCCGGCCGAAATCGTGACCGCACCCATCTTGATGCCGGCCAAATTCTTGGCTGTTTCGAAGAGGTGGGTGAAGTAAGGCTCGCCGGAAAAACGCTTGTGGTCCTTGTGCGCTTCCGACGCAAAAGTATAAGCTCGAGTCAGGAGCTCTATATCTTCCTTGGTGGGTGAGTCCATTAGATCAAATATTTCTTTGATATCGTAAGTCATATTCAAATTCTAGACCTCTTTTGATATTTAGGCAAATTACAAATTTAGATTCTAGCCTGCGCGGGAATGACAAAACTATTGAAATAATGATTAGTTAATCCCAAAAACTTTTGATTTTTTCCGCCATCGCCTTGTCTTCACCAGCTTTATATTTTTTATCGTTTTCCCAGCTCTTATAGCCATCATTATGGTAACGAGGAATCACGTGGAAATGAGCATGAAAGATGGCTTGACCGGAAGCTTTACCATTATTGATAGTAATATTGAAACCGTCAGCCTCAGTCGCCGCTTTTACCGCAAGTGCCGTCTTTTTCAAAATTGGCGCCATTTGGCAGAAAACTTCATCTGGTAATTCCAAAACACTTTCATAATGGTGATAGGGAATCACGAGGGCATGACCAAAGTTGAGTGGGCCATTACTCAAAAAGACAAAAGTGTTTTTATCTTCGTAAATTTTGGTTTGGGTCGGAATCTCACCCTTGATAATTTTACAAAAAATACAATCTGCTTGGTGCATGGTTTTATTATACTAAATAGTAATAGATGTTGTCATTCCCCGACCCCGATTGTCATTCCCGCGCAGGCGGGAATCCAGTATTTAAAGATGAAGTCGGGGATGGATTCCCGCCTGCGCGGGAATGACAGACAGAACAGAGGGAAATAACTACTTTTTCTCAACCTTATCCGGTCGGTGATTTACACAATTTTTATCACTACATCTCTCGGGAATTGTCTTGGTCCCTTCCATCATGAGAGCGTTACAGACAGGGCATTTGTTACCAGTTGGTTTCGCTTTGATGGCATACTTACAATCTGGGTAATTATTACAACTATAAAACACACCAAAGCGCCCGCGCTTTTCGCTCATTTCGCCTTTGTCACATTTCGGACACTTCACGCCAGTGGAATTTAATTTCTCCAGTTCGGCATCTTTTTTAATAAATTTACATTTAGGATAATTACTGCAGGCGATAAACTTGCCGTATTTGCCTTCGCGCTCGACGAGATTGGCTTTGCCACATTGTGGACACAGTTCACCAGTATCTTTCGGTCCTTCCATTTCTTCGCCGGTAATCTTCCTAGCTCCTTCACAATCAGGATAAGTCTCGCAACTCAAAAATTTACCACTGCGACCAAGTTTAATAATCATACCTTTGCCACACTTTGGACACTTCATGGACGGATCGGCTTCGCCGAGATTGGTGATTTTTTCAATCCTGTCTTTAGCTTTCACCTCCTTGAGAAAGGGTGTGTAAAAATCACGCAAAGTTTTTTCATACTCTCTTTTGCCCGTTGCAATATCATCGAGTTCGTCTTCCATTTCCGCGGTGAAAGTATCACTGATATAATCAGCAAAATATTTTTCTAAAAAGGAACTGACGACATCACCGGTGTCGGTTGGTGTGAGCGCCCGATCAATCTTCTCGACATAGCCACGATCTTCAATTGTCTTGATGATTGAAGCATAAGTCGATGGACGGCCAATACCACGTTTTTCCAATTCTTTGATGAGGCCAGCTTCAGAATAGCGGGCGGGTGGCTGAGTGGCTTTTTCCGTTTCGGTAATTTTGAGCAGATCCAAATGGTCATTGGCTTTCACAATCGGCAAAATAACCTCATCACTGACAGAGAGCGGATCAGCTTTGAGCCAACCGTCAAATTTGAGGCGAGAACCAGTGGCGGAGAAAGTCGGCAATTCTTTTTCGCCGACAATCTGCGCGGTGATTTTATTGCGCCAGACTTGAGCATCGGTCATCTGTGAAGTAATTGTCCGTGCCCAGATCAGACGATAAAGTTTTTCCTGCTCCGGTGAATGACCGGCTTTTTCGCGACTGCAATCGGTCGGGCGGATCGCTTCGTGCGCTTCTTGGGCATTCTTACTTTTCTTGGCAAAGACGCGGGGGGACAAATATTCTTTACCATAACGCTTTTCAATCGTGCTATAAATTTTGGTCAAAGCTTCCTGACTCAAGTTGGTGCTGTCGGTACGCATATAAGTAATGAGTCCGGCTTCATAAAGTTTTTGGGCGATACCCATGGTGCGCGACGGCGCGAGACCGAGGCGCGAGCTCGCGGTCTGTTGTAGAGTGGAAGTAATAAACGGCGCTTTGGGTGAACGCTTGGCTTCACTTTCGGTCACGTCCAAAACGACAAATTCGTTTGCCTTGGCTTTTTCCAAAATCTTTTCTACTAGCGCTTTTTCGCGCGGTTCTTCATCACAGGTCAAAAGCAACTCCTGTGCTGCGGGGGTTTTGGTCAGAGCTTCGATCGTCCAAAATTGTTCTGGCTTGAAGGCGCGGATTTCGCGCTCGCGTTCCATAATAATGCGCAGGGCGGGGGATTGGACGCGACCAGCGGAGAGACCATAACGCACTTTTTTCCAAATGAGACCCGAGAGATCATAACCGACGAGGCGATCGAGGACGCGACGGGCTTCTTGCGCTCTCCGCAAATTTTCATCAATCAATCGTGGATGATTCATGGCCTCCTTCACCGCGTTTTCCGTAATTTCGTGAAAGGTGATTCGCTTCGGTTTTTTGAGTTTGAGGGTCTCTTTAATATGCCAAGCGATCGCTTCGCCTTCACGGTCGGGGTCGGTCGCGAGGAGGACGTCGTCGGCTTTTTCGGCCAAGGCCTTGAGTTCGGCGACGACTTTTTCTTTACCAGCGGAAATTTCGTAATGGGGAATGAAGCCACCTTCGATATCGATGGCTTTTTTATTACTCTTCGGCAAATCACGAATATGACCGACACTGGCGCGCACGGTATATTTGCCATCCAAATATTTGGAAATAGTTTTGGCTTTGGCGGGAGATTCAACGATTAATAAATTCACCTAGTAGTGAAATTTCAAACTGCTTCACATTACTGGACACAATTTGAAACCTCGATTAGTTCATAATAAAATCGACAAAATGTTGAACCTTGGTAGTGAAGCAAGCAGTAATAGTTTGAAATTCTACTACTAGGTTCATAACACTAATATACCATAATTAATTATTTAGCAAATTTTGTAATCTGTTCTTTCTTGCTTTTATTCTAAAAATAGTATAATTATTAGGTATAAATATATGAACGAAGAAAATCACAGTCAGGTATTTGATTGGGCAATAAAGATTATCGGTCTCGTTGTTATTTTAGGTGTTATCATCTTTGTTGGTTTTCTAACTTTGAATTATAGCAGTTCAGTAAAAAATTTATTATGGTTTAAATCAACCGCTTCAGATAAAGAATTCGTTGGCACCGTTCATTCTTGTTTTGAAGGCGCGGACAAAATGACCTACAGCCTCACCTATCCAGCCGATAGCTTCTTGTTGCTCGCTACCTCATCGGACAGAGAACTGGATCTTTATGATGTGAATAATCAAAAGCACCAGCAAATCAAATTTACCTATAACGGTGGACTTGGTGTGAACCCAGATGAATATTTTGAGATGTTTGTCAAAAAAGATTGCGCCGATTGTGCCAAGACAAAAAACAGGCTATCACTTTTTGATAAAAGTGGCACCGCGATTCCACTCGTGACTTATGCTAATAAAAATAAGGAAGTCATCATCTCGAGTCTGGGCCAGGAAATTATTAGAGCCGATATTGTGCTCGGCGCGGGGCAGACGGAGAGTGAAGACATTGTGGCTTCTTTTAAAATCAAAGAGACCTGTGTTCAGTGTGGGCAATGTGACGAGAAAGGAAATTTGATTGCTTATGAACAAGTTGAAAACAGACTAGCTCAATTTGATTATAGTTGGGACATTGTTTTGGCTGAAAAGTATTTCCAGGCCTACCTTTTGGATTCCTCAGATTCCTATCCAGTGGCCAAATACAAATTTACTTTTGACGACAACAGTCGAGGCTATTATGTGAGTGCCACTTCGACCGCCAAGACTAGTTTTAAAATCGCCGACTGGCTCACAATTGAAAAACAAGCGCTCGAGAAAAATGAATTGGGTGAGACCAATCGTCCACTTGAAAGTTTTCGTTTTAATGTTTCTGGTGAACTGCGAGGAGAGGATTTGATTTCTGTGAGTGAGATTACGATCTCAAGGTAATTGTGATTCCTCTTAAAATACTGGATCCCCGATCTACGTCTGCCCGCCACGCTTGAGTGCAACGAATGCGGGCTGGGCGGGGATGACCCTAAGAAGGGTCAGTTATTTAAATAGATCAAGCCCTGTTTTTCTTTGATCAGATTTTTGATTTCGAGAATGGTGAGAAGACTGTTGAGCTCGGCGAGAGGTAAATCGAGTTCGTCAGCCAATTCGTCTCTTTCCTTGGGTGAAGTCAAAGCCTGCAAAACCAACTTTTCATTCTCGGAACAATCAAACAATTCCAAATTAAAATTCTTCGTCGATTTTTCTTCGGTGTCAAAACCAAGTGCGGTCAAAATATCTTCGCTACAAGTGACTGGCGTCGCACCCATTTGGAGTAAAAAGTTCGGACCTTCCGAAGTACTCGAAAGAATGGATCCTGGCACGGCCAAAATATCGCGATTGTAATCGGTCGCGAGTTTGGTCGTGATGAGCGTGCCCGATTTTTTCTCGGCTTCAATCACGAGCACCGCGTGGGCGATACCGGCCATGAGACGATTGCGTTGGGGAAAAGACCAGGTTGTCGCTTTGAAGTCATTGGGAAATTCTGATAAGAGGGCGCCGTCGTGATCGAGAAGTTTTTCGGCCAGGAGTAAATTGCAACCAGGATACAAGATTTTTGGTCCGAGACCGGAACCAGGAATGGCGATAGTTTTCAAACCATTTTCTAGTGCCGCTTTGTGCGCCAGACTATCAATGCCGATCGCCAGTCCCGAAACAATAGTAATGTCATAGCCGGCCAGTCCGCGAATCAACTTTTCCACCACCGCTTCGCCATAGCTCGTGTATTTGCGCGCGCCGATGACACACAAGTATTTTTCACTCACGGGCAAATCGCCGAGCAAAAAAAGTCTCTCCGGCGCTTTGGGAATTTCCCGCAGTCGTTCCGGAAAATCCCTTTTCTTTAGCTCTTTAATGTTTTCGAGTTTGATTTTGGACATAAGTTTATATTTTTCTGTCACTTCTTTTTTCTGGCTTGCCCCGAGATGAAATTCTGATTTCATTTTGCGGGGTCATTTTCATTCCCCGTCTGTCATTCCCGCGGAGGCGGGAATCCAGTATTGGTTAGTAAGACTCCCGATGGATCCCCGCCTGCGCGAGGATGACAAGGTGTGAGTACACCCAATCTTTCTTGTTAATTCTAACATTTTTTTATATACTGTCATTAGTTAAAATAATACAAATAAAAATGTTAGACATCAAATTCATTCGAGAAAATAAAGATCTGATCACGGCCGCCGCGACGAAGAAGTTGATCAAGTTTGACGTGGAGCAGTTGCTCACCGTGGACGATCGTCGACGCGAGCTTTTGACGGTGATTGAAAAGAAGCGCTCCGAGCAAAATGCCGTCTCCGCCAAGTTGCCTCAAATGAGTGACGCTACCGAAAAAACCAAAATTCTGACCGAGATGAAAGCGTTGAAAGAGACGATGCAAAAGGACGAGGAAGCGCTCAAAGAAGTGATGAAAGAGTGGCAAACCTTGATGCTTAATGTGCCCAACATTCCCGATATGTCCGTACCTGATGGCAATGATGATTCCGGAAATGTGGAGGTGAGCAAGTGGGGTGAAGTGCCGAAATTTGATTTTTCAGTCAAAGACCATATTCAACTCGTGGAAGACTTGGATTTGGCGGATTTTGAAAAGGGAGTTAAGGTTGCCGGTTTTCGTGGTTACTTTTTGAAAAATGAAGGCGCGCTTTTACAAATGGCGCTTTATCAGTTCATCACGGACGAATTTATCAAAAAAGGTGATTATATTCCGATGATCGTGCCGTCACTCGTGCGTCGCGAAGCCTTGCTCGGTACTGGTTATTTGCCCCAAGGCGAGGACGATCTCTACAAGACTCAAGATAACGACTATCTCGCTGGCACCGCTGAGGTCGCGACGATGAGTTATTACGCCGATGAAGTGCTGGACAAAAAAGCCTTGCCGATCAAAGTTATCGCTTGCAACCCGTGTTACCGTCGTGAAGCCGGCAGTTATAGTAAAGATGTGAAGGGTCTGTATCGCGTCCATGAATTTTACAAATTTGAGCAAGTGATTCTCTGTGAAGCGAGCCATGAGACTTCCGTCAAACATCATGAAGAGTTGCGCGAAAATTCCGAGAAACTTTTGCAGGCTTTGCAATTGCCATATCATGTCGTCCTCAACTGCGGTGGCGATCTCGGGCAAGGTCAAGTGAAAAAATATGATATTGAAACTTGGTCTCCCGCCGCCGGCAAATATCGCGAGACCCACTCTTGTTCCTATTTCCATGATTTCCAGTGTCGTCGTCTGAATATTCGTTACAAGGATACTGACGGTAAAATGAAAATCGCGCACTCACTCAATAACACCGCGCTCGCCATGCCACGCGTGCTCATTCAAATCCTCGAGAACAATCAACAAGCCGACGGCTCGGTCAAGATTCCGGAAGTCTTGCAAAAATATCTGGGCGGGAAGAAAGTTATTCAATCGAAATTGAAACGATAGTCTATTCTCCAAGCGTGTAGTTTTTTGAGATAATGAAAAAAAGGTCAAATCGAGACAGTGATTGGCGACGGCAAAATAAGCGCAAATACTGGCTAAAATTTGCGATCGTGGTTTTGTCGGTGCTCGTCATTTTCGGAACGGTCATTTATATTTTAAATCTGCCCAACTTTCGTCTACAACAGATTGAAGTCAAAGGCAACCAGACCGTGACCACAACAGATTTGGAGTTGGTCACGCAAAGACTACTTGACGGACGCTACTTTTGGCTGATCCCTCGGGACAGTTATCTTTTCTGGCCTAAAAGTTTGATTCGAAAGGAAATCCTGGACAAATATCTCCGCTTGAAGGAGGTGGCTTTGAGTCGCTCGGGTGCCACTATGCAAATTGCAGTTACGGAAAGAAAACCACGCGCCCTTTGGTGCCCGGGTGATGGCCGAGTTGTCACGACGACGGCGGGCTGTTATTTTCTCGACCCCGATGGGTTGGTCTTCACGCTGGCGCCAGCGTTTTCTTCTTTCTCGAATAATGTTTTTGTTTCTTTCTTGGATAAATTCGGCACGACCACCGAGCCATTAGGTCAGTATTATCTCACACCAACCATTTTCAACACCGTGCTTGTTTTTTTGAACAGAATTGATAGCATAGGGGTGGCGGTCTCCAGTCTCATCGTTCGACCGGAAGGCTATTATGAAATTTATTTGAAGAGTGGCACTCGTCTCTTGGTGAGCGATCGTCAGGATTTGAATAAAAGTTTCCGAGTTTTGAAGTCCATTGCGGATGACAAGATTCTGAATTTGGAAAAGGTGAGTCGCACTCCGGAGTTGGAATATTTGGATTTGCGTTTTGATAATAAGATTTACTATAAGAAAAGAGGAGAACAAGTCCAAACCCAACCAAATATATAATAATGTTTCGATTAAAAGGTTGACCCTTGTCTCCTGACTTGTCATTCCCGCGAATCCGCCAGCTGGCGGAGGGAATCCAGTAGCACAAACAAGAGAAAGGTTAATTACTAACGGTAACAGTTATTTACCTGATTTGGGATTGAATGACAGAAATGGTGTTTTATGATTAAATTGGAATTCAATGAATAATGGCAAGATAAATTTTAAAAACGCCCACGGGTTTTGGCAGAAATTGCCAAGACCGTTTTTCTGTTTGGCCCCGATGGCGGAGGTGACGGATTTTCCTTTTCGAGAAATTATTGCGAAGTATAGTCGACACGGTAATCCGCCAGTTGGCGGAGGCGGAGGGGGTGGTCCCGATATCTTTTGGACGGAATTTGTGTCGGCCGATGGACTCGACTCGCGTGGTCGCGACAAGCTGGTTCATAATTTAAAGTTTAGTAAAAAGCAAAAGCCGATTGTGGCACAACTTTTTGGTGCTAAGCCCGAGAGTATGCGTCGCGCGGTGGCCTATGTCGCCACTCTCGGTTTTGATGGTATTGATATCAATCTCGGCTGTCCCGATCGCAGTGTTCAAAAACAAGGCGCGGGTGCGGCCCTCATTAAAACGCCAAAGTTGGCTAGGGAAGTCGTCCGGGCGGCGATTGAAGGGGCGAATGGTTTGCCAGTGTCAGTCAAGACGCGTCTGGGTTATAACAAAGTGGAAATTGAAACTTGGATTCCGGAACTGTTGAAAGAAGATATTTCGGCGCTTATTATCCACGGCCGAACAAAGAAAGAGATGTCACTCGTGCCGGCTCATTGGGATTTGATTAAAAGGGTGGTGGAGCTGGTCCGAGCCTCGGGCAAAGATATTCCGGTTATTGGTAATGGTGATGTGCAAAATCTGGCCGAAGCCAAAGCGCGGATTCAAGAGACCGGTTGTGACGGTATTATGTTTGGCCGGGCGATTTTCGGCAAGCCGTGGTTGTTTGACGCGAAGGCGAAGGTACCGAGTGTCAAAGATAAACTCAGAGTTTTACTCGAACACTCCAAACTTTTTGAAAAGGAATTTTCTGGCGTGAAAAACTTTGCGGTGATGAAGAAACATTACAAAGCCTATGTCTCCGGTTTCGACGGCGCGAAAGAATTGCGAACAGAGCTCATGAACGCGGTTGATTACAAGGAAGTGGAAAAGATTATCAAAAATTACATTCATCTCTGATTGTTATCCCCGCGACTTGCCCCCGGTCCCCTCTGTCATCCCCGCGGAGGCGGGGATCCAGTATTCCACCACAACATCACTTAGTAAAATGTAGTGCGGAATATTCAGAAGCGGTCGCGTTTGAAAATTCCCCGCCTTTCCCCATTCATTAATCATTAATCCTGAATCATGATTCATTTTTCCTCTGCTCTTGTCTTTTTCTTTTCAATTGCCCATAATATAGAGAGTAGTTCTTTTGGTGTTGGTAAAAAGTGGGGTCGACAATGACTAATGGAATGAAGAGCCAAAAAGTCAAAGTCAGTGATGGGCTTGGAACTCAGAAGGGATTCAAGTTTATCCAAACAGAAACTCAGGGAGAAAGGGATCGACGACAAACCGTTCGCGAAGACTCCGTAGGCTGGAAAGGTTTACTCCGAGCGCTTGCCAATCCGAGAATCGGGCAGCGCAAGGCACACACAGCTTAATGGCGACTACAGTGGTGTAGGCCTTGTCGCCATGAAAGGGGGTGATCCAGTCGCACCTCCCAACAAGTTCCCCCTCTTGATTTGTTGGGTAGGCTTACTAAGGAGGCACTAGCAACCATCAACCAAAAAGGGCAGTATTTCTTCTGCCGGCGTCGCGCTTCCCCGCGCCGCCGGCATTTTCTTTTCCCCGCGATGAAATTCTTATTTTGTTTTTCGTATGCTTGCCCTGCGTATGAAATTCCGATTTCATTTTGCAGGGTCATCCCCACGAATCCGCCAGCTGGCGGAGGGGATCCAGTATCCGTGCACAAAATCACTAAGCAAAACGATGGGTGGAATATTCACTCACGGTCGTGGATGAATATTCCCCGGTCGTCATCGCGAGGAGTCTTCGACGTGGCAATCCATCTTTTGTAATTATATTTCTGGATTGCTTCCTGCCCGCAGTGCTACAGCGTTGCAGGCGGGCGCTTCGCTCGCAATGACGAGCTCTATTCCTGATTCCTGAATCACTTGCCCCGCGATGAAATTCTCATTTCATTTTGCGGGGTGAGTCCTGATTCGCCCGCTTCCTGCGGGCATCTTGTCTTTCTCCCTTTTTTAAGCGAAAATAGAGCTATGTCCAAAAATCAAAATGAAGAGAAACTGACCCTCTACCGCAAATACCGTCCGCAAGATTTTTCCGAAGTTGTTGGTCAAGAACATATCACCGAAGTTCTCAAGGGCGAAATCGAGAATGGCAGACTCGCGCACGCTTATCTTTTTTGCGGTTCCCGTGGCACCGGCAAGACTTCTGTCGCTCGTATTCTCGCTCACGCTGTTGGTTGCGCCGGCAGCGACCTCTACGAGATCGATGCCGCTTCTTACACCGGAGTCGACAATATCCGCGAACTCAACGAAAACATTAGCACCCTGCCGTTCGAATCAAAATACAAAGTTTACATTTTTGACGAAGTCCACATGCTCTCCAAAGGCGCTTTCAACGCTTTTCTTAAAACCTTGGAAGAACCGCCAGCGCACGTGATCTTTATTCTCGCCACGACCGAATTTGGTAAAGTACCGGAGACGATCGTTTCTCGTTGCCAAACTTTCATTTTTAAAAAGCCGTCGCAAAAAATGCTCAAAACGGTGGTTTTGAATATTGCCAAAAAAGAAGGCTTCACGCTCGAGCCGGCCGCCGCCGATCTCGTCGCTTTTCTCGCTGATGGTTCTTTTCGCGATGCCCAAAGTATTTTGCAAAAAATTATCAGTTCCTCGGCCGACAAGAAAATCTCGCTGGAAGAGATTTCGCTCGTCACTGGTGCTCCGCGCGCGGGCTTGGTAAATGACTTACTCACCGCGATTGAGAAGAAAGATTTGGTCGCCGGCCTAAACACGATTGAACAGGTCTTTGCCAATAATATCGATGGGGAAGTCTATTTGAAACTACTACTCCAAAAAATCCGCTTTACTCTCATGCTTCGTAACGCGCCCGCGCTTACGGCCACGATCAAAGAACAACTCCCCGAAGAAGATTTTGCTTTTCTTAAAGATCTTGCCGACACCGGCAAAAATATTAATTCCGCGCTTTTGTCCCAGGCTCTCGATACTGCCCACACCCTCGCCACCTCTTCTTGGCCCCAAATGATCCTCGAGCTTTTGGTCCTCAAACTGATTGGTGAGCAGAAATAGTTCTTTTTGCTTGCCACGAGACGAAATTCTTATTTTGTTTTTCGTGGTCATCCCCGCGTATCCGCCAGCTGGCGGAGGGGATCCAGTATCCGTGCACAGAATCACAAAGCAAAATATAGTGGGGAATATTCACTGACGGTCGTCATCAAATATTCCCCAGCTCTATGTCATTATTCTAAAAACTACCCCAGTGTCTTTAAATACACTTCAATTTCTTTTCGCGATTTTAGTATCACCATTTTACTGTAATATTTTTCTTTAAAATCAGCAACCTTTTTGGCTTTGGTCGTATCTCGCCCAATCATCTCAAAAAAAAATTGTAAATCACCCCAGAAGCTCACTTCTTGATGTCTGCCTTTTCGACTAATAATCCTCTCTGCGTGATTGAGCAGTCTTCGCCATAATGGAATGTCGAGAAAGATCACGGTATTAGCACGGTCAGCAATTTCCGGTTGAACTTTAAAATAAAAACCATCCGACACCCACGAGTCCGCCTGTATAGCCTTAAGCACATTTTCTCTCACGCAAGCGTGAACTTGTTCCGGGTTCGGAGTACTCCGGCTATTTTGTCCACCGCCATTTTCCAACCAAAATCGGTCAATATGAATATGTGGAATCTTTTTCTGTTTTGAAATTTTCTGGGCCAGAGTAGACTTTCCACTCCCCGGCAAACCAACAATTGTTATACGCATAATTTTTTAACTTATTTGTTTGGTACAATAGTTTTGCTGGAAGACTGAGGCGATACTGGAACTTTTAATCGATAATCCGATATAGTTAACTTAAGTCTATCTTCTCGTATTCTTTTATTAAATTTTGCCAGGCCAGATAAAGATCTGAAAGTTTTTCTTTAACTTCTGGAAATGAAGATAAATCGCGCAAATCTCTCTCCATCTTTGCGTATACTCTAAAACTTTCTCTCTTATCTTTATCATCCTTTG
>Ga0172379_10007916_pt1 | contig 13615 bp, 10 predicted proteins | sample GrowelOW334metaG_FD_119756 | JGI IMG/M metagenome (GOLD analysis project Ga0172379, IMG submission 119756) | Groundwater microbial communities from an aquifer near a municipal landfill in Southern Ontario, Canada - Groundwater well OW334 metaG | ecosystem: Environmental > Aquatic > Deep... | reverse complement strand
TGTGGAAAAGACCAGGGAAATCATCAGGCCGGGAAGAAGTGAACCCCGAAAGATGAAACCAAAGCGACCTTATTCGATGAACTACAAACGATTATAATAAAAACGTTAACTAAACGACATTGAGTTATGAGTTATGAGTTATGGGATTTGTGAAATAAATTTGTTAGCTATCATACCGACGCCAGTGAACTTCTTAAAATGATCAGAAGTGCGATTATTACTTCAAAATCACAATCTAAACCTCCTAAAAATTCTCATGATGCGCTATAACTCATCACTCATCACTCATCACTTTTCTTAGAAACCAAACAACTCTTTCGCGTTCTTCGAAGTGATGGCGGCAATATTTTCGATGGAGGTATCGTGGAGCTGTGCAATTTTCGCGGCGACAGTAACGACGTAGGAACATTCATTTCGTTTGCCCCTGTGGGGAACAGGTGCCAACCAGGGAGAGTCGGTTTCAATCAGCAGATGAGAAGAATCAATTTTTTGAATGGTCTCTCCAAGTTCCGAATTCTTAAAGGTGATGATCCCATTGATCCCAATTTTAAATCCCATTTCAATAATCTCCTCGGCCTGTTCAAGATTACCGGTAAAACTGTGAAAAACCCCTTTTAATTCTGGTGTACGGACTTTTCTGAGTTGTTCCATCACTTCATTAAAGGATTCCCTGACATGGATAACTATTGGGAAATTCCTGCTTTTGGCCCAGGAAATCTGTGTTGTGAAGGCTTCAATCTGCTCATCCAGAAATGATTTGTCCCAGAAAAGATCAATGCCTATCTCTCCAATGCCATAGAATTTTCTCTTTCCCAGCCAATACTCTAAAATCTGTAACTCTTTGCGGAAATCTTCCTTGACTGAAGTGGGGTGAAGACCTACCAATGGGAAAAATAGTCCGGGTATGGTATCTGTCAGATCCATCAGTGGTTTGATGGAAGAACTGTCAATGTTTGGCAAGACAATTCGCTCGACTCCAGCCTCCAGTGCACGGGTGATTACCTCATCCCTGTCGAGACTGAAATCAACTGAATAAATGTGTGAATGGCTGTCAACAAACATACTCTCAAATTTTGTACAAAGGTAACCAAGCTGACAATCAGTTAGGTTAAGGGAATGTTATATCTGAGTTATAAGTTATGAGTTATGAGTTATGGGATTTGCGGAAATAAATTTTTTTGTGTAACTTGTAAGTAATGTTTAACCTAATTCATCTCGTAATGAAAGAATTTATAATTAAAGAAAAGAGTTTTTCTTTTGCAATTAAAGTCATTCGATTGTATCCTGTTCTTAGAAATAGCAGGAACGAATTTGTATTAAGTAAACAACTTTTAAGAAGCGGAACTTCAGTAGGAGCAATGGTTCGTGAGGCTCAAAATGCCGAAAGTAAAGCAGACTTTGAACACAAATTAGCCATAGCACAAAAGGAATGTGATGAGTCTCTCTACTGGCTTGAACTACTTGGTCAAACTGAATATTTAACAGAAATTGAGTTTAACAACTTTCATTCTGAAGCAACTGAACTTCTCAAAATGATTAGAAGCGCAATTCTCACTTCTAAATCAAAACCCAAATAACTCATAACTTATAGCTCATAACTCTATACCAGTCCCTGTGCCAGCATTGCATCCGCCACCTTCACGAAGCCACCGACATTGGCACCTTTTACGTAGTTTATGTAATCACCATCACGGCCAAACTTTTGGCAAGTTTCATGAATGTCGTGCATGATCAGGTGAAGCCGTTTATCTACCTCCTCTTTGGTCCAGTTGTAACGCATGCTGTTTTGCGACATTTCCAGTCCGGAAACTGCAACACCTCCGGCGTTAACAGCTTTCCCCGGGGCATAATGTATTTTATTGTCAAGGAAGTAGTTGACTGCCCCGGCAGTACACCCCATGTTGGAGACTTCACCAATCAGGAAGCAGCCATTGGCAACCAGCATTCTGGCATCTGCTTCATCAAGTTCGTTTTCACAAGCGCAAGGCAGGGCAATATCGACTTTTTGCTCCCAGGGTTTTGCATTGGGGAAGAAATGACAGCGGAACTCCTCTGCGTAAGGGGCAACAACATCATTGTTTGATGCACGAAGATCGAGCAGATAATCAATTTTGTGTCCGGATATCCCGGCAGGGTCATAGATGTATCCATCAGGTCCTGAGATGGTCACAACTTTGCCGCCAAGTTCATCGATTTTTGTAATGGCACCCCAGGCAACGTTGCCGAAACCGGAAACTGAGACAGTTTTTCCCTTCAGCTCTTTTCCCATATCATTGAGCATGTGCTGAACGAAATAGACTGCGCCAAATCCGGTTGCTTCCGGACGAATAAGTGATCCGCCCCAGCCCAGGCCTTTGCCTGTCAACACTCCTGTAAATTCATTGCGGATCCGTTTGTATTGTCCAAACAGATACCCGATTTCACGGCCTCCTACGCCGATATCCCCGGCCGGAACGTCTGTATTCGGTCCGATATGACGAAAAAGTTCTGTCATAAAAGATTGGCAAAAACGCATGATTTCGTTATCACTTCTACCCTTGGCACTAAAATCAGATCCGCCTTTACCACCTCCCATGGGAAGTGTAGTAAGACTGTTTTTGAATGTTTGTTCAAAGCCGAGAAATTTCAAAATGCTCAGATTGACGCTCTTGTGGAATCTTAAACCACCTTTGTAGGGACCCAAAGTGCTGTTAAACTCTATCCTGTATCCTCTGTTGATCTCAACTTCTCCCAGATCGTTCATCCAGGGTACGCGGAACATGATGGTACGCTCAGGTTCAACCATGCGCTCCAATATTTTGGCCTGTTTGTATCTTGGATTGGCATCGTACACATTCCAAACTGTCTCTATGACCTCCCTTACTGCCTGGTGGAACTCATTTTCGCCCGGTGTACGGGATTTCAGCTCCTCCATAAATTTATCGATTCCGGCGTTCATGTTAAATTTTTTAGATGTTTTGTTTAGAAAAATCAACATCCAAAAGTAATTGAATTTTGCTTCCGATATTCTTTGAGGAATGTGAATTTTGTCATTAATTCTTAGAGAATCAAACTATTAGTCCCGGATTTGGATTTATTGGATTATGCTGTGATTAATCTTAATTTTGCACCAGATTTTTACGTACAATAAGTTCAAAATCCGATGGATTACAACTTCAAAGAAATTGAAGCCAAATGGCAGCAGTACTGGGCTGATAACAATAGTTTCAAAACAACTGACGATTTTTCAAGACCGAAATTTTACTGTCTCGACATGTTTCCCTACCCTTCGGGTGCAGGACTGCATGTAGGACATCCGGAAGGATATACCGCCACCGATATTGTTTGCCGGTACAAGCGGAGCAAAGGGTTCAACGTGCTTCACCCGATGGGCTGGGATGCATTTGGCTTGCCTGCTGAGCAATATGCCATCCAAACGGGTACGCATCCTGCTGAAACCACCCAAAAAAACTGCGACAATTTCAGGCGTCAAATTCAGTCGCTGGGTCTGAGTTATGACTGGGACCGTGAAATAAACACCACCGATCCCTCCTATTTTAAATGGACGCAATGGATCTTTACCAAATTGTACAACACCTGGTTTGATGCCGAAGCGGGGAAAGGAAAGCACGTCAGCGAACTGACCATACCCGAAGAAATTACCAAAGCTGGCAAGAAAGCCGTCCGGGAATATATCGATCAGAAGCGCCTGGCCTACTATGGGGAGGCCCAGGTGTGGTATTGCCGTACCTGTAAAACCGTCTGCGCAAATGAAGAGGTTTTGAACGACGGTTCGCACGAAAAATGCGGTACCAAAGAGGTGGAACGCCGTTTCCTGAAACAGTGGATGCTTCGGATACCTCTTTATGCCGAACGATTGCTTGAGGGTCTCGATGACCTCGACTGGCCCGAAGGTGTCAAGGAGATGCAGCGTAATTGGATCGGACGCTCAACGGGAGCAGAAGTTGATTTTGCGTTGGATAGAACAGACAAAAAATTGAGGGTTTACACCACCCGCCCCGACACGCTGTTTGGCGCGACTTACATGGTGATTGCCCCTGAACATGAGCTCGTTTCCGAAATTACTACTGCAACCCAAAAGAGCGCAGTAACCGAGTACATTACTAGTTCAGCGATGAAAAGCGAACTCGACAGAACCGATCTGGCAAAAGGCAAAACAGGTGTATTTACCGGATATTATGCGATCAATCCGCTAAATAGAGAAAAAATACCGGTATGGGTTGCAGATTACGTTCTAATGGGTTATGGAACAGGAGCCATCATGGCTGTTCCGGCCCATGATTACCGCGACTTTGAATTTGCACAAACATACAATTTACCCATCGTCTGCATTTTAGATCCCGGAGAGGGAGTCGATTCGGAATTGAGAAAAAAGGTTCTTGCCGGTGTGGCTTGCTGGAGCGAAGATGGCGCCTATATCAATTCTGTCAACAAAAACATTGGAATCGATATCAACGGTCTCTCCAAAGAAAAAGGTATTGAGCAGGTAACTTCCTGGCTCGAAAACGCCGGATTGGGGAAAGCGACTGTCAATTATAAGCTGCGCGATTGGCTCTTTAGCCGACAGCGATACTGGGGTGAGCCCTTTCCCGTTATCCATTGGGAAGACGGAGAAGTCACCCTGCTTGACGATGCTGAACTTCCTTTGCAGTTACCGGAAGTAGAGAAATATCAACCGGGTGAGACCGGCGAATCACCTTTGTCGAATGCCGGAGAATGGCTTCATGTGACAGATGCCAATGGTCGGAAAGGTCGCCGCGAAACCAATACCATGCCCCAGTGGGCGGGTTCCTGCTGGTATTACCTACGGTTCATCGATCCTAAAAATGATTCTGCACCTTTTGCAAAAGCCAAAGAGAACTATTGGATGCCGGTAGACCTCTATGTTGGCGGGGCTGAACATGCCGTATTGCATCTTTTGTACAGCCGTTTCTGGCACAAAGTGCTTTTTGATTTGGGGATAGTTTCTACGAATGAGCCTTTCCAAAAATTGTACAACCAGGGGATGATCCTTGCGTTTGCCTATGAAACAGCCTCCGGCTCCAAAGTTCCTTCCGATATGGTGGCGGAGAAGGAGGGCAAATATTCCCAAATCGAAACGGGGGAGGAGTTGCACCAGATTGTCGCCAAGATGTCCAAATCATTGAAAAATGTAGTGAACCCGGATGATGTTGTCGAGAAATTTGGCGCCGATTCATTGCGGCTCTATGAGATGTTTATCGGTCCGCTCGATGCGACCAAACCCTGGACAGAGAATGGTGTGAAAGGGGTCTACAATTTTCTGCGAAGGGTAGCGACCTTCTTCGGTGAAAAAAGCAACCTGACAGAAGACGCGGAACGAAAAGAAACATTGAAAATGCTGCATCAGACCATCAAAAAGGTAGGGGACGATGTGGAAGATATGAAGTTCAATACTGCCATTTCGCAAATGATGGTATTTACCAATCATTGCTACAAAGTTGGGGCGGTTACATCTGAAACTGCCAATATTTTTTACCAGGTGTTGGCTCCTTTTGCACCCCATCTTGCAGAAGAGCTGTGGGAGCTGAACGGAAATACAAAGAGTATCGGAACTTCCTCATGGCCCCAGTTTGATCCTGCCTGCCTAACGGAGGAAGTTGTAGAGTACCCTGTCTCTTTCAATGGGAAAGTACGGTTCAGACTCGAGTTGCCGGTTGGTCTTTCGGCCAAAGAAGTTGAGGATGCAGCCCTGAAAAGCGAACTGACCCAAAAGTGGACCGAAGGCAATACGATTGTAAAGATCATTGTGGTGCCGGGGAAGATTGTGAATATTGTGATCAAGTAATCCCGAAAAGAAGGGGCGAAGGGGCGAAGGGGAGAGTGGGCGAGTGACTTCGTACAAAATAGCTGGCAAACGAAATGAAAAATGTAATTCAAAGAAAATATGCCATTAGGAATGATCATAAGTGAGTAGGAGATGGGAGTTCAAATCGCCCCTTCTCCCCCTCGTCCCCTCGCCCCTTCCATTCCCGGCATCATTAACCGTTAATTAAAAAACTACCAACATGACCGCATCTAAAATACGCGTCCGCTTCGCACCCAGCCCGACAGGTCCGCTGCACATTGGCGGCGTACGCACAGCCCTGTTCAACTATCTTTTTGCCAAACACAATGGAGGCGATTTCCTGCTAAGGATTGAAGATACCGATCAGACGCGGTATGTACCTGGCGCTGAGGCCTACATCATGGAGGCGCTCGACTGGTGCGGCATCAAGATTGATGAAGGCCCTCGCGAAGGAGGCCCTCACGCACCCTACCGCCAAAGCGAGCGGAAAGAACTTTACAACGCTTACGCCCAACAGCTGATTGATTCGGGTCATGCCTATTATGCTTTTGATACGGCCGAAGAGCTGGATGCATTGAGAACCAGGGCCGAGTCTATTGGTGAAACCTTCATTTACAGCAATTCCACAAGGGCAGGATTGAACAACTCTTTATCTCTGTCGAAAAGTGATTGCGAAAAACTTCTTGCCTCCGGAGCGACACATGTGGTACGTTTCAAAATGCCCGAAAATTTAGTAGTTGAAGAGACAGATTTGATACGCGGGCACGTGCAGTTTAATACCGATCAGCTTGATGACAAGGTACTTTTCAAAAGTGATGGAATGCCCACCTACCACCTGGCCAATGTGGTCGACGATCACCTGATGGAGATCACCCACGTGATACGCGGTGAAGAGTGGTTACCCTCGGTTCCATTGCATTTATTGTTATACCGGGCCTTTGGGTGGGAGAAGAGTATGCCTCAGTTTTCGCATTTGCCATTGATATTAAAGCCTGTCGGCAAAGGAAAACTTAGCAAACGCGATGGTGACCAGATGGGATTCCCGGTGTTTCCGCTTGCATGGAAAGATCCGGAAACCGGTGATGTTTCCAGAGGCTACCGTGAAGATGGCTATCTGCCGGATGGATTCATCAACATGCTGTCGTTGCTGGGCTGGAATCCGGGTACGGAGCAGGAGATCTTCTCCATGGATCAGCTGATTAAAAGTTTTTCGCTCGAAAGAGTAGGAAAATCAGGTTCTAGATTTGATCCCGAGAAGACCAAATGGTTCAACCACCAATATCTTATCAGGCATTCTGACGAGGAGCTTGCCGGTCTTTTCCTGCCATACCTGGAAGCTAAGGGGGTGAATGTACCGTTCCAATTGGTCGTTCGGGTGACTGGTCTGGTCAAGGAGCGATGTCATTTTGTGAATGAAATCTGGGATCAGGGATTTTTCTCTTTTCGGGCACCTGAAACTTATGATGAAAAAATCGTCGGCAAACGTTGGAAAGACGGTGTTCCTGAAATGATGGCCGAAATCGCCGGATTCTTTAAAGCATTGGAAAACTGGAATGCACCCGAAATTAAAGAACCTTTCTCTCAATTTGTAACAAAAAAGGGATGGAATTTTGGCACTATCATGAATTCCCTCCGTTTGTGCCTTGTTGGCGGAAGCTATGGCCCCGACATTTTTGAGATTTGTGAGATCATTGGCCAGGCCGAAACGATTGCGCGCATTGAGTTGGCATTGAGTCGATTGGGGAAGGATTAGCGAAAAGACTAGGACGAAGGGGATGACTAGGACGAAGGGGATGAAGGAAAGACTAGGATGACTAGGACGACTAGGATGACTAGGACGACTAGGATGACTAGGACGACTAGGATGACTAGGACGACTAGGATGACTAGGACGAAAGGGACTTTGCCACAACACCCCTCGGCTTCGCTCGGGGACCCGGACTCCCCGTCACTTATTGCCCTTCGACTTCGCTCAGGTACCACTCCGCTCAGGTACTGCACTTAATCTCATCTTCTACTTCGTTCCGGTCTTTCCGTCATCCTAGTCGTCCTAGTCATCCTAGTCGTCCTAGTCATCCTAGTCGTCCTAGTCGTCCTAGTCGTCCTAGTCATCCAAGTCGTCCCAGTCCTTCCGCACAATCGGCGAAGAACAACCTCCAACACTTTAATAAAACCATTCGCCAAAAACCTATCGGATTTTGTGAAAAAATGGCTTAAAAAATTTGCATAACTGAAAAGATCTCTCTAACATTGTTAATTAGAATGAATTGTTAAGCCCTTGTTGTATAAGGGTTTCTCAAATTTGGATTCGATTTTCTCGATTTTTTTACAAAAATTAATTTTTTTTCATTTTTTTTCAACAACCGAAGCAACCTGTAGCGCTTTTTGAACATCTAACACTTAAACGGAATGGTTTTTTATGTTTTAGAATATTAGAGGAATAGGCTGAAAATATTAGGAAATTTGAAATATTATGGATATTATTGTGCCTTAATTGGCATTCCTGAATCTAACCGGGATGGTGATTGGTATTCAATAAGCTCAATTCGTTCTTATAAACAATTAAAAATTAAATAATTAAAAACAAAAAATCGACTAAAAAGAGAAAATTTTTACGATTATTATTTTATGAAAACTAGAGATTTTATTTATTTATCAAAAACAACAAAAATTATGAAAACAGGGGGTACTATGAATTTCCTAAAAAGGGCAGGAGCTATTTTGATGCTTGTTGCCGTTTTTGCATCATCCTGCAACAAGTATGCAGATGATTTCAAACAAATCAACACCAAATTGGATGCACTTGCTGCCCAGGTTGCCGGTGTAACTACATTGTCAACTGACTTGGCATCTGTGAAAGCAACTTTAGCAGCTCTTCAAGCTTCTGTTGCTGCGCTGCCAACAACTGCCAGCATCACTGCATTAGGCACAAGCTTGGCCAGCATTACAACAAAAATTGATGCCATTACAACAACATTGGGTGCTGTTGCTACAGCCGGAACAGCTACAAAAGCTGTTGTAGACCAATTAAAGCTTGATTTGGCTGCTTTGGCAGCAACTGTGGCTGCTAACAACACCGCCATGAATACCAAATTGGCTGCTCTTGCCGCAACTGATGTTACTGAATCAGCTCAATTAACTGCTCTTATTGCTGCTAACGCTGCATTGGCTGTTCAAATTACAGACATTCAAACTAAAATTGCAGCTGCCGCACAAACCGGTGCTGCTGGTGATGCTTTGACTGCATTAACCATCGGTGGTTTACAAACAATGTTGAATGCTCAAAAAGTAATTTTGGATCAATTGCTTGCAAACAGCAACATGTACAATGGTGATGTAACCATCACTACTGGTCCTGAGTTGACTTTCTATGCCAAGAAAATTGCCCAGTTGGGTATTGTCAATGGTAACCTTATCATCAATACAACCCTTTTGTCTACTAAATTGGACAGTGTAAACTTTGTTGTTAAAAACATTGGCGCTGTTATTGGTAGTCAAGGTGGTGTGAGAAATTCCGCTACCATTACTTCTACCTCTACCTCTACATTGCTTGACCTTTCCCGTTTGGTTTCTGTAGCCGGTGACTATACTGTAACCGGAGTTGACGTTAACGATTCTAATCTTAGCAGCGTAGGCGGTAATTTCTTACTTACCTATGATGGTCCTTATACTTATCCTAATCTTACTTCTGTAGGTGCTGGTACAGGTACTGGTAGCTTGACTTTGACCCGAATAGTTAAATCAACTACAGCTCCTGTTAAAGCTGGAACTACCTCAATCAGCTTGCCAAGTGTTGTAGTTTCAGGTAGTGTATTTGACGGAACCAATGCAGCTGGTGTACTTGTCTATCCAAATGCTACCAGTATTGTTCTTTCCGGTGGTGTTACATCTTTGACAGCAGCAGTTGCTACTCAAATTACATTAGGCGCTACTGCTTATGCTTCTGGTTTGATCGTTTCTGCACCTACTGCTGCCGCAGTTGTTGACCTTTCTGCTGCAACTTCTGCAGCTGGTGCTGTTTCAGTTACTACAGGCAATGGTGGTACAGTTAAATTTGCAAACCTGGCTTCTGCAGCTGGTGGTGTTACTGTTAATACAGGAACAAGCGGTACAGTTGATTTCAGTAATTTAGCAACTGCAGTCGGTGGTATTTCATTGACCGGACCTAAAACTATTGTATTCCCATTGTTGGTTTCAGGTGCATTGACTTCTAATGCAACAGATGTTACTTTAACCGTACATGATTGTGTTATTGCTCCTGTTCTTGCAGCAGTAACTAAATTAACTGTTGGTGGATTGGACGTAGCAGGTTTCAACCTTGCTAATTACAATGCTACACTTTTGACAGCAAGTATTGGAGCTAAATCTTCCTCTACTGTAGCTAGTGTTACAAGTTCAACCAATGCAAAACTTACCTCTCTGACCCTTGCTGGTCCGCTGGTTAGTGCTGTGGTTGATAATCAGACGAAGTTGACTACTTTAAGTACATCTGGTGTGATTAATTCTTTAACTGTTAATTCTTGTGACATTATCACAGGTTTGACTTTGGCTCACACTCACCTTGTTGGTGGTACAGGATCAGTATTGACTGTTACTTCAAATCCAAAATTGACTTCATTGACGTCATCAACTGATTATCCTGCTTCAATTACTGTAACAGGCAACATCCTTCTTACATCTTTGAATCTTTCTTCTTACGTAACCAAGTTACTTGCTGCTACAGGTGCAAATACCGCTATTACAATCGATTCAAACAAATTGAGTGGTAATTATACCAATTCTGTGGCTATTACACCTACAACTCCTTATGTTGAAACAACGATTACTTCTGCTGATCTTGCTAAACTGAAAGCATTTGTGGCTACTTACCCAGCAACTGGTAACCCAACAATTACATTGGCTGTTGATCTTGATCTTGTAACTTTAGCTGGTGGAACTACTACCGCAACTCTTGCTTCAAGAATGAATGCTGATGCAGCTCATACTGTGACTCCAGGCGGTGCTTCATTTAGCTTTATATTCCCTAATACTGTCGGTATTACACAAGCAAAAGAGTTTACTCTTGTACAATAAGCTGTATCGTTTTAAATCGATAGTTTTCTTTCTAAAAGCCTCCCCTCGGGGAGGCTTTTTTTTTGAGTGTACGGCTAGGGGCGCATGCAATGCCTCTACGTGTGCGATTTAATTTGGTGGTGGCTAACAGGTGCAGCGATTTGTTACAGCTGTTTTGAATATCCCTCTGCTGTTGATAATAAGGTTTAAAGCCGCATCACCCCATTTAGTCTCACCAACCGGTTTTTGTAATCTCTACCGTCGCTTTGATTTTGAACAACAATAACGATCTATGAAGTTTTTTTGTAAATTTGAAATTCGAAATTAACCCGATATATGATTAATATTCAAAAACAAATTGATTATTGGATTAGTGGCGCTGAGGATGATATCGTTACTGCTGATTTATTAATTCGTGAAATGCGAATTCTTCATGGGTTATTCTTTTGTCATTTAGTTATCGAAAAAGCTTTAAAGGCGCATTATGTTAAGAAAATAGAGTATTTTAATAAAACTAAAGCTTTGTTACAATGGCTAAAAATGAAGTTATAGCGATTTTAAGAACATATATTTATCTTCTGCGTGCTGACGGAATATCTGTTGATAAAGCATTTTTATATGGAAGCTATCTGTCAAACAATGCTACAAACGATAGTGATATTGATTTAATGATTGTTACCGAAAACGAGAATAATGATTATTTGGCTGGTAAAATATGGAATTTGACTAAAAAAGTTAACTCAAAGATTGAACCTTTTTTAGTTAGTACAGATCGTTTCTATAGCAATGATAATTCTCCTTTAGTTGATTTGGTGAAAAGGACTGGATTGGAAATAGCATAAAATATCAATTCCCGCTACCCCTCGGATAATTGTAGCGACGACGAAGATTTTGAGATATTTTCTATTTGAAACCTCCCTTCGGGGAGTTTTTTTTTGCATTCAATAGGAAATACTTGCAGCAGGAATTCGTAATTGTGCTTTATTTTTGGTTTCTAAGTTATTGTTTGTTTAGCTTTTGGAAGAGAGGGATTCTGTTGTTGAAAGCGTATTTCAGAGAATTATTTACTACATTTGTTGAATAACTATTCAATCAATTAAAAATTAAATCATTGGATCTTTTTTAGAGAATTGAAAATGAAAAGAAATTTTCTTCTTGGGAAGAACTTCAAGATGGTTCACGGAAGTATTGGTTTGTGATTGAAGGAAGACTGGGATGGTCGGCAAAATATCTAAAGATCGTTGATCAGGATGAAAAAACGATCTCTTTTTGGCAGGAAATTTATAATGAATCGGGAAATCTCGTGGAAATTCATGAGTAGTATCCTATTGACAAAGGACATAAAAAACTATAAGCAATGATAGTAACAAAACAACAACTCGTTATAAATTTGCTAAACTATTTGCAGCACAAAACAAGTTTAGAAGAGTTGGTCGATTGGGCTGAAAACGCATTAATGGATGGGGATATTCCTGAAGAAGATCCTAAAGTTGTGAGTAAGATTTTGGCACGAATAGGCGTAGCTGATGTTAAAGCATTTGGTCTGACTTGGGAGGATTGTGATGATATTATGCGAAACCTGGGCTATGTTCTTAAGATAGATGCCGGATTGGTTGCGTAATTGAAACGCAATAGTAATATCGCATGGGTAAAAAAATTGTAGTTGCCATTACCGGGGCCAGTGGCTCGATTTATGCCAAAAGATTTTTGGAGAAGCTGAAGAGCACATCGACTCCAATCGAAAATTGTTCTGTGGTCTTTTCGAAGAATGCCAGGGATATTTGGGCATTTGAATTGAAGGAGAGTTGCGATGCGAGTAGTTTATCATTTAAGGTATATGAGCCAAATGATTTCTATGCCCCGTTTGCATCTGGCTCTGCAGGATATGACACCATGGTAATTATTCCCTGTTCCATGGGTACCCTGGGGCGAATAGCCGCAGGAATATCAGATGATCTCATTACCCGCGCTGCAGATGTAATCTTAAAGGAGCGAGGCAAATTGATTGTTGTTCCCCGGGAGACCCCCTACAATTTGATCCATCTTCGCAACATGGTTACCCTTACCGAAGCCGGCGCCATTGTGATGCCTGCTACGCCCTCTTTTTATAGTTTACCGGCAAACCTGGACGAGTTGGTGGATACGATAGTAAATAGGGTACTGGACTTGGCAGGGATTGAGAATAATGGGTACAAATGGGGAGAGATTGGGACACAGAGGTTCACAGAGTAATAGTAATAAAGGAAAGATCACAGAGAGGTTTCATACTTTGCTCGGAGTAACACTGTGTACAATGTTTTAATGAATAAACCTTTTAATTCCATTCTTTAGTAAAAGGACATTGAAATTGATCAGTAATCCAATATTCTTGTTCGAAAATTTTAAATAGGTTAGTATTTGCGCCTCATGGATGGGTGCGAGTTGGTCAACTGATTTTAACTCAACGATTACGATATCTTCGACCAGTATATCGATTCTGTATCCACATTTCAATTTTATATCTTTGAAGGTTACTGGCACAGGCTTTTGTCTTTCGATTCTTAATCCTGCATTTTTAAGTTCTGACGCTAAACACTCTTCGTAAGCTGATTCAAGCAATCCGGGTCCCAAAATTCTATGCACACTAATGGCACATGATTATTCCGGAGTAAACTGAACCACTTATTCCAGAGGAATGTGAACCACTATTCCGGGTGAAACTGAACCAAATGTTAAAAATTGAATTAACGAAAAGATTCGAGTTTAAGAGGTTTCGGT
>Ga0172379_10007915_pt1 | contig 13617 bp, 20 predicted proteins | sample GrowelOW334metaG_FD_119756 | JGI IMG/M metagenome (GOLD analysis project Ga0172379, IMG submission 119756) | Groundwater microbial communities from an aquifer near a municipal landfill in Southern Ontario, Canada - Groundwater well OW334 metaG | ecosystem: Environmental > Aquatic > Deep... | reverse complement strand
AGCTCCAGGTCTTCCTCCAGAAATAGCATCAGCTATATAGGTAATAACTGATTCAACAGAGCTAAATGGTGTATCTTCGTGATGCTGAGCAACACAATCAATAACACGGCTGGGCAAACCATACTTTTTCAAAAACTCTACTCCGAGCTCTACATGACTTCCTTCTTTATCGGTAATTACCTTCCCAATGTCGTGAAGTAAACAACCTAAACGCACAACATTCGCATCTGCTCCTGTTTCTTTGGCGATTGCAATACCAATCTTCGTCTCTTCCATCGTGTGTGCGATCATATTCTGCCCATAAGAAAATCTATATTTAAACCTTCCTAATAATGCAACGATTGGAGATGGTAGATTATATACACCAACGGCATGACATAATTTTTGTCCTTCTTCAAACATAATGCGGTCTATTTCCTTTTTCACCTCTGCTACAACATCTTCTATTCGACCCGGTTGGACTCTTCCATCTTTTAATAATCGCTCAAGACAGACTCTTGCGATTTCTCTTCGAACTGGATCAAAACAGGAAAGACGAATAACTCCTTCTTCATCCAAATCTACGTCGACTCCAGTTGCGGTCTCAAATGCACGGATATTTCTTCCTTCTTTTCCAATAATTCTTCCCTTCATATCCTCATCAGTGATTTTAATTGTCGAAACGGTAAATTCTGCAACATAATCTGTTGCTCCGTGCCGCATTGCATCAACAAGAATTTCTCTTGCTTTGATATCTGCATCTTCTTTTGCTTTTATCTCAGCATCTTTAATAAGCCGAGCAATCATTTCCGCTTCTTTGTCTTTCGTAATCTTATAGATCATTTCTTTGGCTTCTTCTGTCGTCATACGGGCGACTTTTTCCATTTTTTCCAGCCAATCATTCTTAAGTCTTTCTGCATCTATGGTTTGTTTTTGAATTCGCAGTTCTTTCTCAAGAATAAGTTTCTCCCGCTCAGAAAATGCTCCTTCTCTCCGATCTAACACTTCAAGTTTTTTCCGAATTTCATCTTCTGCGTCTCTTCGAAGACGAAATGCTTCATCTTTTGCTTCAAACAGCATTTCTTTTGCTTTTGCTTGAGCAAGCGCAAGTTGTGCTTCTGCTTCTATATGAACTTTATCCGTCTGGAGCGCCTTTTCTACTTTCACGATTGGCGTTGGTTGAGCCTGAGGGGCAACCTTTTTCATCTCCTCTTTTTGAGGTTTTTCGTTTCTTTGAACCTTAATACTTTTTCTGGTTTTCACCAATCCTGAGAGCGTTTTTAGTACGTCAAACATATAGAATCCTCCTTACAATTCTTTGTAGATATTTTTTTAATAGACTATTGAAGGCAATAGAAACACACCCCGCAAATTATGACGAGGAACTTGTAGGAGCTTTTTGATAAAATTGATTTCTGATCCCTACAAACATATTAGTATTTCCGAATTGCTTCAAAGAGAAAGCGTTCTTTTCACTTTCTATCATTCTTTATTGTAGCCTTTTTGACACCAATCCGTCAACCACAGTCGTAATGATGTCGTGGTCAAATCCGCGTCGCATAAGGAAACTATAGAGTTTATTCCTGCGATCCTTCTGACTATACCTTTCAAGGCTTCTGAGGCGCTTTGTAGCGGCCTGCAGGGCTAATTCCCGCTCTGTAGTACGATTATCACCCTCCTCTTCTTCCAAGCGTTTATACGCCTTTGCTACGGCTTCATCAGATACTCCTTTTTGTTTCAAACTCATAGTGACAATTCTCTTACCTTTTGGCCTGAACTTATTTTGCGATTGAATATATGCCAAAGCAAACGAAATATCATCAATATAGTCCAAATCTCTGAGTCTTTGTGTCACAGTCTGAAACACCTGAGGGGAAAACCCAAATTTTTGTATCTTTCTCGTTAGATACTCCCGTATCTCCTTCTCACTTCGAGGCCGAAGAGCAATAAATGAAAGTCCCATTCCTATCAACTTCTGGTATTCCTCTCCTTCCATGTATTGTAAGATTATTCTTCTTCCGGTTCTATGCCCATAGCAACTTTCGCCTGTACATGACCAGAATGAACAACTTTCCAAACAGCATCGCTGATCTCCTTAGAAACCTTTGGCGTTTCTTTCAAGAATTGTTTTGCTGCTTCTTTTCCTTGTCCGATAATCTGTGACCCATGTTTAATGAATGCTCCTGATTTTGACAAAATATTATATTCAAGCGCAACATCTATAAGAGCCCCTTCTTTTGATATTCCATCATGCATAACATCAAATTCAGCAACCCGGAATGGCGGCGCAATTTTATTTTTCACCACTCGAATTCTATGTCTACTACCAATAACCTTATCACCATCCTTCAATGATTCGATTTTTCTGCTGTCCATTCTGACACTCGCATAAAATTTAAGTGCCATACCACCAGGGGTCGTTTCAGGATTTCCAAACATAACGCCGATTTTCTGACGCAATTGGTTGGTAAATATCACCACTGCTTTTGATTTAGAAATAACTGCAGTCAACTTCCGTAATGCCTGAGACATAAGACGGGCTTGTATTCCCATAACGCTATCTCCCATATCTCCTTCAAGCTCAGCTCTTGGAACAAGAGCCGCTACTGAATCAACAATGATGACATCAACGCCTCCGCTTCGAATAAGCGTTTCAGTAATTTCCAATGCCTGTTCTCCGGTGTCTGGCTGGGATATCAACAGATCATCAAGTTTTACTCCAAGGGTTTGAGCCCATTGAGGATCCAACGCGTGTTCTACATCAATAAATGCTGCCGCGCCACCATTCTTCTGTGCTTCTGCAATAACAGATAAACACACCGTTGTTTTTCCGGATGCTTCAGGACCGTATATTTCCAGAACTCTCCCTCGTGGTACGCCTCCTGCTCCTAATGCGAGGTCTAATGGCAAAATTCCGGTTGGAATGACGTCAATAGCAAATTTAGCGCTGTTTTGCTCTCCAAGACGCATAATAGAACCTTTGCCATATTGTTTCTCAATTTGATCCATTGCCAGTCGAATTGCAGCAAGTTTTTGGTCAGCTTGGTTGGTCATAAAAATCTCGCTTTCTTTTGGGCAGATAATACAAGGAAGATTATTCCCATTTTTACACAAAGGATGGTAGAATACAAGAGTAATTCGCGCGCGGGGTGTAGCTCAGTTGGTAGAGCACACGGCTGGGGGTCGTGTGGTCGCACGTTCGAATCGTGTCACCCCGACAAAAAACTATCTGAAAGATATAGGTAATGAGTAATTAAGGTCAACGAAGGGTATACAAGAATTTTGTTACCGCTTCGGGCTTTGCTTCTGTCGTCTTGACTTGCCGCCGGTATTTGGCTTTCGACGTTGTCGAATACGAGAATCTCGGGTAAGAAATCCACGTTTTTTCAAAATTGGTCGGAATTTTTCTTTGTCTACTTTTTCCAATGCTCGTGATATGGAATGAATAAATGCTTCCAATTGTCCATGAAGTCCACCTCCCACAATACTTCCACTTATCACAAACCGATTCATGGTGTTTGTCGTTCTAAACGGCCCCATATACATTTTTTTCATAATCTCGCCTGGAAAATATTCTTCTGACGTTCGACCATTTACGACCACATTTCCTTTTTGAACATCCATTCCCTTTACAACAAGTGACTCTTCCTTCACAACGTATAAACGAACGCGGGCTGTAGCGGATTTTCTTCTGCCAACAGCTTCATAATATGATGTAGGATTTTCGTGTTTTGTTTTTGGTTCAGTTGCCATATAAAAGACACTCCTTTATGACTTCATTACTTCTTTATGTGTATGCTTTTCATCCGGGTAAATAAACAATCGTGTTACCAATCTGTCCCGTAATTTATTTGTTGGAAGCATTCCCCATACAGCATGACGGATGATTTCATTCGGATTGTCTCTCCGAATCTGCCATAATGCTTTTTCTTTCAAACCTCCAGGAAAACCGGAATAATTTCCGTACATTTTTCTAGATTCTTTTTTCCCTGTTGATTCTACCAATGCACTATTGATAACGACAACATAATCTCCACAATCCAAATGACGGACAAAATACGGCTTTTGTTTGCCCATAAGTTTCACGGCGATTTCCGTCGCAGCGTCACCGATAGTTTTCCCTTTCACGTCAACGAGGTGCCATGCGCGCACTATATCTTTTGCTTTTGTTGAAACCACAATACTCTTTTTCATATTACTTTTTTGTTGTTGTTTTTACTTTCTTTTCAACTATTTTCTTCGTTTTAGATTCTTTTTTTTCTTCTTTGATAACAACTGCTTCTTTAACCGTGCCAGCTTTTTCATCTTTCTTTGGAGCAGTTCTGACTACTTCTGCATCGACAAAAGACAAAAATACCTGCTCTGTCGCATCTTTTCGTTTGATACCGGTTTTAATAATTCTTGTATATCCACTCGTTCTTTTTGAAAAACGGTCAGCAGCATCTTTCAAGAGCATGTCAGTAACGTTGCTGTCACTAATAGTCTGAAGTATCCGTCTACGGTTTGCATCGGTTCCTTTTTTGGCTTTGGTGATAAGCTTTTCCATAAGTGGTTGTACAGCTTTTGCTTTTGCCAAAGATGTAGAAATTTTTCCATGGATGATAAGGTCACGCACAAGGTTGCTAAACAACCGTGTTCGTTGATTTTTCGTCCGAGATAATTTTCTACCGAATACTGAATGATTCATAGGAAAATAAAAATTTCTCTTATACAGTCAAAACAACACCTTTTTCCTTCAATTTATCTTCGACAATTGACAGTGATTTGGCACCAAGATTTTTAATCTTCATAAGATCTGATCGTTGTGCCGTCAACATCTGTCCAACGGTATCAATACCACCATTACTTAACGCGTTCACGATTCTCGTTGGGATATCCAATTCTTCAATGCGCATACGCAACACTTCATCGGAAACATTGGACAAAACTACTGCTGGTTCTTCGACATTCTTCACCTTTGGATCATAAATCTGCGTAAAATATGATACAAGAATTTTTGATGCTTGAGTCAAAGCTGTCAATGGAGCAAGGGTTCCATCTGTCCAAATTTCCATAACAAGTTTATCCAAATTAGTCATCCGTCCAACCCGAGTTGCCTCGACTTTGTAATTCACCCGTACAATTGGCGAATAAAGAGCGTCCAACGGAATAATACCAACTTCATGTACTGCCACTTCTTCTGCAGTTACATAGCCAAAACCCTGTTGTGCAAACAATTGCATATCGATTTCAGCTTTTTTATCAGAAAGTGTTCCAAGAACAAGATCTGGATTGACGATCGTTACCCCGGCTGAAGTTTCTATATCGCCAGCAAGAATTTCTCCGGGTCCTTTTTTTGATAATGTCAACGTAACTGGTGTTGCATCAGGGACACTCAAACGAATCCGTTTAACATTCAACAAAAATTGAATGGTATCTTCTTTTAATCCGGGAATCGTAGAAAATTGGTGTTTCACTCCCTCAATTTTTACTGAATAGACTGCTGAGCCCTGAAGAGAAGTTAACAATACTCGACGAAGACTATTCCCCAAGGTTTGTCCATATCCCTGAGAAAGAGGTTCAATACTGTATCTACCATAATCACTTCGTTCACTGTCAGTCTTAATAGAAAACGTTGGTTCAAGCATCATATAATAATCTCCTTCCTTAACGTGAATAAAATTCTATAATTAATTGTTCATTAATATCTTCTGTGACATCTGATCGAGCTGGAATTCGAAGAACTTTTCCAACTGGGCCTTTTCGTTCAAGCCATGCTGGGACTTGGACGTTTTTCTCTTCTAACATTTTCTTCACACTTGGAATTTCAAGCGCTTTTGATGAAAGAGTAATAACTTGATCCTGTTTCACTTCAAATGATGGAATCGTTACTTTTTTCCCATCAATGTATACATGTCTATGAGAAACCATTTGTCGAGCGCTGGCTCTGGTAGGAGCAAGACTCATGCGATACAACGTATTATCGAGACGTCGCTCTAAAAATTGAATAAGTTGAACTCCCGTGTTTCCTTTAAATTTTTTCGCTCTTTCAAATACTTTTCTGAATTGTCGTTCCAACATGCCATACATACGTTTCACTTTTTGTTTCTCACGAAGTTGTAATCCAAAGTCAGAAACTTTTCGTTTTCCACGAACGCCATGTTGACCTGGAATAATATTCAAACGTCTCAAAAGATGTGCATGAGCATGAGACCCAACAGTCTTCATACCCAAATCCATATTCTCGCGTCTACTCAATCTATTTTTTGGTCCTGTATATCGTGCCATATTATACTCTCCTCTTTTTCTTTGCTCGCACTCCATTATGTGGAATCGGTGTAACGTCTGCGATTAAAGTAATATGTAATCCAACAGCCTTCAACGCTCTCAATGCTGCATCTCTTCCAGCTCCCGGGCCTTTAATATAGACTTCTACTTCTCGTAGCCCTGCATCTTGCGCTTTCCGAGCTACTACTTCTACAGCAGTCGTTGCTGCATATGGAGTTGCTTTTCTTGCTCCCTTAAATCCCACTAACCCTGATGATCCCCAATACAATGCATTTCCTTTTTCATCCGTAATTGTCACCAACGTATTATTAAACGTTGCAGTGATAAATACTTTTCCTTTTTCAACAACAGCTTTTTGTTTTGTTTGTGCCATATGGTTCAATTATTTCTTTTCTGCTGGTTTTGCTTCTGCTTGCTTTATTCGATCATCTTTTTTCTGCGCTCCGACTGTTGAACGTTTTCCACGTCTGGTTCTGGCGTTTGATTTCGTACGTTGGCCTCGTGTAGGAAGATTTTTTCCATGTCTATATCCTCGATATGATCCAATTTCCTTAAGTCTTTTGACATTAGAAGAAATCTGCTGACGAAGATTTCCTTCTACGATAAACCCTTTATCAACAGCTTTTGCAATTTTACTAATCTCTTCATCTGTAAGCGTTTTCACTCGTCGATCTGGTTCTAACTGAACTTCTTTCAAGAGTAACCGAACATTTGACCGACCAATACCATAAAGATAGGTCAATCCGATATCAAGTCTTTTTTCGTTTGGAATATCAACTCCTGAAATACGTGCCATAATTATCCTTGTCTTTGTTTATGCTTGGGGTTTTCACACACCACATAAACACGAGCCTTTCTTCGAACGACTTTGCATTTTGTACACATTGGTTTAACGCTCGCTCTTACTTTCATATTCTGTTATTTTACTCTATATACAATTCTGCCTTTTGATGGATCATACGGCGTCATTTCCAATTTTACCCTATCTCCCGGTAAAATACGGATAAAATGCAATCGCATTTTTCCGGACAAATGACAGAGTACAATGCGACCATTTACGAGTTTCACCCGAAATAACGTACTTGGTAAACATTCTGTCACTTCTCCTTCAACTTCAATATTTCCCTGATGTGCCATATACCAAAAAAACATACCCATCCATGACCATTTTCATGGCGGGTAAATTGTATATTCTCGTCAAGAGTCCTCATTGTACCGTAAATTTAGCTTCCGGTCAACACGGTCGTTTCACCCTCACCAATTGCGATACTTCGTTCAAATACTGCACTTAAAGAATGATCCCTCGTTGAGAGAGTCCACCCGTCCCTATTAGCATACACAATCGTCCCCTTACCCATAGCATAAATTACTTCTATCGCTATCGTCATGCCCGGCGTAAGAAGCGGTGTTCTCTCTATAGGCTTATCCAGATACTCAGGAATCAAGGGTTCTTCGTGAAGCTTTTTCCCTACTCCGTGACCCGTGAGCGACTGAACAACATCATACCCAGCATCTTTAATTGTTTTTTCTGTCATTTGGGAGATGTGTCCGACCCTATTACCAGCTTTAGCAACGCTAATCGATTTCTCGAGTGCATCGATCCCAACCTGAAGAAATCGAGCGTTCTTTTTGTACTCCTCATTATATGTAGACTCATCCTTTGTGGTAATTAATTTCGTCCATGCGGTATCTGTATGCATCCCTTTAAAAACCATACCAATATCTATTGTAAGTACATCCCCTTCTTGCAACACATATTCATTTGGAATTCCATGAACCACCTGATCGTTTACACAAAGACATGTTGCCCAGCTGTATCCTTTCACAGTAGAAAAAGACGGTGCGCCGCCTTCTTTCTTAATATATTGTTGTGCATGATCTTCAATTGTTTGGAGTTTCATACCAACAACAGATTCGGATAGGAGCATCTGCAAAACACCCCAAATTTTCTTCCCTCCCTCTCTCATGGCTGCAATTTCCTGTGGAGATTTGATTGAGGTCATATAATAGTGGAGTAATATTTTTCTAACTCAGTATAAAACGCCTGTTCATCATTTTCGTTCTTAATCAGATAATCTGCTATCGCAATTGGTCCGCCCTTATTAAGATTTTGCAATTCTGCGATATCCCTACTCTCCGATTCTGCTATTGTTAATGGACGAATTTTTCGGACACTCAGTCGTTGATGACGAATGGTTGGTGAAGTATAAATACAAAGAAGTTGTAACTCTGGATACTTTTCACGAAGATACAAGTATTCTTCCCAAGAATATAATCCATCAAGAACAACACATCGATTACTTTTTAGTTGCTCTTCTATGCGCGGATGTATTTTAATAGCCATTGCTGCCATGCCCAATTCTTTACGTAATTTTTCCCGATACCACCGTTCATTTTTTTCATTCTTCTCTAATCCAAACTCCTTCAAACCAATATCAGTCTGATCTCCAAAACGCAAAATTGGAATTCCTTTTGAACGAAAAAACTCTCCGGCAACGCTTTTTCCTACTCCCGGCATACCAACAAGCGCAATGATTTTTGGTTGCTCCATATAGTTAATTATTTCATCTTTCCTTCGACAATTTTCATGATTTCTTCATGAACCTCTTCGATAGATTTATTTGCATCAACCTCTATGAGAATTCCCTGAGTTCGATAATATTCTAACAATCCTTTTTCTGCTTCTTTATAAAGTTTAAGTCTACTGGTGATTCGTTCAATAGAATCATGGGATTCCGTGCTTCCTTCATAGGCTGGTCTGTTTCGGGCAAGGAGTCGCGCCATAGATTCCTCTTCTGGGAGATTAAGATATATGACTAATTCTACTTTATACCCATATTTATCAATTTTATCATCCAAAAATAACGCCTGTTCTTTATTTCTGGGAAACCCATCCATAATCCACGCGCCTTTTGCGTCATCTTCTTTTAATCGCCATTTCCATAATACCTCCATCTCACTGTTGGCAACATATTTCCCTTCTTCCAATGATTGTTTACAGACGACTCCGATAATTCCTTTATCATTGGCCGCAGCATCCCGCACTAAATCACCTGAAGTAAGAATTGGGTAATGAAGTTTGTCAGCTAATAATTTTGCCTGCGTACCTTTGCCTGATCCTTCTGGACCGTAAAAAATTATATGCATAGAACAATAAATTCAAAACTTAAATGTCAAAAATTCTTTTTGGCTATCTAAATTTAGAACTCCCTAGTTATTCCTTTAAAAAACCGTCGTAATTACGCATGACTAATTGCGCTTCGAGTGCTTTTACGGTTTCCAAAACGACGGACACAACGATTAAAACTCCGGTACCGCCTATGAGAAGCGTCGCCATACCGGTCGTCCCTTTTGCAAGAGACGGAAATATAGCGATGAGTCCTAAAAATAATGCTCCTGCAAGCGTAATACGGGTTAGAATATAGTTAAGATACGCAGACGTTGGGCTTCCGGGCCGAATTCCCGGAATAAATCCACCGTATTTTTGAATTTCAGATGCAATCTTGGTTGGATTAAACGTAATAGCGGTATAAAAATAGGTAAAGCCAATAACAAAAAGAAAGTATAATATGTTATACCAAATTCCATTCGGATTGAATGCGCTCGTAAGAAATTTTCCAATACCGATAAGTTGTGGCTGTTGAACCTGCTGTAAAAATCCACCAATAAGAGATGGTATCAGAACCATAGATACGGCAAAGATAATTGGAATAACCCCAGCCTGATTGACTCGTAGTGGCAAATAGGATGTCCCGCCTCCATATACTTTATTCCCCCGCACGCGTCTTGCGTATTGAACAGGAATCCGTCGTACTGCTTCGTTAATATATACAGTCGCTGCAACAACCAACAGTGCTAATCCCACTAAAAGGACAATGTTCATGGCTGACTCGGCAGTTGCACCGGCAAAAACTTGACCCAAAGATATTGGCATTCGTCCTACGATACCGGCAAATATCAAAAGTGATATACCGTTTCCAATGCCATATTCTGTAATAAGTTCTCCAAGCCACATGACGAGCACTGTGCCAGCTACCATCGTAACGATAACCGTAATAATTGTCAGTGGATCACTGTGAGATACTATCCCTTGATTTTTCAAAAGTGCATACATACCGATAGCCTGAAATGCTGCCAGTGGAATCGTTATTAATCTCGTGTATTGATTCACTTTTTCTCTTCCATATTCTCCTTCTTTTTGGAGTTCTTCTAGCGTTGGAAATACTATCGTCAAAAGCTGCATAATAATAGACGCATTGATATATGGGTTAATGCCAAGTGCAAGCACGGAAAAATTAACAAGCGTTCCTCCGGAAAAAATATCAAGAAGTCCTAAAAATTGATTCTGAGAAAATAATTGTGCAAGCTTACCGGTATCCACTCCTGGCGTAGGGATGTGAGCGAACAGTCGAAAAACAACAAAAAGAAATGCAGTAAACAGTATTTTCTTTCTGAGTTCCGGCGTTTTCCAACTGTTAATGAAAGGGGACAGAATTGTATTCATGATACATTTCTAAGAGTACTTGAGATTGACTTATTTCTCAAGGACCAGGGTTCCACCAGCGTCTTCAATGCTTTTCTTAGCGCTTTTGGAAGCCATTACTTCTACCCGCACTGCTACATTTAATGGTTTTGTGTCACCCAAAATTTTAACTGCTGTTTCGTTTTTGCGAACAATTCCCTTTTCCATAAGGCTTTTGACTGAAACGACTGCGTTTTTAGCAAACACGTTCAGTGCGCTCACTGGAATCACTCGGGGTTTTTTTTGAATAGTATCATTTTTACTTTTTCCCCGTAAAAACGGTAACCGCTTAGAAAGAGCAAGTTGTCCACCCTCAAACCCAAGAGGTACTTTACCTCTGGCATTTTGTCCTTTGGTTCCGCGACCGCTTGTTTTCACTTTACCTGATCCATGGCCTCTGCCAAGACGTTTTTGTTTTCTTTGTACTAATGGTTTTAATAGTCCTTGTTTCATATAGAGTTATTTAATTTTATCAATTTCTCTGTGCGCGAGTCTTTGTTTTCCTTTTTCTCCAAGCTGACGCAATGCTTCCATGGTCGCATATACGTTTGATGCCTGATTTTTGGTTCCTAATATTTTTGAGACAATATCTTTAATACCTGCGGCCTCAACCACTGCACGTACTGCGCCGCCTGCTATAACACCTGTTCCCGGAGGTGCTGGCTTCAGAAGAATTTTCGCTGCCCCGAGTTTCACATACATTTCGAATGGAATAGTTGTTCCTTTCATTGGAACCGTAACCATATGTTTTTTGGCATAATTGACTGCTTTCTTCACTGAAGAGCTTACATCAGGGGCTCCGCCTAGTCCTACACCAACTTTGGCTTTTTTGTCTCCAACGACAGCTAAAACAGAAAACCCAATCTTATTGCCGCCTTTGGTTTTTTTGGAAACCCGATTGACTTGAACTATTTTTTCTTCAAATTCTGAAACGTGACGATTATCATTCATCATATAGTGACTCCTTCTTTTCGAACCGCATCGGCGATTTCTTTGATAACTCCATGATATTTATTTCCACCCCGGTCGAAAATAAGTGTTTTAATTCCTTTTTCTTTACAAATTTTTGCAATTGCCATTCCCAATTCTATACCAACTGTTTTATTGGTTCCTATTTTTTTTACCATACCTAATGTAATTCCTTTTCCGTCGTCAATAAGGTGACCATATAGACTTGAGTGAGATCGGAATATTGCTAAACGAGGTCGCTCTTCACTTCCTTTAAGAAGTGCTCTAATACGCGCTAATCGTTTTGGTCGACGTTGTTTAATGGTAGTTTTTGTAATCATAAATATCCTTTTTATTTTGCTGCTGCTCCTACACCTTTTGCAGATTTCCCCGCCTTTTTCCGAATATGTTCACCTTCATACATAATGCCTTTCCCTTTGTATGGTTCAGGAGGCTTTACTTTACGAATATCAGATGCGACTTGTCCAACGACTTGTTTGTTTATGCCGCTCACAACAATTTTTCCATCCTGCATCGCAAATGTGATTCCTTCTGGAGGTTTCACAACGACCGGATGAGAAAATCCCACTGTAAGAACAAGATCTGTTCCATTCAATGTTGCTCTATATCCAACGCCAGATAAAACAAGTATTTTACTCCATCCTGTACTCACACCAACAATCATGTTATCGATTTCCGCGCGCACTAGTCCATGAATTGCATGATTCTTTGATGCTTCACTTAATAATGATACAGTAATTATTTGTCCTTCCATTACAACTTGAACGCCTGATGGAATTCCCATGGATAATGAACCTTTTGGTCCTTTAACCGCTACTGTATCAGCATTCACTATAACAGTAACGCCTGGGACTATTGAGACTGGTGATTTTCCTATTCTAGACATATGTATTACCAAATTTCACACAATAATTCTCCACCAACACCTTCTTTTTGCGCTTGTTTACCGGTCATGACGCCCTTTGATGTGGACACAATTGATATACCAATTCCACCCATAACAGATGGAATAGAATCTTTATCGACGTATAGTCTGATACCTGGTTTACTTTTTCGTTTCACATCGTCTATAACGTGTACTCCGTCAACATATCGTAAAACAATTTTAAGATTTGCTTTTGGAAGTTCACCAATTTTTTCGACAGATGAAATATATCCTTCTTTTTTCAGAATAATAGCAATCCATTCCTTTTCTTTGGAATAGGGAAGAACAACTGTTTTTTTGCCAGCCATCCCTGCATTTTTTATTTGGATAATCATGTCTCCTATTGGATCACTTACCATATAATATCTCCTTCTTTTACCACGATGCTTTGGTCACTCCGGGTAATTCACCTTTATACGCTTTTTCTCTAAAACAAATTCTACAAACACCAAATTTTCTCATATATCCTCTGGAACGACCGCACAAAGAACATCTGTTCTTCGCGCGAACCCCAAATTTTTGTTTTTTTTCAAATTTCGATACATCTGATGTTTTCGCCATATAAATACACTCCTTTATTTTTCGAACGGCATTCCCAACCCTTCAAGAAGAGCTTTACCTTCTTCATTGGTTGTTGCAGTCGTAACGAATGTTACTTCAAATCCCCGCACTTTATCAACAAGATCAAAATTAAGTTCCGGAAAAATAGTCTGTTCAGATAATCCGAGTGTGTAATTCCCTCTCCCATCAAATCCCCGCTTCGGAACTCCCCGAAAATCATGCACCCGGGGTAACGCGACACTAATGAGTCTCGTGAAAAAATCCCACATACGTTTCTTTCGTAATGTAACTTTCAGCCCAATTGCATCTTCTTCTCTTAGCTTAAATGATGAAATTGCTTTTTTGGCTCTTGTTGTCACTGGTTTTTGACCACAAATAATAAGAAGTTGCGCTT
>Ga0172379_10007914_pt1 | contig 13619 bp, 8 predicted proteins | sample GrowelOW334metaG_FD_119756 | JGI IMG/M metagenome (GOLD analysis project Ga0172379, IMG submission 119756) | Groundwater microbial communities from an aquifer near a municipal landfill in Southern Ontario, Canada - Groundwater well OW334 metaG | ecosystem: Environmental > Aquatic > Deep... | reverse complement strand
GGTTGGCGCGGTTGTATCAAAAGTCACCGCTGTTCTGCTAACCGCTGTTGCGGCGTTTCCCGCGTCATCGGTTGCGTTGAATGCAAATGTATAGACGGCTCCGCTAACCAATCCGCTGGAATCACTCGTACATCCGTTTGTTGTATCCGAAAGATCCAAGTTCGCATGTGCTCCGGTATTTTTCGCTGTACCGACTAACGTACAGGTATGCGGAGCGCTGCCATCTGCCGTTCCTGAAGTTTGTGAAATTAAAATTGTTCCACTCGCGACTGCTTCGCTCAATGTATAACTCACATCGGATGAAGTGGTGACATTATTTATTGAAGTACTTGCGGTTGGGCTCACGCTGCTGAATACCGGGATAATTGTATCGATTGTGTAATCGCTTGTGTCGGTAACGGTTGTTTGGTTTCCTGCGTTGTCTGTAACGGTCACGGTCACATTGTTGGTTGCATCATCTTGGCTGTCCATGGCGCCGGATAGTGATGTTGTCCAAGTATCTGATGAATTACTTCCAACCAAAGCCGTATCGCCAGCTTTAAAGTTTGCCGCATTAAAACTCACGGAAGAAATCGTGTCCGTGTTATTGTCGCCGGTCGCAAGTGTATCGTCCCAGGTTGGCACTGCGGTATTTCCATTCTTAAACGCGCCGCCCGTTCCCGTTGCTCCCGTTACGGAAATATTTGCCGCGGTTAATGTGGGCGCGATATTATCAACCGTCGCATTGGTTGTATCCGCTGCCGTAGTTGCATTTCCCGCATCATCCGTCGCTGTCACGGAAACATTTCTGTTTGTAGTGTCGATTATGCCTGCAATAACAGGAAAAGTTGCCGTCCAGGTTCCACTTGAATTGGTTGCAGCGACTGCCGCTCCTCCTCCAAATTGGCTAAAATCAACCGTAACGGTTGAAATTGTATCCGAGTTATTTTGTCCTCCAGCGGTATTATTCCAGGTTGCCGTTACAGTATCGTTAATCTTATACGCGCCGCCCGTTCCACTTCCTCCGGAAATTGAAATATATGCATCGGTCACAGTTGGCGGCAAAGTATCCACCGCAAAAGCTGAAGAATACATGGTTGTTCCGGTTGCTGTTCCGTTGTTTGGCGTGATCCGCAGCCAAACGGTTAAATCATTCGTGTTGGGAATATCCGTAGCCGCGTTCCAGGCAAATGTAAGGGCAACGGAGCCATCGTTATTTGTATCAATTCCGGAAATGGTATTGGTGGAAATAGTCACACCATTTCCCTCTCCATTTTCAGAAGCGGATGCAATTGTGGCGTTAACCCAGGTCACATTGTTTGTGGAATATTCTACAGAAACAGATGTTGTGCCCAAACCCGCATCAACAATTGTTGAAGTGGCGGTGACAAGAGACGCGGAAGTCTGCGAGGCATTTGGTTTACTGGCGACCGGAGCGGTGGTGGCGGGAATGGTGGTGGTGTTGAGAATAACTTTCACATGGCCCACAGGGGAAGCTGAATCTGCTCCGGCAATATCAGTTTTCCCATCTGCATTAAAATCACCTGTGACTAAAACCCAATTACCTCCTGTTGTATAGTCTGTCTTCGCACCAAAGGTTCCGTCTCCTACACCTAATAGGACTGAATCTTTGCTACCACTAATTCCTACAACAAGATCGGTTTCTCCATCTGCATTAAAGTCGCCTGTAGCTGTTCCAAATGTATGAGCCCCTATAGCAGTATTTGCTGCCGCACCAAAAGTTCCATCTCCAGTGGGAGAACCTAAGAGAACTGAAATGTTATTATCAGCATAATTTGCCACAAAAAGATCGAGTATGCCATCTGCATTGAAGTAGCCTGCGGCCATAGAGATTGAATTACCTCCTGTAATGTAGTTTGCTGCCGCACCAAAAGTTCCAAGTCCCGTACCTAATAAGACTGAGACGCCACCGGCAGTACCTTTTGCATCAGCCAGGTCAAGATTACCATCACCATTGAAGTCGCCCATAATCAAATATTGTGGACCAGTTCCCGCGGCATAGTTTGTTGCCGTACCAAAAGCTCCATTTCCATCACCTAATAAAACTGAAATGTTGTTCGTGCTAAAATTTACCACAGCTAAATCGAGCTTACCATCACCATCAAAGTCGCCTGCAACAGCCACCATTGGAGCAGTCCCTACAGGGTAATTTACTGCTGTATTGAATGTCCCATCTCCTCTACCCAACAAAATTGAGACATTGTTATCACTATAATTTGGCACAGCAAGATCAGTTTTGCCATCACCATTAAAGTCACCTGCAACTGATGAAATTGGATTTGCTCCTACAGCGTATGGCACCGCCGCACCAAAAGTCCCATTTCCAATGGAAGAACCCAACAGAACTGACACAGTGTTACCATAAACATCTGCTATAGAAAAATCAAAAATACCATCTCCATTGAAATCACCTTTGGTTATTGAATACGAACCATCTCCTTCGTTATAACTCGCATCCGCAGCAAACGTCACCGCCGCATGCGCCGATTTTGTTGATAACCCTAAAAATCCTATCCCAATAAATAAAAAGGATAACGCAAAAATCCCTAACTTTTTTAAATTTGTTCCAAAGTTATAGACTGAATTATTTTCCATTTGTTTTTTATTTTTTTGCATTGAAAAAACCTTACCTTTTATCTACTAAAAGACCAAAGAAAATATACACGAAAACGGCCCACAAAAACAACCCAAAAAGGTTGTTTTTACAATTTAAACTCCTCCCTAATCTGCTCGATTTCATCACGAAGTTCTGCCGCTTTTTCGAATTCCATATTTTGTGAAGCCATGTCCATTTGCGCTCCCAGTTCCTCCAAAAAGCGTTTCATTTCTTCACGCGGGACTTTCTTTGGATCAATATGACGTTCACCTTTTGCCGCCCCTTTATTATGTTCCATCGCAATATCCTTAATCGCCTTCACAATTGTTTGCGGAGTAATTCCATGTTTTTTATTGTAATCCGATTGAATTTTTCTACGACGATTTGTCTCATCCATCGCCTTTTTCATGGCATCGGTTACATGGTGCGCATACATCACCACAAATCCGTTAATGTTACGGGCACAACGACCAATGGTTTGAATAAGTGCCGGCGCCGAGCGCAAAAAACCCTGTTTATCCGCATCCAAAATCGCAATAAAAGAAACTTCCGGCAAATCCAAACCTTCACGCAATAAGTTAATACCGACCAAAACATCAAACTTCCCAAGACGTAAATCACGCAAAATTTCAATACGTTCCATGGTGTCGATATCCGAATGCAAATATTTCACTTTCACACCAACATCGGTCAAATATTCGGTCAGATCTTCCGATGAACGTTTGGTTAAAGTTGTAATCAGCACACGCTCTTTTTTGGCGACGCGTTTTTGAATTTCATTGATCAAATCATCAATCTGATGTTCACTTGGACGAACCTCAACTTCCGGATCTATAAGCCCTGTTGGACGAATAATTTGCTCAACAACATTGCCCCCGACTTTTTCCGAACTCAAACCAAAAACAAGCTCTTTTGCGCCCGCTTTTTTAAGTTCATATTGAGCCGGAGTCGCTGAAACATAAATCACCTGATTAATGGCCTCTTCAAATTCATCAAACTTTAGCGGACGATTATCATGCGCGGAAGGAAGACGGAAACCATAATCAACCAAAGTCTGTTTGCGTGAATAATTTCCATTAAACATTCCCCCAACCTGCGGAATTGTCATGTGTGATTCATCAATAATCATCAAATAATCATCCGGAAAATAATCCAATAAAGTGGCTGTAGGAGCGCCCGGAGCCCGTTTGCTAAAATAACGTGTATAGTTTTCAATTCCCGTTGTATAACCCGTTTCCAGCAAAATTTCCAAATCATATTCGGTGCGGGTTTTAATGCGTTCCGCTTCCAGCATTTTGCCCTGAGCCCTAAGCTCGTCATATCGAATCACCAAATCTTCACGAATTCGTGCAGCAGCAGCCTGAATTTTATCTTTACTGGTCACATCATGCTTGGCCGGAAATATTTTAACCGATTGCAGCTCCCGAATTTCTTCACCCGTAAACGAATCGGCCTCACTGATGCGCTCAATCTCATCTCCAAAAAACTCCAAACGGAAAATCGTATCACGATCCGGTGGAAAAATTTCCACAGTATCGCCCAAAACATGGAACATACCCTGTTTAAAATCCATCTGCGAACGGGAATATTGGATGTCACTAAGCTGTCTTAAAAGTTTGTCACGCTTGCGCTCGTCCCCCACCTTAATTTCCATGGCGAATTTGGAGTAATCCTCAACATCACCCAAACCATAAATACATGATACCGAAGCCACAATCAAGACATCACGGCGCGTTAATAAATTCACCGTAGCCGCATGACGAAATTTGTTAATTTCTTCATTGATGGACGCGTCTTTTTCAATATAAGTGTCCGTAGACGGCAAATACGCTTCCGGCTGATAATAATCGTAATAAGAAACAAAGTAGCTGACCGCGTTATTCGGGAAAAATTCCTTAAACTCCGCGCAAAGCTGAGCCGCCAAAGTTTTGTTATGAGCAAGCACCAAAGTTGGCCTCTGCACCTGCTGAACCACGTTTGCAATAGTGAAAGTTTTCCCGGACCCCGTCACCCCAAGCAAAACCTGCTGCTTCTCCCCTTTTTCCAGATTCTTGATCAAATAATCAATCGCTTGTGGCTGATCTCCGGTCGGCTTAAACGGTGAGACTAACTCAAATTTACTCATGACAAAAAACTTAGCTAAATAAAACAGCTTTTTCAGGATAGCTGAGCTATTTTAGACATGTAACCAATAAAAAGCAAGAGCGGTAGCCTAAAATGGGTACTTCGGGATCATCCGCGGGGCCATACCCGTTTATCCCACAGGTTTAAATGAATCCACCACATCCTGCATCACCCGATAAAGAAAATTATTTTTATACGGTTCAGAAACCATAATTTGCCCTGCCGATTTAAACATTGTCCCCAATCTAACCACCAGCCGCTCAGTAACTTCAAGCAACTGTTTATTATTCCAACCCCTTAATGCAATATTTGAAAAAAGAAAACGAAATATTTCATCAGAATAAGATTTCATTTGTTTGAACAAATGCGGATGACGATATTCGGCAAGCTCAAGCGCTCCCTGCACCAAAGATTTTCGCGAAGATTGCTCCGCCGCAAAATCAGCCTCCCAATCTCCAAGCCTTCCCCTAACTTCTGTCTGCACTCTTTCAACCCGATATATTGCTTCCAGGCTCTTTTCCGGCTCCGATTTATCTTGCCCCCTCGGAAACAAAATAGCTTCAAATTTTGCCATTACAGCATCTAAACGCGACCTCTTTCTTTGATGCTCTTCCTCAAAACCATCTCCGTTAAAAAAATCCTGTAAAGAGGGAATTTGGCAGCCGGAAGCTATTTTTTGCAAAAAAGAAATCTCAAATTCTGCCAGCGGAGAGTCTGGATAATGTTGAAAGTGATGTCGAATACCTGCAAATAATCGCTCTTCAACAGAACTTCTACTTTCCCCGGAAAAATCAATCCAAATCCGCGTTAACTCTTTCCACTCCTCAGAAAACAAAATTTCCGACATTGGTGCCAACAACTCTTCCGGCACAGCTGAAGTCGCAATTGGAGCCGCGGGCGCACCACTCAAAGCCATAATCCAAAAAATACGTATAAACAAAACCGTGATACCACAATCAAAGTCCCGCAGACAACCCTAAAACAAGATCTAAAGCCATAAACTTTCTATTTAAGTCCTTCTCGTATATACTGCATACGGTTTTCTTTATTATTTTACCTCACTACACCTATGGTAAAACACAAACCAATGTGCTGGGTTGTCAGCCTTTTAGTTGTTGTCGGTGGTCTTAACTGGGGTCTTGTAGGCCTTGGCAGTCTAATGGGATCAGGAACAAACCTAAACGTTGTTAACCTTCTTTTGGGAAGTGTCCCAATGGTAGAATCAATCGTTTACCTTCTAGTAGGTGTTGCAGCTCTATTAATGGGCTACATGTTCTTCACAGAAAAAACCTGCGCCTGCGAAAAAATGTAATTTTAAAAATTGAAATCAAAAAGGGCTTCGCTACAAGCGGAGCTCTTTTTTTATGAAGATTTCAAACTATCCAAATAAGATTTCATTTCTGCCAAATTCTTAGTTTCTTTAACCTTACGCCCTTTCTTTGCATCTTCGGAAGCCACCAAAACCGCATCCTCCTGTGCGAGAGTTAAGCCATTCGCAGTCAAAAGTTTAAGATGAATAGTAGCCATAGATTATGCATTTAAACAGGCAATCAAACAACCTCTAAGGTCTGCGTCCCGATTACTCATTTCTTCTGGAATTTCAAGCCCTTCTTCGCGCATTGCCCTAATGGGTTTTATCCATGCAAACACTGGAATACGATCATCACCACCCCTGGAAAGATAATCTCGAATTAGCGGAAATGCAGCAGCTCGGCCTAATGCAACAATATCAGCTATAGCATCAGGATCCTCAGAGGCAAAGTAATTAGAGTTTGATTCCACAGCATCACAATGCTTTTCCCAACGCGTCACCGCGTCAGTGAATTTAGTTTCAAGAGGTGTCATTTCAGCTAATTGCGCTGGATTTTGCCTAGCTAATTCCGCCAATATTTCATCTAATTCATTCGGGATTAATGAAGTTCTTCTAGGATCTAAAGGTTCGTAATGATCATCATTTTTATCAACCATCCAATTACGATAAGGATGATCCCACTGACAAGCTTCAGCAGTATTCCCCTGAGCATCAAGCGTAAAGATTCTACATTGACCAAGCCCTTCCTCGGAAATATTTTGGACAATTCTATACCCTTCCACATCTGACACGCGACGAGCCATTTCAATATCTTTAGGCAAATCGACAGTATCTCCCAACTCAGCAAAAAATTTTCCATCATTTCCCATACCTAAAGCTCTCACTTTTGCCCTAGTCCAATTTCGCATTTCAAATTCCAAAAAATTTGCCGGCACAGCATATAAACGTGGATGAAAAGCCTCAGAAGTTTTTGGAATAAGTCGCTCCAAATATACATCATGTGCTCCACCAAAAAACTTTAAATCCACTGTTTCATGAACATTATCACCCAAAAGACGTTCTAAAATTTCCTTTCGCTTGGCAGCAATTTTAGGATCAGCTTCAATTGAACTTTCTTGATGATCTCCCGTCTGAGCTTCCGTCATAAAATATAAATTTTAAAATAAACACCCAGAATCTAGCACCCAGTCCCCCTTAATGCAAACACAAGCCAAATTACCCCTCAAAAAAATTCCCAACAGCATCCTTACCAAAACCCATCCCCACGTTTTGCAATCTTTTTAACATCAAGTCAAATACACCGCAGCAGCAAGCCGAAATTACGTCCTTCGTCAACGAAGCCGCGAATACAAAAGAAATTTTTAAAAAAGCAAATTGCCACTCATGCATGGAATTTTATGGGGAAGCAAACAGCTCTCCCAACCTAAACCCCAACAAATTTTTCTCGTTGCGCCCTGCGTCTGAAAATTCATTTAAATTGAGCAGATACAAGGCGAAAATAAAAAATCGACCGCAGTGTATTTAGTTATACACGAGGATCGATTTTTTGTTTTCAACGAAGTAGATGCCAATTTAAATGAATTTTAGCTACACCCACTGGTTTCTCCACAATCCACGCATTTATAACAACTCCCATTACGCACCATCACCGCGCCGCAAGCTGTACAAATAGCCGCATCTTCGTTGTTTAAGGACAGTGCTTTATCCTTTTGCATCTTGGCAAATTCTTCACGACTCATGGCGTTGACAGCAGCTTCACGCGCGCCAACCTTTTCCATTTCTTTCACGGAAATTTTCTCGATTTCCACGTTTTTTGCTGATTGATGAGTTCGTTCCTTCATAATTGAAGCCGTTACATCCTCAAACTTTGCCGCCCGATTCAATCCCCGAATTTGACCATCTGAATCGACACTTCCGTCCGCAGCCTCCACCATTTCCAACGGCAACTTAGGCAAAAACAGGCTTGTTCCCTCGTTATAAGCACGATCCACCAAATCTTCATTGTGATATTTTTTAACCACATCACGAGGCAAAAATTTCAATCCCAGCCAGCGACCGATATAATCCACAATTGATTTAACCATTGGGATATCACGATTTCCGGTCATGCCGGCCGGTTCAAATCTGGAATGGCAGAACTTGCTGACCAAAACTTCCAAAGGCACGCCATATTGCAGATTCAACGAAATAGTCAAAGCCAGCGCATCCATAATTCCGGATAGTGTAGAGCCTTCCTTGCTCATCTTGATAAAGATTTCGCCCGGCAAACCGTCCTCGTACAAGCCAACCGTAATGTAACCTTCATGTCCGGAGATCGAAAATTTATGAGTAATACTGTGACGTTCCGATGGCAATTTGCGACGGAAAGGTTTTTGCACAATTTTCTCGATCACCTGCTGAACCTGCTGCGGACCAACCGCTTCACTCATATCTTCCACATTTTCAAAATTGAAAAGCTCGGCAAAATTTCCCTGAGTACTGCCGGTATTTAATGGCTGACTCAATTTAGATCCATCGCGATATAAAGCATTACACTTCAACATCAACGCCCAACTTTCCATATAAGCTTTTTGGATGTCGGAAACCGTGCATTCCTCCGGCATATTTACCGTCTTGGAAATCGAACCGGAAATAAAAGGCTGAGCCGCCGCCATCATGTGCAAATGGCCTGTGTAAGGGATATAACGCTTGCCCTTCTTTCCACATTTATTGGCGCAATCAAAAACCGCGTAATGTTCTTTTTTAAGATGAGGAGCTTCCTCAATCGTCATGGTTCCACAAACATATTCGTTAGCTTCGGCAATTTGCTCCTTGCTAAAGCCAAGCGCGAGCAACATATCAAACTCAAAATCATTCAATTCCACATCGGTTAATCCCAAAACTTTTCGGCAGAATTCTTCACCCAAAGAAAATTTATTAAACGCGAATTTTAGTTCAAAGACGCCGGTTAATTGAGTTTCAATCGCCAAAATTTCTTTATCGGTGAATCCCTTCTTTTTTAAGGATCCCGGATTTATATGAGGACAATCCCCTAAAGTCGCATGACCCTTCACATAATTTTCAATATCCAAAATTTGCGCGCTGGAATAACCCAAAGTTTCCAAAGCCGGTTTTAAAGATTGATTTACGATCTTAAAATAACCACCACCAACCAGTTTCTTAAATTTAATCAAAGCAAAATCAGGTTCAATGCCGGTGGTATCGCAGTCCATTACAAGCCCGATTGTCCCTGTCGGAGCAACCACCGTCACCTGCGCATTACGATAACCAAACTGTTCACCCCAATTTAAAGCACGATCCCAAACTTCACGCGCGGACTCCAAAAGATAATCGGGACAATACGCCGGATTGATCCCCTGTGGCGCAACACTCAAATTTTCATATTCATTTTTAGCTGCATTATAAGCCGCACGGCGATGATTGCGGATGACCTTCAACATGTGTTTTTTATTCTTTTCATACTTATTAAAAGGCTTTAGCACCTTGGCCATTTCCGCCGAAGTCGCATAGGATTCACCGCACATAATAGCCGTAATCGCCCCGGTAATAGCGTAAGCTTCTTCCGAAGTATAAGGAAAACCCATCTGCATCAGCATAGTGCCAATGTTGGCATAGCCAAGACCCAAAGTACGGAACTCATAACTCAATTCCGCAATTTCCTTGGATGGAAACTGTGCCATTAAAACCGAAACCTCCAACACAATCGTCCACAAACGAACACTATGTCTAAAAGCCTGAATATCAAACTGTTTAGTATTTTGATTATAAAATTTAATCAGATTTAACGAAGCCAAATTGCAGGCGGTATCATCCAAAAACATATATTCCGAGCATGGGTTACTGGCGTTAATACGGCCATCTTCCGGACAGGTATGCCACTCGTTAATAGTGGTGTCATATTGAATTCCCGGATCGGCGCATGACCAGGCGGCATAAGCAACTTCAGCCCACAACTTGCGGGCGGAAATTGATTTATAGGTTTTACCATCTTTGCGATTTTTTAAATCCCAAAGACCATCTTTTTTCACAGCATCAATAAACTCATTCGGAACACGAATTGAATTATTGGAATTTTGGCCGCCAACAGTCAAATAAGCCTCGGAACGGAAATCGGTATCATAACGGCGGAAACTGAATTCCTCCGGTTTCATGCCATCTTCAATCAACATCAAAACACGTTTAATGTAATTGAGTGGAACATGTTTTTTATTGGCTTCATAAATTTTTAATTTGAGCGCCGGATTTTTTTCCGGATCAAGCCCGGAGTCATGAGCGCAGTCCACAATTTTCTTGAGTTCTTCGTAACAAACGTGTGAACCTGCATGCAGTGCGGCCACTTTTTGCTCTTCTGTAACTTTCCAGTTAATAAATTCCTGAATTTCCGGATGATCCATATCCAAACACACCATTTTGGCCGCACGACGGGTTGTTCCACCGGATTTTATTGCACCGGCAGCTCTATCCAAAACAGCCAAAAAGCTCATCAAGCCGGAAGATTTACCGCCACCGGAAAGATTTTCATTTACACCACGCAATTTAGAAAAGTTGGTTCCCGTACCTGAGCCATATTTAAACAAACGCGCCTCGCGAACCACTAAATCAAAAATTCCACCCTCGTTTACCAAATCATCGTTTACCGCTTGAATAAAGCACGCATGGGGCTGAGGTCTGGTATAAGCATCCTTGGATTTTGTCAGTTTTTCAGTTTCAGGATCAACATAAAAGTGCCCCTGCGCATCACCGGTAATCCCATAAGCATGAGCCAAGCCGGTGTTAAACCATTGTGGACTGTTTGGAGCACACATTTGAGCCACAATCATATGTTTCAATTCATCTTCAAAAGCCTGCGCATCATCGGCAGTTTCAAAATAATTATATTTTTCACCCCAATGACGCCAGGTTGAAGCCATTCTATTGGCAACCAATTTAATGGAAGTCTCCGCCCCCAAAACCGGTTTTCCATCTTTATCCAAAATTGCATTTCCACTTTTATCCATTTGAGGAACCCCCTTCTTACGGCAATATTTTTGCGCCAAAATGTCGGTTGCAACCTGCGACCAGAATTTTGGAACTTCCACATCCTTCATTTCAAAAACCACCGAACCGTCCGGATTGGTAATTTTTGAAACCCGCAACTCAAAATCAAAAGCAGCAAAAGGATCCTTGCCCTTTTCAGTAAAAAAACGCTCAATTTTTAAACCTTTTCCGGTTCGATCCGCAAGCGAAGTTGAAGCGACCTTTTGGAAAGTATTTGGGACAACCATAGATGGGGGGAAATTAAAGGGAGTAGATGGGGAAAAACATTTTGGGGACTCTCTAAGTCCTTTCTTCCGTGTTGAGTCCACAAAAGTGAAGAAAGAAGCAAGCCCACCACATATAGGTGAGCCTATTAAGATAAACCACAAGATGTTGATGGACGTCCCCTAAGATAGTCTTTTGGAAACTCTGCGTCAAGGAAACTGGATTCAAAATTCTTTGCGCTACAATTCGTTTATTATGTGATATACAAAAGCCAAACGCACAGAACAAAATGGCACATCAGGCAAGGGCTCATCGATCAAAATCCTTTGCTGAAAAACACTTGAAAATGGTACCATCACCAGCCCTCTTTTTTACAAAAATTTTCCTCTGGTTTAAATTCAACGCTGACGAGCCCTAAAACGCAAAAACCCTCACAATAATCTTGGCTGCTTCACCGCGGGTTAGGTTATTGTTTGGGCCAAACAGGTTTAACGGGTTCCCCTGGCCGTCGACATATCCGGAAACGATGTTTTTAAGCACTGCGGTATAAATATATTTTCCATACCACGCGCCCTTGATTGTATCCGTAAATGTTAATGCCCCATCAACAATTTGCGCTTCAAGATAATTAACCAAAAGTATCATTTTGGTGGCTTCTGCACGGGTAACAGGCTGGATCGGCTTAAAGATTGTTCCATTTTGATAACCAATCACAATATTTAAGATTTTTGCTTTGGCCACGGCAGGTGCAAACCACGAATCTTTTGGCACATCTTTAAACGGATCATTTAGAGGATTTGGAAGTGTCGCATATTTGCACTGCATAAACATTTTTGCATATTCGGCTCTGCTGATTTGGTTGTTTGGTCGATATTCATTAAGTAGATTTCCATCTGCGTCTTTGTATCCTTGAACATTGCATTTCTGTTGGAGTTTTTCGATATAGGTTTGTGCCCAGTGGTTTTGAGTATCTGTGAAAAGTGCTTGTGTTGCCGGTTGAGTTTGAGGTTGTTGCGCCGGTTGTGTTGGCGGTTGCGTTGCCAGTTGTGTTGGCTCTTGCGTTTGGGTGGTTGGAGTTGTTGGTGTAGTAGTTGTTGTTGTTGTAGTCGAGCTTCCGCCGCCACCACCACCTCCGCCGCTGCTGCTGCTCTGATTAACGATTATGGTGTCTGCGGTCACTGCCGAATCTTGATATATTGTGGCATCACCGCTTGTTGTGACTGTAATGGTATATGCTCCCGTAGAGCCAATCGACCCGGATGTGACTATATTTTGAATTGTACAGCTTTCTGCAGCCGCTGCCTGTTCACTTCCACCACTCCTGGCAAGAATAACTGTTTGTGAAGAAACTGTTGTCGTGATTGAACCATCCATTGTTGAACAAACTCCCGCTGAAGCTGATGCAACATTAAACCCTGATCCAAATGTAATCTTGATTTTGTCGGTAGCTGCAATTGTTCCATTTGGTGTAAAGGTGGCTGTTGCCGTTGTGGATGATCCAATTCCATACGTGGATAACGACACATCTGTTGATGATAATGATGCTGCGGTTTCAACAACCGTATTATTGTCATGAACCAGGTTTGTATTGGACGCCATATCTGTCACCGCCAATGCGTCTACATCCAGCACAACCGCTCCGCCATCTCCTCCTGTTGTCCCTGAAATAGCTATTGCGGCTGCACGTTGCGCGGCGGTTAATGTGAAAGTTAGACTCGTCGCGTCCACATTGGCAGGCGCGGCTGTCAGGCTCACGACATCTGTTCCGGTTATATTATTTAGATGAAAACCACTCGCAACCGTTGCGCTTGCATCCATGATTTCACTGAAAGTTGTCACCATTACAGCCGTACCATAGTTAATTGTTGTTGAAACTACGACCGGTTTGGCCGCATCGGTAAGATTCACCGCTGTCCAGGTTTGTAACTGGTTTCCGGCTGCATCCGAAATTTCTCTGGCTCCATTATCGGTATACGCAATAGTTGGAGCTGTTGTATGGCTGGTTATGTTTGAATTTCCCAATGTTCCCAAAACCAGACGCACCGTTGAAGTATCAGGATAACTCAGGGTTCCGGAAGTCAAAACCGATCCGGTAATATCATTGGCCACATACGCAAAATCGGCAATTGTTGCCGTCTGCGTTGAAACAGGTTCCGAAAGGGTTAATGTAACACGATCAACTCGTCCATCGTTATCTGAATCTTCATAAACTTTTGCGGAAATGGTTGGCGCGGTTGTATCAAAAGTCACCGCTGTTCTGCTAACCGCTGTTGCGGCGTTTCCCGCGTCATCGGTTGCGTTGAATGCAAATGTATAGACGGCTCCGCTAACCAATCCGCTGGAATC
>Ga0172379_10007913_pt1 | contig 13620 bp, 12 predicted proteins | sample GrowelOW334metaG_FD_119756 | JGI IMG/M metagenome (GOLD analysis project Ga0172379, IMG submission 119756) | Groundwater microbial communities from an aquifer near a municipal landfill in Southern Ontario, Canada - Groundwater well OW334 metaG | ecosystem: Environmental > Aquatic > Deep... | reverse complement strand
TCTCCTGACGGTAGAACGGAAGGGCATCGCAGAACTTTCCGGTCAGCACCGACGCAAGCAGCGAGGGCGTCGCGATGCTGCGCGGCAGGATGCGGGCTGGTACCGGCGCGATGAGGGTCCTGAAGGGTGCCTCGGATTTCCCCAGGCCATTCCCGCCCACCGGCTTGACGATATACTTGGGCCGTACCGTCCTGATCACCACGTACTTCTGCGGGATCTCGTGGACCTGCTCGCTGGTCTCCTCGCCGATCCTCGCGAGGCAGTAGCCTTCGGGTACCGAGTTCCGTTCGTCCCCGCCGAGGTCGACGACGACCTCGACGCGGGCGAGCTTTGGCGATATCGGCGCTCGGCCCCGTTTCTTCCGGGTGTACACCGTCTTGGAGATCCGGACTATCTCGACGGCTTCCGCGGCCTCTCCCGCAGTCGAATACGCTTCGGCCTCATCGAAGAGCTTCCCCTGGCGGATGTCCTCGACCGTCCTCTTCTCGGAACTCCTGCCGTACTCCCGCGCCTTCATGATGCGTATCTGCCCCGCTGCTCGTCGTTGGTCCGTTTCAGGTCGGTGTTCTCGATGCGCAGCGAAATGATTTCCCTGGTCGCCGTTGGCAGGTCAGCAGGAAGCGAGGTTCCATACACGCCCATGTCTTTGCCGATCGCGGTAGTATCCATACAAAATTATACCACGGAACGATTTACCGTGTCATTTCCCTACAGTACCGTGGTGTAGGTCAGGCCCGGGTGTTCGCGCCAGAAGTCGATTCCGCACAGCAGCAGCAGGACCTGCTCCCGGTCTATTTCCCTCGCTTCCACATCGTCGGAAGGCTAGGGGAACCGGTCCTTCTCGAGGCGCTTCATCCACAGGCAGAATCCGTTGCGGTCCCAGTACAGGACCTTCATCACATTCCGGCTCCGCCCGCAGAACAGGAACAGGTTGCCCGAGAACGGCCGCTGGTTCATCACGGCCTCGGCGATGACCGCCAGTCCGTTGATCTGCTTGCGCATGTCCGTGACACCCGGCCGCACGAAGATCCTCACCTGGCTGAGGTCGACGTTCATTTCCGTTTCGCCATCAGGGCCAGCACCCATTCCGGGGTGGACCTCGATGGAGGTACCGTCCGGAAAGTGGATGGCCAATCCATGCCGCTGGTCGCCCATATCGCTTGAAGGGAACCCGGCTCCAGCGGCGGTGACACGGCCACCGAACATGGAGGGTGGCTGGAGCTCCACGAAACCGTGAGCTGTATCGGATCGCTTTTCAATTCGACTGGTCCAATTGCGCAGGCTCTGTTCCACGATTCCTTCTTCCCGGCAGAAGCGGCGTACGCTTAGGCCGCTGTTCTTTTACTTTCCGACGATTTCCGACCATTCATCTCTGGTTCTTGGCATGCTGATGTCCTCCAGACATCCAACATCGAGTAAAACCAGCCAGCGGAAAAGATGTGGTTGTTTTGACGCTTACCTATTCACCGACGGTCCTGATCGGCATGTCAAATCCGCATTCCTGCTTGATCAGTTAGCCGACTGCCCCACGGGTCCAGAGCGCGAAATTGAGTCTCAGTTGTTCAGGATGCTTATCGATGATTTGTTTCTGGATGAGTGCTTCCTGTTCCGGTGACAGATGTCTCCCATCACCTATTTTGTGACCGCGGGCATGTACGGCTATGGATTTCTTCCCTTCCACCTGGTATTTCCGCCTGACCTGATGGATGGTCGAAAGGCAGGCCCTGGTAGCAATGATAATCTCGGTAGGCGTGTTCCCAGCTTTCCACATCCGGATTAGTGTTTACCTTCTTTCCTCGAGTGCTTCCCTGGTAAGTTTTCGACCGTCTTCTCTTTCCATCCGATTATTATATCATAGTTGTGCATTTTAAGGTTGCCGGGTCAGTAATGCACAAAGTAAAAAACTTGATCACCCGGGATCGTGAGGAATTGGATATACATAATACTCTCGATCGACTTGACCTTCATCGCTTACTTCAACGCCCTCTTCCCGTAAAAGGACTACCTGAATTTCCAATCCTTCACCAGGCGGGAGTGCAATACGTCCATCGGATCTGACAACCCTATGCCATGGCAGATTTAGTTTGGAACTGAGCGAATGAAGTAATCGAGCTACCTGTCGTGCCCCGTTAGGCAGGCCTGCCACAGCAGCTACCTCTCCATAACTCATTACCCGTCCGAAGGGTATGGCTTTCAGGACAGCGACAACGCGTTCGGTATTTTCAGTCATGAATCAATTCCTGAGTACAATGTAGCACCTCTGGCTACCTGTAACAGTGGTTACGGAAATAATCGCATGGAATAGATACGCTCACTCTATCAATTCTGACGTAGAGGAGCAGCTGCATGAGTATGTTTTGTTATCAATGCGAGGAGGTCGCAAAGGGTACGGCGTGCACTATCAAAGGGTTGTGCGGTAAGGATGAAACGGTTTCGAATCTACAGGATGTGCTTCTGTATGCGATTAAAGGGCTTTCTATCGTGGCCAGACAAGCTAGAAAATACGGATTGATCGATACCGCAATAGGGAAAACCTTGTATGAAGGACTTTTTGTCACTATCACAAATGCGAATTTTGACAAGGAAATCTTCGTCCTTCGTATCAGGGAAGCGATTGCCTTGCGGGAGGAGCTGAAAAAGAAAATGTTGGCAAAGGGCAAATCAATTCCGGTTACCCTTCCGCATTGTGCAACATTCATGGCACAAACGGAAATGCAGCTGCTCGAAGAGTGGACTGCTTCAAGTTTTTTGGTAATTGAAAACCCCGATGTCCGGGCACTCAGAAGCTTGGTCATTTTTGGATTGAAAGGAATGGCCGCATATATAGAACATGCGTTCAATTTGGGAAAGATCGATGATTCAATACTGGATTTTGTGGAGCGGGCTTTGGCTGCCACAATCGATGATTCCCTTGATTCGGCTGCATTGACCTTGTTGGTACTTGAAACCGGTAAATTTGGTGTCGATGCGATGGCTTTGCTGGATTCCGCGAATATTGATGCCAACGGCAATCCCGAACCAACTACGGTTGCTCTTGGTGTGCACAATAATCCCGGAATACTGATTTCCGGCCATGATCTTAAGGATCTTGAGGAGTTGCTGGAACAGACCAAAGATACCGGCATCGATGTGTACACCCACGGGGAGATGCTTCCTGCCCATTATTATCCGAAACTCAAGAAGTACACACAGCTTGTGGGTAATTATGGCAATGCCTGGTGGAAGCAGGTTGAGGAATTCGAGGCTTTCAAAGGACCAATCCTTTTTACCACCAATTGTATCATACCGCCCAAAGAAACTTATAAGTCGAGGGTGTTCACAACTGGAGAGGCTGGATTTCCAGGTTGTCTGCATATTGCCGATAGGAAATCAGGAGGAAAAAAGGATTTTTCCGCTATCATTGAATTAGCCCGGACCTGTTCCTCACCCAAGGAATTGGAGACGGGAACTATTACCGGTGGATTTGCTCATGCGGCGGTTGATGGGGTGGCACCAGCTGTGGTGGATGCGGTCAAGAAAGGCGATATCAAGCGGTTTTTTGTTATGGCCGGTTGTGACGGCAGAAAAAAGAGAAGGGAATACTATACGGAATTTGCACAGGCATTGCCCAAAGATACGGTCATCCTGACTGCGGGTTGTGCGAAGTATCGTTATAACAAGTTGGACCTCGGTACGATCAACGGCATCCCTCGGGTCCTGGATGCTGGACAGTGCAATGATTCCTATTCCCTTGCTTTGACAGCGCTAAAATTAAAGGATGCTTTTGGGGTCGCGGATGTGAACGATCTGCCAATAAGTTTCAATATTGCGTGGTACGAGCAGAAAGCGGTTATCGTGCTGTTGGCCTTGCTGTACCTGGGATTCAAGAACATTCATCTAGGGCCAACCTTACCGGCCTTCCTTTCGCCGAACGTCGTTAAGGTTCTTGTTGAAAACTTCGGAATTGCCGGCATATGCAAGGTCGAAGAGGATATCACGTTGTTCATGGGAGCATAACCGAATGCTTATACCCGGTCGTGCGGATACAGGCCGGGTTTATCCCATTCTTTTGGAATGCGTGTGGGTGTGCCATTGGTATCGACGAAAGCCCAGGTTACTTTGGCTTCCACGATCAGTTCATCACCACGATGGATGGTTTGATGCATTATTCCGCTCACAGCACCCTTTTTTATCGCCTTTGAGCTGATCCTCAATTCATCATCAAAGATAGCGGATTTTTTGTAATCAATCTCCACTCGGGCAACGTATAAACCATACCCAGCTGCCATGACGGCTGCATAATCAAAACCTGCCGCCTTGAGAAAGGAATGGCGTCCGTGCTCCAGATAATTAAGGTAGACCGCATTGTTTACATGCCCATAGGCATCGCATTCGTAGGTTCGTACCGTAAGCTTACATACATTTTCCATCGGCCAATTATAAAATAAAGGGTCCCGCTTTTTCAATCATCCTCTAAGGGTTATAATCCCATCTTGTGATCACAGACTGCCGTGCCTTCCAGGGGATGTCAATGCAGGAAAAATTAAATGGTGAAGCGTTCCGATTTTGCCCGACTTGTGGGACAAAAGGGCTGTTTTTCGAGCTGAATAAGCTATTTCGGTGTACCTCCTGCGGATTCCATTACTATCATAATGTGGCGGCTGCGGCTGGCGCGATTATTGAAACCCGTGGCAGGATTCTGTTTATAGTAAGGGGTGCCGAACCATCGGCTGGAATGCTCGCATTGCCGGGTGGTTTCATAGATCCAGGCGAACGGGCGGAGGATGCGATACTACGGGAGTGCCGTGAAGAGATAGGCTGGGAGCCGGATAATCTGGAATTTCTGGTTTCTTTTCCGAATCGCTATGAGTACGGAAGAATACTGTACAACACCTGCGACTTCTTTTTTATCGCCCGTTCCAACGCTTTGGATGACGATGGGTATTCGTTGGATTCACATGAAGCGACAGGTCTGGTATTCCTGACGCCCGAAGAGATCAAACCCAAGGAGTTGGCCTTCGATTCGACGCGCCGAGCGATGTCAGTGTATCTACAGAAACGCGGTTTCCAATAATCATGCTTTTCCAACGAGGGCCGCCAGGACTTTTTCCTTCAGCATGGGCAGTGACTGAAGACGAACCCCAACGGCGTCGAAGATTGCATTCGAGATCGCCGGCGCAAGGGGATTGAGGCCAACCTCGCCGATTCCTTTGGCACCAAAAGGCCCCTGTGAGTGGGCATCCTCGATGATGAACGTTTCGATCAGCGGTATATCACCTATACGGGGAATGCCGATTTTTCTCAAATCTTCGGTGTGGATACGTTCGGCATCCTCGCGGAATTCTTCAGATAATGCGTATCCTATACCCATGGCCACTGACCCTTCGATTTGGCCTACGACGCTCTGACGATTGAGTGCTTTTCCCACATCCTGAGCGGCGGCGACTTTAAGAACCTTCACGACACCCGTCGTGGTGTCCACTTCGACGGCTACTGCGGCGGAAGCATAACAATAGGCGTAATGGATGTCGTATTCACTGGGATTTCTTCCGGGTTCAGGATCTGCCTTGGTTCTATGGGCATAGGTTTTGGGCGGATAATAGGTGAATTCGGCGGAAGTCTGCGCCCCGGCGTCCTTTGCAGAGCGATACGCCTGGGTCATGTGCATAAGCGAAACAAGGCCAGTAGTAGCCTGTGGTGCATCCTTTGGAAGGAATGCGGATATTTCTGCAAGAAGAGCTTCAGCAGCACCCTTGACCGCATTCCCGGTGACAAAAGTCTGCCGTGAACCAGTGGTCATCCCTCCATCAGGACAGAGGCTGGTATCGCAGGATGTTACGTCGATAGTATCGTAATCAACACCCAGGATTTCTGCTGCAATCTGGGCTGCGAGGGTATCCGATCCCTGCCCCAGCTCGGCGGCTCCGGTCCTGATGCTTATACGGCCATTGGGATTCAATTCGGCTATCGCGCCGGCATGATCGCTCAGACCGGTTCCTATTCCAACGTTCTTGTATGCGCTTGCTATTCCAAAGCCGATTTTTTTTTGTGTTGGTGCATTCCGTTTCATTTCGGCAAAATCGTTTTTCATTCTACCCAAGGCTTCACTGGCGGCTTCGAGGGTACCTACATAGCCAACACCATCTTGCAGGGTTTGACCGGTACTGGTGATGGAACCTGACACAAAGGCGTTCCTCCTGCGGAATTCGGCGGGGTCCATTCCCAAGCTTTGGGCGAGCTTGTCCATCTGGATTTCCGCCGCGAAACAAGCTTGGGTGCTTCCGAAGCCACGGAAAGCTCCGCTGGGATTATTGTGTGTGTAGATGCCCCAGGAGTCGGCTGCAACGCTTTCCAACTGGTAAGGGCCGGTGGCAGTTACGGCTGAACGGAATATCACCGGTTTGGTTTGGGAGATATACGCTCCTGCATCGGCGATCACTTTTGATGTCATGGCGAGAATGCGACCATCCTTGGTGACACCATGTTTCATCCATAGTTTCATCGGGTGTCGTTTGGTGCTGGTGCGTATGGATTCTTCGCGGGTAAGCACGATTTTAACCGAGCGGCCTGTACGATAGGCCGCAAGGGCGGCATGTATCTGTCCGGCTGGCTCTTCTTTGCCGCCGAAGCCGCCGCCACAAGCGGCGAGGATAACCCGAACCTTTTCAATAGGTAGGTTCAGGCTTTCCGCGATCATTTCCCTGTATTCCTGGGAACCTTGATTTCCTGTCCAGACTATGACACCTCCAGACCCATCGCATTTTGCGAGGCACGCTTCCGGTTCCATGTATCCGTGTTCGACAGCTTGTGTTTCGTAGAATCCCTCGACCACAATATCTGCGCGGGTAAAGGCAGTTTCAGTATCGCCTTTTCGAACAGAAACGTGGTGGACGATATTATCCTTTGCATTTGAATGAATAAGCGGTGCTTCGAGTTTGAAATTTTCTTCCGCCGATAATTGGGCGGGTAACACTTCATACTCCACTTTGATAAGCGCCCGGGCTGATTCCGCCTGCTCACGGGATTCCGCGAAAACAGCGGCGATGACATCACCAAGGTATTTCACTTCGTCGGCGACAAGAACAGGTTGCTGCGGAACAAACAGGCCAAAGCTGTTTCGGCCTGGAATATCTTTGGCCGTAAGAACCAGAGCTACGCCGGGTGCCTTTTCAGCACCGGAACAATCGATGGATAGGATACGAGCGTGTGCATGAGCACTGAAAAGGAGTTTTCCGATAAGGGGGTTTTCAACGGGTAGGTCGTCGGAAAAGATCGGCTTGCCGTGTACCTTGGCTGGTCCATCCTTGCGTATCGGGGAAGACCCAATTCTTGAATCCGGGGAAGGGTTACCCATATCAGGTGTAGACCCGTATTTACGTTTCACAGCTGCAGCACGAAGCACCGCCCGTTCAATCGCAGCGTAACCCGTACAGCGGCAGAGGTTGTTTTTCAGCGCTTCCTTTATATCGGACAAAGCGGGATTCTCATTTTTATCCAGCAAGGCCTTACTGGCTAGTATCATCCCCGGTGTACAGAATCCGCATTGGACTGCACCCTCCTGCAAAAAAGCGTCCTGTATATAATTGCTAGACTCTGCCGTGGAAAGTCCTTCAATAGTCGTTACCTTTATGCCCACAGCCCGTTCCATACGTATCAGGCATGATCGTTTGGCTTCCCCATCCACGATAACGGTGCAGGAGCCGCAATGGCCTTTTTCACAGCCATTCTTAGTGCCCATCAATCCAAGTTTCTCGCGCAGGAAGCGGAGCAGGGATAGTTTGGGATCGACGCTTCGTTCAATAATCTGACCATTCACGGTCAAGCTAACAGAAATACCCATGGTCGAAACCCCTCCTCACTTGAGCGACTGCGGTGGGAATAAAAAGTATAAGGTTGTTTTATACACGTTTTTCGCGATCGTAGGGTTTTCCCAAGGCTGCAGGGCTACGCTTGTTCGATTTGCGGGCCAAGGCCAACACGACGATAACCAGAACGTACGGAAGCATAACCGCGAATTCATAGGGAAAATCAATTCCCCATACTTGTACCGATAATTGGAACGACTGGGCAATGCTGAATAGTAGGCTACCCCCAAGTATGCCCAGCGGATGCCAGCGGCCAAAATAAACCAAGGCCACCGCGATAAATCCACGACCGGCCACCAAGTCGTCTGCAAACATCTTGGCCTGACAGAGGGACAAGTAGGCTCCAGCCAAGCCTGCAAAGGCACCACCCAGGGCGAGGGCCTGAAAGCGTACGCGTGCTACATTGATACCCATTGTGTCGGCAGCCCGGGGATGGGTACCGACTGCCCTCACCCTGAGTCCCCAGGGTGTCTTGAACAACACGAACCAGCTTATGGGAACCAGCAGGAAGGCGAAGTAGGCCACGGGATTGAGGTCGAACAAAACGGGCCCTAAAAATGAAATTTTTGAGAGTCCGGGTATAGGAAAATTGGCGATACCGGGAACTCCAGTTACTCCACCCACAAAATGACGGAACAAAGTTCCTGCAATGCCAACCCCGAGCATCTGCAGACCTATACCTGAAATACCTTGGGGTGCGCGGAAAAGGATTGTGACCACAGCAAAAAGAATTCCGAGTAAAGCCCCTGCAAAAACGGCTATCATCAAGCCTAGTAAATTCGCAGTATCGGGTGAGAGTACATCCTTGAGGAAATAAGGTGGAAGGAAAGCCAGAAAGGCCCCCATCGCCATGATTCCTTCGCAACCCAGATTGAAAATTCCTGCACGTTGATTGAACATTTCGCCTGTAGAGGCAAGGAGCAGGGCGACGGAAAAGGGAACGCCTATGGTGAGTATATTCAACACAAGGTCTACCGGATTCATCGTTTCCCTCCACGATCGGATGTCGGTGCGTTTTTTTTCTTTTGGCGGGGTAGATGAATGGAAGACAAACGACGTAGGAATTTATCTTTTGCGTAGGGATCTTTGAAGAACGATTGTGCGGATACAATGCTGAGGATTATCGCTCCTTGCAGGACCAGAACCATATTGGCGGGAACAGCCATAGCTCGCTGGGTCATATCAGCACCGATGAGAAGTAAGCCGAAAAAAATCGCCGATGGTACGATAAACGCGGGATGCAAGCCCCCGAACAAGGCGACTACGATACCGGAGAAACCATATCCAGATGAGATCGACTCGATCGCCCTGCGGTGGACACCGGTCAATTCGATCGCTCCGGCAAGACCGGCGAATCCACCGGAAAAGAGCATGGCAATGATCAGGGAACGTTCCACATGGATACCCGCAAAACGGGCAGCGCGGGGTTCGGCCCCCGATGCTCGAAGACGGAAGCCTGTTGTGGTTCGCCAAAGCAGGAGATACACCAAGACTGCCATAACGAGGGCTATAATCAAGCCCGCGTGCAAGCGGGTTCCAGGAATCAATCTGTCCAGCCAGGCAGCTCGGGGAAGGCGGATGGTTTGAGGCGTGCCAGAACCGACGGTAAGCTCTTCTGGGTCGATCATCGGGCCTCGCAGCAGGAAGCCGTATACTTGGGCTGCAATATAATTGAGCATCACCGTGGACAGGATCTCGTTGACACCCATGCGGGCTTTAAGATAACCGGCGATACCTCCCCATAAGGCTCCTCCGATAGCACCAATAATAAGGACCATGGGTAGAAGAATGGGTTTGGGTAGTTCGGGAAAAGCCAAGGCGATGGCGGCTGCGGATATGATCCCGATCTGCATCTGACCTTCCGCGCCTATATTGAGAATTCCCGAACGGAAAGCGATTGCGATACCCAAGGCGATAAGTATGAGGGGAGAAGTCCGAACCAGTATTTCAGTTATACCGTAGATATCCTTGAGTGGTTCGGTGAGAATGACCAGATACACATCGATAGGGTTGACCCCTATCAGCTTGAGGACGAAGGCACCTATACCTACAGCAGCGACAATCGCGCCCAGGACGATAAGGGTAAAATAAGCTGACTCCCGCGCAAATTTCAAGGTGGATGTCCGTTCGGTTTTCATGCTACGCCCCCGTCTTCCTGCACTCCCGCCATGAGAAGTCCGAGCCTCGCCCTTGTCGCTTCAGAGGATTTCAGAATCTTGACTATGCGGCCTTTATAGATCACCGCGATACGGTCGGAGAGATTCATGATCTCCTCCAATTCTTCGGATATGAGCAGAATGGCGACACCGGAAGTGCGAAGTTCCAGAAGCTTCGTGTGGATGAATTCCGAAGCACCCATGTCGAGCCCCCGGGTGGGATATACCGATACCAGAGCCTTGGGTTGTCTGGCCAACTCGCGGGCAAGAATGACTTTCTGGATATTTCCACCAGACAATGAACCCGCCGCGGTTTCTTGGGATGAACATCGCACATCGAAGCGGCGCACAAGGTCTTCCGCATTTTTCTCGCTTTCCTTGAGACGAAGGAATGGCCCTATCCGGAACCGGGGAGTAGCGAAATCCTTGAGGATAAGGTTTTCCCGGATGGAGAAAGTAGGCACTATGCCTTCATCGTGACGGTCCTCCGGTATATAGCCGAAGCCTGCGTCGATGATTTCACGGGGGGATTTACCGAAAACATTTATTTCTTCCAGCATAATCGACCCGGATACCGCTTTTCTTAGACCCGCCAATACATCAGCCAATTCCCTTTGACCATTGCCAGACACCCCAGCAAGACCTAGGATTTCACCTGATCGTATATCGAGTGAGAGTCCGTCGACGGCGAGGTTTCCACGGTCGCTTTTTACTTTCAGATCCTTTATGGACACCAAGACATTTCCGCATCCATCTTCGCATGCATTGTGAGGGAGATTGACTTCGTGCCCTGTCATAAGGGCTGCAAGTTCCTGGGAGCTGTTGTCCTTCGTTTCTCCGCGATAGACTACTGATCCCCTTCTGAGTACGGTCACTGTATCCGAAAGCGCCTTTACTTCGTTCAGTTTATGGCTGATGAAAATTATGGAAATATCGCCGCTCATTCGTTTCAGAAGGCTGATAAGTTCATCGGTCTCCTGGGGTGTGAGGGCGGATGTTGGCTCGTCCAGAATTAGAAAACGGGTACCAAAGCAAAGTGTTTTAACGAGCTCGACCCGTTGTTGCTCGCCGACAGAAAGCTGATCCACATAGGCATCGGGTTGTACCGGTAAGCCGTAGCGTTCAGATACTTCCGCGATTCGGTGTCTAGCGCCCTTGAGGTCCAGTTTCAGGAAGGATTGGAAGTCCTTAGACCCAAGCGCCACATTTTCCGTCACCGTCAGATTGGGAACCAGCATGAAATGTTGATGGACCATGCCGATGCCGCATGCGTATGCGTCGTTGGGAGAACGGAATCGTGTTTCGTGTCCATTGATGAGGATACGGCCTTCATCGGGCTGGTAGAGACCCATCAGGATATTCATCAAAGTGGATTTACCGGCACCGTTTTCACCTACCAGGGCAAGAATCTGGCCAGCTTTTACTTCGATGGATACATGGTCGCATGCGAGTATGCCAGGGAAGCGTTTGGTCACACCCTCAAGTCGAAGGCTGGAAATCTGGGCTTTGGACGTCTGCATCGGTTCCTCGCTCGGCAAGGACCGTCCATTGGCGGACGGCCAGCCCCGACTTGAACGATGTACGAACAGATCGGGGCTTGGGAAATCAATACTTCACATCACGCCACGCGAGTGTAAGCTTGCCGGCGGTAAAATCCGCTCTTGCTTTGTCTGCAGCGGCTCGGACCGGGGCGGTCAGGACCGATCCCATCGAATCGTTGTATTTGAACACAAAACCGCCATTCTTGAAGTTGAGAGGGATATTTTCGCCTCCGAGAATCATGGACTGGCGTTTGCTGATGAGAGTTTCTACGACTGCTGAATAATCATAACTGGCAGCCGCGACTACCTTGAAGGCTTCAGGTGTTGAGAGTTGAGCTATATCCTGGCCAAGCCACCATATAGGTTTATCCTTGTATTCGGCTACCGCACGGAGGGCTCCAAGAGCTTGCTGGGCAGACCCGGTAAGGACATCGGCTCCAGCCTTGATATGCGTATGGGCCAATTCAGCTGCTTTTACATAATCCGCAAAGCTACCTGTATGGGCGACATTGATAGTCGCTTTGGGATTTGAAGCTTTGACGCCCAATACAAAGCCACGGTTGTAACTCGCTGCATCGCCTCCGTCTGCGGGACCGACAACACCAATTATTCCTGTTTTAGTGATCATGCCGGCGATTACACCATTGATATACCCGGTTTCCTCACTCTGCGGCATGTAGGTGAATACATTTTTTGGGCCGATTTGTGCACTGGTACCAAAAGCAAAACTAACTTTTGGAAAATCTTCGGCCATTTCGATGACCGTATTTCCGAATTGGGTTCCATGACAGATTATAATATCGAAACCTCGGGAAGCGTACTGGCGCGCGGCCGAACCGGCATCGACGGGTTTCATCTTTTCGCTGTAGTTGTATTCGATCAAGCCTGTTCCATACTTTTTCTGCACATCCACGATCGCATCATGCATTGCTTGAGCCCAGCCTTTGTCGTCGACAGTGGACTCGACTATCAGGGCTATCTTGACTTTCGACGTTGGGGCAGCGAATACCCAACCGGCGAACACGAGGGACGCAAACATCAGCGCGAGCACTTTCTTCATGACAGCCTCCGTTACTTAACGTGTCTTTCAGGGCGAACGTAGCATGGACAGATTCCTGACGCAAGTGATCAAGGAAAAAAGTATAGTACAGGTACCGCATCTTTCATCGAAAGTAGAGTATAATCAGAGAACTCTAAGTACCGATTTGTCAAGGAAGGGAGGGAATGGATATGTCCTATGATCAGAAGGATGTCCTTAAACGAGCGGCCTCGTATCGTGCGTATACTGCGGAAAACCTGAGCAAGATGATTCAGGTGCCGGGTTTCAGCTGTACTGAAAAAGAGCGTATTCAGTTGATCAAACAGCTTTGCGAGGAAGCGGGTATGAAAGATATCCGCATCGATGGCTTGGGTAGCCTGCTTGGTCGGGTTGGTAATGGTAAGAAAGTACTGGTATTTGACGCCCATATCGATACAGTGGGCGTCGGCGATCCACTGCAATGGAAGACACCTCCCCATTCCGGCATTGTGAAGGATGGTTTAGTGTACGGTCGCGGAGCCACCGACCAATTGGGTGGAGCCGCTTCCATGATAACCGCAGCCCGAATCCTGAACGACATGGCCTATGCCGGGGATTATACAGTCTGGTTCGCCTTTACTGCCATCGAGGAGGATTGTGACGGTCTATGCTGGAAATATTTGATCGAGGAAGAGAAATTCAAGTTGGATTTCGCGGTGTCCACCGAGCCTACCAGTTGCCGATTGTATCGCGGGCATCGTGGACGCATGGAAATCCAGATCGATATCAAAGGCATTTCCTGCCATGGATCGGCTCCTGAACGGGGCGAGAGCGCAGCCTACAAGGCAGCCCGAGCCGCGCTGGCGCTCGAGAAACTGAATACCGAGCTGAAGCCGGACGACGACAATTTCCTGGGAAAGGGAACCATTGTCGTTTCGCAGATAAAAGTACAGGGACCATCCCAGTGCGCGGTTCCGGATCAGGCCATGTTGTACTGTGACCGCAGGCTTACCTGGGGGGAAGACGACAAGATCGCCATAGCCCAGGTTGAAAAAGCCCTT
>Ga0172379_10007912_pt1 | contig 13621 bp, 13 predicted proteins | sample GrowelOW334metaG_FD_119756 | JGI IMG/M metagenome (GOLD analysis project Ga0172379, IMG submission 119756) | Groundwater microbial communities from an aquifer near a municipal landfill in Southern Ontario, Canada - Groundwater well OW334 metaG | ecosystem: Environmental > Aquatic > Deep... | reverse complement strand
ATCCTGCACGAGAGAACGGCTAAGCTTCCCCAGGTGACGATTAAGGCGCCGCGCAATGTAATCGGCACCGATACTGTCACCGCCATGCAGAGCGGACTGGTCTATGGGTATGTGGCGATGGTGGAGGGGATGGTTAAGCGGCTTAAGGCAGAACTTCAAACATCCAACGACTCGACTGAGCTCGTCGAAGTCTTCAAACTTCAAAGCAAATCACAAATTACAACTAACTCCGAACTCCGAACTCATAACTCCGAACTTAAGGTAATTGCCACCGGCGGCCTTGCCAACCTCATTTGCAAACATACCGACGTTATTGATAAAATAGACCAGCAGTTGACGTTGAAGGGGCTGCGGATTATTGGGGAAAAAATATTCTTGAAGTTGTTGAATAAATAGATGGAAATACAATGATGTGGAAATGGCAAAATAATAAGAAACTGGAATACGAAGATATATTTAAGCATTTGGATAAAGAAAAAGTTGAATATATTTTAATTGGTGGAACCGCAGTCATCCTTCATGGTGTACCCCGAAACACGGCAGATGTTGATTTTATGCTTAATATGGATAGGGACAATTTATTGAGATTTATAAAGGTAATGAAATTGTTGGGATACCAGCCAAAAGTGCCGGTTAGTCCTGAAGAATTCGCCGATCCGGTCAAAAGAAAAGAATGGCAGGAAGAAAAAAACATGATTGTTTTTTCTTTTACACAGCCTGACGATCCATTTATGACAATTGATATAATGATTAATAGTCCGATTGATTTTAAAGAGGCCTATCTGAGAAGAAAGATAATATCAAAATGGGGGACAGAAGTGTCTCTGGCTTCAATTGAGGATATTATTAAATTAAAAGAAATCGCCGGCAGAAAACAAGATATTTCGGATATTGTCTTATTGCGTCGGGCTGAAAGGCTGCAAAATGGATAAAGAAAAACCGGAAACAGGATATAGTTACACTTTAGAGGACGAAAAGCTGAAAGAGTTTGGAGAATTATCTTACGAACAAAGATTGGAATGGATAGTAAAAATGCACAGGTTTCTACGAAAATTTATGCCGGAAAAATCTCAAGTCATCCGGCAAAAGTTTAGGACAGGGGAGATTTAATGTCAGAAGAACTTAATGAGTTATTGCAAGTAAGAAGAGAAAAATTACAGGAACTTAAAGATAAAGGGATCAATCCGTTTCCTTATCGTTTTGAATTTGATAGTCATGCGGCGGATATCCCCAAACGTTTTGCCCAGATTAAAGAAGGGGAAGAGAGTACAGAAACGGTAACGCTTGCCGGTCGCATCATGACGAAAAGAGGACATGGCAAAGCTTCGTTTGCTCATCTCCAAGATGACACTGGCCGCGTCCAAATCTACGCCAAGCAAGAGCTTTTGGGTGATGAAAAGTACGATATTTACCGCAAGCTTGATATGGGCGATATCATCGGGGTTACCGGGCATATCTTTCGGACAAAAACGGGAGAATTAACTGTTCGCGTCTCTGATTTCACCATTCTTTGTAAATCACTTCATCCGCTTCCAGAGAAGTGGCATGGCTTACAGGATAAGGAACTCCGTTATCGCGAACGTTATGTGGACCTGATGGTCAATCCAGAGGTCAAAGAAGTGTTGGCCAAGCGGAGTAAAATTGTCTCTTTAATCAGGCGTTTTCTTGAAGATAAAGGCTTTCTTGAAGTTGAAACTCCTATTCTCCACGTTTTGCAGGGTGGGGCGGCGGCAAAGCCATTTGAAAGTTTTCACGATGCTTTAAACATGCCTCTCTTTCTGCGCATTGCCCCGGAACTTTATCTGAAAAGATTGATCGTCGGCGGTTTTGAAAAAGTTTTTGAATTGGGGAGAGTTTTTCGCAACGAGGGAATTTCTTACAAGCATAATCCAGAGTTTACAATTATCGAGATTTATCAGGCCTACGCTGATTATAACGATATCATGAAACTGACAGAAGATTTGGTTGTCCACGCGGCACAATCAATACTTGGAACTCTAAAGTTTGAATACAAAGGGGAACAGATAGATCTAACCCCGCCCTGGAGGAGAGTCAGCTTGGTTGATGCCCTCAAGGAAGAAGGGATCGATATCAGCGGCAAAAGCGAAGCGGAGATCCGCCATATTGCCAAAACCAAAGGGATTGAAGGTTACGAAGAGATTGGTATCGGCAAAATTATCAATGTTTTATATGATAAGTTTGTGGAGACCAACCTGCGCCAGCCGACTTTTATTATTGACCATCCGATTGAAACTTCCCCCCTGGCTAAAAAACACCGGAGCAAACCAGGTTGTGTGGAGCGCTTTGAGTTGATCATTGCCGGCATGGAATTGGCCAACGCTTTTTCTGAATTGAACGATCCGCTCGACCAACGCGAACGTTTTGCCCGGCAGGCGGAATTAAAGGCGGCGGGAGATGAAGAGGCCGAATCGATGGACGAGGATTTTCTCCGTGCCTTAGAATATGGCCTGCCGCCGACCGGAGGGCTCGGTATTGGCATTGACCGTTTAGTGATGCTTTTAACCAACCAGCCGTCGATCCGTGATGTATTGCTCTTCCCGCACATGAAGCCGCTGGCCCAGTCCCAGCCGACACCGGAAGAGATGAAGATTTTAGACCAGAAATGAAACCTCACCCGCTAACGTCAAACCTTCCCCCCTCTCCATCTTCGATGGAGAGGGGAATGAATTCCGACGATAGTCGGAAGAAAGGGGTGAGGATTTGAAAGTAATTGAAGTTATTAATAAAGGCAAAACTACGATCTCTTTTGAGTTCTTCCCTCCTAAAACAGTAGAACAGGAAGCACGCTTGTTTGCTGCCCTGGATGAATTAAAAGCTTATCACCCTGACTTTGCTTCAATTACCTGCGGTGCCATGGGGACCAATCGCGATAAAACGCTCGATTGGGCGAAAGTTATTAAACAACATGGGGTTGATCCTGTTGTCCACCTGACTTGTATTGCCGAAACAAAAGAGATAATTTTAAATCAGCTGAAAGAGATGAAAAATTTGGGAATTGAGAATATCTTAGCCTTACGCGGTGATGCTCCTGTGGATCAGGGACTAGGTACGGGAGAATTTAGTTATGCTTCTGATCTGGTGACATTCATCAAAAAACAAGCACCGGAGTTTTGTCTTGGGGTAGCAGGATATCCAGAAAAACATCCGCAATGCGCATCCCTTGAAGATGATATTAACCATCTGAAGACCAAAGTTGACGCCGGAGCCGACTATATTATTACCCAGCTGTTTTTTGATAATAAGTATTATTTTAATTTTGTTGACCATTGCCGCCAAGTGGGAATTAAAGTTCCGGTTATTCCGGGAATTATGCTTATTACCAGTTTAAAACAACTTAAAAAGATGACTGAAGTTTGCGGAGCGATTATTCCGACCGAGTTACTGGCCCGTCTGGAAGCGGCTGATGGTGATAATCAGTTGGTCCAGCAAATTGGGATTGAACATGCCGTGCAGCAGTGCCGGGAATTGATCAAATCAAAAGTTCCAGGGCTTCATTTCTTTGTCATGAACCAGGCGGGGCCGGTTAAACGGGTTTTGCAAAGTCTAAAGGTCTAAATTCTTCCGCCGACGATGATTTCGGGGATGCGAATAGTCGGCTGGGCGTCGCCGACGGGGGCATGGTCATATTTGCCGCAGACACCAGACTGCCAGCCCAAATCATTACCCACCATGTCGATAATTTCTAAGACTTTAGGGCCATTACCGGTTAAAATTGCCCCCCGTACCGGATGTTTAATCTTGCCATTCTCAATTAAATAACCTTCTGTAATCTCAAAGACAAAGTCGCCATTAGTAACGTCAACCTGTCCGCCGCCCATCCGTTTAACAAATAAACCGTTGTGAACAGAATTAATAATCTCTTGCGGATCACTTTCTCCCGGTGCGATCATTGTATTGGTCATCCGCGGCTGGGGGATAGAGCGGAAGGTTTGACGCCGGCCGTTGCCGCTTGGTTTAACATCAACAAATTGGGAAGTGAAATAGTCGGTTAAATAACCTTTAAGTATCCCATTTTCAATCAAGACGGTTTTTTGCCCAGGCGTCCCTTCGTCATCAAAAGCCAGGGAGCCAAATTTTCCATGCAAGATAGCGTCATCAATCACAGTTACCAGTGGGGAGGCAACCTGTTGGCCGATCCGGCCGCCAAAGATGGAAGTCCCTTTCATTATAAAGTCAGCCTCAAGGGCGTGACCGCAAGCTTCGTGGATCAATGTCCCGCCAGCTTCGGATGATAGAACGACCATCATTTTACCGGCGGGGGCGTGGGGGGCATCAAGCATTCTTATTGCTCGTTCAGCGGCCTTATTGGCATATTCTTCCGGCGGATAATTTTCAAAAAGTTCAAAACCGACTGTGCCGCCGGGAGCCTCGTAGCCGGTTTGCAAAATTCCATTTTTCTGGGCAATGACGTTAACAAAATATCTTGTCCGGATCCGATTATCTTCAACATAAATACCGTGGGAATTAGCAATAGTGACCGCCTGATTGGAATCGGCATAGCTGACCGTGACCTGCTTAACCTGCGGGCCATGGGCGCGAGCTAATTTGTTTAAGTGCATGACCTGGGCGCTTTTTTCTTCCATCGGAACTTCATTTGGCCTGATTTTAATACGAGAGATATTTTGAGGAATAGATGGTTTTAAATTAAACTCATGATGTTTCTTGTCAGCGTTCACGGAGGCGGAAATTTTTAGAGCCGCTTCTCTGAGGGCGGCAAAGCTGGTATCGGTACTGGCAACGTAGGCTGTCTCCTTGCCGGCTATTACCCTGATGCCGGCGCCGGCTTCAATACCGGAGCTGATTTTTTCAATCTTATTATCTTCACAGGTAATGGTCGTAGCGCCGGCTTCTTCTATAAATATTTCAGCAAAATCACCGCCGCTATTGAGGGCGGTAGAGAGTAGTTCTTCTAAGTTTTCTTTGGAGAGCATGGATTCATTATAGCGAGAAAGAGTCCCATTTTCCAGAAATAATCACCAATAGGGTGAAATTTATTCAAAATTATGCAGATAATATTATATGATAATGGAATTGCAAGAAAGCAGACAGCTAGGGTTGACGTTTCCTTCGCCAGTTCAACCTGTAGTTGCTGCTACTCACGAAGGACATTTAGCTTTACTGCGAAAATTATTATCGAAAGTGCAAAGAAGGCCGCAAGTTTGGGTCGATCTTTTGACTTTGTCTCCAGCTATTAGGATAGCAGATATTTTAGGGTACCGAGTAATACACATGATTGATTATCGTTCTAAAGACGTAATGATCGGTATTTTAGATGATAAATCTAGTGCGAAGTGTGAATTAAAAGAATCTTTGCTGCATTTCAGCTGTCGTTGTCACGCATTTACCAAACAAGAAGATATTACTTTAGCGGATTTATTACCACAGCAAGAAGACATCGTTGGCGAGGTCGAATACTTTATTACTCAATTACCTGAAGCTTTGCCGGCAAACTATTGGGACGGCGGCATGGAGGCCGACGATTTAAAGCAATATCAAGACAGTATATACCCTTTATTTATAGATGAAATATCAGAATTATCTTTGCATCCAGGCGCTCTGATCTGTGAGCCCGCGTGTTGCAGTGGACACCTGATAAAAGAGGTCAGACAGCAGTTCCCCTGGTATACAGTCAAAGGGAGCGATGCCAACGAAAAGGTGGTCGCAGCGGCGCGGGAGAGAAATCCAGGGATCGAAATTAGGCAGGATGACGCGCAAACGCTTTCTTATTTGCGAGATGGCAGTGTTGATCTCTTTCTCTGCAGCGGCCTGCTAGCCAAGCAGGTTTTATCCAGAGAGACTGCGGTACGGGTCTTAGAAACACTGCAAAGAAAATTGAAGCCTGGAGGACGGGTCTTGGTCTGCAGTAAATCAGAACGATGGTTTAGGGGAGATGATTATCAGCAGGCGGGATTTGAAGTTACTAAACGGGCCAAGAGACAGGCTGATTTTTTCTTTCCGTTTTATGTTTTACGGAAAGTCCGGTAAGATTATGCGGAGATAATACCGCTTATCCTGCCTCTGCCCAATTTTTTCCCACACTGACATCAACTTTAATCGGGACCGATAGGGTAAGGGCGTTAATCATCTCTGTTTCAATGATTTCTTTAACTTTTTCAACTTCTGCCGGAGGACATTCGAAAATTAATTCGTCATGGACTTGGAGCAACATCTTAGTTCGGAGTAATGAGTTCGGAGCTTGCGGCGAGCTCTGTCGAGCCGTTTGGAGTTGTGAGTTAATTTTGACCATTGCGACCTTGATCATATCTGCTGCTGTTCCTTGGACTACGGTGTTAATGGCGGTCCTTTCGGCAAAGGAACGTAAACCCTGATTTGGATTATTAATATCTGGAATCGGTCTTTTTCTCCCCAGCATGGTGGTAACATAGCCTTTTTCTTTGGCTTGCTTTATGGTGGCGGCAATAAAATCTTTTACCCCGGGATACTGTTTGAAATAATTATCAATAAATTGGGCGGCTTCGGTCCTTTTGATCTTCAATTGTTTTGCCAGCCCAAAATCGGATATCCCGTAGATTATTCCAAAGTTGATCGCTTTGGCCGCGGAGCGCATCTCGCTCGTAACTTGTTCTTCAGCTACCCCATAAACGTGGGCGGCGGTAGATAAATGGACATCTTTGTCTTCGTTAAAATCTGCAACCAGGTGTTCATCGCGGCATAAATGGGCTAAAATCCTAAGTTCAATCTGTGAGTAATCAGCGGCGACAATTTGCCAACCTGACTCCTCCGGAATAAATGCCTGCCGCAATCTTTTACCCCAGGCGCTTTTAATCGGAATGTTCTGCAAATTAGGATTAGAGCTGGAAAGGCGGCCCGTGGCGGTAATTGTCTGGTTAAAAGAAGTATGGATTCTTCCTGTCTTAGGATTGATAAGAGTGGGGAGGACATCAAAATAAGTCGATTTTAACTTGGAGAGCTGGCGGTAATCCTGCAGTTTTTCAGCAATTTCAAATTTTTGCGCGGCCAATTCTTCTAAAACTTCAGAGTCAGTTGAAGCTCCAGTTTTTGTCTTCTTGATTACCGGCAGCATCAATTTATTAAATAGAATATTTGCCAGTTGTTTCGGCGAGTTTAGGTTAAAAACTTCACCGGAGATGGCGTATATCTGGGTTTCCAGTTCTTTAAGGGCAAGATCAATTTCGCCGGACATCTCCTTCAGTAGCTTAGCATCGACTTTAACTCCGTTGCTTTCCATGGCAACCAAAACCTCGATCAACGGCATTTCAACTTCAGTGGCAAGTTGGTCCAGCTTCTGCGCTTTTAGGGCGAGTGTGAAAATTTCATAAAGGCTAAAAGTTGCTTCAGCATCAGAGCAAGCATAGTCGGTCGCGATATCGGGGGAGACGTCGGCAAAGTTTGTTCCTGCTTCATCCGTGCTAATTAGCTCATCTAGCTTGATCATATCCCGGCCGAGAAATTGCCGGGCTAGTTTTTTGAGGGCGTAGGAGTTGGTCGTTGAATCAATTAGATAAGCGGCAACCATGGTGTCAAAAATCGGGCCGCTGATTTTCAGGCCCTGATTTTGTAAAACTTCGATATCATATTTTATGTTATGGCCGATCTTTAATTTATCAGAGAGGAAAGTTGGCTGTAGCTTTTCCAAGACTTTGCTCTTATATAACTGTTTAGCGGTCCCGTTATGTCCGATGGGGATATACCAGGCCTTTTGGTTAGCGATGGAAAAAGAGATGCCGACCAGGCCTACGGTGAGTGTGTCCAGCCCCGTTGTCTCCACATCAAAAGCAAAAGCGGGGGCCTGTGACAATCGGGTAACCAAATCATTTAGTTGGTCTTCTGTTGTGACTGTCTGGAAATTAAAGCGGGCAATTTCTTCTCGTTTCTTTTCAACTATAGCGGCAGAGGCATATTGATCAAGCCCTTGGCTGTATTTTTTTACCAAGCGATCGAATTCCAGTTGTTCAAAGAGCGGAAGAACCTTGGTCCAATCAGTGGGCCGCCGTGTCATCTGCTGCCAATCGACATCAATGGGTACGTCGGTCACAATTTGCGCTAAGTGGTGGCTAAGTTTGGCCAAAGGGATATTATTTTTCAGATTTTCCCGCAGGCCTTTTTGCTTAACGTTGTCCAAATTAGCCAAAAGATTATCAAGCGAACCAAATTCTTGAAGCAAGAGACAGGCTGTCTTTTCTCCCACCTTGGGGACACCGGGAATATTATCGGAAGTATCACCTTTCAGGGCTTTAAAATCGACAACCTGTTCAGGTTTAACTCCCAGCCGTTCCACAACCTCTTTGGCTCCGTAGAGCATGGTTTCTGACAGCCCTTTTCTGGTGGCTAAAACTTTGATCTTGTCGTTAACCAGTTGGAGAGCGTCCATATCTCCTGTCATGATTACGACCTGATAGCCTTGAGCCTCCGCTTTTTTTGCCAGAGTACCAATCAGATCATCTGCCTCAAAGCCGGCCTGTTCAAAAATAGGGATTTGAAAGACCTCAGCGATTTTTTTGACGTAGGGGAGTTGTTCGTAGAGGGTGGGGGGAGCTTTGTCTCTTGTCCCCTTATACTTATCATATTCTTTATGCCTAAAAGTTGGCTCCGGGCGGTCAAAAGCGATCGCGATCGCTTCGGGCTCATCTTCCAGGACTTTGAGGAGCATGGTGGTAAAGCCGTAGATGGCGTTAGTGATTAAGCCTTGAGAAGTTCGCATGGTATCGGGTAGTGCATAAAAAGCGCGGTAAGCCAGCGAATTGCCGTCGATTAAGATGATTTTAGGCATTGTTCTTTAGCTTTTGCCAGGTATCCGCCACACCGATTTGGGTTGCCCATTTATCAATATAATCAAAATTTAGTTTGTCCCGGGATACTTTTAAGATACCAGCGATATCTGTCAAATGTTTCTCTGATTCACCCATTTTATACCATTCCAGTTTTTTTAATATAATATCTTCCGGTGAAGAAAATATCGCTTGTCTGTTTTCATCAAACGATTCGCTTTTTCGGCGTTGGAACTGCTGCAGATTGTAATCATCCTGTTTTAAAATATAGAAATCGACTTTAACCCCGCATTCTGATTGGATGATATTAAAATGACCATGGGTTGCTATCGCTTCCCGCATGCTTTCCAAATTGACATAATATTCAGGCCCAAAAGATTTTGCCAAAAGAGATGCTTGTTTTGAATTTAAATCGATGACTACATCCATATCCAGCGTCAAACGTGGTTCTCCGTATGCTATGGCGGCAACAGAACCGCCAATCATATAAGGAATTTCCAAACTTTCCAAAATAGCAAGAACTTCAGCAAAAATTGTCTGGATACTTTTCATCTGGATAATCTATGGATAACTATTTGGTTAACTTCTGCGAATTTCAAATGAGGGTTTTGACGGGTGATTTCGGAGACAATTCTTTGTCTGGTAAAATCAAACAAATTGAACGCCAACCGTAATTTTTCTGCTGAGGTTTGGCGCTTAAATACTTCTAACTGCACATCCTGTTGGATAACCATGGAGAGTATTATAACATAGCAGAGAATGATATCTTACGGCTTTAATATTAATTTTTGATAAAGCGGGACAATATCCGACGGCATGCCAACTGTTCCTTTGGCTGCAATGACGGTGCTTTTGATAGCAACCAGGCAAAGTGAGGCTTCTTGGATCATCAGCAAGTCAGCGTAACTGTCAGCTGCATTGGCTAATAGCTCCACCGCTCCTTGAAAATCATTTTGCGCCACTAATTTTTCTGCCTCTAAACATTCGGCTGGTTTGACCTGTTCCGCTGGTTTACCATTTGCCGCGGATGGCTTAACCTTTGGCTGAAGTGGGCGGGGAAGTAATCCTGTTAATCTGCTTATCAAACTCATTGTTTGCTTCCCGTCAGATCATTTGGAAGCGATCTTTGTTTTGGTATTGGTGTTTCCCACAAATCATCTGGGTCTACTGGCCTGGGTGGGGGTGGAGGGTTTGATGTAAAGAGAACGAGACGCGGATCAGTATTAATTTTTGGTGAAGCGGCCATTATTTGGGTTGTTTTCCCGCTTATCGGGGGAATACTTTGACGGCTTATAACTAATACCTTAATCTCTTCTAATAGGAGAACAAAATCCGAATGGGCAGGTTCTGTCTTGGCAATAGCTTCAGCTTCGTATAAAAACTTAGTAGCTACAGCCTTAATTTCATAGTTTTTTTTGGCTTGTTTAACCAAGTCAACTACTATTGCTAGGCGCATCCCATGTGCTTTAATTAGCAGGTCTGATGCATTAGCAGTATTCAGGCCTTTTAATATTGTTTCCGCTTCAATTAAACATTGATTTATTTCTCGATCTATTTCAAGCAGGCTTTGTGGCTTAGAGACATCTGATGTTCTAAAAATTTCGTTTATATGTTTAAACAAGAATTGAACTGCGGCCATTCTCTCTCCCGCGTCCACCTTTTTTCTTGCTTCCCTGATAATTGCTGCAATTGGTATTCTAGGGGGATTGGGTGCAGTTCCGAGCGCAGTTCCATTGACACAGCTAAGCATTATAAATTTGCCTCCTAGTTTAATATCGCAGCTTTATTAAAAAAAATTTCACTTAGCAGGAAAAATAGTTAGCGCTCTTATAGAGGCTTATGTTTTAAGACTTTTCGCCCAGTTGATAGCGGGTAAACCGGCGGACCACAATGTTTTCGCCGATCTTGGCCACTAATTCAGCCAGGAGATCTTTGATGGTCTTTTTCGGGTCGCGGATATAAGGCTGTTCCATCAAACAAATCTCGCCGTAAAATTTTTCCAGCCGTCCAGCCATAATTTTTTCCATGGCTTTCTCGGGCTTCCCTTCCTGCTTGGCTTGTTCCAATAAAATATCTTTCTCGTGCTGTAACAAGTTCTCTGGAACTTCGTCTTTATTCACATATGATGGATTGGCGGCCGCGATCTGCATGGCCACATCTTTAACAAACGCCTGAAAATCAGAGTTTTTGGCCACAAAATCAGATTCACTGTTAACTTCCACCAGCACGCCGATTTTATTGCCGTTATGGATGTAGGATTCAATTATGCCCTGCGAGGCGACGCGGTCGGCGCGTTTGGCGGCGGAAGCCAACCCTTTTTGCCGCAAAAGATCGGAGGCCGCTTCAATATTGCAATTGGCATCCTGCAGCGCTTTTTTACAATCCATCATGCCGCAGCCGGTCTTTTCCCGTAATTGTTGAATTAATTCAGTTGTAACTTCCATAGTTAGCTCCTTTATTTTAATAAAATTAGTGTGGAAAAATTAGAAGCCAGTCCGCTTTGCTTCCTCTTCAACTTCCGGGACCTTAATCTTGGCCAGGCCCATCTCTTCAATCCGTTCTTCTTCAGAGAGGACGGCGGCTTCTTCTACTTCTTCCACTGCTTCTGCCGCCTCCATAGCTTCATCCATCGGGATGGCTATTTCGGTCGATTTTTCCATGAGCGGCTGGGTGTTTTCCCGACCGGCGATCACTGCTTCCGCAATAATGCTGGTTAAGAGCTTGATCGAGCGGATGGCGTCATCGTTGCCCGGCATCGGATATTCCACTTCGTCCGGGTCGGCATTAGTATCGACAATCGCGACAATCGGAATATGAAGTTTGCGGGCTTCGTTGACCGCAGTCTGCTCTTTTTTGGTATCGACAATAAAGACCAGGGTTGGCAAATTGGTCATCTGGCGGATCCCGCTTAAACCGCGGGACAGCTTGCGATGTTCGCGCTCCAGCAGGATAACTTCCTTTTTAGGCAGAACGGCAAAAGTGCCGTCTTCTTTCATCTTTTCAATCTCGTTCAAACGGGCGATGTTCTTCTTTAAGGTCTTAAAGTTGGTTAGAGTTCCGCCCATCCAGCGCTGATTGACAAAAAACATGTTACAGCGTTTGGCTTCTTCTTCGATCGCTTCCATCGCCTGCTTTTTTGTCCCGACAAAAAGGGCAGTGCCATTGGCGCCAATAGTGGTGCGGACAAATTCATAAGCTTGTTCAATAAGCGGAATGGATTTGTTCAAGTCGATGACATGGATGTCATTCCTTGAAGAATAAATGTACCTTTGCATTTTTGGGTTCCAACGGTTGCTCTGGTGGCCAAAATGCACGCCTGCCTCGAGCAATTCTTTCATAGTAACTACCGGCATTAATTTCCTCCTTGAATTTTTGATAATTGCCGCAAAACAAAGAATAATTTTATCATAACGAGGCTAGATTTGCAACTGGAGCAGGAGCGGCTTCTCCCAGGAAGCTGTCCGGCAGGCGGTCGAGCGGCCAACCCTGTTCGCTTAACGAGAGGGAAAAATAGCTGTTAGCGTTGCCGGGGAGATCGCCATAGGCATGATAGGCGTAGTGAAAGCCGACGCCGGCAAAATGGAGGCTGGCGCCATAGGTTAAATTATTAGCTATAACATTATCCTGCCGGTCTTGGTCAATCCCGGCGCGCAATGTTAAATAGGAATTGGGAGAGAATTCTATTCCGCTATGGGTGGTGGTGGGGGTGGCGGCTTGCAGGCTAAGGTCGGCATCGGCGGCGATAGAGACTTCCCAGGGAGAGTAAAAAGCTGCTTTAAATTCTTCACCCAGCAAAAAGCAGCGGGTTCCCACCTTGATTGAAAGCGGCAAATTTTCATTGGCGGCGTTGGACGAAATTTTATTCGAGCTGATCAAGTTCTGTCCGACCAGACCAAACGAAAAACAGCCGATTCCTTGCTGTAAGAGCCCGAGGTCCATATTCCAGCCGCTGCCGGAAGCAGTACCGACATCATAACCATTTTGGGAGTAGTATTTTAAATTCAGTCCCCAGGAAAAATATTCATTTACCCGCCGTCCATAAGAGAGGAAGGTAACCGAATTGCTGAAGCTGGTAGTCTTTTGTAATGTGCCGGCGCTATTTCTGACCTCAATGCCGCCGACGCTGGCCCGAACGTAGCCGATACCAATTGCGCTCTGTTCTCCCATGGGGTAGATGCCGCCCAGGAGTGAATAATTGACGTCTTCCAAAACATTGGCTGACATGGAGAGCAATTCAAATGCGTCGGCTTCACCTAAACCAGCGGGATTATTAAAAATTGTATCGGCATTCTCGGCCACCGCTATATAGGCTTTTCCCATCCCCAAGGCACGGGCGCCAACTCCAATTGTTAAAGGGTCAAAGGTGTTTTGGGCAAAGGCGGGGGCAACATCCAACATCAAACATCCAACTTCAAAACAAACCAGAAATATCAAGAAACAAATCCCAATCAGCTTGTGATTTGGAAATTGGAATTTGCAAGTTGTTTTGATGTTTGAGGTTGGAAGTTTGAGGTTCATTGATTGGTAATCCAGATCTTGCCTTTGGCCAGTCTGGTCTTGTCCGGGGCAATTAATTGGTACAGGTAGACACCGCTGCCGACCAAGTCATTATTGGCGTCATAGCCGTTCCAGGTCGTGCGATTGGTGCCGATGTTGAGGTTAAAAGCTTTGCGCTGGAAAAGGCGGGCCGACATATCATATATATATAGGGTGGCCTCGGTCGAAACATCAGAAACGCATTCAATCGTGGTAATCTGTCCAGACGATGGGGTAAAGGGGTTAGGATAATTGATAATCGAAATGGCGAAAAATAATATAACTAACCAGTTTCTTCTTTTCATGCAAATTAT
>Ga0172379_10007911_pt1 | contig 13622 bp, 9 predicted proteins | sample GrowelOW334metaG_FD_119756 | JGI IMG/M metagenome (GOLD analysis project Ga0172379, IMG submission 119756) | Groundwater microbial communities from an aquifer near a municipal landfill in Southern Ontario, Canada - Groundwater well OW334 metaG | ecosystem: Environmental > Aquatic > Deep... | reverse complement strand
GGGACCAGCGTTTTTTGATGACAGATTCATCGTAAGTGGTTGGGGCTTCAAAAAAGAACCAGGCCTGACTCCAGATATCCTTGACAAACTCCGCTCTTTCTTTTACCAGTGAAATAATTTTAACCACCCGGTCCCACTCCTCCTCCGTCAAGCTCCCTTCTTCCTTAACATCTTCGTTCTTATTACTGATTTTTGCCTTCTGCCTTCTGCCTTCTGCCTTAAGAAACTCCTCCGCTATCTCCTCATCGCTCTTCAGCAGCATGTACTGATGATTGAACCACCTGGCTTTCTCCGGGTCAAACCTCGATCCGGATTTTCCAACGCGCTCCAGTGAGAAAGCTTCGATCAGCTCATCCATGGAGTAAATCTCCTTGTCAGTTCCATCGTTCCACCCCAGCAACGCCAGGATATTTACGAAGGCATCGCTGAAATAACCGGCCTCACGGTACCCGCAGTATATCTCATTGGTCTCCTGATTGTTCCAATTGATGGGAAATACCGGGAATCCAAGCTTGTCACCATCGCGTTTGCTGAGTTTTCCGTTGCCGCCGGGTTTCAGGATCAGCGGCAGGTGAGCAAACTGCGGCATGGTATCGAACCATCCGAAGGCCTTGTATAGCATCACATGAAGCGGCAGCGACGGCAGCCACTCCTCGCCGCGGATGACATGGGTGATTTCCATCAGGTGATCATCCACCACGTTGGCCAGGTGATAAGTTGGCATCCCGTCCGATTTAAATAACACTTTATCATCGATAGTGGAGGTGGTTACATGCACTTCGCCACGGATGATATCCTGCATCACAATCTCGTGATTTTCAGGCATCCTGAAACGGATGACATAATGTTCACCTGAATTGAGCAGCTGTTTCACCTCATTGGCCTGCAAAATCAGAGAATTTCTTAGTGTTTTACGGGTTTGCGTATCGTATGAAAAAGTCTCTTTCCGGCTTTCATATTCTTTTCTGATGGAATCCAGATCCTCAGCAGAATCGAATGAATAATAGGCCCAGCCGCTCTCAATCAGCTGATTGGCATATTGTTTATAAGTTGCTTTACGGTCGGACTGACGGTAGGGACCGTAATTCCCGCCTTCGGTGATTCCCTCGTCAATCTCAATCCCGCACCAGGCCAGCGATTCCATAATATACTCCTCAGCCCCCGGAACAAACCGCCCCTGATCGGTATCCTCAATCCGCAAGATCATGGTTCCCTGATGCTTACGTGCAAAAAGATAATTAAACAAAGCGGTTCGGACGCCACCCATATGAAGGGGGCCGGTGGGGGAGGGAGCAAAGCGGACGCGAACTGACATAGCTGGATTTTTTTACAAAGGTATTTATTAAGGCAGAGGGCAGAAGGCAGAAGGCAGAAATTAGTATTAAGAATTAAGAAAAAAGATTGAAAATTTCCTTTCAGGGATGTTTTTTGCATCTATACTGGAAAACCAAATACTCCAATAATGAATTCTCTGCAAAACAGGTTGGTGTCTTTTTCAGCAATGGTGTATGAGTCCATCCAGTCAATAAAAAATGATCCTTTGCTCGGTCATGCAGCCATACAATTGAGCGATCATCTACTTCAGTGGGAGCTAACTATTCTGAAGCGCAATCAGGCAGTTCCTTCCGTGATTTTCATAATAAGGTCCGGATTGCCTTAAAGGAATTGAAGGAAACACAATATTGGATTTCATTTTTGGGAGCCACCGGTGCCCAAGTGGCAAATTTACAAGCTTTAGCTACAGAAGTCGAAGAACTCATCCGGATCATGAGCACTATCTCAAAAAAAACCGACCCCAACCGCACCCCATCCCCCTAACCTCTTAAAAAAACAAGAAGAAAGTGGACTGCCGAAAATCAGCCGTTGAGAACCTGTCTTTTTCTTAAATCTTAAGTCTTATAACTAATTTTTGCCTTCTGCCTTCTGCCTTCTGCCTTCTGCCTTCTGCCTTCTGCCTTACACCCGTAGGAAGATCTTTCTCCTATAAAGGAACAGCAAAAACACCCACTCCGCAGCCAAAAACCCGATCCAGAAAATCACATTCCCCCAGTCTTCGCCTGAAATCCTGGAGAGCCCACCGGTAAAGAACTTGCTGACGTGTCCGAAATCGATGATGTTCGCACCGATATAAATAGTTATGGAGTTCATCCCGATGACGGTGAAGAAAAAGGACCAGCGTTTGGCATGCCAGATATCAATGATCAGGTAAAACAGGGAAAGCAGAAGAAGGCTGATCCCTCCTGCGAGAAGATTAAAGGTGGTGGTCCAGGCTGCCTTTATCACCGGATACACCGGGTTCAGCAACAAAGCAACTATAATAAAAATGATGCCGGTGCCGCTTAATATCAACAGCTTGCGGTACTCCGACCAAAGTTTGCTTCTCAACACTTCGCCGGCCAGTGCGCCCATCAGGGTAATGCCTGTTGCCGAAACGATGCAAAGCAACCCTTCCGGATCAAAAGTCCCTCCATAGAGTTTGCCCGGTAAAAATTGCTGATCAATGTAACCGTTGATACACCCTTCCGGAGTCAGCACACCCGCTCCCACCCCCGGAACGGGGATAAAATTCTGGATGATGGCATATCCGAGCAGGATGGCGCCCAGCCAGATTAACCGAAACGAATAGTGACTGGTATACAGAACTATGAGTGATGCGAAAAGATAGGCCAACCCGATTTGACCAAGCACGCTCGCGAAGCGGAATTGCCCGCCATCGACAAACCTCAACTGCAGGATCCCGTTGTATATAAAGCCCAGCAAAACCAGGATCAGACCACGCCGGATAACCTTCCATGCCGTATTCGACCTGCTGCTGCCCCTGGCTATTTTCCCCAGGATGGCATAGGCAATGGCCACACCCGAGATAAACATGAATAGAGGAAAGATCAGATCCTCGAAATGAAATCCATCCCACTTTACGTGGTCCTGCTGTTCGGCGAACCACTTAAGCCAGCCCCAGTTGGTAACCTTGGCCAGTGCGACGGCGAGTTCCCCGCCGCCGATGATCCAGAGCATATCAAACCCGCGGAGAGCATCAAGCGAGCGCAAGCGTTCAGGTGATCGTTGTGTTGTCATAGGAACCGTTTTGGTTACGAACCCTAAATTTACTAAACGCCCGGTAATAACAAAAAAGAGTTGCCGGCTGGCGGTTGCACCGTCAACCGGCAACAATCCTCTACTTTCCGAATGCGAAATCCAGTCCAACAGCCACCACCCAGGTGTTCTTGTTGTAGGTTTCCATCACGGGGATGGCGGTTGTGCCCAGCATATGATCGAAAGATTTCGAACCTTCCTTATAAAAAGTGTACTGGCCGCCGATATTGAGACCGATCATTTTGGTGATCTGCAATCCGAAACCGGCACCGATGGAGTTGGTATTCAGACTGTATGTCTGATCGTTCTGATAATTTGAATTCACTCCGGTATAAGTACCCAGCCAGCCTGCGCTGGCGCTCAGTTTCCTCGACAGGCTGTATTCAAGGCCAACAGCAAATTCTTTAAAATTTTTATCGATCATGTTGATTTCAATCGTGCTGCTGCCATCATAGTCGACCTTTTTATCGAAATAGTAATTCATACTGGCCGAAACCAACAGCTTGTCCATTGGTTTGTATTCAATTCCGGCTGCCAGCATGGCGGGCATATCGGCAATTGTTTTTGCTCCTTCGGTGAAAATGCCGCCGCTCTTATTGTCATTCACCTTGGTGGTCAGTTCCAGCTTGGTCTGGAAATCATATCTGACTGCAATATTAAGATTATCAGCAGGTGAAATGTTGACACTGATCGTTGGGGTATAGCCCATTCCGGATCTGGCGGCATCCACATAAATATCCTGAGTTGCTGCTGCATTGCCTGACATGGCAGTTGCCTTGGCGGCAAACACGGGAGCTGCAACCAGCAAAATTCCCTGGGCCTGGGCGATCGTCAGGTTTGCGGGATTCTGACCTGCCGCACCGATCAACTGCTGAATCTGTCCAATCTGGGCAGCAGTCAGTCCAACCGCTGTTCCATTTGCCAAAGGCACCGATCCGCCGCCTCCGGCCATGATTGCCCCTAATCCGGTGGCAAACTGAGTGGCACCCGATGACAAGCCGGTAAGGAAACCTGCTCCTGAGGTGAAGAATTCGCTGGCCAAAACCATACTTCCATTATAGGAAGTACCGAATGCCGGATAATTAGGGTTGATTTTGATATTTTTCAGATATCCGTTATAGGTATTATTCGCAGATACCAATCGCAGGCCGGCTGCAACAGAGATCCAGTCGGTCACTTTATAGGCGGCATTGAACTGATAACCGAAATAGACTGATGAGCCTTCAAAAAAGATGTCGGCTGAATAGGCGGTAGTTGGAATACCCTGACTGGAGAGCAGGGGTACCAGGTCGGAAATACCCATTTCAAAGGAAGGCAATCCGGCGGTGTAGGTTGCGCCTCCACCTCCGCCAATCGGGTTGAAACCGGCGGAAAGAGATAATTTGCCGGTATTGAATGCAACATAAACCCCTGGAAATAATGGAGCGCTGACCTTCCCGATATATTCTTTTGGAGTACCGGAAAGATAGGGGTAGTTGCTTAAAATGGATTTCGTCTGTCCAACCGTCTGGTTGTTCAACGAAAGGTAAAACCCATTTCCGAGGGTAGTCAGCCCTGCCGGGTTATAATACACCGCATCAAGGCCTGTTGAGGCGTTACGGCTCAGGAACCGTGTAAATCTGGCACTCTGGTTGGTGTTGGTCACCAATCCGCCGGCAAACAATCCGCCGGCAATCAATGTTACGGCAATAAGGGTTACAATTCTTTTCATAGAGCAAAGTTTTAGGTTAAAATTCATAGAGGTTAATAAGTTAAAATCGGGTTGAGTAATCCAATTTTGATCATCTCACAGTCTCATTTTAGAAACAATTTTGCCAACGGGGATTAAACGTAGGAATATATTTCGATAATTCAATACATTGAATCGAAATTAACGTATGGATCGATTAAAATGATTGGGTTAGTGGAATAGGAGGAGCCACGGCTCCTCCCCTACCTAAATCAACCCCCTGGCGTGCTTCTCCCTGATCACTTTCAGCATATCGACCGTCATGGTCGGCAGGTCGAATTTCGGGTTCCAGCCCCACTCAGCGCGGGCACAGCTGTCGTCCATCTGGTTGGGCCAGGAGTTGGCGATGCAGATTTTCACCGGATCGGGATCGTATGACATGACAAAATCAGGGATATGTTTTTTGATTTCGTTGGCAAGGATTTCCGGATCAAAGCTCATGGCAGTGACATTGAATGAGTTGCGATGCTTTAGCTTTGCCGGATCGGCTTGCATCAGGTTGATGGCGGCATCGAGTGCATCCGGCATATACATCATATCGAGGAAGGTGCCGGCCGGGAGCGGACAGGTAAATTTCTTGTCCTTGATAGCAGCGTAATAAATCTCAACAGCATAATCCGTGGTGCCTCCGCCGGGCAGCGTATCGTTGGAAATAATTCCCGGGAACCGCACACCGCGGGTATCCACCCCGTAACGGATATGATAATAATCACACAGCAGCTCACCGGTAACTTTGGTCACTCCATACATGGATACCGGCCGCTGAATCGTATCCTGCGGCGTGAAATCGAGCGGGGTGGTTGGACCGAATGCCCCGATAGAGCTGGGGAAAAATACCGCACAATTGTTGTGGCGGGCAACTTCCAGAACATTGTACAACCCGTTAACGCCAATATTCCAGGCCAGTCCCGGATTCTTCTCACCAACCGCCGATAAAACAGCGGCCAGGTGATAAATCGTATCAATGTTATACTTCTTAACCAGTGCGTCAATTTCAGCCGGATTAGTCACATCCATAGTTTCCATCGGTCCGGTTTCTGCCAGCGGACCCTCGGTAATGGTGCGCTTGTCGCTGCCGATCACATGATTATTCCCATAGCGCCTGCGTAATTCGAGAGTCAGTTCTGAGCCAATCTGGCCTCCGCATCCGGTCAACAGGATATTCTTCATAAGTAGTGCTGGTATTCAGATAATTACAAAATAAGACAGGAAAATTAAAAGTAACAATTTCAGGCAAACATCTCAATTAATCGCCTCTTTATTAATGATAAAAATCACCTATTCTCAGGTGCCTGAATCCATTGTATTTGCTGCAAAATTGGTACTTTTGACACTTGATTGGTTTATTAATTTCATGACCATGTACGATAAATTTCAGAAGCATTTACAACATCAGTTAAGCGAGATAGAATCAGCAGGATTATTCAAGAATGAACGTATCCTGATATCGGCACAGGGACCTGAAATCAGGACTTCAGCAGGTCAGGAGGTGCTGAATTTTTGCGCCAACAATTACCTCGGATTTTCCAATAACCCCCGATTGATCGCCGCCGCCAAAGCCGCCCTGGATTCTCACGGATACGGTATGTCATCGGTCCGGTTTATCTGTGGCACCACCGATCTGCATAAAGAACTCGAAAAATCGATCGCGGATTTTTTCGGAACCGAAGATACCATCTTATATGCGGCTGCTTTCGATGCCAACGGCGGTGTGTTCGAACCGCTCCTGACCGATGAGGATGCCATCATTTCAGATACCCTCAACCATGCATCGATCATCGACGGTGTGCGTTTATGCAAGGCCCAGCGGTTTCGCTATTCCAATGCCGACATGGAAGATCTTGAGGATCAGCTGCAACAGTCAGCCCCCTGCCGGTACCGCCTGATCGTGACCGACGGGGTATTCTCCATGGACGGAAACGTTCCCCCTCTCGATAAAATCAAGGCCCTGGCCGATAAATATGATGCGATGATCATGGTCGACGAATCGCATTCAGCCGGCGTAATCGGTAAAACCGGCCGCGGGACCACTGAACAGTTCAACCTTCGCGGCCAAATAGAAATCATCACCGGAACCCTGGGGAAAGCCTTCGGCGGTGCCATCGGCGGATTCACCACCGGCAAAAAAGAGATTATTTCCATGCTGCGTCAGCGCTCAAGGCCTTATCTTTTCTCGAATTCCATCCCTCCTGCCGTTGCCGGCGCCGGTATTGAAGCTTTTAAAATTATGACCGGCTCCACCGAGCTTCTGGATCAGCTGCATGAAAACCGGAGTTATTTCGTGGAACAGATGACCCGGATCGGCTATAAAATCAAGCCGACCCAATCCGGTATTTGTGCCGTCATGCTGGGTGATGCCAAACTTTCCCAGGAAGTGGCTACACGACTGCTCGCAGAAGGCATATATGTCATCGGATTCTATTTCCCGGTGGTTCCAAAAGGCGAAGCCCGTATCCGGGTACAACTTTCCGCTGCACATACCCATCAACAGCTCAAAAAAGTGGTTGCCGCGTTTGAGAAAGTTGGCCGTGGCCTGAATATCCTTTAAATTTTAAAAACTGTCAGCCTAAACCGATAGTATAGTGTGATTCGCGTAACACGCTCACTGTTACAGGCCGTACCCTCAGGGGTATGGCCTTTTTACTGTTCTATATCATTGTCCAAGAGCAACTTTTTTATCGTTTTTGATATAGGGCAATTCGATATTTTTAAGTCAGAGTAACCATTAAACCTGACTTTCATGTCAAATATCGGATCCTATGACGACCATCTGAAAGATTTCAGCTGGTCGATTGCAGAACAGGAACTCGGGTATAAACCCGGAGATAACATCAATATCGGCTGGTATTGTACCGACCGGATTTGCCAGATGGGCAAAGCCAATAAAACAGCTCTCATCTGGGAAGGCCGCGATGAGGAAACTTTGCGTACTTACACCTTCAACGACCTGCGCCTTCTCACCAATACTTTCGGGACTTTTCTCAGCAGCCTGGGCATTCACGATGGCGACCGGGTCTGTTTGTTCATGGACAAGATACCTGAACTTTATATCGGATTTCTGGGGATTTTGAAGATAGGTGCAGTTGCACAGCCGCTATTCTCCGCTTTTGGGGATGAATCCCTCTTTGTCCGTCTGGAAAATGCCGGTACAAAAGCCATCATCACCACCCGGAAACATGCCTCAAAAGTTCAGAAAATCCTCGACAGGCTGCCAAATCTCGAGCATATCATTGTGGTGGACGATGAAGGAAAGAAGGCCCTTAAAGAAAAAGAAGTTGCCTTTTCGCTTGATCATGCAACGCCGGTTGAGAAATTCGACGTTTTCCCCACCAAAGCCGAATCCCACTCCCTCCTTCACTATACTTCAGGTACCACCGGACAGCCCAAAGGGGTTAAGCATGTTCACTATTCGCTGATTTCACAGTACCTGACAGCCAAGTGGGTGCTTGATCTTCAGGAGGATGACATATACTGGTGCACCGCTGACCCTGGCTGGGTGACCGGCACCAGCTACGGTATCATCGGAGCCTGGAGCATGGGCATTACCCAGTGTGTCAAGGATTCCGGTTTCTCAGCTGAAACCTGGTACCGGTTCATCGAAAGACATAAAATTTCGATGTGGTATTCGGCGCCTACGGCTATCCGGTCCCTCATGAAAGCCGGTGATGAAGTGGTGAAACAATTCAATCTCTCATCGCTCCGCCATTTGGCCAGCGTGGGTGAACCACTGAATTCCGAAGCCGTCGTCTGGTCGCAGAAAGTCATTGGCAAACCGTTCCACGATACCTATTGGCAAACAGAGACCGGATCGATCATGATCACCAACTTCCCGGGGATGAAAATCAAGCCGGGATCGATGGGCAAAGCTTTTCCGGGGCTTACTTCAGCCATTCTGGATCCTGATACCTTTGAACCGATCACCACACTCAACAAACCAGGGCTGATTGCTTTCCGGTATGATTGGCCGGCACGGATGCGCACCTACTGGAACAACCAGGCGACCTTTGAAAAGAAATTTGTCAACGGTTGGTACATCACCGGTGACCGTTCCACCATTGATAAAGACGGCTATTTCTGGTTCATCGGGCGCGATGATGATGTGATCAACACAGGCGGTCACCTCGTCAGCCCGTTTGAAGTGGAATCGGCCCTGCTCGAACATGAAGCCGTAGCCGAATCCGCAGTGGTTTCAAAACCCGACGACATCAACATGGAGGTGGTGAAAGCCTTCGTGACACTTAAACCGGGATTTGTCGCCAGCCAGGAGCTGGAGCTGGAAATTATGAACTTCATCCGTAAAAAACTCTCTCCCCTGGCCATGCCGCAGGAGATTGAATACATGACCCTGCTGCCGAAAACCCGGAGCGGCAAAATCATGCGCCGCGTGCTCCATGCCAAGGAATGGGGCGAGGAAATCGGCGACATTTCAACGCTCGAAAATGATTAAACTTCGTAGGGGAGGACCCGTGGGTCCTCCCTCCTTCCCGTTTTCAGAAATTAATTATAAAACAAAGTACTATGCCAGACATTAAAGAAATGAAAGAAGCCATCCTCAAGTATGTAGTCAATGAGTACGCTGAGGATGATGACGATGTGACTTATGATACTCCGCTGATCTCCGGCGGTTTGGTCGATTCCTTCTCCATGGTTTCACTCAAGCGGTTCCTCGAGGTGAAGTATAAAATCTCGATCCCCGACGAGCGCGCCACCCCTGAAGCTTTCGACAACGTCACCAAAATCGCCAACCTGGTCCTTGAATATTTATAAACTAACCAAATGCTCCAAGTTGTCAACTCTTCAGGAGTTGACCAAGTTGTCAACTCTTCAGGAGTTGACAACTTTAAAGAAGTCGACAACGTTAAAAACCAACAACCCATGGGATACTCTGAACAAACCAAAAAAATCTACCGCGACCAGCTCGACACCATTGCCCAGGCAGGCCTCTACAAGCAGGAGCGGTTCATCCATTCACCTCAGGCAGCCGATATCGAAGTGGAATTTCCGGAAGGCTCGGAGGTAAAAAAAGTCATCAATATTTGTGCAAACAACTATCTCGGATTATCGAGCCATCCGGCTGTGATCAAGGCCGCGCATGAAGGTCTGGATACCCGCGGTTACGGAATGTCATCCGTCAGGTTCATCTGCGGCACCCAGGATATCCACCGGGAACTGGAAGCCCGTATGACCGAATTTCTCGGTACCGAGGATACGATCCTCTTCCCATCGTGCATGGATGCCAATGCGGGTGTTTTTGAGGCCATTCTCACGCAGGACGATGTGATCATTTCTGACCGGCTTGTTCATGCCTCACTGGTGGATGGAATCCGCCTGTGCTCGGCCATGCATGATACTTTCAAACATTCCAACATGGAACATCTGGAAGAAAAACTCCAGCTCCATGCCGATAAACGCCTGAAACTGGTGGTAAATGACGGGATCTATTCCATGGACGGCGACATGGCCAAAGTGGATGAGCTCGTTGCCCTGTGCGAAAAATACGATGCCATGCTCCTGATCGACGAATCGCACTCCTCGGGATTCATCGGCAAGACCGGTCGCGGCACCCATGAGCACCATGGCATGATGGGAAAGGTCGACATCATCACCACCACCTTTGGTAAAGCCCTCGGCGGAGCCTCCGGAGGTTGCGTGAGCGGACGCAAGGAAATCGTTGCCATGTGCCGTCAGAAAGCCCGCCCGTATTTGTTTTCCAATACCATTGCCCCCGTGGTGGTTGCCGGTGTACTGAAAGTGCTGGATATCCTGAGTGAATCAACCGAGCGCCGCGACAAGCTGGAGCGCAATGCCGCTTATTGGCGGAAAGGACTCACGGAAGCCGGATTTGTGCTGAAAGAGGGTGATTCCCCGATCGTACCAGTAATGCTTTTCAATGCCAAGCTGGCCCAGGATGTGTCCCGGGATCTCTTCGCCGAAGGGGTATATGCTGTCGGGTTCTTCTTCCCGGTGGTACCCAACGGACAGGCACGCATACGTACGCAGATCTCCGCCGGCCATGAGATTCATCATCTCGATAAAGCCCTCGCTGCCTTCCGTAAAGTCGGAGCCAAGTACGGGATACTGGGACTGACGAAGCAGGAGATTATTGATAAGTACGGGCAGTAGCAAAATAAGGCAGAAGGCAGAAGGCAGAAGACACAAGGCACAATGCAAAAATTAGTCTTAAAAAATTAAGATTTAAGAAAAAAGTTGGGTCCGCGTCTGATTTGTGGCTGGTTACTTCCTTCTTGATTTTTAAGTCTTAAGACTAATTTTTGCCTTGTGTCTTCTGCCTTCTGCCTTCTGCCTTTTATATATCTTCGCGCCATGATTTTCGGAATAGGTACAGACATAATTGAGGTTGAGCGCATCCGCGGGTTTATTTCCAAGGGTGATGCGTTCAAGAAACGGGTTTTCACCGATCAGGAGATCGCTTACAGCGATTCATTCCGCGACCCGGCCCCGTTTTATGCTGCACGCTTCTCTGCAAAAGAAGCTCTCGTAAAAGCCCTGGGAACTGGTTTTACGAGTGGAATCGGATTTAACCAGATCGAAGTCTATCATGTGGAACTGGGTAAACCGGAAATCCGCTTATCCGGCAAAGCCAAAGAAGTCGCTGACGCGAAAGGCATCACCAAAATTCACGTTTCCATTTCGCACGTCAAGGACTGGGCAAATGCAGTGGTGGTGCTGGAAACCTGATTTCAACAGGGTGGTTCTGAAAAATTCAGTTTGAATTTAATTGGAACAAATCCAACAATGCATAAATATAACTTGTTTCATATGTTATATTTGATTTGCATTAATCACTAATTCCTTGTCACCATGAAAACTAACTTATTGAAATTGAGCTTATTGTTTGGTGCTATACTGATCATTAACTCTTGCGACAAATCTGAGGTTACCACCATCAACCAGGATTTGATCAACCTTGATGAAAACCAGCCTTCATTTAAGAGTTCGCAGCAGGGTCCGGAATTTGAATCCAACGAATTGATTATCAAATTTAAAGATGGGACTGGAGAGGTTGCACAGAGCGCTGCATTGAGTAAAATCAATGGGAAAGTCAAAGAAAAGATTCACACCGCTGCTATGATGAAAAATGGTGATAATCAGGGAATTCTCCTGATTTCGGTTCCAGCTCAGGCACTTGATGCCATTTCCAAAGCAAAGGGACTTCCGGAAGTGGAATACGCTGAACCTAACTTTATCTATCAGCACTTTGCTACTGCCAATGATACTTATTATAACAATGGGAGTCTTTGGGGGATGTACAGTTCTGTCACCACGCCGGCCAACCAGTATGGAAGTCAGGCGGCAGCCGCATGGTCAGCAGGTCATACCGGTTCAAATACGGTTTATGTCGGCATTATTGACGAAGGGTACATGTACATGCATGAAGACCTTGCGGCCAATGCAGGTACCAATCCCAACGAAATTCCCGGAAACGGAATTGATGACGATGGTAATGGGTATAAGGATGACGTTTACGGTTGGGATTTTGATGGAAATAATAATTCAGTATTTGACGGGGTAAACGATGATCATGGCACCCATGTAGCAGGAACCATCGGTGCGGTTGGCAACAACCTGAAAGGTGTTGCAGGTATTTGCTGGAACGTTAAGCTGCTGGATGCTAAATTTTTAGGTAACAGGGGTGGGACAACTGCCAATGCCATAAAGGCGGTTGATTATTTTACCGCACTGAAATCAGCCGGAGTGAATATCGTTGCCACGAATAACTCCTGGGGCGGCGGAGGGTACTCACAAGCATTGCAGGATGCCATTGAGAGGGCGAATACTGCTGGTATCCTTTTCATCGCCGCGGCCGGTAATGATGGACTGAATACTGAAACCAGCGTCAGTTATCCTTCAGGATATCCAAATGCCAATATCATTGCTGTTGCATCGATAACTTCCACGGGAGCATTATCGAGCTTTTCAAATTACGCAGCAACAAAAGTCGACCTTGGTGCACCGGGCTCCTCAATAATTTCCTGCGTTCCCGTAAAATCAGGGAGAAACATTGTTTCAGGCTATGCCAGCTATAATGGAACATCCATGGCTACCCCACATGTTACCGGATCAGTTGCATTATATGCCTCAACCCATCCGGGCTCTTCGGCAGCAACAATTAAAGCGGCGATTTTGGGAAATGCAACTCCAACTGCCTCTTTAGCTGGCAAATGCGTTACCGGGGGCCGGCTGAATGTTAGTGGTTTTTGAAAATTACCTGAGCCTTAATTTTTAACAAACCTCCTGGTTACGGAAAGATAGTGCCGTTACTTGGGGAAAAGTTTCACCGGGAGATGAAATAAGGCAGAAGGCAGAGGGCAGAAGGCAAAAATTAGTCTTAAGATTTATAACTTAAGAATAAAGATTAGTGTCAGATTAAAAGGCACTGGCACCAAGCTAGATTCTTATATCTTTGAATATTAAGATCTTAAGACTAATTTTTGCCTTCTGCCCTCTGCCTTCTGCCTTATTCCTATCCGCACTTCGAGTGCCCGCACTTCGTACAGATCAAGCACCCCTCCTGGTAAATCATCTCGTCGCTGTCGCACTCTTCGCAATGCTCGCCTTTCGACGCTTTAGTCCCATCAGGGATAAACTGTTTCAGGGCACGGGCAACACCGGCCTTCCAGGAGTTAATGTTTTCATTATCCAGACTCAGAGAGGAGACCAGGGTAACCACATAGGGAATCGGCATACCGTGACGCAATACCCCCGAGATCAGTTTGGCATAGTTCCAGAACTCCTTGTCAAACATATAGGATAATCCGCCTACGGTGCAGGGGTTGCC
>Ga0172379_10007910_pt1 | contig 13622 bp, 10 predicted proteins | sample GrowelOW334metaG_FD_119756 | JGI IMG/M metagenome (GOLD analysis project Ga0172379, IMG submission 119756) | Groundwater microbial communities from an aquifer near a municipal landfill in Southern Ontario, Canada - Groundwater well OW334 metaG | ecosystem: Environmental > Aquatic > Deep... | reverse complement strand
GCGCCCAGGTCGTGCCCACCAGATGGCGGAATTCGGGTTTCAGGACTTCGGGGCAGTTGAAGGACTGGCGGGAACTGTTGATGTCCACGCCGGAGATTTCCATCAACCCTTTTTCGGCACACAATTTCTGTACCCGCTTCAGTTGTTCCACCGTATTGCGGGGCGGCATGTAAGCTACTGCCTTGTAACCTATATTGACCAACTCGGCGAACAGCTCGTCCAGATAGTCGTCCTCGAACTTTTCAGCCTTCTTGTCGCCCGTGGGGGATTCGCCCACATCGCCCAAATAGGCATATGCGGGTATCGCGCCGATGGAACGGGCGAAGTCCACCACGGTCTTGGCGGGGATGCATTCCTGTCCGTCGGGCTGGATAAAGACGCGCTCCAAGAAACCGGCCTTTAGTATGCCCAGCAGGTCAAAGAGGTAGTGAGGGTTTTTGGGGTCGGCGAGCAATGTGGCGATTTTTACCGGAACCTGGACTCTCAGGTCCGCTTCAAGCGAGGCGGCCAAGGCGGCGCATTTTCCGTGTTTTTCGATGAGCGAGGAGGCCATGGCCGAGAGCAGGTGCCGCTCGGTGACCCCGCCACCTTCAGCCGCCTTGGAGATGCCCAGGACATCCCTATCGAAGTCGAGCTCACGGAAACCCGCAGGCCGGAGGATTGTATTGACTGCTTCCGTCATGCGGCGGGTGCGGTCGTTGCGGCGCGCTTGTATGGGCTGGAGGAAGGCTGCCACCTTGTCGATGGCTCCCGAAGGTATTCCCTGTACGGTCATGTAGGCCAGGCCAAGGGAGTCGGGGTTGTTGATCTTTCGGTTTGCGAAGGGGCTCCGTTTGCCGTCGGGACCGCTTTTGAAGCTGACCCGCAGTTCGAAGCCCACACAGCCGCCTATGCCCAAAATGGCGCAGGCTTCCGTCATTTCCCGGGCTGCGCCTATGGAATCGTGGTCCACCGACCCGGCAGCCTCGAGCCCGGCGTCCCGGGCCTTGAGGGCGGCCATGGACGGCGTGTAGGGGCTGAAGCTGTAGATCGTGTGGATATGGTTGTTGATCTCGCCGGTAGGACCCGCCACGGTAGGCGGGCTCCCGAGCCCGGCCTCGTACGCGCGCAAGGCCGCGAGCCTTGCTTCGCGCGACGCGGCAGGATCGTTGATCGTGCTCAGGTAGCCGTTCATGTGTCTCCTAGACGCCCAAGCGGTTGCGGCGCAAAATGTCCATGCCGGTCTGTACCGTCGTGGGAACGTGGCCTTTCAGGGGCAGCACGCGCTCGTGGATGGTGTCGATGATCCACTCGTTCTGGGGGAAGTAGTATTCCTCCATTTCCGCCGCCGGGGTAATCCAGTTCCGGCTGCCCACTACCGCTACCGGGGCGTCCAGGTAGTCGAAGGCGAGGGTCTGCATATTGCTCGCGACGGTGTGCAGGAAGGACCCGCGTTCGACAGCGTCGCTGGCCAGTACGAGTTTGCCCGTCTTCTTCACCGACTCGATGATCTTATCGTAATTCAGCGGATTGATGAATCGCAAGTCCATCACCTCCACGGAGAGGCCGTACTTGGATTCCAGGATCTTGGCGGTATCCATCGCCCGGTAGAGCGTGGCACCCAGGGTCGCGATGGTCAGGTCAGTTCCCTGCTTCCGCACGACGGGCTCGCCTTCGGGTATCTCATAGTAGCCTTCCGGAACGCCGGCTTTCTCGAACTGTTCGCTCATGTCGTACAGGAGCTGGCTTTCGAAAAAGATCACCGGATCGGTGCCACGGAGGGCCAGGTTCAGCATGCCCTTTGCGTCGTAGGGCGTCGCGGGGAACATGGCCTTGAGACCCGGTATGTGGGCGATGATGGCCGCCCAGTCCTGGCTGTGCTGGGCGCCGTACTTGTTGCCCACCGATACGCGGACGGTCAGGGGCATCTTGAGGAGCCCCGCCGACATGGATTGCCACTTGGACGCCTGGTTGAAAAGTTCGTCACCGGCGCGGCCCATGAAGTCGCAGTACATGAGCTCGACTACGGCCCGGCCGCCGCACATGGCGTAACCGACGCCGGAACCCACGATGGCGCCCTCGGCGATGGGGCTGTTGAACATGCGGTGGTAGGGGAGGAGTTCGGTAAGGCCGCGATAGACGGCGAAGGCACCGCCCCAGTCGCGGTTTTCCTCGCCCCAGGCCGCCATGGTGGGATCGATGGCGAAACGGTGCGCCATGGCCTCGAACAGGCCGTCCCGGTACTGGTAGGCCTTGTTCTTGGAAACAGGCTTGCCGTCGGCGTCGAAGCCGTAGCGGATCTTTCCGGCCAGCGCCTTGACACGGGCGTTTTCGGCCAGGGGCTGCAACAGTTCGGGCTCGCGGTTGTCCAGCTTTTCGGCTTTGCCGTTGGAGAACATCACCGACTCGATGAACGCGCCGTTGACCCTTTCGGAGACCTTGTCGTCGGTGGCGAGTTTCACGACGGAAAGGAGCTTCTCGCCCACCGTCGCCCTCAGCGCGTCGAGTTCCGGCTTGGTCGCCACGCCGTTGTCCACCAGGTAGGCGGCGTAGGAATCGATGGCGTCCGCTTCCTGCCACAGCTTGACCTCTTCCGGGGTGCGGTAGCTGGAGGCGTCGGAGGGGGAATGTCCGGACACGCGGTAGGTGAGGGTGTCCAGCAGGACGGGGCCTTTGCCGGCCTTGAGGATTTCCTTCTTGCGGATGATCGCGTCGGCGACGGCCAACGGGTTGTAGCCGTCCACGCGCTCGCTGTGCATGTTTTCCGGGTTGACGCCTGCGCCCACTCGGGCGAGGATCTGGTAACCCATGGTCTCGCCGTGGGTCTGGCCGCCCATGCCGTAGAAGTTGTTGAAGAAGTTGAACAGGATGGGCGGCGATCCGCCGACGTTCTCGGCCCAGAGGGTCCGGTATTGGTCCATGGCCGCCATCATCATGCCTTCCCAGACAGGTCCGCAACCCATGGACGCGTCGCCGATGTTGGCCACGACAATGCCGGGCTTGCGGTTGATCCTTTTGAAAAGGGCCGCGCCCGTGGCGATATCCGCCGACCCGCCAACTATGGCGTTGTTGGGCATGGAGCCGAAGGGGGTAAAGTAGGCGTGCATGGAGCCGCCAAGGCCTCGGTTGATGCCGGCTTTCCTGGCGAAGATTTCGGCCAGGGTGCCGTAAAGCACGAAGTTCTCGGCCAGGTCCTTGACGCCCTTGTAGGCGATTTTCTCGGCTATGGCGAGGGTCTCTCCGCCAAGGAAACCCTTCATGATTTCCTCGAGTTTTTTCTCTTCCAGCTGCCACACCACGGAGTAGCACTTGGCCAGGATTTCGCCGTGGCTGCGGTGGCTGCCGAAGATGAAGTCGTCGGTACTCAGGTTCGCGCACTGTCCCACGGCCGCCGCTTCCTGTCCGATGGAAAGGTGGGCGGGACCCTTGTGGTTGTACTCGATCCCGTTCCAGCCGCCCTGGGTCTTGAAGCTGTTCAGCATGGTCTCGAACTCGCGGATGGTGACCATGTCGTACCAGATGCGCTTGAGCTTGTCCTTGCCGTACAGGGCGAGTTCCTTCTTGAAGTCGCTCTTGTACTGGTTTACGGGGATGTCCTTGATCTTAAGGACCTGGGGTTTCCGGACCTCTCTGGGGTCGACAGTTATCGATTTGGGCACAATGATCTCCTATAAAATATGATTACAATTCCCACACGGTGTCGCGGATGACTTCGCAGACCGTGGGGTGGGGGAATACCAATTGTTTGACATCCGCGACGCGGAGTTCCTGTTCGATGAGGGCCGCGCCTCCCCAGATGAATTCCGAGGAATAGGCTCCAACGGCGTGGACGCCCAGGATGCGGCCGGTTTTTTCATCGGCTATTACCTTGACAGCGCCGGGGCCGGCGAAGGTGTTCTCCGCGGCGAAGCGCCCTGAAATCTTCAGGGGCATGGAAGCTTTCTTGATGGCTATGCCCTTGGCCGCGGCGTCCTGTTCGGTCATGCCGACACCGGCCGCTTCCGGCAGGCTGTACACGGCCCAGGGTATGGCGTCATAGCGCATGCGGTTCGCCTCAAGCGCTGTCCCGTCCAGGGTGGCCAGGATGTCCGACACGGCGACTTCCGCCATGCGGTACGCGGAGTGGGCCAACAGGCTCTTGCCGGTGACGTCTCCAGCGGCCCAGACACCGGGAAGGTTCGTGCGCATCCGGTCGTCCACCGCAATGCCCTTGGGTGAGACATCCAGGCCGATCTTTTCGCCGCCCCAGCCAGAGACGTTGGGCCTGCGGCCTACCGCCATCAGGACTAGGTCGGCTTCGACCTTTTCGGCCACTCCGGCTTTTGTCGTGTAGTGGACCGTGGCACCTTCCAGTCGCTCGACCTTGCAGCCTAGCTTGAACTCGACGCCCTTGAGGGCCCTGCGCAACAGAGGCGCCTGTTCCTTGTCCATGAAGGGAACGATCTCGTCCAGCATTTCCACCACCGACACCGTCGAGCCCAGCGCGCTGAACAGGCTGGCAAATTCGACACCGATCACGCCGCCGCCGATGACGCACAGGCGCTTGGGAACGGTGGCCGTCTCCAGCAGGCCGGTGGAGTCCACCATATTGGCGTTATCCTTGGTGCCGGGGATGGGTGGCAGGAAGGGCGACGAGCCGGTGGCCACCAGAATGGCCTTGCACTCATAGTCCACCGCCGCGCCGCCAGAAGCCGGCAACGCACGGACCTTGCCGCCGGAAGGACCAGGTGCGGCCAGTATCTCGGCCGAACCCTCGATGACGTCCACCTTGAAACGCTTCATCTGCGACACGATGCCGCCGCGCAGCTTTTCGACAACATCCTTCTTCCAGGCCATCATCGCGCCCAGGTCGTAGGATACGTTCTCCACCTTTACGCCGAACTTGTGGGCTTCCAGCGCGTGGACGTAAGTCTTTGCGGAATTGAGCAGGGTCTTGGTGGGGATGCAGCCCACGTTCAGGCAGGTGCCGCCCAGATACGCCTTTTCTATCAGCAGTACCTTCTTGCCGTGGTGCCCCAGGCGTTCTGCGGCCATGTAGCCGCCGGGTCCGCCTCCGATTATCACAACATCGTACAAAATGTTTACCTCTCTTCTTAAAGCGCTTTTTATCGCGTTTTTATAGCGTGCTTACTTGGCCAGCCACAGGTCGATATCGGCCACGGCTTCGCGGAAGGCTTTCAGGAAGCGGGCGGCGGGAGCGCCGTCGACAACCTGGTGGTTGATGGTCAGGCTGAAACCGATATGCGGCACAAAGGCCACTCCGGAGGATTCCGGGTCAGAGGAGTCGTCCAGCACCGGTTTTGCTTCGATCCCGCAGACGCCCAGGATGGCGACTTCCGGGGTGTTGATCACCGGGGTGAAACTCTCTATGCCGAGGGAACCCAGGTTAGTCACCGTGAAGGTTGACCCGGACAAATCGTCGGGCTTGGCGGTACCGTTCTGGCAGGCAGCCGCGAGGCGCTTGGCTTCCAGCGAGATCTGCTCCAGGGTGAGCAGGTCCGCGTTGCGGATGACCGGCACCATGAGACCCCGGGGGGTATCCACGGCGACGCCCAGGTGTACCCGTTCGAAGGTTTTGAGCGTGTCACCTACCTTGTGGGCATTCATGAAGGGGTATTTGGGCAGCAGGCGTGAAACCGCGAACAACAGCAGGTCGTTGATGGTGACCTTGGACAGGCCGAGCTCTTCGGAGCTCTCCTTAAACCTGGCCCGGAGTTCCTGCATGCGCACCGCGCTGGCGCTGGCGTTGAGGGTGAACTGGGCGGTGGTGGCCAGGGATTCCAGCATGCGGTCGGCGATGAGCTTGCGTATGCCCTTGACGGCTGTTTCGGTGACAGGGCCTGGGAATGCGCGAAGGTCTGCGCCCTTCGCGTTGGAGAAAGCTGCGCTTTCTCCGATCTGGGCGGGGGTGCCTGCGGCGAGGTCGGCTAGGGTGGCGCGGCCGCCGAGTCCCATGCCGGTAGCGGGGGCCGTGGCGCCGGCAGTGATCGCTGCTCTGGCGGCGGCGGTTAGGGCAGGGCGTCCTTCGAGTGCGGCTTTTACGTCGCGTTCGATGATGCGGCCACCGGGACCGGAACCGGCCAGGGGGTTTAGATCCACGGCTTCCTTGGCGGCCAGATTGCGGGCCCGGGGAGAAGCGGGAGCGGCCGGGCCGGTGCCTAAAGTATCCACAAGAGTGCCTGAAGCAGCTGAAAGTGCGACTGCGGAACCGGAAGCTGCGGGGCTTGCTGTCTGTGATTCGGTGGCCGTCTGGGCAGGTGCGGGAGTCGCGGTGGGGCCTGCTGCGTTCGTGGTGGCGGGAGCGGCGGAACCGCCGACAGCTGCGGCCCAGTCCTCGCCCTTCTGGCCCACTACGGCGATGGCTTCCAGCACGGGAACGTCGTCCCCGGCTGGGTGCAGGATTTTAAGGATGATACCAGCGGCGCCCGCAGGCACCTCGAAGGTGGCCTTGTCGGTCTCGACTTCGCAGGCGGGGGTGTCGGCGGCGATCTGGTCGCCTTCCTTCACCTTCCAATCCACGATTACGCAGGATTCTACCGTGTTGCCCTGGCGGGGCATGATCAGGACATGTGCCATTCTTTCCTCCGCGTCTCCGTTCTAGACGGTACGCACTTGTATTGAAGCTTCCCCGAGTTCCCGCTTCGCGGCGGGATCGAGGTCCGTATCGCTGATGATAAGGTCTACCTTGGTAAGCGGCAGGACGTTGGCAAAGCCAATCTTGCCATATTTGGACGAATCGGCCACAAGCACTGTCGTGACCGAATGGGTTTTCATGGCCTTGACGATTTCTGCCCCCTCCACCAAGTGGGTGGTCATGCCCCGTTCCAGACTGAACCCATCAGTACCCACGAAGGCCAGCCGGACATTCAGTTTTGCGATGGTTTCCAGTGCGATGGGACCCACCAGCGATTCCGTGGGACGGCGGAACTCTCCGCCGGTCATGGTGATCTGCAGGGTGGGATTAAGGCGTGCATAGGCGAATACAAGGGTTGAATTGGTGACGATATGAATATCGCGCTTGCCGGAAAGGTATTTTGCGATGAGGGCGGTGGTTGTCCCCGCCTCGATCATGATCACCTCGCCGTCCCGCACCAATTCTGCGGCGGCCTTGGCGATACGGTTTTTCTCTTCTATCCGCTCGTGCTGTCGTTCCATGATGTCCCGGTGTATGGCGGGCGAGGCACCACCCCGGGTACGATTAAGAAACCCCTTTTCCTCGAGCTCCTTCAAGTCCGACCTTATGGTCACTTCGGACAAGCCTAGTTCCTGCGACAGGGAGGAGACGGAAACCGTTCCCTTGTCGGATAATATCTTGAGTATCGTCCGTTCTCTTTCGTTAAGCTCGCTCAACAACTTCGAACCTCTTTCGAAAGTCTTTCGTATGTTCTTTGATAATAGGATATTCCGTAAAAATGTGCAAGAGCCCAGTTTGGGTTATTCGCGCATGATTTTCTGGAATACAGCTTGCTCCACGGCATGGCAATGAAGCATGCCGGGTTTTTGAAAGGCAAAAAATTAAGGGTTTCTTAATGCCAATCCCACTAATCTTAATGCTCCCCTAATATGCCTGGCTGATGGGTTGGTGGTAATCTCATGCCATGGAAGAGGGGATATCGCACAGGGGTGAGCCCGGGCACGGTAGTCACTTGATGGCAGCTGTTTCCGGGAGCGGCAACTCGGAATATCTGATCCGGTGGACGGAGTCTGCCTCGCGCCGTTTCAACGCTGCGTGGACCGCGCTCCACGTACGCAATCCCGGCCTGGAAGAAGACTCGACCACTGTTGAAAGGAATCTTTCCCTGGCGAAGGAATTGGGGGCCGAGACTATCTCTGTGGTCGATACCGATATCGCCGCCTGCATAGTCCGCTACGCCCGGATCAAGAAAGCCACGGCCCTGGTCATAGGCAAGGCCGAGGGCGGAAGCCAATCCTTTTTGGGCAGACGCAGCATCATGGAGGAGATCCTCAAGGAATCCGGCGATCTGGATGTGATAGTACTGAGGGGCAAAACCCCGGTACCGCAGAAACGGCGTCGCCTGAAACTGCGTTCGGGCAATGACCTTGTGAGGAGCATATTATTCGCTGTCACGGGCTTGTCTGCGGTTACTACGTTGGGTTTTCTGGGTCAACCTGTCCTCGGCTATCGTTCCATTTCCATACTCTACCTGCTCACCATCATCGCGCTCTCCTTTTCCAGCAACCGGATGGTGGTTTTCATCAGCGCCATAAGCAGTGCCTTGCTGGGGAATTTCCTTTTCATACCTCCCAAGCTGACCTTTTCGATCGCCAGCCTGGAGGATGTACTCATGTTCCTCGCCTTTTTCCTGGCAGCCTTTGTCGGGGGCTTTCTGACTTCCAGACTCAAGGAAAAGGAATTGGCCTTATCCCTGAGGGAACGCCGCATGGCCTTCCTGTACGGTTTTACCCGTTCCATTTCCAGGGTTCGCGGTATCCAGGATGTGGCGGGTTTTACCAGGGATTATCTTAGGGATCACTTGGGGCTCCATGCGATGGTGTGCCTGCGTAACGACGCGGGAGAGCTGGACACTATCGAAGTTCCGGGCGACGAGTCCGAAAGTCTTTCGGTGTATGGTTTCGAAGCAGGCAATGCGAGGCGATGTCTGGAAACCAGGGCCTGTGTCGACGATGGGGATGACCGGCTTTATTTTCCCCTCGGTTCCCAGGAATCCATGCTGGGGGTCCTGTACGTAACCGGCAAGGGTGAACGCACCATTCGCGGGGAAAGCCGCGAGATACTGGCGACCCTGGCAGGAAACATGGCACTCGCGCTGGAGCGTGAGCAGTTGGCGGCGGAGAACGAGCGCAACAAGATGGCTGGCGAGACAGCGCGTCTGTCCCGAATATTGCTGAATCATGTCTCCCACGAACTGCGAACCCCCCTGACAACGATCAAGGGGTCTGTAAGCGGTCTTCTGGATGGCAACACCGCCGAGGATCCCGGGTTGCGGGAAGCCCTGTTGTCGGAAACACTGATTGCGGCGAACAAGCTGAATGTGCTCGTAGAGGACCTTCTGGCCATGAGCCGCCTCGAGTCAGGACGGATGAGTCCCCATCTTGAGCTGGCTTATGTAAGCGAGCTCATCGGAGCGGCCCAACCCGCCTTGGGTACGGAACTCGTTGGTCGGACGATCCTTCTTGATGAACGCGCACGGGATTCGGAAATCGAGGTAGATCCCGCGCTCATGACGCAGGTTTTCCGCAATATACTGCGTAATTTCGCCACCTACACGGCTCCGGGTTCGATCCTTCGTGTGGGCGTGGAATATGTGCCCGGTTTTACCGAAGTACGGTTTTCGGATGACGGACCCGGTGTGCCGGAAGCGGAGCTGCCCCTGATCTTCGATACCTTCTACCGGGGATCGCTCAGCGCGGCCAAACAAGGGTGCGGTTTGGGCCTGTCTATCTGCAGGGGAATTGCGGAAGTCCACGGAGGCTGCATCGAGGCGAACAGAAGCGCCGAGGGCGGCCTGCTCATCATGATCCGGCTCCCGAGGAAGGGTGGTTTATGACACCGGTACTCATCATCGACGACGAATTGCAGATACGCAAGCTTTTACGGCTTTATTTGGAAAAGAACGATTTCATGGTGATCGAAGCCGATTCCTGCGCCGAGGGTATCCGGCAGTTCATGGGTTGCAAGCCGGGCATCGTGCTTCTGGACCTGGGCCTGCCGGACGGTGACGGACGGGAACTGCTGCAGTCGATCCGGTCCCATGGGGATACACCGGTCATCATCCTGTCAGTCCGGGATTCCGAGACGGAGATCATGGAACTTTTGGATGCCGGGGCCGATGATTACCTGATCAAGCCTTTCGGAGTTGGCGAGCTCATCGCCCGCATGCGGGTAGCCCTGCGTCACCGGACACCCAAGGAGGTTTGGGGGAGGCCCATCCGTGTGGGTATGCTCGAAGTACATATGGACAGCCGGGAAGCCTACCGGGATGGAACGGCGGAGCACCTGACCCCTACCGAATGGTCGATCCTGGAAATACTTCTGCGGAACGCGGGAAAGATCATGACCAGGAATCAGCTGTTGCGGGAAGTATGGGGTCCCGCCATGGTTGAGGAATACAACAATCTACGGGTGTATATCAACCAATTGCGCAAGAAGATTGAATTCGAACCCGCGGTTCCCAAGGTGCTCCTAACCGAGCCGGGGGTCGGCTACCGGCTCAAGGTAGAGACCTGAAATGAAACGGGCTCCAAAATCCGATACGGTGTATCTCCTGACATTTTTCCTCTCGCTGATCGCCATCGGCACTTTGCTGCTCTGCCTGCCCGTCGCCTGGTCCGGTACGCCTGGGCAGCCCGTCGCCCTTTCCCCCATCGATGCCCTGTTCACCGCCACTTCCGCCGTCTGCGTAACTGGTCTAACCTCTGTGGATACCTCGGAGTTCACCCGCCTTGGCCAGGTCATCATACTGATGCTCATACAGCTGGGTGGCTTGGGTATCATTTCCTTTACCTCACTCATGCTCATCGTACCTGGGCAGCGCCTGTCTTTCAGGCGTCTTGGTACCATAAAAAGCTTTTCCATCAGCGGTGTGGAGCACGATCCCGTCAAGATCCTGCGGAATATCGTCTTTTTTACCATAATCATCGAGTCCCTTGGCGCGCTGGCGCTTTTCCCGGCGTTTTACATTGCCGCAGTGCCCGATAGCGCCTTTGCGGCAGCCTTCCATTCGATTTCTGCATTTTGCAATGCCGGGTTCTCGCTTTTTCCAAACAACCTTGAAAATTACCAGGGCGAACCGTATGTGCTCCTGGTCGTCTCGATGCTTGTAGTTACCGGCGGTATCGGCTTCATCGTGCTTCAGGATCTTGCTCTCAGGCTCCGCAGGAAGAAAACAAACCTGAGCTACCACACGAAGCTCATCCTCTGCTCGACTGTGGTCCTCATACTCGCCGGGGCGACCGCCTTCTGGTTCCTGGAAGGGAACAACGCCTTCACGGGGATGGGACCTTCGGATCGGGTGGTAAATGCCCTGTTCCAATCCATAACCCCACGTACTGCCGGCTTCAATGCCGTACATCAAGCCGGGCTGAGGCAAGCCTCGAAGTTCATAACCATGCTTCTCATGTTCATAGGCGGAGCGCCGGGGTCCATTGCCGGGGGCATCAAGATTTCCACTGCCTATGTCGTCTTGATAGTCATGCTGAAACGCGCCAATGAGCGGGGCGAGATCAACGCCTTGGGGAGACGCATATCCCCGGCGAAAATACACGCGGCGGTAACCTATTTCATCAAGGCCGTGTTCCTGCTCGTATGTGCGGCGGGGATACTGAGCCTCTTCGAAGGAAGGCGTGGCGCTGATTTCGGACATGTCGCTTTCGAGGTTGTCTCCGCGTTCGGCACGGTCGGGCTTTCCCTGGATTTTACAGCTGGTCTGAGCATGCCGGGCAAGCTGGTGATCATCGCGACCATGTTCGCCGGACGCGTCGGCCTGCTTGCGGTCTTCTTTCTGGGAGGCTCGACGGCTACTGAAAATTTTGTGTATCCGGAAGCGGACGTACTCATAGTGTAAGTGTAAAGGGTAGTAAAGTGAAACAATTCGCCATTCTGGGCTTGAGCTATTTTGGAAAAAACGTACTCGACGAGCTCCTGGAACTGGACGCCGAAATCCTGATCATCGACAAGGATAGGGAAGTAATAGACGCCTACAACGACTATCCGGTCAGCGCCGTGGTCATGGACGTCATGAACGAGGAGAGCCTTCGCCGGGTACTGCCAAAGGGACTCGACGGGGTCGTCATCGACATGGGTGACAAGATCGAGGCCTCCATCCTGGCCACCAGCTATTGCCGCAAATTGGGGATCCCCCGGATCTTTGTAAAGGCGGTTACCGAAGGGCATGCCGAAATCCTGGAGCTTGTGGGAGCGACCAAGATCATCTTCCCCAACAGGGAAGCCGCCAAGCGTGTTACCCCGCTACTCGTTTCCTTGGGGCTGCTCAACTATCTCCCTGTATCAGGTTCGCTGGTCATAGCGGAAATGGAAGTCCCCGAACGGTTTTTTGGCAGGTCCCTACTGGAAGCCAATCTCCGCAGGACCTACGAGGTGAACCTGATCTCCGTGAGGAATGGTGAGAAGGAAGAATATGGCCTTTTCACCCCGGACTACAAGTTCCGTCCCGGCGACGTCGCCCTGGTATCCGGCAACGATCAGTCCATCGAGGCCTTCGCCGAAAACCGCGCTATAAAAAGGAAGCGCGACCCTGCCATTCGGGGAATCGGCAAGCTATTCGGCCGGAAGAAGGCGGAGAAGGAAACCTGATGGGATTATCCCGCGCAGGAATCTGTCAGGCTATCGATCCCCGATCCGCCGCTCTGTGAAATGAAGGTATGAGAATTTTTCAGGTATATGGGAATCATAGGTTCCGTGGGCGTTGAGGGCCCAGCCCGGGTTTTCGGAGACCCCCTTGCCGTGGTAGCTAAGCGCCTCGAAGCGCATGAAGGCGGCACGAAGGGTGTCGCCCTCGGAGGGCGGGAAGCTTTTGGAGGGTAGGAGCCTCCTTAGCCCCGCCCAGGGGAAAGCGAGTTCTACGGTCCAGCCCTTGTCCACGATGAGGGGATTGTTGATGGTGCCGTCCACCCTGACCGCCGTCTGCAATCCCGGGTAGTCCCAATCCATGAAAGCCCAGCGCTTTCCGCGCGGATGCCTGCCGTGGCGCGAGGCATCCTGGAAGCCGCTCAGGACATCGACGTTCCGCTGGTACAGGTCGAATTCCTCCAGATCGAAACGGCTTCCCCTCTTCAGGGCATCCTGGTAAATGAAGAATACCTCGTAAATCGTTCCCAGCGCGTTGATCTCGAATTCGTAGTAGCAATCCTCCCCATCAAGGAATACCTCCACATCGTTGTCGTTCCAGATGAAGGAATCGCGTTCGGTAAGCGTGGCCCGGACATTGGGTTCCTGGACCCTGAAACCCAGATACAGGGCTTTTTCGTCCCATAGGCAAGACACGCGGGTATCCATGAAACCGGGCTCGCCGGTCACAAGGTCCACGAAGCGGGCAGATAGGGGAACCCCCTTCCACGTTTCCTTTTCCAGGTTCCCGTCTATGCAGACTTCCCTGTCCGTATGAAAGCAGGTGTAATGGGCGAGTTGCCCTTCAGGTGCCGCTGTTCTTTTTGCCATGTCGTTTCCGCCTTTTCTTCCAGTATATCTGGTTGGCTTGCAGGAACAAGACCAAGAACACCGTCGCTGCCCTGATCGATGAGTACGACAAACCCATCCTGGATGCCCTGCCGGACATCGGGCTTTCGGCCATCATACGATCCGAACTGCCCGGTTTTATGGGGTGCTCAAGGATGCTGACCCCTGCCTGCGCTTTGTTTTCCTCACAGGCGTCAGCAAGTTCAGCAAGTTCAGCAAGGCCAGCGTTTTTTCGGGCCTGAAACCTCTGAACGACCTGACCTTCGACAACAAGTATTTTGCCGTTTGTGGCTATACCCAAGCCGATGAGGACCGTCATTTCGCACCATGGCTCGCCACACTGCTTGCACGATTTTCTCCCGACACCATCCGCTCCTGGTACAATGGTTATAACTGGGGCGGTGAAGGCGTTTACAATCCTTTTGGTATCCTTCTATTATGCGAGAGCCAGGAACTGCGCCCCTGG
>Ga0172379_10007909_pt1 | contig 13623 bp, 9 predicted proteins | sample GrowelOW334metaG_FD_119756 | JGI IMG/M metagenome (GOLD analysis project Ga0172379, IMG submission 119756) | Groundwater microbial communities from an aquifer near a municipal landfill in Southern Ontario, Canada - Groundwater well OW334 metaG | ecosystem: Environmental > Aquatic > Deep... | reverse complement strand
CCAGGCCGCAGAACCACCGAGACCTAGAATCAAGAAGAAAATCATGCGTCTAAGTAATCGCATTGAGCGGACCGAGCGACCGGCGAGGGGGCGAAGTTATTTACGGGCGCTATAATATCCCAACCCTCTCTTACCTGCGGAACTCATGCGATGAAGCAGAACTGGATTGATTTCCTGCAACAACAAGGTGCCCATAACGAGGGTTTGGACTTTGGAAACTTGCCTGACGAGTTGCTGAACGCCCAATCTGCGACCATCCTGGCGCCTTTGACGGATCTTGGATTGATTCGAGTCGGCGGGGACGACGCAACGGCCTTCCTCCACAACCTGTTGACCAATGATCTCAAAGGCTTGGCAGCGGATGGTGTGCAGCTCAGCGGCTTATGCAACCCGAAAGGCCGGCTGCTGGCGAACTTCCTGATCTGGCATGAAGGCGCGGACCTGATGCTGGCACTATCGGCTGACCTGTTGGCGTCGATCCTGAAGAAGCTCTCGATGTATGTATTGCGCTCCAAGGTAAGACTGGCTGACGCCAGCGGCGAGCGGGTATTGATTGGAATTTCCGGACCAGAGGCCTCGAAAGCACTGGCTGATCTCGGTTCGATGCCGATGGAATTGTTCAAGGTGGCCAGTATCGAACAAGGCCAGGTTCTGTGTCTCGCCGACAATCGTTACCTGCTGGCGGTGACCTCCTCCGCAGCCGAAGGCGTTTGGTCAAGATTGGCTGTACGGGCACGTCCAGCCGGATTGGCTGCATGGCATTGGCTGGAAATCAGGGCCGGAATTCCACGTATCTCGGCGGCGACCCAAGAGGAATTCATCCCGCAGATGGTCAATTTCGAGCTGATCGGCGGCGTCAGTTTCAAGAAGGGATGTTACCCGGGGCAGGAGATCGTTGCGCGCACGCAATATCTTGGCAAACTCAAACGCCGCATGTATCTGGCTCGCTCGGATACTGAATTACCTGCCATCGGCGCCCATCTATATGCACCGGAAACCGGCGATCAGTCCTGCGGAAGGGTAGTCCGCAGTTCCCCTGCGCCTCAAGGCGGCAACGAGTTGCTGGCGGTCATCCAGTCGACCTGCGCCGAGGCTGGGGAAGTCCACCTCCACAATCCGTCTGGCCCGCGCCTGGTTCTTCAGCCGTTGCCCTACGCCTTGGATGCGACAGGCTGATCTTTGGAAGCCATGTGCTTGATTTTGCTAGCTTGGCAAGCACACCCGCGCTATCCACTGGTCATTGCGGCGAATCGCGACGAATTCTTTGCCAGACCGACTGCCGCAGCGGATTTTTGGGACCAGGCACCGGATATTCTGGCTGGCCGTGATCTTTCTGCAGGAGGCACCTGGATGGGCATGACGCGCCAAGGTCGTTTCGCCGCCCTGACCAATTTTCGCGAACCCGGCAAGACCAGGGCTGAAGCGCCTAGCCGCGGCAAATTGGTCGGCGACTTTCTCGCCGGAAGGATATCCGCCCCCGACTACTTGAAAGGATTATCCCAGACAAGCGCCTCCTACAACGGCTTTAATCTTCTCTGCGGCAGCTTGAATCAAGGCCTGTGGCATTATTCCAACCGCAGCGAAAGCCAGACACCCCATCCTCTTGCCCCGGGTATCTACGGCCTCAGCAATCACCTCCTCGATACCCCGTGGCCGAAAGTGGCACAAGGCAAATCGGACCTGGCTAGGGCACTGGCTGCGCTCCCCCAAGACCGACCGCTATTTGAGTTATTGCGGGACGCAAACGTTCATGAGGACGATCGGCTGCCGCGCACCGGCGTCAGCCTTGAGTGGGAGCGAATTCTTTCAGCCGCTTTTGTCAGAACGCCGGATTACGGTACAAGATCGTCCACGGTGGTACGGGTCGATGGGCAGCAATTCCTGTCCTTCGACGAGCAAACCTGGCTTCCGGGTGGCTCACCGGGAAATCGACGCCGCTTTCACGTCAAGCTGCAAGTTGCTGAATCATCGTGATGTGCGGTATGCCTGCCTCGATGAATCCAGCCCCCTCTGGCGTAAAACCATATCGCGCATAAAACCGTGCGGCATGAACTTGCGCGTTCAGCGCCAGGCGACACAAGCCCCTGCCGCGGGCGGAATCCATCAGATGTCGCAGCAGCGCCGCACCGACCCCTTTGCCGCGCCATTCGGGCAATACGGCCATGCGCCCGATGTGCCCATCCGGCAACAGGCGTCCGGTACCGATGGCCTTGCCATCGGCATCCAAAGTCAGGGCATGCCTGGAATCGGGGTCGAATTCGTCCCATTCCATTTCCCTGGGAACCCCTTGTTCAACTATGAAGATCTGGTGCCGCAAAGGTCGCGCGCGGGCCGCCATGCTTGCCCAATCCCCCGAATGGACTTGGTACTCGCCGATAGTCACGCCCGTATAGGGCGGAACGAGATCGAACAGTTCGATAATGTCCTTATTCCGCATCCGAACACAGCCGATAGAACCGGGTACCCCCATCCGCGCCGAATCCGGACTGCCGTGCAAATAGATGTAGCGCCGCATGGTATCCACGTTGCCAAGGCGATTGAACCCGGGTTCCCGACCCGAAAGCCAGAGAATTCGGCTGAGTATCCAGTCTCGGCCAGGAAACTGGTCGGCAAGTGCCGGTGTCCAGGTTTCTCCTGTCGGCCGACGTCGCACGAAAACGGAGTCTTCGGGAGAACCAGCGCCAATCTTGGCGCGAATGATGTGCTTGCCGCGTGGGGTGCAGAAGCTGCCGTTGCGCTCCCCGGCGCCGTTTAGTGCCGTAGACACCTGATAGCGACGCAGCAACCGGCCACCGTCGTAGAGCTCAAGTTGCTGGCCCGGCAGACTGACGAATATTTCCATGTCAGACGAATGTCTCAGGCAAGAGCGGTCTTGCCACGGCGTGCCGCAAAGAATCGCGACAACAAGGTGCTACATTCCTCGGCAAGTATGCCGCCGAGCATTTCGGCGTGATGGTTGAGGCGCTCTTCCGCAAATACGTTGATGACGCTGCCGGCCGCCCCGGTCTTGGGGTCGGCCGCACCGAACACGACTCGGGCTATCCGGGCGTGCAACATGGCCCCGGCGCACATCAGGCAAGGTTCCAGTGTGACATAGAGCGTGCAGCCCGGAAGACGGTAGTTGCCCAAGTGGCGCGCCGCTTCGCGCAAGGCAACGATTTCGGCATGCGCCGTCGGATCGTGGCGGCTGATCGGCTGGTTGTATCCTCGCCCCACGACGGCGCCATCGGGATCCACAACAAGTGCCCCCACCGGAATTTCGCCACAGGCGGCCGCTTCGCGTGCCAGCGCCAGGGCTTCGCCCATAAAGACTCGATCATCGATCACGACATATCATCCCGTGGCGTGCCTTGAAAACATGGATAAGTGATTCCCGCGGGTTACCCGAGGCATTGCCAGCATAGTAATGATGTATATTTTAATCGGTACGATGCAGTCGCGAGATATGAATCGTCCAAATATAGCCTTTCACGGAAATGCTCCTTTGATCAGATTGTTGGCAATGTTGGCACTTTGGGCAGGATTGAGCGGCATGTTGCACGCTGCCGAGTCTCTGGTTCCCGACGAGATCATCGTCAAGTATCGATCGTCGAAGCGTCTCGCCAATCATGGTCAGGTCACAACGCCTCAGGGACACCGCTGGGATGTTGTGAGACTGGCGGATGCCGGCCACGCCGAGTCGGAGTACATGAAATCGCAGAGGTTGCAGCAGAAGATCGATCAAATCGGTCTCGATAGCGAGGTACTTTACGCGGAACCGAATTTTCGTGGCCGCTTCGAGGAGACTTTGCCAGCCATTCCCAACGACGCCGACTATGCAAACCAATGGTGGCTGCCTGCGGTCGGGGATAGACAGATGTGGGCCCTGGGACGCGGCGAGGGCGTCGTCGTGGCCGTCATCGATTCCGGCGTAGACCTCAGTCATCCCGATTTGATTTCCAACCTGTTGCCGAACGGATACAACTTCGGCGACGGCAACCCCAATCCACAGGACATGCTGGGACACGGCACCAAAATAGCCGGCATCATCGCTGCCCGTCAGAACAACGGCACCGGGGTGTCTGGCTTGGCGCCCGAAGCCAAGATTCTTCCACTCAAGGTCAATGTCGGCGGACAAGGAACCTTTTCATCCTATCAATTAGCCAATGCCATCACTTACGCGGTCAACCAAGGCGCGAAGATTATTAATCTTAGCCTCACCGTCGATCAGCAGACTCAGACGGTGCAAGATGCCATCCAAGCGGCGCTGGACAACGGCGTAATCGTCATCGCGGCTGCGGGAAACCATAGCGGCGCGGTGGAATTCCCGGCGACCATGCCGGGCGTGATTGCCGTGGCCGCAACGGATATCGCCCGCCAGTTGTCGAGTTCGTCGAATTTCGGCCCGGAAGTCGTGGTCGCAGCGCCGGGAGTCAATATCTGGAGTACGGCCTTGGGTGGTGGGGTCGCCACATCGAACCCGGGCGGCACATCCTATGCGGCGCCGATAGTCAGTGCGACGGTTGCCGACATGTTATCGATCAATCCGGCGCTACCGGTCGAATCAATCGCCCGCCAGTTGCGCGAGAATGCCTCCGTCATCGGCGGTGGACGGTACACATTTGGCAACGTTGACGCTGGCGCCACGGGCTACAGCCTTGTGCCTAACCTGAAATTGAGCCAACAACAATTTAGCGCTGTCGACAGCGTGTCCGTCGATTACACCATGCCGCCTACAGGACCGCCAGTCGATATCTACATCGCCGTGGAAACGCCGACGGGAATCTTCTCTTTGGGCACAAAGGGAAACTGGACGCAGGTTAGCGAGGGCGGTTATCAACCCATTGTTAAGGCCTATAGCAGCGACGCCCGCGTTTCCGGGGCTCTCTTCGGTAGCGCTGCCCCGTTCCCCTCGATCAATTTAGCTGGCTTTCCCTCAGGGTCCTACACTTGGGCAATTGCCATGGTGACAACAGCAACCGGTCGCCTTGTCGGCGATGTGATGACATTCCCCATGCCGTTGCACTAAGGGTTGGAATCCTCCGTCGGCTCGAACCAATCCTCTCACTGCACTCGAGTCCCCTGGGCGGACATGTCAGCATTGCGCAAGAAGATCACGCCGCTTTCCAGCCAAAAAGATTCCGCGGCATGGCCCGCCGCCGATTGATCGACGATCAGGTAATCCGGTCGCAATGTGTAATTTTGTCCACCCAAGCCCGCGGTCACCGTACCATCGGCCTTGTTGGTCAAAACGATGCTCGGGATAGCCGTCTTGAAAATCGAAGTCACCGTGTCCACATCAAGGAAAGCCGGGTACAAGGTCTGTAGCGTACCGAGATGGTCGCGAAAAACCAGGTTGCCGCCGTTCGTGTCAAAGCCGATTGATAGGGTCGGATTGCTGGGCACGCTGGCTGAGGATCCCGGCATGACCGCATAACGCGCCCCTCCGAGCCGTATTTCGATCGCGCCGGTAGGCTTGAGATTCAGCGTACCGGCGGCATCAGCGGATTTGACGGCAGACTGCAAGTCGCTGAAATACCCCAAGGCCCCGGAAAGGCTCATCTGGATGCCACGACTCGCCAGGGTATACGCTCCCCCTGCCGTCGCCGCGACATTTGTTGCGCTGAACTGGTTGAGCTGGACAAGTACGTCGCCGAGGGCAATCAGGCGGTAGGTGGTTGACCCGACGACATAGGTGATCACACCCGTCGATTTGTCATAGGTCATTTGCCCGATTCCCGCGGTGTCTTCCATTAATCCCTTGATCATGTCGCGCAATAGATCCTGCAAGGTCACCGTATTGTTGAATCGCGGCAGCGTTCCCTCCAGATTGGGAACCTTGGTCGCCGTGTCCCTGGGTATCGCAGTCAGCGGTAGCGGGTCCCCGGGCACCTGCTTTTTCCCTCCCAGGGAACCCAGGGCCAACTGATTCAGCGCACCGGTGGTATCCAGTTGGGTGTTTTCACCCTGATACACCGGAATCGCGGCGGTCACGCCGGGACCTTGATAATTCACCCTTCCGGAATCGACGAAGACTGCGGAAGTGGTATCCGTTTTTTCCACGACCACCTTGTCCGCGGTCGTCTGGGTGACGATGGATCCCACGGTCGCCTGGTTGGACGACACCACGGAAATGGTGATGTTGGCCGCGGGAGCGGCAATCTCCACGGTGCCCTTGGCGACCTCGAGTTGAGGCTGGTTGTTGACCGTTCTGATGACCAGTTGGGCCGCTCCCACCTGGTCCGTGTATTGCAGCGTCGTCGTGCCTGAAGTGAAGCTCACGGGTGCGAGCGTCTCCAGTTTGACCAGGGCATTTTCCGGCGCCGCAGAACTGATTACGATCGGCTTGGTCGGGTCCTGGTCCGTCACCACTAGAGCGCCCGTGGTGTCGACACTCACACCAGTGCCGGGGTTCGATATCACGTCCTCGGGCTTGGTTATCGGGGTCACCGTGCCACTCGGCGTCACGATGGGGGCGTTGACGGTAACTGATGCGGTAGCCGTCTTGGCAATGCCATTTTCGGTATAGGTCGCGGTGACGGTAACCGCGGTATCGGCCGCCACGTTGCCAGCAGTCAAATCGGACGCGGATACGTTAAGCGCCGAGGTATCGCTTGACGATAGGGTCGAGGTGACTACCTTGGTGGTTTCATCGGCGTAAGTCGCCGTGACAGTACAAATTCCCGATGTTCCAGAGGTAATTGAAAGTGGGCAGGACAGTTCGATTTTGGACAGGGCTGCGGATGCCTTAGTCGTCGTGGCCGTGACCGACGCTGTCTGTGACGAGCAGTTGTTTGCTTCATCACAGGCTGCCAATGCAAAACTATACGGCGTTGATTCCTGTAGCCCCGCAACGCCTGTTTCGGTCACATTTCCCAGGATCGCGGCCAATATCCCGTCCCGATAGAGTTTGTATGATGCGACACCTACGCTGTCGCTAGATGCCGTCCATGCAAGATTGATCTGGGCGGAACCGGACGCCGTTGCGGTCAAACCGCCAGGAACGGTCGGGGCCTGATTGTCAGCAAACCCCGTGGCGAGGGCAATCTGAACGGGACTGGATTGCTTGTTTCCTGCTCCGCTCGTGCCGTCACCGAGCTGGCCGATGACGTCATCACCCCAAGCCCACAAGCTTCCATCCGACTTGAAAACCAAGGTGTGCGAGTCGCCCGCTGCAAGCGAGGTGACGCCAGATGCTATCTGTATTGGGCTGCTCTGATTGACCAGACTACCGTCGCCGAGTTGACCATAGTCCTTGTTATAACCCCACGCCCATAATGTGCCGTCGGTCTTAAGCGCTACCGTGTGCGCCGCACCTGCGGCCACCAGGGCAAATCCTGTGCCGACCTGGAGCGGGAGATTCTGAGCGGTCGTAGTCGCAGTACCGTTACCAAGCTGCCCAAGTCCGTCCGAACCCCATGCCCAAAGAGTACCATCGGCCTTCAAGGCGAGTGAATGTGATTGGCCTGCGGCAATCGAAGTGAAGCCGGCGCCGACTTGTACCGGGCTGGTCCGGCGGGTGGAGCTCCCGTCACCGAGTTGGCCGCTACTGTTATATCCCCAAGCCCACAGAGTGCCGTCATTCTTCAGTGCGAGCGTGTGCTGATAGCCGGCCGCAATGGATACGAAATTCGAGTCCGTGCCTATCCTTTGCGGCGATAGACGCTGGGTTGTGGTCCCGTCGCCGAGTTGTCCGTTGGCGTTATAGCCCCACGCCCACAGGCTACCATCGCTCTTGAGTGCCACGGTGTGCTGCTCGCCCGCGGCCACGGACGAAAACCCACTACCGATCGACAGCGGGATGTTGCGGTCAGTGGTTGTACCATCGCCCAGTTGTCCGAAAGCGTTGGAACCCCATGCCCAGAGGGTATGGTCCGGTTTGAGCGCAAGCGTATGCTTATAGCCCGCCGCCACCGCGCTAAATCCTGAGGAGACTTGCTTTGGCAGGTAACTGGCAAAGTAGCTGCCGTCGCCAAGTTGTCCTTCGCTATTCCGTCCCCAAGCCCACAAGCTGCCGTCGGAGTTGATGGCAAGTGTGTGGTAGCGCCCCGCCGTTACCGCCATGGCAGATTGGGCTGTCAGCAACAACAAGAGCAGGATCAATGCACTGCATCGATTTCGGAAATGCCCTGGATGCACCGGACTAAGAAAAGCAAAAAACGAATCGGAGGAGCAAATATTCTTCATGGTATTGTCACTCTCACGCGAATGGTCGCTGCCAAAAGGAAATCACCGTTTCTTTATAGCAATTTTTCCAAGTCCTTCAAAGGCATGTTGGGCCTTGATCGATCACGGGGAGCACACCGTTTGCGGCTCGACAGTTGTACCCCGGCCAATAATTCGACAATTAGGGACATTCTTCGAACCCTTCCGTCACTCCCACTCGATGGTCGCCGGCGGCTTGCCCGAGATGTCATACACCACGCGGTTGATTCCGCGAACTTCGTTGATGATTCGATTCGATACCTTCGCCAATAGGCTGTGCGGCAATTCGGCCCACTGCGCAGTCATGAAATCTTGCGTCTGCACGGCACGCAGGGCCACCACGTATTCATAGGTCCTGCCGTCCCCCATCACCCCGACAGACTTTACCGGCAGGAATACCGCGAAAGCCTGCGAGGTCTTGTCATACCAGTCCGCGGCACGCAATTCGTCGATAAAGATCGCGTCGGCGCGACGCAGCAAATCCGCGTATTCCTTCTTGACCTCGCCGAGTATCCTTACGCCCAAGCCCGGGCCGGGAAACGGATGGCGATACACCATTTCGTGCGGTAATCCCAACGCCACCCCAAGCTCGCGCACCTCATCCTTGAACAATTCTCGCAACGGTTCCAGTAGCTTTAGATGCAAGGTGTCAGGAAGCCCTCCCACATTATGATGGCTCTTGATGGTATGGGTCTTCTTGCTCTTGGCGCTGGCCGATTCGATCACGTCCGGATAGATGGTGCCCTGCGCCAGCCACCTGGCCTGCGGTAACTTGCCGGCCTCGACCTGAAAAACCTCGACGAACTCCCGACCGATAATCTTGCGCTTTTGTTCGGGCTCGCTCACTCCCTTGAGATGCCCCAGGAATCGCTCCGACGCATCGACGTGGATGACTTTGACGCCCAGGTTGCGAGCGAATGTCTGCATTACCTGTTCGGCTTCATTCAGTCGCAACAATCCATTATCGACAAAGACGCAGGTCAATTGATTGCCGATCGCCTGATGCAGCAGCGCTGCTACTACGCTGGAGTCTACGCCGCCCGACAAACCCAGGATCACTTCGTCTTTCCCCACCAAGGCACGAACGCTGGCCACAGCCTCGGTCACGTACTCGGGCATTTTCCAGTCGCCGCGGCAGCCGCAGATTTCATGCAGGAACCGCCCAAAGATGTCCTTGCCGCGCAGCGTATGGGTCACCTCCGGATGGAACTGCACTCCGTAGAAGCGCCTCGTTTCGTCGGCCATGCCGGCGATAGGCGTCGCCGGATTGGAGGCAATCAGTTTGAAGCCCGGAGGAATCTCGGTGACCTTGTCGCCATGGCTCATCCACACGTCCAGCAGACCGTGCCCTGCGCCATTGACACGATCCTGGATGCCTTCCAACAACTTCGAGTGGCCTTGTGCGCGAATCTCGGCATAGCCGAACTCGCGCCGCTGGGCATTTTCTACCCTGCCGCCCAACTGTTCTGCCATGGTCTGCATCCCATAGCAAATGCCTAGAACCGGGATGCCCAGCTTGAACACGATGTCCGGTGCACGTGGCGTCTCATTCTCATAGACGGAATTCGGGCCGCCGGAAAGAATGATCCCCTGCGGATTGAACTCACGGATGAAAGCTTCGGACACATCGTTGGGATGAAGTTCGCAATACACCTGCTGTTCGCGGACGCGACGCGCGATAAGCTGGGAATACTGGGCGCCGAAATCGAGGATGAGAATCTTCTGGTGTGCCATAGTCAATCTCTATAAGTCAAAAGGGCGGCATTCCGCCGCCCTTGCCAACACTGGAATGATCATTCGACGTGATAATTGGGTGCTTCCTTGGTAATCTGGACGTCATGAACGTGCGACTCACGGATACCGGCCGAAGTGATTTCAACGAACTCAGCCTTGGCGCGCATTTCATCAATCGTCTTGCAGCCGACATAACCCATCGACGAACGAAGTCCGCCCATGAGTTGATGGATCACCGCGATGACCGGTCCCTTGTAGGGAACTCGGCCTTCGATACCCTCGGGCACCAGCTTTTCGATATTCGCGTCGCTGTCCTGGAAATAGCGATCCGCTGCACCGTCCTTCATGGCGCCGAGACTGCCCATGCCGCGGTAGGCCTTATACGAGCGCCCCTGGAAAAGCACGGTTTCCCCCGGCGCTTCCTCGGTGCCGGCGAACAAGCCGCCCAGCATCACTGAATTGGCGCCGGCGGCAATGGCTTTGGAGATGTCTCCCGAATAGCGGATGCCACCGTCGGCAATCATGGGGACGCCAGTTCCAGCGAGCGCCTTGGAAACATTATCGATTGCGGTGATCTGGGGCACGCCCACTCCGGCAACAATTCGCGTCGTGCAGATGGAACCGGGGCCGATTCCGACTTTCACACCGTCGGCCCCATGATCCACCAGCGCTTTCGCGGCCGAAGCGGTGGCAATGTTGCCCCCGATGACTTCGACTTGCGGAAAATTCTTCCGGACCCATTCGACTCGCGACAGGACACCCTGGGAATGTCCGTGGGCGGTATCGACCACCAACACATCGACCCCGGCCTCGGCCAGCATTGCAGCACGCTCCTCGGTTCCCTCGCCGACGCCGATTGCGGCACCGACCCTCAGATGGCCGAGTTCGTCCTTGCAGGCAAACGGATATTCGGAAGACTTCAATATGTCCTTGACGGTCACCAGGCCGCGCAATTCGAAATCATCGTTGATCACCAATACGCGCTCCAACCGATGCTTATGCATCAATGCCTTGGCCTCGTCGGTCGAAGTACCTTCCTTGACGGTAATAAGCCGGTCGCGAGGGGTCATGATGTTCATGACCGGCTGGTCGAGGTTGATCTCGAAGCGCAGATCGCGGTTAGTCACGATGCCAACCACGCGTCCGCCATCCACCACCGGAACGCCGGAAATCTTATGCTGCCTGGTCAGGGCCAATACGTCACGCACGGTCATGGTCGGCGCGATGGTGATCGGGTCCTTCAGTACCCCCGACTCGAACCGCTTGACCTTGGCAACTTCCGCGGCCTGGCTCTTCGGCGCAAGATTCTTGTGAATAATGCCAATACCGCCTTCCTGCGCCAAGGCGATCGCCAAACGTGATTCGGTAACCGTATCCATGGCGGCCGAAACCAGCGGCAAATGAAGCTGAATCTTGCGCGTCAGTTTGGTGGTGAGATTGACGTCGCGCGGCAGTATCGAAGAATGTGCGGGAATCAGGAGAACATCGTCGAATGTCAGCGCCTTGTGGAGAACTTGCATCTTCTTTCCTTCCTTCCAAAAACGCATTCTACTCGAAAACTGCGCTACGACTTTGAATGATATGCGATTTCGCAGCGACAATTCACCACAAAGAACAACCTTGGGCATCTCGTGAGCCCTTACGTTTACTGCGGTTGTCATCGTTTGTAATCGGTCGAACGCGAACAGGGGGCGGGATAGGAAGGCAAGGCGTCTCAGCCCGTGGCAGTCGCCGCCTCGCAATAAGAATTCAGGCGCTCCAGCTCACGCCGAAACTTTCCCATGTTAACCTCGATCGCCTTCCAGTCGCCGGCGTCGCCGGCGCGCTCCAGACGCTCACATACAGCGGCCAACGTGGTCGCCCCAACCGTTCGGCAAGCACCCTTGATACGCTCGGATGCGCTAGTGACCTGTCGAATATCGTGCCGCTCCACGGCATCCTTGAGCGTGACCGCATCATCATCGTTGACCCGCCGAAACTCGCTCAGAATCTCCATTTCGACCACCACATCGGCTCCGGATATCACCCTGAGGACCGATCGATCGATCGGCGCGGCAGCCTTTGCAACGTAAAGAAATCGAACCAGCTTCGCCTTCAGTCCCGCCACCGCCAGTCCCAGACTGAACGGTGGGCCGGCCGGCCGTCGCCGGGCCAGGCTTGACAGCACCAAAGTATGGTTCCTGATCAGCGCGTCCAGCTTGGCCGGCGTGATGGGTTTGCCGATCACACCGAGAACCCGGACGCCGCAATCCCGGGTCATCTGTTCGGCCGAATCGAGCAGCAATTCCTCGAGCCCGCTGGCGAGGATGATCGCGACCGGAATACCCACTTTGCCCAAGTGTCGCATGAATTCCATCCCATCCATGCCCGGCATGTCGAGGTCGCTGATGATGATATCGATCGGCGTTTCCGGCGCCATGACGATTTTCAGTGCCTCCCGGCCGTCAGCGGCCACCGCCACTTTGGTCGCGCCGAGTCCGGCCAGGATCCTCAACAATACACTGCGTTGAAATTCGTGATCCTCAACTGCCAGGAATCTCAGTTCGGCAATGTGCATGCCACAGCCTCGCAATGGGTATTGAGGCGTTCCAGTTCGTGCTGGAATTCCTTCATTTCCGCCGCGATCACCGTCCAGTCGCCCGCCCTGGCGGCATGCTCCAGGCGGGCGCTGACTGCGGCCAGCGCGGTGGCTCCGACAGTGTTGCTCGCGCCCTTGATTCTGTGGGAGGCAAGCGTCACTCGCTGAGTGTCGTGTTTGTTCACCGCGTCCTGGAGCATGGCGGCGTCATCGTCGTTGATGCGTCGGAAATCCATCAGGATTTCCTGTTCGATCGTCGCATCTCCGCCTGTAATCTCAGCGAGCACCGAACGATCGACCGAACTGGTCGATTCGACCAGCGGCAGCCATTGATCGAGCTTCTTTGCCAGATCCATGAGCCCAACTGGCTTGGCGAGATAGTCGTCCATCCCGGCGGCAAAGCAGTTCTCAGCCTCGCCTTCCAGTGCAATGGCAGTACAGGCGACAATAGGGATGCGCTTGCCGCCGTGCCCACGCTCGAGTTCGCGGATGGCGCGGGCGAGTTCGTAACCATTCATTTCCGGCATGTTGCAATCGGTGATGACGATCCCGAACCGTCCTGACTTCCACTGAGTCAGCGCTTTGACACCATCTTCTGTACATTCGGCGGCATAGCCCAGCATATTCACCTGACGCAAAAGTAGCGAACGATTCGTCGGGTGGTCGTCGACCAGCAGCACCAAGCTACCCTCCGCTTGGGCATGGGCAACATCAGGTGCCTTGCGGCGCGTCATGGGAACAGAGCTAGGTTTGCTTTGGCCGCCTCCCGAGTCCGATTCGACCAGAGTCTTCGGATCGGCGATCGGTAACGACAGCTCGAGTATCATGGTCGTTCCGGTGCCGAGCTCGCTGCCCATCTTGATCGAGCCGCCCATCAACTTTGCCAGCCGCTGGCAAATTGTCAGGCCGAGGCCCGTGCCACCGGAGTTGTGCGTGGTCTCGTCGCCAACCTGAACGAAGGGCTTGAACAAACGGGCCTGATTGTCCGGCGAAATGCCGATGCCGGTATCCTTCACCGAGAAACGCACTCTATCCTCGCCACTGCCATGGTTCACCAGTTTCGCGCTGATCTCGATGAGACCTTTGTCTGTGAATTTGAGTGCGTTGCTGACCAGATTGTTGAGGAT
>Ga0172379_10007908_pt1 | contig 13623 bp, 9 predicted proteins | sample GrowelOW334metaG_FD_119756 | JGI IMG/M metagenome (GOLD analysis project Ga0172379, IMG submission 119756) | Groundwater microbial communities from an aquifer near a municipal landfill in Southern Ontario, Canada - Groundwater well OW334 metaG | ecosystem: Environmental > Aquatic > Deep... | reverse complement strand
CAGGAAGAGCTTTTACCCAACTCTCCAGCATCTCGTAGCCGGGAGCAATGGTACATCGGGTTTTACTGCACATCATGATGGCTGGTTCATAAAACCCTGTTGATTCAAGACCTCCAACAGCATATTGGAAAACAAAACGTTGTCAGCCTTTTTGTAGCGAACATCCGTAAATACCTGTGCAAGTGACTGTTTATTGTTCTCCTCAACAAATTTTCTATTCTCCGGCAACTGCTCCTTTATGGCATATAGCCTGGCAATATCATCAGAAGAATATTCCTGGTAAGTCTCATTGTGAACAACTGCTTCCAACGGCAAACGGTCCATTAAGGCAGGCTCCTCATCAGGCCATCCCAGGGTCACGGTTGTAACTGGAACTACCCCTTTCGGAAGATGCAGGATGTCAATGATTTTTCCGGCCAGATAGGTAGTTGTGCCAAGATAGCAAATACCAAGACCTTCACTTTCAGCGGCTACGCAAACATTTTGAGCAACCAGTAGGGCATCGATCGCGGCAGTGAAAAAGGAGAGAAAATTGTCGTAACCGGGATCGGCATGGTTGAGTTGGCACCACAAATTAAAACGGTTGAAATCGGCGCAGAAGGTAAGAACAACAGGCGCATTCTTCACCATGGGCTGATTGAAATGGCAGCCCGACAACAGCTCCTTCATATTTGCATCACGGTTCACAATGATACTATAAACCTGCATGTTGCCGGTAGTGGAAGCCCTGCATCCGGCTTCAAGAATTTTGTTCAGCTGTTCATCTGGAATATCCATTGCCTTGTATTTCCGGATGGTACGGTGTTGCAATAACGTATCCAACATAGAATAGAATTTGGCACAAAGATAAAAGCAATAACCCAAAGATCAACAATTTTCCTATCGATCCTTGAGCGCAGTCGAAGGGGCAAAGGGGCAAATGTCGATTACAGTCAGATGTTCAATGAGAAGCAACTCCTTGCTACAAATACCCCTCATTTTTCCATCTTTCATATTTTTTTGAATTCATTCCTAATTTATATTAGTTTTGAAACTCAAGAGCGAACTATATTCCAAACTCCCGCCATAAAATCATTTGTACTTAAAAAATTCATGGAGAACGATCATCTCTGGAGGCAATTTAAAGAGGGTAGTGATCAAGCATTTTACCTTCTTTACGATCTTTATGCAGATAAACTGTTTAGATATGGAATCCATTTTTCAGACGATAAAGATTTTATAAAGGATTGTATCCATGATCTTTTCCTCAACTTGCATAAATACCGATTAAAGATTTCTGAAACCACAAATGTCCAATTTTATCTGTTCCGATCTCTTCGTAGGATCATTCACAAGGAACGGGTCAGGGGCCTCCCGTTTGTTAGGAACGCAAGAAGTTACACCCTTAACGAAATGCCTGTTTTTTCTCACGAAGATTACCTTATTGCCGCAGAAACCAAAACAGAAGAAAATAATGCGCTAAATGCTGCGATGAAAAAACTCTCGCACCGACAGCGCGAAGGACTTTCTCTCAAATTTGAACATGACCATACCTATGCTGAAATCTCTGAAATCATGGGCATCTCCGTTGAGTCGGCCCGCTCCATCATTTACCTTGCATTAAAGCAGCTTCGAAATAGCATTGATGTCAAGGGCAACTCCATCCAGTTATTAATTTTTCTTGCACATTCCCATCGGTCGTAAAGCTCTTTATATTAGGTTAATAAAAAATATTTTTAAAAAATGCTAATTTTTTCATCTATGTTTTGGACTTTTTCTTCTTTCTAAGAATAAAGAGACAAGACAATGGAAAAAAAATCTAAAATTCGTGCCGAAGAATTATTAGCAGCCGAAAATTTTTCCGATGAACTTTTATTTCAAAATGAGAAAGGCGGGAATGTTGACAAAAATGAAACCCGTATTGTTCGAAAAATTTATTCTTTTCTACGCAATTCCAATGCAGAGCTAACTCATTCCGAGAAAGAGAAGACTAAAAATCAAATTCGATTTTCAATCCGAAAGCTTACCATTAGAAGACTAATGGTAAGGTGGTCTGTTGCTGCTACCCTATTAATGGCTGCTGTTTTAACTTCGATTGTTTATTACCGGATTAATTCAACGACAGAAATTGTTCAATTTGCGAAAACCCTTGATAAAATCAAAGCTGGCAACAGCACGCGAATTATTTTGCGGAATGGAGAAGAAGTGCAAATCGATAAGAAAGTATCCCAGATAAAATACGATGTCAAAGGGGAGAATATAGTGATCGATTCGGAACAAAAAATCGTTCAAAAAATGAACGATAAGATCGCAGTTTATAATACAGTAATTGTCCCCAACGGAAAAAGAACCCAAATTACTCTGTCGGAAGGGACAAAAGTCTGGCTGAACTCAGGTTCCAAACTGGTTTACCCGGCCATATTTGCGGAGAACAAACGGGAGGTTTACATTGATGGAGAGGCTGTATTTGATGTTACCCACATGAGTGACAGGCCGTTTATTGTTAGTACAAAGGATTTTGATATCAAAGTTTTGGGGACTGTTTTCAATGTAAGTGCATATTCAGATGATGAAAATTCGAGTGCCGTATTGGAACATGGGAAAATAGAGCTTGTTTATGTTGGCGCTTCCATTTTATCGAAAGAGAAAATAGTTATCTGTCCGGGAACGATGGCTGTATTTGACCATAATCAAAAAACCTTCGCGCAGCAAAAGGTAAATCCTCAAAAATATTTGTCATGGCGTGAAGGATATTTGACGCTAAACAGTGAAAAGCTGAGCGATATCCTGCGGAAATTGAGCCGCTATTACAATATTGAAATGGTCATAATGGATGAAAGTCTAAAAAATCAAACCTTCTCAGGAAATCTGGACCTGAAAAACTCACCGGAAGAGGTGTTGTCGGTAATTAATGAATCAACCTCGCTCTCCTTCTCAACCGATCATGAAAAAATATTTATCTACCCTAAATAAGAGGCCTATTGAAAATTAGAAACTTATGAAAATGTAAAAAAAGCTTGCAGATGTTGCAACCATCCGCAAGCTTCAAATTTCAATTTACATCGCCTGACAGCGATATTTATAAACCAAAAGATAAACAAATGTATGAAAAAAAGTGAAACTTGGACTACGGACTTCCTCCATCAGGATTTTTTCAAGAAGTTTTTTAAGGTTATGAAAATTTCAGTATTCATTCTCCTCCTTACAATTAGCAGTGCTTTTTCAAAATCTACCTATTCTCAAAATACGAGATTATCGGTGCATTTGGAGAATGCAACAATTCAACAAATCTTCGATGAGATACAGAAGAAAAGTGAATTTATTATCTTTTATAAAGACGATCAGGTTGACCTTAACCATCTATCAAATATAGATGCTGAAAATTCCACAGTCGATCAGATTTTGGATCAGGCTTTTCAAGGAACCGGCCTTGGATACCGGATTATGGATCGTCAAATAGCAATATCATCGGATAAAATAAAAGAGTTACCTTCTTTGTTAAAATCCGAAACAATGGCTGAACAAAAAAGGGAAATCTCCGGTACAGTAAAAGACTCCAAGGATCTTCCTTTACCGGGAGTAAGCGTAGTTATTAAAGGAACTACAATTGGGACTATTACTGATGCTGTTGGAAATTTCAGGTTATCATTACCAACAGATGCTCGAATACTTGTGTTTTCTTTTGTAGGTATGAAGACACAGGAAATCCCGGTTACAGGAAAAACAACCTTAACAGTGGTGTTGGTAGATGTGACCGCAGATGTTGCAGAGGTAGTAGTCGTCGGATACGGAACACAGAAAAAAGTTACCGTGGTTGGTGCAATCACTTCAATTAACACGAATGAACTTAAGCAAAGCCCAACAACCAACATATCAAATGCGTTAGCAGGTAGATTGCCGGGTATGATAGTAAATCAATATTCCGGCGGCGAACCCGGAGTTGACAAAAGTACGGTTTATGTCCGTGGTATGTCAACACTTGGAAACCAAAGCCCTATCGTACTCGTTGATGGGATTGAACGCGATTTCCAATACCTGAATCCTGAAGAGATAGAAACTTTTACAATATTGAAAGACGCTTCTGCAACAGCAGTATATGGGGTTAGGGGTGCCAATGGCGTTATTTTGGTTACAACCCGCAGGGGTAAAGTGATGGATAGAGCCAATGTAACTTTTAAAGCTTCATCGGGTATCTCCTCCCCGGTTAAATTTCCACAATATTTGGGTTCGGCAGATTACGCCACGTTGTACAATGAAGCAAACTTAAATGACAACCCAAATACCTCAAAGGCCCTTTTCACTCAGCAACAGATTGATAACTACCGGAAGGCTAAAGGGGATAACTCTGACGGACTGGGCTATAATGTCAATCTTTTCGATTATGCCTTTAAACCAAGTATGCAACAGGATTATAGCCTTAATATCCAGGGAGGTACAAAAACAGTGAAGTACTTTGTTTTGGTCGGCTATATGAACCAAAATGGGAACTACCAACATACCAGTGACGGTCCTAAAAATACCAACGCAGTTTTCAACAGGTATAACTTCAGGTCAAATATTGACATTAACATCACCCCTGATTTCTACGTTAAACTGAACCTGGGTGGCCGTATCCAGAACAGGATTGCCCCTGGGACCACTGCAGCAAGGCTTATTACCATTGCCAATACGCAACCTTCCATTTATCCTGTTATCAACGAAAAAAATGATAACCCGGCGAATGCAATCTATTATGCCAAACATCCGGAAGGATTACTTTTTGGAACGGCTTTGTACCGTTACAATATGTTGGGCGAATTAGCCTACTCAGGATTTCAGAATTATTATGACACCTTTATGGAAGGAAGTTTTGCCATGGGCCATAAGCTTGATTTTATAACCAAAGGGTTGGTCTTTGAAACACAATTTTCTTATGATAACCATGCCGGGAATATGGTCGACAGGTCTATCCCCCACGAATCTGAAGGTTACCGGGAATATGGCGGTTACGCCACATTCTACCCAAAAGACGGGGTTGATGTACTAATGAACGGGGGCCATTATCAGGGTGCGTACGCTTCTCCCCGCCGCGTAGACAATAACACGATGAGAAATAGCATAACCAACTTTGAGCCTCAACGTAAAAATGATGTACAGGCAACCTTAAATTATGCCCGTTCATTCGGCAAACATAACGTATCGGCGCTTTTGCTCTCCCGCGAGTCTGTCCGTGTATACAACAACGATATTCCTTATGCAACACAGGGTACCTCTTTGCGTGGAACATACAATTATGACGAAAAATATCTTTTTGAGGTAAATGCTGCCTACAATGGATCTGAAAACTTCGCAAAAGGGCACAAATATGGATTATTCCCTGCAGGAGCAATAGGTTGGGTCCTCACAAACGAAAACTTTTTGAAAAATAACCCTGTTATTAATTACCTTAAAATAAGGGGATCTTTTGGAATTGTTGGGAATGATCAACTTCCCGGAGGAAGATTTGGTTACATGCAATTTTTTAATGTAAACGGTGACACTTACAATTTTGGGATGGACCTGAATTCAAGCGTCCCCGCTAATGTATATGAAGGAGCGCTTGCTAACCCGTTGTTAACCTGGGAAAAATCTAAAAAGACCAACATCGGTATCAACGCCAGAATGCTAAAGAACAGGTTAGACCTCACCGCAGATGTATTCTACGAACGTCGAAGTGATATTTTGCTGATCCCGGGACAGAACTTTTCCAAAAACATATCTGCTGTGGTAGGAATGAGTGCCCCACAGGTAAATATGGGTGTTGTCGACAACAAAGGTATCGATCTGGAGCTTGGATGGAATGATAAAATAGGAAAAGATTTCTCCTATTACATTAAGGCCAACTTCACATTTGCACGTAATAAAATCAAATTCTGGAATGAAATAGAGCATATTTCACCCGACGGAAAACCTGTCAATACCGCTTACCGCACAGGCACCCGCATCGGGGAACAGTTCCTTTATCAATTCGACCATTTTGTAAAAGATCAGGCAGAAGCCGACCAATTAAATACAGCTGTTTATCAGCCATGGGGTAAATTGATCCCGGGTGATGTCGTTTACAAAGATCAAAATGGGGATGGCAAGATTACCGATCAGGAAGACCGGATTGCTATGGGGAACCCCCGCAATCCTGAAATCCAATTCGGTTTACCTATGGGCATTAATTACAAAGGTTTTGATGCAAGCTTTTTATTCCAGGGCGCTACCAATACAAGCATTGAACTAACAGATGCAGCAGCCTGGGACTTCCCAACTTACGGGCAGGACATTATCGGAAGGGTAAAACCGATGCATTTGAACCATTGGACACCCGCTACGGCCACATCTGCAACCTATCCTGTTTTGCATTACGGGCCTTACCCAAATAACAAAAACTCCCTGAATTCGCTCTTTTTGTCTGACGCTTCTTACATTCGGTTAAAAACAGTCGAGGTAGGGTATTCTATCCCTTCCTTCATTCTGAAGAAAATTGGTTTTACCAAAACCCGGTTTTATCTTCAAGGCCTTAACCTGGTAACATGGGATAAATTAAAGAAATTCGATGTCGACCCTGAAACAAATTCAGGAGGCGACTGGTACCCTATTCAACGGGTTGTAACTTTTGGTGTAGAAGTAACATTTTAATTGACTTAATTATGAAAAACAAAAGATATTTCTCTAAAACAGCGCTGTTCAGTATTGCACTATTATTTTTGATGTCGTGTTCAAAGGTTCTCGACAGGGTCCCGGATAGTTCAATTACTGAAGAGGTTGCCTTTTCCTCTTGGGATAAAGTAGATGGTATGGCCAATAAATTGTACCGTGATATGCGCGATAGGGACAAAGGGATTGTTGGGTTGAGCGACTTTTCAATATCAGGTATTACGGACGAATGTAAAGGAACCAAAGTTGAAACGGCCATTCCCGACCAGTTTAACTCAGGATCTTTCGGCCCATCTATCGGTATGGTAGGCCCGGGTAAAACACTTGGAATATATTGGCAGGATTTCTACAACTCTATTCGCAAAACGAACGTATTTCTCAGCGGAGTTGAAAAATACAAATCACCTGATAACCCCCTTCAAGCCGGCGATTTAAAAAACCGGATTGCTGAAGCACACTTCATACGCGCCTACCTTCATTTTTTGGTTGCACGCTGGTATGGGGACGCTGTTTACATGGATTACGTGGCTGATGTAAACGGAGATTTGAAATTTGTACGCATGTCATGGCCTGATTTTGTGAAAAAAATCCTGGCTGACCTTCAATATGCTGCCGATAATTTACCGGTCCGCCACCTTGATATGGAATATGGCCGTGCAGATAAAGGCGCCGCACTTGCCCTAAAAGCAATTATCCTTTACATGAACGCCAGTCCGATGTATAATGGAGGTAAATTCCCTGGTAACGATACCCGTGTCGGTAAAAGCGCATACTCTACCTATGACAAAGAAAAATGGAAGTTAGCCGCCGATGCCGCCAAAGCTGTATTAGACCTTCAGAATAACAGCGCTCCCCGCTATTCCCTTTATACCGGTAACGGGAGTAATTATCAGGCAGAAAGTAATAACAAGGTGTATGCCAGGATTAAACAAATTTACATTGATGCCAACGCCATTCAAAATGAGTGGATCCTGGTAATGCCAAACTGTAAAGTTCAATCGTGGCAAGGCGACCATATCCCGCCATCCTACGGAGGGGCTGCCCGTCTGCAACCCCTGCAGGAGCAGGTTGACGAATATGAATTTATAGGAAACGACGGTTACGGATATGCAACCTACGACCCTCAGGCTAAAGCCAAAGGTTTTGATGAAAACTTGCCCTACAATAACCGCGACCCCCGTTTCTATTCGGATGTCATGTACCATGGCTGCACCTATCAGAATAAAATCATAAATACCGCAACTGGCTCCGATAAAATAGGGGCACAGAATGCAACCTTAACCGGATATTACCTGCGTAAGTTCTTCCATGAAGACTGGAAAAGAAGCGGAAACTGGCAACTGCACTTCCCTATGATCCGCCTTCCTGAGATCCAGTTGATCTATGCTGAAGCAATGAACAAATATTATGGGCCATCCCAGGAGGTGTACATTGTCCTTAATAACTTACGCGCCCGCTCATTCATGGCGCCGGTCCCCCCGGGATTAAATGAGGCCGACCTTCATAAATATATCCAAAGGGAACGCCGTGTCGAGCTTTTTTATGAGAACAAACGTTATTTCTACGCACGTTGGAACCTCGAACCGGATTCTACCCCCGAACTCACCCAGGAACAAACTGCCAATGCATCTGCAACACCCGAATTGGTTTGGCCATACCCACGGACACAAAGGGCTGCCCATGGGATAATGCCAGTTATTGATCCAACCGGAACCCTGGTTGTCGGTGGCGTAAAATATAAAATGCAGCGTTTCAAACTCGAAGACAGGGTTTTTACTTCTAAAAACTACTACTGGCCTATACTCCAAAGCGAATTAACCAACTGTCCTACTTTGATACAAAGTCCTAACTGGTAATACATCATCGTCTACTTATAATTACAACAAAGAGAGGCTGACCAATCAATGAATCAGTCTCTCTCTTTTTCAGACAAAAAATACAAAATATATGAAAAAACTTCTTTTTCTTTTCCTGCTTGGAGGAGTCGTTTTGCCTGCTTTACTATTTGCGCAACAGATTGATAAAAGAGAAAAGTACGATATCTCCAAAGATAAAGTGTTGTACACCATTGGTTATGCCCACCTGGATACCGAATGGAATTGGGAGTATCCCACTACTATCAATAAGTATATCAAAAAAACAATGGAAGACAACTTCAGGCTCCTCGACAAATACCCTGATTATGTCTTCAATTTTACCGGGTCGCGGCGTTACAACATGATGAAAGAGTACTATCCGGAATCCTACAAAAAGGTTAAAGACTACATTAATCAAGGTCGTTGGTTCGTCTCGGGCTCTTCCGTCGATGAAGGCGAGGTTAATATTTCATCTTCCGAATCTGTCCTTCGTCAGGTCCTCTATGGAAACCTCTTCTTCAAAAGAGAGTTTAACAAAGTGAGCTACGATTATATGCTTCCCGATTGTTTTGGTTTCGTGGCCACCCTGCCTTCAGTGTGGAGCCATGCCGGACTACTAGGCTTCTCAACTCAAAAATTGACCTGGCGCTCTACAAATGGTATTCCATTTAATGTTGGCGTATGGGAAGGGCCTGATGGCAAAGGTTTATTGTCGGCTCTGAACGCGACAAGCTATACCAGCGATGTTGTTGAAAGACTAGACAAGGACAAAGCCTGGACAGCCCGAATTGAAGGTGACATTAGAAAATATGGCGTTTCTTTTGATTTTCGTTACTATGGTACCGGTGATACCGGTGGCGCTCCACGAGAAAAAGATGTCATTAACGCGGTTAATAGCTTAAAACATGACGACAGTAACTTTAAGGTGGTTTTAACACCTTCCGACCAGATTTTTAAAGATATTACGCCTGAGCTTCGCGAAAAGCTGCCTACTTTTGCTGGGGATCTGTTGCTGACCGAGCATAGCGCCGGTTCGATGACCTCACAATCATTCATGAAACGGGCCAACAGGAAGAACGAACAATTGGCAAAATCTGCCGAACAGCTTGCATCGATCGCCAATTGGTTGGGCGGTGCATCCTATCCGATGAACAAGATAAACAATTCATGGGATCTTGTATTGGGTAGCCAATTCCACGATATCCTTCCAGGTACGAGTACCGTTAAAGCCTACAATTACGCATGGAATGACGAATTTATTGCCATGAATGGTTTTTCTGAAGTATTGAAAAATTCAGTTAGCGCCATTGCTCATGGATTAAATACACAAGGTGAAGGCAGGGCCATAGTCGTTTACAATCCTGTTGCCATCGAGCGTGAAGATGTTGTTACCGCGAAACTCACTTATAAAAAAGTTCCTGACAATGTCAAGGTAGTTGATAAAAACGGGAATACTGTTCCTTCACAAATCACCTCCATAAAAGGGAACAAAGTGACTATCCTATTTTTAGCAAAGCTCACATCGTCCGGACTATCTGTATTTGATGTTCGCGAAAGCAATGAAAAAGTTGCCAGCTCTACATTAGAGGTTACGCCTCAAACTTTAGAAAATAGCTACTTCAAAATCAAAATTGATGGCAATGGGGATATCTCAAGTATTTTCGACAAGACTGCGATAAAAGAGGTTCTGTCTAAACCAGCTTCCCTTCAATTTCAAAAAGAGAATCCTTCCCAATATCCTGCCTGGAACATGGACTGGAAGGACCGGATGAATCCACCTATTGACTCCATGAACAAAGAAGTGAGTGTCAAAATTATTGAGCAGGGACTGGTTCGAGTAGCGCTTGAAGTGAACAAAAAAGGACAAAATTCTGAAATTACACAAATCATAAGCCTTGCTGCCGGCGAAGCAGGAAAAAGGATTGAAGTGAGCAATAAAATTGACTGGCAATCTAAAGAAGTGAGCTTAAAAGCCGCCTTCCCAACTACCGTTACCAACGAATTTGCAACTTACGGTTTGAATACTGCCGCCATTCAGCGCACTACCAACAATGAAGTGAAGTTCGAAGTGCCCGGACGTCAGTGGATCGATCTTACAGATCGTCCGAACAATTATGGCGTATCAATTCTTGAAGATTGTAAGTATGGTTCCGACAAACCTGACAACAACACCTTGCGCCTGACCCTTATGTACACGCCAAAAGCTAAATCATATGTGTACCAAGGTTCTCAGGATTGGGGTATCCATGATTTTAAATATGGAATCTATGCACATGTAGGCGACTGGGTGCATGCAGGGACACCGTGGCAAGGTAGCTTTTTGAATGCACCTCTTATCGCCTTCGAAACCACCAAACACGAAGGCTCGCTTGGAAAAGAGTTCTCTTTGGTGAAACTGAATACCAACAAGGTGGATATCATGGCCTTTAAAAAGGCTGAAGAGAGCGATTATTACATTGTCCGTGTAAACGAACTCTATGGCAAAAATGCAGATGGCGTTTCCGTAAGTTTCCCTTGGAAAATTGTGGATGCTTATGAAGTGAACGGACAGGAACAAAAAATAGGTAGTGCCAATTTCGAACATGGAACCCTCAACTTCAATATGACCAAATTCCTGATCAGGAGCTTCGCCGTTAAGTTTGAAAATCCTGCTCTTGCCATGGCAAGACCCATTCAAAAGAGTATTGCATTACCTTTCAATGCAGATGCAATCAGTTTTGACAGCAACAGAAGTAACGGAAGTATGGCTGATACTTTATCAATGCCTGCTGAGCTATTCCCGGCAGAAATTGTAAGCGAGGACATTAGCTTCAAAACCGGGAGCACCTCCGATGGGGCTAATAACGCTATTGTTTCAAATGGTCAAAAGATTGCTCTTCCAGAAGGCAATTATAACAAGCTTTACATTCTGGCTGCAGCCACTAAAGATACCCAAGGCAACCTGATTATTGGGTCGCAGACTGTTCCGCTTAACATTCAGGAATGGACCGGTTTCGTTGGACAACATTATGGACGCAAGCTGGCTGAAAGGAATACAAAAGTCACGGAAATAATCAATGCCTTTACCAAACGTGACAACATTGCATGGTATGCATCCCACTGCCATTCAACACATGCAAACCAAGCCTATCAATACAGCTACCTGTACAAATACGAGGTGAATATCCCCAAAGGAGCCAGGAGCATTACCCTTCCAAAGAATGAAACCATCAAAATATTTGGAATAACTGTAGCCAATAATGCCAATCAAGAGGTAACTCCGCTACAGCCACTTTATGACGACTTCATGGAGAATAAACCGATACAATTACGATAGAAATAAGACAGATATATCAATTCAGATTATTGATGCATGGATTATCAATGCATCAATGATCTGAATTATTCTATTTTTTGAACTCAACCTTAAACGTCATCACTTCCCAATCGGGCAACTTGGCCGGTTTGGTAATCACTAATGCTTCGGGCTCCTGCTTCCAGTTTAGTTTTTCTTTACTACCCAAAAGAGTTATCGACTTTACCTTTTTGTCCGAAATCTTTGATTGCTTTCCGAGTGATACAATTTTGACATCCGCAGTAGGGGCTTTCATACAAAAAGCATAAAGCGTCTCCCCTTTGGTCGTATGCCCAGTCCTGATTTTCGCTTACTTTTTCTGTTAATCTAATTCAGAACAAGACAAGTCAAATTCTTCCAGATTGTATTGTCAGAAATGAAGATGGGAATCAATATCCATCTTCAATCATACCAGTTTGTCCTAATCAGCAAAAAAAAAAGAATTATATTTGATCCGTTCGATTGGACTTATGGAAACTAATCATTTACTCGTTGGTCATAGCAACAAGGACGATATTAAAGCCTTCAAACAATTTTTTGAAAGCTTCTATCCTTCTGTTTGCGTTTTTGCACAAAAGTATTTGAAGGACACTGAGCTCGCTGAAGATCTTGCGCAAGAGGCTTTTTTTGAGTTCTGGAAACAGAAGGATAAATTCATGGACATAAAAGCCATGAAAGGATTCATTTATACGGTAACCCGCAACAAGTGTTTAAACAATATAAAACTCAGTACTATTCATAAAAATATTTTGAAGGATGAAATTTCATCTGATGGCTATTTTTATGAAATGGTTTTGGAAGAAGAGACTTACAGAATTCTTTACAAATCAGTCAACAATCTGGCTCCTCAAAGTCGCAAAATTGTCTGGCTCAGCATGGAAGGAAATAAAAATCAAGAAATTGCGGATCAATTGAAGATTTCGATTAATACTGTTAAGACGCTAAAAAAAAATGCGTACAAAGAATTACGCACGCAATTAAAAGATCATATTTTCGTTCTGTTTTTGATTAACTATTTCCTGAACTAGTTCAGTCTCCCTGCTAAGATTTACTAAATTTTAACAGGAAATCCTTTTTTTCAAAAAAAATCTCACTCCCATTCACCCAGTTTCCCATTTCATTTGTTTTATTATTAAAAGAATAGTTTTACTGAATGTGAAGTTGGATTCGCTGTATATCATCCTTCATTATAAATTGTTCTACTAAAATGACAATGAAAAAAATTGATGTAATCCTCGAAATTTCTGAATTAATTGCCCGGGATAGGATCGGACAGTTAAGTCAACTTGAAAAAGAGACGCTGGGAAAGTGGATCAGCAGTTCTGAGCGAAATCAGCAGTTGTATCAAAGAATCACGGACAATAGTAACCTCTCAGCCCGGAATTCGCTTTATGAAAGCGTTGATACCCAAAGAGCTTGGAATAAGGTTTCGAAAGGATTGATTACCCGACAAAAAAGACGAGTAATACCAATGCTGATTAGATATGCCGCAGCAATCATGATCCCTGTTTTAATTGGGGCAACTGCCTATTTGTATTTGAATGAGAAAACGAATAAGATAACCCATTCAATTGCAGAAATAACTCCGGGAACCAGCCATGCAGTTTTAGTTTTGGCAAATGGGGAAAATGTGAACCTATCCAATGATTCTACAAGAAATCTAGTGGAAGATGACGGGTCAATTATCAAAAACTCCAACAAAGAATTGAGTTACGCCGAACAACTTTCCAAAAACACAAAGAAAACACTTTTTAATACATTGATTGTACCCCGTGGAGGAGAATATACCCT